>Ga0308171_1004633_pt1 | contig 11098 bp, 8 predicted proteins | sample PhyGR1_FD_202135 | JGI IMG/M metagenome (GOLD analysis project Ga0308171, IMG submission 202135) | Phyllosphere microbial communities from UC Gill Tract Community Farm, Albany, California, United States - DLSLSG.R1 | ecosystem: Host-associated > Plants > Phyllosphere > Unclassified | place: USA... | reverse complement strand
GGGCACCGCCGCGATCCTGCGCGCTGTGCGACCGGCCGCTGGGGGCGAAGGTGGAATGGCACCACCCCGTCCCCAAGAGCGAAGGCGGGCGCGAGACGGTGCCGGTCCATCCCATCTGTCACCGGACGATCCACGCGACCTTTTCCAACGCGGAACTGGCGCGGGGGTTTTCGGACTTTGCGGTATTGCGCGCGCATCCGGAGATGGCGCGGTTCCTGCGGTGGATTGCCGGGAAACCGGCGGATTTCCATGCGCCGACGCGGGCGGCGCGGTGATTTGGTTCGCGCGAAGACGCGATGGCGCGAAGAAGTGTGGTTCGCGCAGAGGTATGGTTCGCGCAGAGGCGCAGAGGACGCGGAGATTATTTGGGCGCGCGGCCAGCTCCCCAATCTCCGTTCAGCCTGAGCGCAGTCGAAGGCCAAGGGAAACCCTATCCCCACAACCCTTACGGCCGCAGGCCAAACTCGAAATATTATAGTGTGACAGGCGTTATCCCGTGGCCTTCGACTACGCTCAGGCTGAACGGATGTGAGGAGATTCTCCTCCTGCCTTCTTTCCTCCGCGCCCTCTGCGCCTCTGCGCGAACCAAACTTCTTCGCGCCATCGCGTCTTCGCGCGAAAAAAAAGGGCGGACCGAAGCCCGCCCTTTTGGCAATCACTCCGCCGCGACGCCCGCAGCCGAGAACATGTCGCCGGTCTCGCCCGGTTCCTCGTTCGCCGCCTTGGCGGTCTTGGCCTTTTGGCGGGTGTCGAACGCGTCCCAGACGTCGTTCCACTGGCCGCGCGTCGCCGCCTTCGAATATTCGGTGGCCCGCGTCTCGAAGAAGTTCGCATGCTCCACGCCGTTGAGCAGCGGGGTCAGCCAGGGCAGCGGATGCTCATCGATCATGTAGATCGGCTTCAGGCCCAGCTGGCCCAGGCGCCAGTCGGCGATGTAGCGGATATACTTCTTGATCTCCTTGGGCTTCATCCCCTCGACCGGGCCCATTTCAAAGGCGAGGTCGATGAAATTGTCCTCCAGGCGGATCGTCGTCTGGCACACATCGGCGATGTCGTCCTTCACCGCCTTGGTCAGGCACTGGCGCTCCTGGCAGAAGGCGTGGAACATGCGGATGATGCCTTCGCAGTGCAGGCTCTCGTCGCGCACCGACCAGCTGACGATCTGGCCCATGCCCTTCATCTTGTTGAAGCGCGGGAAGTTCATCAGCATCGCGAAGGACGCGAACAGCTGGACGCCCTCGGTGAAGCCGCCGAACATGGCCAGCGTGCGCGCGATGTCCTCGTCGCTGTCGACGCCGAAATTCTGCATGTAGTCATGCTTGTCCTTCATCTCGGCATATTCGAGGAAGGCGCCATATTCGCTCTCGGGCATGCCGATCGTGTCGAGCAGATGGCTGTAGGCGGCGATATGCACCGTCTCCATGTTGGAGAAGGCGGTCAGCATCATCTTGATCTCGGTCGGCTTGAACACCCGGCCATATTTCTCGTGATAGCAGTCCTGCACCTCGACGTCCGCCTGGGTGAAGAAGCGGAAGATCTGGGTCAGCAGGTTGCGCTCATGATCGGTCAGCTTCTGCGCCCAGTCGCGGCAATCCTCGCCCAGCGGCACCTCTTCGGGCAGCCAGTGGAGCTGTTGCTGGCGCTTCCAGAACTCGAACGCCCAGGGGTATTCGAAGGGCTTGTACTGCTTGGAGGCTTGGAGAAGTGGCATCGGGGTTACTCCGGATACGAATGACGTGAAGAGGATGAAGGCCGGTTCAGCCGCTGCTGGCCCAGGAGCGCAGAGCGGTGGCGAAACCGGCGAGAATGATCCCGCCCATGGCGAACATGGTGCCCGCGATCAGCCGGGCATAGCGGCCCTGTTCCGATCGGGGCGTGCGGAGCTGTAACAGCAGGATCAAGCCGATCCCGCCCAGCAAGGCCGCGACGGCGTACATGATGAACGCCGATGTCATGCGACCAATTCCGGTGTGGCGCGTTCCGAAACCGAACCCAACACAGGAGATTCAAGATGGTCGATGTCAGCCAGATCAAGGAACATGCCGAAGTCATCGGTGCGGACGGCGTCCATGTCGGGACGGTCGATCATGTCCAGGGCGACCGCATCAAGCTGACCAAGAACGACAGCCCCCAGACCCAAGACGGGCAGGGCGCCAAGCATCATTACCTGCCGATCGGCCTGGTCGCCGAGGTCGAGGGCGATCAGGTCCGCCTGTCGGCGACCGCGCAGAACGCCGTCGACCAGTTCGAAGAGGCGGAGTGAACTCCCAACCCCTCTCCCCTTGTGGGAGAGGGAGGGGCCCGCGGCCGCAGGCCGTGGCAGGGTGAGGGGGCCGTCCATCATGGGCGGCCCTTTTGCCTGTGCGCGATCCGCACGCCGATCGCCGCCACGACACCGTCGAGGTTGGTCATCACATCGGCATTGGCGAAACGGATCACGTCATAGCCTTCATGTTTGAGGAAGCGAGTGCGTGCGGCGTCGCTTTCCGACTTCACGGCATGGTCATCACCGTCGATCTCGACGATCAACCGTGCCGCGTGCGAGCAGAAATCCGCGTGGTACGGGCCTATCGGAACCTGACGGCGAAACTTCAGGATCGGCAACGATTCACGCAAGGCACGCCATAGTCGGCGTTCGGGTTCGCCGGCATTCTGACGCAGCTCGCGCGAGCGGGTGACGGTGGTGGCGGGGAGCAGCTGGCGCTTGGTCAGGCCCTGAGCGTTGCCCCTCACCCTTCCCACGGCCTGTGGCCGCGGGCCCCTTCCCTCTCCCACAAGGGGAGAGGGAGGATTGGAGGAATGAGGGGCCATGGCTCTGCCTTCCCGTCAGGCGATCAGCATTGCCCCTGCCTCACTGGCACGCCAGGCACTCGTCGTAATCGGTCGTCTCGCCGATCTCGAACTTGGGTGCGCTGATTGTGTTGTCCGCCTCGACGCCGCCGCTCCCTGCGAAACCGGCGCGCTGCACCGACTTCGACCGCAGATAATAGAGCGACTTGATGCCCAGCTCCCACGCGCGGAAGTGGAGCATCAGCAGGTCCCACTTCTCCACGTCCGCCGGGATGAACAGGTTCAGCGACTGCGCCTGGTCGATATAGGGCGTGCGATCCCCCGCCAGTTCGAGCAGCCAGCGCTGGTCGATCTCGAACGAGGTCTTGAACGTGTCCTTCTCTTCCCTCGACAGGAAGTCGAGATGCTGGACCGAGCCGCCATGTTCGAGGATCGAGTTCCACACCGCGTCTGAGTTCTTCGACTTCTCGATCAGCAGCTTTTCGAGATAGGTGTTCTTGACCGAGAACGACCCCGACAGCGTCTTGTGGGTGTAGATGTTCGCCGGGATCGGCTCGATACAGGCGCTGGTGCCGCCGCAGATGATGCTGATCGACGCGGTCGGCGCGATCGCCATCTTGCAGCTGAAACGCTCCATCACGCCGACGTCCGCCGCATCGGGGCAGGGGCCGCGCTCGACCGCCAGGGTCATTGATGCCTGGTTCACCTGCGCGTTGATGTGCTTGAACATGCGCAGGTTCCACGACTTGGCCATGGCGCCCTCGAAGGGGATGCCGCGCGCCTGGAGGAAGCTATGGAAGCCCATCACGCCCAGACCCACCGACCGCTCGCGACCCGCCGAATAGGCGGCACGCTCCATGCCCGGTTCGTGGCGGTCGATATAGTCCTGAAGGACGTTGTCGAGGAAGCGCATCACGTCCTCGATGAACTGCTTGTCGTCCTTCCACTCGTCCCAGGTTTCCAGGTTCAGCGACGACAGGCAGCACACCGCAGTGCGGTCCTTGCCCTTATGGTCGATGCCGGTCGGCAGGGTGATTTCCGAACACAGGTTCGATGTCGACACCTTCAGCCCCAGCTCGCGGTGGTGCTTGGGCATGTTCTTGTTCACATGGTCGGCGAAGACGATGTAGGGCTCGCCGGTCGCCAGACGGGTCTCGACCAGCTTCTGGAACAGCGCGCGCGCGTCGACCGTGGCGCGGACCTCGCCGGTCTTGGGGCTCTTCAGGTGCCATTCGGCGCCGTCGCGCACCGCCTCCATGAAGGCGTCGGGGATCAGCACGCCGTGATGGAGGTTCAGCGCCTTGCGGTTGAAGTCGCCCGAGGGTTTCCGGATTTCCAGGAACTCCTCGATCTCGGGATGCGAGATGTCGAGATAGCAGGCGGCCGAACCGCGACGCAGGCTACCCTGGCTGATGGCGAGCGTCAGCGAGTCCATCACGCGGACGAAGGGGATGATGCCGCTGGTCTTGCCGTTCAGGCCGACCGGCTCGCCGATGCCGCGCACCTGGCCCCAATAGGTGCCGATGCCGCCGCCGCGCGACGCCAGCCAGACATTCTCGTTCCAGGTGGTGACGATGCCGTCCAGGCTGTCGGGCACCGAGTTGAGGTAGCAGCTGATCGGCAGGCCGCGACCCGTGCCGCCGTTCGACAGGACGGGCGTGGCGGGCATGAACCACAGCTTGGAGATATAGTCGTACAGCCGCTGCGCATGCTCGGCATTGTCGGCATAGGCCGAGGCGACGCGCACGAACAGGTCCTGATAGCTCTCGCCGGGCAGGAGATAGCGGTCGTTCAGCGTTTCCTTGCCGAAATCGGTCAGCCGCGCGTCGCGGGCATGGTCGACCTCGACCGGATAGGGCTGCGGCCGGACCGACTTGGTGTCGGCGGGCGTCGGGGCCGGGGCGGCAATGTCCGCCGCCATCTTCTCAAGCATGTCAGTCGTCATGTCGCTATCCCGGTCATCCCTGAAGTCCATCATTGATGCCGCTCCTTTGTTCCTGATCCGTTCGGGTCGGTGCCCCGCCCCCGGCACAGCCGTGCCACAGGCGTCGCGAACGGTGGGAAATGGCATCGCAAAGGCCGTTTTCCGGCGCTTCCGCGATCCCGACCGGGCCTGTCGGTCCGATCCCTTCCTACCAGCGATTGGGGTTGTCCCCGACCTCTTCCACTATCCATAGTGGAAAATCCCGGCGATCACCGCAAGGGGGGTAAAGCGCGGAAAGGGGGTTGGTTGCGACGAATGGCGGTCGTCAAAGCGGTGTCGAAACCCGCGACGCATGGATGTCTGCGGGGTTCGCGAAGCGCAAGCCCCAAAGAAATATTTTTGAGCGCCGATGGCGCCCGCCCCGGTCAGCCGAGCGACAGCCAGAACAGCGCCGCCAGCCCGGCCAGGGCGACCAGCATCTGGGGCGGGCGCAGCCGCGCGAAGTGGCCCGGCGCCCCTCCCCACCGGGCGAGCCAGGGGTCGGTCAGCGCGATCGAGACATAGCCGATCAGCAACAGCGCAAAGCCCGTCGCGGGCCCCGCGACCAGTGCCAGCAGCCCTAGCGAGAAGCGCAGGATCATGGTCAGCATCTGCGACACATGGGGCCCGCCGGGCGTGAAGAAGCTCAGGCCGCGCGCCACGCCCGCCAGGAAGATCAGGATCGCCGCCCCCCAGATCTGCCCGATCAGCAGCGCCAGCGGCACCGTCGCCCAGGCGGCCAGCGCCGCGACCGGCAGGATCAGCACCGGCCCATAGCCGAAGATCAGGCTGAGCGGGGGAATGCGCGCGTCGGCGGCCTCCGCCATGGGGAGGGGGCCGGGGGCGGGGGACGGTGCGGGGGAAGACATGACGGCGCGAACGTGCGGCGACCCTTTCCTATCCCGCCATCCGCCTCAGGCCGATCGGTGATGCGGCTCGGCCTCGTCGCGCGCGACCTCCAGCCAGGGGTGGTCGTCGGGCAGCGGGGTGGCGAAGGCGATGCCCACCCGCCCTTCGCGCTCCCAGCGGATATAGCCGCGCAAGGGCGGGTTGACACCCAGCCGGACACCCACCGCAGCCCCACCCACGATATAGGCGGGGGGCAGTCCCTCGATCATCATGCCGGTGGTCGACAGGTCGCGAAGCCGGACATCGACGGTCGCCCCGCCCGAGACGATCTGCGCGACGCGCAGGACCTTGGTGCGCGGCCGACGGTGAGACTTCATGCCCACCGGCGTGGCGCGCGCGCCCTGTTCGCCCAGCAGGCGGTGGACCTCCTCCACGCCGCTCGGCTTGCCATAGACATAGCCCTGGATATGGCTGCACCCCAGATCGCGGATCAGCGCGATCTCGTCCTGCAACTCGACGCCCTCGGCGGTCGTCTCCATGCCCAGCGTGTCGGCCAGCGTCACGATCGCGCGGATGATCGCGGCATTGCGGCTGCCGGTCCCGACCGCGCCGCGCACGAAGGACTGGTCGATCTTGATCTTGTCGAACGGCGCATGGCGCAGATAGCCGAGCGAGGAATAGCCGGTGCCGAAATCGTCCAGCGCCAGCCTTACGCCCAGCGCCTTGAGCGCCACGAACTGGCGCTGCGATTCCAGATCGTCGTTCAGGAAGACGCTCTCGGTGATCTCCAGCTCCAGCCGCGACGCGGCCAGCCCCGATTGCTCCAGCGCCTGACCGATCAGCACGGGCAGATGCGGCTTGGCGAACTGGATGGACGAGACGTTGACCGCCACCCGCGCGGCGCGAGGCCAGCTCGCCGCCTCGAGACAGGCGGTGCGCAACACCCATTCGCCGATCTGTTCGATCAGGCCGCATTCCTCGGCCACCGGCACGAACTGCGCGGGCGAGATGTCGCCCTGGGTCGGATGGGACCAGCGCAGCAGCGCCTCGAACCCGACAATCTCTTCGTCGCGGGTGGACACCACTGGCTGATAGGCGAGGCGGAACTGGTTCTGCGCGATAGCGGTGCGCAGATCCTCCTCCATCCGCTTGCGGCTGCGCGCGCCCTCCAGCATCGCCTCGGCATAGAATCGGTGGACGCCGCGCCCGTCGCCCTTGGCGGCATAGAGCCCCAGATCGGCGTTGCGGATCAGCGTCTGCGAATCGGCGCCGTCCTGGGGCGCGATGGCGATGCCGATCGAACAGCCGATCGTCACGTCATGGCCCTGGATGCCATAGGGTTGCGACAAGGTATCGATGATGACCCTGGCCAGCGCCGCCAGCCTTTCACGCGAATCGGTGCCGGGCAGCAGGATCTGGAACTCGTCGCCGCCCAGACGACCGACCAGCCCGGCATCGCCCACCGCCTGCTCCAGCCGCCGCGCCACCTGTTGCAGCAACAGGTCGCCCGCCTGGTGACCCAGCGTGTCGTTGACCGCCTTGAACCGGTCGAGGTCCATCAGGAACAGCGCGGTCGGGCGATAGGGGCTGACCGATTGCTTGAGCATCGTGTCGAGCGACAGCTTCATCCGCTGGCGATTGGCGAGGCCGGTCAGGCTGTCGAACAGCGCCAGCCGGGTGATCTCCGCCTCGGAGCGGCGCTTTTCGGTCAGGTCCGAGCCCGAGCCGATAAAGCCGCGGAACCGGCCGATGCCGTCGATGATCGGACGGCCCGAGATCGACCACCATCGTTCCGGATCGCCCGCACCCGAATCGACCGCGCAGACGGTATAGTCCGAGAAGCTGGTGCGCGAGGCCATGTGGAAGGACAGCGTCCGCTCGGTTCCGGGCGCCGAGGGGTCCATCTGGAACAGATCGGTCAGCAATCGGCCCTTGCAGGCGAGGCCGGTGGACTGGAGATCCTCGGCCACCTTCCTCGACAGATAGGTCAGGCGCCCGTGCCGGTCGGTTTCCCAGAACCAGCCGGTGCCATGTTCCTCGAACTCGGCGATCATCTTGACCGCCTGCTGCCCCTCGCCAAAGGCGCGGGCGCGGGCGTCCGCGACATTATAGTCCAGGCGGCCGACGCGCCGGGCGTTGAGGACCAGGATGATCAGCGGCGGCACCACCGCGCCGAGAATCGGGGCCAGCGGCACCCGCCAGGCCAGCGCCGCGATCACCGCCATGAAGGCGAAGCCGAAGGAATAGCCGATCATCGCCCCGCGCACCGGATGCAGCATCGCGGCGGTCGTCCACATCGCGCAGATCAGCGCCAGCGTCGGCGTCCAGGGGCCGGGGGCATGCTGCGACCCGATGACCAGCGCCAGCAGCGCGCCGGTCGCCAGCGCCACGAGGAAACCCAGTCCGACCAGATATTGCTTGAGCCGGTAGAAGGGCCATTGGCGCGCCTCGCCACAGGCGAGCACGATGCCGAAGATCAGCGTGCTGCCGACCAGCACGCCGCTCGCAATCTCCTTCTGGACCTGCATCCAGGACGGGTCGTCGCGCAGGCTGAAGCTGAGGACGAGCGCGACCGCGACCAGATTCTGCAGGATCGCCAGCGGCCAGGTCCGGCACAGCGTCTGCAACCGCTTGAGATGCACCTCGACCAGCAACTCGTCATTGTCCTCGACGAGCCCCAGCAAGGCCAGAAACGATAGGCGGTCGGAAGCGGAAGGCATGCGCGAAAGGGGGTCCCGATCGGTGGTCCCCCGTCTTGCCTCAGCGAAGTTAAGATAGATTAAAGTCTGGCCGAACGCGAAATGCCGTCATGGCTCCGCTGCGGCGTTGCAAGCCACGCGCCGCTGTCGCACAAGGCGCGCATGACGACCCTGATCCGCGACACCGACCTGATCGAGAGCGTGGCCGACGCGCTCCAGTTCATCAGCTATTACCACCCGATGGATTATATCCGCGCGCTCGGCAAAGCCTATGAGGCGGAGAAGAGCCCGGCGGCCAAGGATGCCATCGCGCAGATCCTGACCAACAGCCGCATGTGCGCGGAGGGGCATCGCCCGATCTGCCAGGACACCGGCATCGTCACCGTCTTCGTCAAATGGGGCCAGGACTGCCGCCTGTCGGGCGACCGGTCGCTGCAGGAGGTCGTCGACGAGGGCGTGCGCCGCGCCTATCTCCACCCCGAGAACCGCTTGCGCGCCTCGATCCTCGCCGATCCCGCCTTCACGCGCCGCAATACCAAGGACAACACGCCCTCGGTCCTTCATGTCGAGATGGTGCCGGGCAACAAGGTGACGGTCGACGTCGCGGCCAAGGGCGGCGGGTCGGAGAACAAGTCCAAGTTCAAGATGATGAACCCGTCCGACTCGATCGTCGACTGGGTGCTGGAAATGGTGCCGCAGATGGGCGCGGGCTGGTGTCCGCCCGGCATGCTGGGCATCGGCATCGGCGGCACGGCGGAGAAGGCCGTGCTGCTCGCCAAGGAATCGCTGATGGGCGCGATCGACATGGGCCAGCTGAAGGAGCGCGGGCCGCGCAACGATATCGAGGCGCTGCGCATCGAGCTGTTCGACAAGGTCAATGCGCTGGGCATCGGCGCGCAGGGGCTGGGCGGCCTGTCCACCATCCTCGACGTCAAGATCCTCGACTGGCCGACCCATGCCGCGTCCAAGCCCGTCGCGATGATCCCCAACTGCGCCGCGACCCGCCATGCGCATTTCACGCTGGACGGCTCTGGTCCCGTCTATCTCGAAGCCCCCAAGCTGGAGGAATGGCCCAAGGTCGACTGGAAGCCGGACCTCCAGGCCGCTCGCCGCGTCGACCTGAACACGCTGACGCCGGAAGAGGTGAAGAGCTGGAAGCATGGCGACCGGCTGCTGCTGAACGGCAAGATGCTCACCGGCCGCGACGCCGCGCATAAGCGGATCAAGGACATGCTCGACCGTGGCGAGGAACTGCCGGTCGAGTTTCGCGGCCGCGTGATCTATTATGTCGGTCCGGTCGATCCGGTCGGCGAGGAAGTGGTCGGCCCGGCGGGCCCGACGACCGCGACCCGCATGGACAAGTTCACCCGCATGATGCTCGACCAGGGCCTGCTGGCGATGGTCGGCAAGGCCGAGCGTGGTCCGGCGGCGACCGACGCGATCCGCGAATACCAGTCCGCCTATCTGATGGCGGTCGGCGGCGCGGCGTACCTCGTCGCGCGTGCGATCAAGGGATCGAAGGTCGTCGGCTTCGAGGATCTGGGCATGGAGGCGATCTACGAGTTCGACGTGGAGAATTTCCCCGTCACCGTCGCGGTCGATTCCGAAGGCCAGAACGTCCACACCCTGGCCCCGCTGGTCTGGCGCGACAAGATCGCCAAGGAAGGCCTGCTGACCCCGGCGTGATGGGGGCGACTTAGGGCTGATCGACATTCAGTACCGCTTCTTCTTTCCCTCTCCCCTGGACAGGGGAGAGGGTTAGCGAAGCTTGCCAGCCTGCTGGCTAGCGCAGCTTGGGTGAGGGGTTGAGCGAGCCCAAGGGCTCGCGCGCTCGCTTCGCGGGCGCCCACCCCTCACCCAGCTCCGACTAAGCCTTTGCTCTCGCAAAGGCCAAGTCTGCGCAACCCTCTCCCCTCTGTGAGGGGCGAGGGAAGGAAAGGCATGGCTGAATGTCGATCCGCCCTAGCCGCTCCTGCTGGGGGGAGGGGCGTGTCAGGCGTTGGACGCGCTCGCCATCCGTCCGCTTAATTCCGGTAGAGCGCGTCCAGTCGCTCGCCATAGATCTCGCGCAGGACGTGGCGGCGGATCTTCAAGGACGGGGTCAGCTGCTCGTTCTCGATCGTGAAGGGTTCGTCGGCGATGATGAAGCGGCGGATGCGTTCGGTCACCGACAGGTCGCGATTGACCCGGTCGACCGCCGCCGAGACCGCCGCGCGGAAATCGAGATCGTCGTCCAGCGCGGTGCGGTTGCACCCCGTCCCCGACTTCGCGCACCATTCCGCCGTCCATTCGGCATCGGGCACGATCAGCGCGACCATATAGGGGCGCCGGTCGCCCGCGATCATCGCCTGGCCGATCTCGGGCTGGAGCGTCAGCATCCCCTCGACCTTCTGGGGGGCGACATTCTCGCCCTTGTCGTTGATGATCAGGTCCTTCTTGCGGTCGGTGATGCGCAGGCGACCGGCCGCGTCGAACTCACCGATATCGCCGGTATGCAGCCAGCCGTCCTTCAGCACCCGCTCGGTCTCGACCGGATTGCGCCAATAGCCGTGCATGACCAGCTCGCCGCGCACCAGTATCTCGCCATCCTCGGCGATGCGGACCTCGGTATCCGCCAGCGGCGGGCCAACCGTTTCCATCCGCACGCCGGCGCGCGGCCGGTTGCAGGCGATGACCGGCGCGGCCTCGGTCTGGCCATAGCCTTGCAGCAAGGTGAGGCCGATCGAATGGAAGAACAGCCCGACCTGGGGGTTCAGCGGCGCGCCGCCCGACACCATCGCCTTCAGCCTTCCGCCGA
>Ga0308171_1004632_pt1 | contig 11099 bp, 8 predicted proteins | sample PhyGR1_FD_202135 | JGI IMG/M metagenome (GOLD analysis project Ga0308171, IMG submission 202135) | Phyllosphere microbial communities from UC Gill Tract Community Farm, Albany, California, United States - DLSLSG.R1 | ecosystem: Host-associated > Plants > Phyllosphere > Unclassified | place: USA... | reverse complement strand
AGGTCGAGCGTGATCGCCGCCTGCACCAGCCGGTTGCGGCGGACATAGCTGAACCCCTCGACGATTCGGGTCAGCGGGCGGCGGTCGGTCTGGGCGGGCGGCTGCGGCACCGGGCCGATCAGGAAGATGCAGAACAGGGCGACCGCGAACAACAGGGTCGCGACGCCATAAGCGAATTCGGGATGCACCGCGTAGAGCAGCCCACCGACGCTCGGTCCCGCGATAGTCCCCACCTGCCAAGCGATGGAACTGACCGCGATGGCGGTCGGCAGGCTTTCACGCGGCACGAGATTGGGGGCGAGCGAGGAATAGGCCGGTCCCGAAAACGCCCTGGCGATGCCGAAGGCGACGGCGGCGGTGAACAGCGCGCCCAGCGTCAGATGCCCGGACCAGGTGAGGAACCAGAGCGATGCGGCGGTCAGGACGAGCAGCGTGGTCGTCGCCCGCACGATCCAGCGCCGGTCGACGCTGTCGGCGACCAGTCCGGTGATCGGGGTCAGCAGGAACAGCGGCACGAACTGCGCGAACCCGATCATGCCCAGCATGAACGCGGCCTGCCGCACGTCCATCGTCTCGCGAGCCAGATTATAGACCTGCCAGCCGATCACGATCGACATGGCGGAGACGGCGATGGTCCCGCTGAACCGCGACAGCCAATAGCTGCGGAAATTGGCGATGCGGAACGGGTGTTGGGGTCTATCCATAATCGGCCAGCGTTGTAGGCTGCGGTTCGCCGACAAGGCAACCGAGGCAAAGCTATTCCTCCCTAAATTCCTGCTGTCACGATGGGAATTAAGAGGGGGAATTGAGTTTCATGACAAAGCACGCCAATAGGCGTCCATCCTTCCCTAACGGAAACAAAGGTGTTCCCGACTGTGGCAAAAGCTCCAAGCCGTACCAGCGAGCCCCCCATCCCCAATCGGGAGCGTCCCGCCGAACCGCAACCGTTCCAGGCTACCAAGGAACAGTTGCTGGATTTCTACAAGCAGATGCTCCTGATCCGCCGCTTCGAAGAAAAGGCGGGTCAGCTTTATGGCCTGGGCCTGATCGGCGGTTTCTGCCACCTGTATATCGGCCAGGAGGCCGTGGCGGTGGGTCTGCAGTCGGCGCTCGACGGCGACAAGGATTCGGTGATCACCGGATACCGCGATCATGGCCACATGCTGGCTTACGGCATCGATCCCAAGGTCATCATGGCCGAGCTCACGGGGCGTGCCGCCGGCATCTCCAAGGGCAAGGGCGGGTCGATGCACATGTTCTCGACCGAGCATAAATTCTATGGCGGCCACGGCATCGTGGGCGCGCAGGTGTCGCTGGGCACCGGCCTGGCGTTCGGGCACAAGTACAGCAATGACGGCGGCGTCTGCCTCGCCTATTTCGGCGACGGCGCGGCCAATCAGGGCCAGGTGTACGAGAGCTTCAACATGGCCGAGCTGTGGAAGCTCCCGATCATCTTCGTGATCGAGAACAACCAGTATGCCATGGGCACGGCGGTCAACCGCGCCTCGTCCGAGGACCAGCTGTATCGGCGTGGCGAGAGCTTCCGCATCCCCGGCATCCAGGTCGACGGCATGGACGTGCTGGCCTGTCGCGGTGCGGCCGAAGAGGCGTTGGCCTGGGTCCGTGCGGGCAAGGGTCCGGTCATCCTGGAGATGAAGACCTATCGCTATCGCGGTCACTCCATGTCCGACCCCGCCAAGTATCGCAGCCGCGAGGAAGTGCAGGGCGTGCGCGACAAGTCCGATCCGATCGATCATGTGAAGCGTCTGCTCGAGGAGCAGGGCGTGACCGAGGCCGACCTGAAGGTACTGGAGCAGGATATCCGCAAGCAGGTCAACGAAGCGGCGGACTTCGCCGAGCAGACCCCCGAGCCGGATGCGGCTGAACTCTACACTGAAGTGCTGGTGGAGCGTTACTGAGATGGCGATCGAGATCAAGATGCCGGCCCTTTCGCCGACGATGGAAGAGGGCACGCTCGCCAAGTGGCTCGTGAAGGAAGGCGATACGGTCAAGTCCGGCGACATCATGGCCGAGATCGAAACCGACAAGGCGACGATGGAATTCGAGGCCGTGGATGAAGGCGTGATCGCCAAGATCCTGGTCACCGAGGGCACCGACAATGTAAAGGTCGGCACCGCCATCGCGCTGCTCGCAGAAGAGGGCGAGGACGTTGCGTCCGCCGCCGCGTCGGGCTCGCGTTCGGGCGATGCGGCCAATGCCGCGCCGAAGAACGAGGCGACCGACCACAATGCGCCGCCGATGCCGGAAGGCGCGGCGGCCGCCGAGCAGGAAAGCGGCACGCAGAAGCTGGTCGCCGCCGCCGAGCAGGAAGCGCCCGCCTCGCCGGAAATCCCGGAAGGCACCGAGATGGTGAAGCTCACCGTCCGCGAAGCGCTGCGCGACGCGATGGCCGAGGAAATGCGTGCCGACGACCGCGTCTTCGTGATGGGCGAGGAAGTCGCCCAATATCAGGGCGCGTACAAGGTCACGCAGGGCCTGTTGGACGAGTTCGGCGACCGCCGCGTGATCGACACCCCGATCACCGAGTACGGCTTTGCCGGTGTCGGCACGGGTGCCGCCATGGGCGGCCTGCGCCCGGTCATCGAGTTCATGACGTTCAACTTCGCCATGCAGGCGATCGACCACATCATCAACTCGGCCGCCAAGACCAACTACATGTCCGGCGGCCAGATGCGCTGCCCGATCGTGTTCCGTGGTCCCAACGGTGCCGCCAGCCGCGTCGGCGCGCAGCACTCGCAGAATTATGGCCCGTGGTATGCCAGCGTTCCCGGCCTGATCGTGATCGCGCCCTATGACGCGGCCGATGCCAAGGGCCTGCTGAAGGCGGCGATCCGTTCGGAAGACCCGGTCGTCTTCCTCGAGAACGAGCTGATGTACGGCCGTTCGTTCGACGTGCCCAAGCTCGACGATTTCGTCCTGCCGATCGGCAAGGCGCGGATCATGCGCGAGGGCAAGGACGTCACGCTCGTCTCCTACTCGATCGGCGTGGGCGTCTCGCTCGAAGCCGCCGAGAAGCTGGCGGCCGAGGGCATCGACGCGGAGGTCATCGACCTGCGCACGCTGCGTCCGCTCGACACCAAGACGGTGCTGAAGTCGCTCGCCAAGACCAACCGCCTGGTCGTGGTCGAGGAAGGCTGGCCGACCTGCTCGATCGCGTCGGAAATCGCCGCCGTCGTGATGGAGGAAGGCTTTGACGATCTCGACGCGCCGGTGCTGCGCGTGACCAACGAGGACGTGCCGCTGCCTTATGCCGCCAACCTCGAAAAGCTGGCGCTGGTCGATGCCAACAAGGTCGTCGCCGCCGTCAAGAAGGTCACCTATCGCGGCTGAGCCGTGGGGTGATCGATGAATGGAATGGGGCCTTCCGGGACACCGGGAGGCCCTTTTTCGTGGGGGCCATCCGTGCGAAGGGCGGGTCATGACTGACGTCCCCGTTTCCCACGCGCCCCATCCCGCCATTGAAGCGGTCATGCGCGAACAGGCGCTGGCGGTGGGGTATGCCCCGGCTTCGGCGCGTGAGGGGTTTGCGGCGCTACTCGACCTCGACCACCAACTGGCCTCTATCCTGCAAAGCACCACCGAGCCGATGATCGGCCAGATGCGGCTGACCTGGTGGTATGAGGCGCTGGAAAAGCTCGACCGCGAGCCCGCGCCTGCGCATCCGGTATTGCAGCGGCTGGCGGTGTCCGTTTTGCCCGGTGGTGTGCGGGGGGCGGACCTCGCTCCGATGATCGAGGGATGGGAGGCGCTACTCGATGACGGTGAGCCGTTGGACGGAGAGCGGATTGCCCGTCATGCCGAGGCGCGTGGTGGCGTCTTGTTCGTCGCCATCGGGAGGTTGTTGGGAGCAGCCGGGATGGGCGCGATTGGTATGGCTTGGGCGAAAGCTGATCTGGCGGCGCATCTCTCCGATAATGCGGTGGCCGAGATGGCACGTAGAATGGCGAGCGCCGAATTGGATGCGCTGCTGGCGGGCAAATCGCCCAAGGCCGCGCGTGGGTTGACCGGCCTGGCTGTTCTGGCGCGCGAAAGTCTACGCCACCCGGATCGCTTGCCGGGCCATCCGCTGCGGGCTGCGCGGCTGGCGTGGCATGGCCTGACGGGGCGCTGACGTCCTTCCGATCCTGTCCACCCCGGCGAAGGCCGGGGTCCAGCAGCGGAGCCTTATCAAAGGCGCCAGGCCCTTGCCTCCCACTCGAATGAGGGAGCGCGCCATCGACTTCGGAGATACTGGGCCCCGGCCTTCGCCGGGGTGGACGCCGTGGGGACGAGCAGCACCCAAACCCCGTTCAGCCTGAGCGAAGTCGAAGGCCACGGGAATTGCCTTGCCGCCCGCACTCAACCCCGGTTAACCACAGCCGGTCCGACGGGGGGAGACGAAAATGTGGCGCTATCTGGCCGGTGGCTTGGGGACGCTCGTGCTGGTGGGAGCAGGGTTGTTCCTGTGGGGCAGCCGCCCCGATGCGCCATCCCCGCTTCCCGCCGCCAGCGCCGCGTCCGGCACGGCGGCGCAGACCGCCGAGGATGACACACCCCTCCCCGAAGCCTCCGCGAAGACCCGCGAGCAGAAGCGTTTCGACCGCTACGACAAGGACCGCGACGGCGCGATCACGCGCGAGGAATATCTCGCCGCCCGGCGCAAGGCCTATGCCAAGCTGGACCGGGACGGCGACGGCAAGCTGTCCTTCGACGAATGGGCGGTGAAGGCGACGACCAAGTTCGCCACCGCCGACCGGGACAAATCGGGCACGATGAACGCACCCGAGTTCGCCACCACCGCCGTCAAGCGTCGACCGGCTGTTCGGCGGGACTGTCCTCCGGCACGAACGGCACCGGCTGAGGCACCGGAGGCGGGCCCGGCGGAAGAGAGTTGAGCCAGCCGGGCAGCGCCTCGCGGGCGCGGTCGGTGTACATCTTCTTGCGATCGGCCTTCTTGGTCCGGCCGGGGATGGGCGGGAAGAGCCCGAAATTGACGTTCATCGGCTGATAGGTCTCGGCCTCGGCCAGCCCGGTGATATGACCGAGCAGCGCGCCCAGCGCGGTTTCGACCGGCGGCGGGGCGATGGTCCGGCCGGTCAACTCGGCCGCCGCAAAACGCCCGGCGAGCAGGCCGATCGCCGCGCTCTCGATATAGCCCTCGCACCCCGTAATCTGGCCCGCGAAGCGCAGGTTCGGCCGCGACTTCAGCCGCAGCGTCGCGTCGAGCAGCTCGGGCGAGCGGATGAAGGTGTTGCGGTGCAGCCCGCCCAGCCGCGCAAACTCGGCCTTCCCAAGACCTGGAATGGTGCGGAAGATGCGGATCTGCTCGGCATATTTCAGCTTGGTCTGGAAACCGACGATGTTCCACAGCGTGCCCGCCGCATTGTCCTGACGTAGCTGGACGACGGCATAGGGCCAGCGCCCGGTGCGCGGATCGTCCAGACCGACGCCCTTCATCGGCCCGAAGCGTAGCGTCTCGACCCCGCGCTCGGCCATCACCTCGACCGGCATACAGCCATCGAAATAGGGCGTGTTCTTTTCCCACTCGCGAAACTCGGTCTTCTCGCCGTCGAGCAGCGCCTGATGGAAGGCGTAATATTGCTCCTTGTCCATCGGGCAATTGATATAGTCCTTGCCCGTGCCCTTGTTCCAGCGGCTCTGGAACCAGGCGACGTCCATGTCGATCGACTCGCGGTGCACGATGGGGGCGATCGCGTCGAAAAAGGCGAGCGCCTCTGCACCCGTCGCCTCGCCGATGCCACCCGCCAGGCTTGGCGCGGTCAGCGGACCGGTGGCGATGATCGCCGGCCCCTCCGGCAAGGCGTCGATCCGCTCGCGCACGATGGTGATGTTGGGATGCGCTTCGAGCGCTGCCGTCACGCCGCCCGAGAAACCGTCCCGGTCGACCGCCAGCGCCGACCCGGCTGGCACGGCATGCACGTCACCCTTGGCCATGATGATCGAGCCGAGCGCGCGCATTTCCTGATGCAGCAGGCCGACTGCGTTGGAGGTCGCATCATCCGAGCGGAAGGAGTTGGAGCAGACCAGCTCCGCCAGGTCGCCGCCATGATGGGCGGGCGTGGTGTCCGCGCCGCCGCGCATTTCGGAAAGGCGCACCTTCAGCCCCGCCTCGGCGAGCTGCCACGCGGCCTCCGAGCCCGCGAGCCCGCCGCCGATCACATGAATGTCATACGTCATCGCGCTGCCTTAAACCCGGAACGCCCCGGTTGGAAGGACTTGGCGCACCCGACCCGGCTCCCCACTTCAATGCGATGACGACCATTTTCACGATCGGTTATGAAGGTGCTACGGTCGACGGCTTTCTGGCGACGCTGAAGCAGGCGGGCGTCGCGCGGCTGATCGACGTCCGGGCCTTGCCGCTGTCCCGGCGGCCGGGTTTCTCCAAGTCGCCGCTCGCCGCCGCGTTGAAGGAGGTTGGGATCGAATACGTCCACCTCAAGGATCTCGGCACCCCGAAGCGTGGGCGCGATGCGGCCAAGAAGGGCGATGTGGGAACGTTGCGAGAGGTCTATGACGACCAGCTTGCCCAGCCCGAAGCGCAGATGGCGGCTGCCCGGATGCTCGATCTGGCAAGTGAAAAGCCCAGCGTCCTGCTGTGTTACGAGCGCGATCCCTGCCATTGCCACCGGACGCTGTTGCTGGAGGCGGTGGGGCAGGGGATGACGGTCGTCGACCTCTACGTCTGATCGGTCAGACGGCGACGGTCTCGACGAACAGCGCGGTGCGGCTGCGCAGCGTGTCGATCATCCGGCCCAGAGCGTCGGCCAGGGTCAGGAGCGCGCCGGCGTCGTGATCGATGCGGGTGGCGTCGGTCTCGATCTGCTGGACCTGTTGGCCCATCTGCCGGGCGGCGGCGACCGACTGGTCGACATTCGCGGCGATCGCGGTCGTCGCCACCGCCTGGGCCGCCACCGACTGGTCGATCGAGTGTGACAGGGTGCCGATCGCATCGACGCCCTTGTTCAATCGGGATTGCTCGGCCAGCAGCGCGTGGAGGTGCGTCTTCACCTCGGCGACGTTGCGCGTCGCATCCTGTGCGGCGGCACGGGTCTGGCCCGACAGGGCCTTGACCTCGTTCGCCACCACCGCAAAGCCGCGCCCTGCCTCACCGGCGCGTGCCGCCTCGATCGCGGCGTTGAGCGCGAGCATGTTGGTGCGCGCCGCCACCCCCTCGATCAGCACGAGGAGCGCGTCGATCGCGGTCGCGCTATCGGCCAGCGCGCTGGCGCGGCGGTCGGTGGCGGCGATCTGGTCGCGCACCGTGTCGCGAATGAGGCGGGCCTGTTCCATGTCGCGAGTGATTGCGGCGAACGTGGCGGCCAGGCCGTGACCGCGTCGGGCGATGTCGCCCAACGCTTGGCCGGTATCACCCATCGCCTGGGTCATGCGTTCGGCCCCCTGATGGGTGGCGCTGGCATAGTCGCCCAGTTCGCGCGCCATGGCCGTCATGTCGCCGGTCGCGCGGAGCAGCGTGTCGGACAGGATGGATATGTCCGCGTTGAACTGGCGGGCGGCGGTGTCGACCCGCTCAGCGCGGGCGATGCGCTCGCGGGCCAGCGCCGTCTGGGCATCGACGGCGTGCCGGGCCAGGGTCGCCGCGTCGAGCAGCCCGGCGAAGCGCCCCCTATCGGTCAGGATCAGCGCGTCGGGTGCATCCCAATCGGCATGCAGCACCAGCTTTTCAGCCAGCGGCACGTCATGTTCGCAGCAAGGATGCGCCCGGACATAGCCAGTGAACGACGCACCGAAATCCGGGTTCTGCAACAGCGCATGGCCGAACGGATTGTAGAGCAGTCCCTTTACGTCGCGCTCGCGAATGGCGCCGATCGGCCGCTGGTCGTCGTCGAGAACCGGCAGCAGCCGCATGTCGGGATATTGGCGGAATAGCGCGATGGCCGCGGTCAGCGTTTCCCCGGCCGGGATCACCGGGCATTCGGCCGAATGGGGGCCGGTAGAGAAGAAGGGCGGCTTCATTGCCCTGTTCTCTACCGGTCACCGGTAAATGCCGTCTTAGGGTTTGGTGACGTTTCGATGACGAAACAGCGTTTCAGCCTGCGACGGGCAACCGCACCGTGCCGTCGTCATTGCGCCGCATCGGACCATAAGCAACTACCGCCGACAGCGGCAGATTGGCATAAAGATGCGGGAAAAGCTGGCCGCCCCGGCTCTCTTCCCACTTCACCGCCTCGCCCATCGCCGCCAGGTCGATCGCCGCGACGTGCAGGTCGCCCTGCCCGGCGAAATGCTTGTCCACCGTCTCGGTCAACTGGGCGGCGGTGGAGAGGTGGATATAGCCATCGGCCTTGTCCACCGGGGCGCCCGCGAAGACACCCTCCTGTTCCAGCGCCGCCATCTGATCGGCGGTCAGCACCTTATAGGCGGTGGTTGGCTGGCTCATTCGCCATCCTCCGGCCCGGCGGCCAGATTCTCCCCGACGATCGCGTCCGGCTCGGGCGCGATTTCGAGGGTGCCGTCGGCCAGGTTCATCTCGGCATCCTCCTCCGTCTCCTCGATGCGCGCGGCCGAGACGACATGCTCGCCCGGTGCCACGTTGAAGAGCCGCAAGCCCGCCGAGCCGCGCCCGATGACGCGCAAGCTCGCCAGCGACATGCGGATCAGCTTGGCCTGGTCGGTGACGAGCATCAGCTGATGCCCCTTGGCCGCCGGGAAGCTGGCGACGACATCGCCGTTGCGGGCGATATTGTCGATATTGGTGATGCCCTGACCACCACGGCCCGTGCGGCGATATTCATAGGCCGAGGACAGCTTGCCATAGCCATTGGCGCAGACGGTCAGGATGAACTGTTCGCAGTTGCGCAGTTCGTCATACCGCTCGACCGACAGCTCGGGCTCGCCTTCCTTCTCACCCTTCCAGGGGGCGAAGCGCAGATATGCCTCACGCTCGTCCTGGGTGGTGCCGACGCGGTGCAGAACCGAGAGCGAGATGACCTCGTCCCCGTCCTTCAGCGAGATGCCGCGCACACCGGTCGAGGTGCGGCTCTGGAACTCGCGTACATCGTCCGCCGCGAAGCGGATCGCGCGGCCGCAGCGGGTGGCAAGCAGCACATCATCCTCTGCCCCGAGCAGCGCGACGCCGATCAGGCGATCCTCGCTCTCGTCATCGAAGCGCATCGCGATCTTGCCGTTCGAGGGCACGTTGGTGAACGCGTCCATCGAGTTGCGGCGCACCGCGCCCTTGGCGGTGGCGAACATGACGTGCAGGGCACCCCATTCCGCTTCGTCCTCGGGCAGCGGCAGCACGGTCGAGATGATCTCGCCCGGTGCCAGCGGCAGCAGGTTGACCATCGGCCGCCCGCGCGTGGCAGGCCCGCCCTCTGGCAGACGCCAGACCTTGTAGCGATAGACCTTGCCATGGTTCGAGAAGAACAGGACCGGCGTGTGCGTGCTGGTCACGAACAGCTCGGTGACGACGTCCTCGTCCTTGGTCGCCATGCCCGAGCGGCCCTTGCCGCCCCGGTTCTGCGCGCGGAAGGCGTCGAGCGGAGTGCGCTTGATATAGCCCTGCATGGTCACGGTGACGACCATGTCCTCGCGCTCGATCAGGTCCTCGTCGTCGATGCCGTCGGCGGCAGCGGCGATTTCGGAACGGCGCGGGGTCGCGAACTGGTCGCGGATCGCCACCAGCTCACCGCGCATCACCTCGTATAGCTTCACGCGGTCGGCGAGGATTGCCAGCAGTTCGGTGATTGAGTCCGCCAGGCCCTTCAGCTCGTCGCCGATCTCGTCGCGGCCAAGCGCGGTCAGGCGGTGGAGGCGCAGGTCCAGGATCGCGCGAACCTGGGTCTCCGACATGCGATAGGTGTCGCCGAAGCCTTCATGCTCGACCGCTTCGACCAGGCGGATATAGCCGGCGATCTCGGCGATCGGCCATTCGCGGGCCAGCAGGGCTTCGCGCGCGGCCACCGGCGAGGCCGAGCCACGAATGATCCGCACCACCTCGTCCAGGTTCGTCACCGCGATGACGAGGCCCAGCAAGATGTGCGCCCGCTCGCGTGCCTTGGCCAGTTCGAACTTCGAACGGCGCGTGATCACCTGCTCGCGGAACTGGACGAACGCCTGGATGATGTCGCGCAGGTTCAGCAGCTCGGGCCGACCGCCGCGAATGGCGAGCATGTTGGCCGGGAAGCTGGTCTGGGCGGGGGTGTGCCGCCACAGCTGGTTCAGCACGACCTCGGGAGTGGCATCGCGCTTCAGGTCGATGACGATGCGAACGCCTTCGCGGTTCGACTCGTCGCGAATGTCGCTGATCCCCTCGATCCGCTTTTCCTTGGCGGCCTCGGCGATCTTCTCGACCAGCGCGTTCTTGCCCTGCTGGAAGGGGATTTCGGTCAGGACGATCGCGCGACGGTCGCCGCGGCTTTCCTCGATCTCGTGACGCGAGCGCACGATGATCGAACCGCGTCCGGTCTGGTAGGCCGAGCGCGCCCCCGAGCGGCCAAGGATCAGCGCGCCGGTGGGGAAGTCGGGGGCAGGGACGATCTCGTTCAGTTCCTCGACCGTGATCGCGCCGTTTTCCATATACGCTAGGCAGGCATTGACCACCTCGCCCAGGTTATGCGGCGGGATGTTGGTCGCCATGCCGACCGCGATACCGCCCGCGCCGTTGACCAGCAGGTTGGGGTACTGGGCGGGCAGGACCGAGGGTTCGCGCTCCGAGCCGTCATAGTTGGGCTGGAAGTCGACCGTATCCTTGTCGAGATCGTCGAGCAGCGAGTTGGCGACCTTGGCCAGGCGCGCTTCGGTGTAGCGCATCGCGGCGGGCGGATCGGGGTCCATCGATCCGAAATTGCCCTGACCGTCGATCAGCGGCACGCGCATCGACCAGTCCTGCGCCATGCGGGCCAGCGCGTCGTAGATCGCGCTGTCGCCGTGCGGGTGGTACTTACCCATCACGTCGCCGACGATACGCGCCGACTTGCGATAGGGCTTGCCCGCGACGAAGCCGCTTTCGGCGGCCGAATAGAGGATACGGCGATGGACGGGCTTCAGGCCGTCACGCACGTCGGGCAGCGCACGCGCCACGATCACGCTCATCGCATAGTCGAGATAGCTCGACT
>Ga0308171_1004625_pt1 | contig 11120 bp, 9 predicted proteins | sample PhyGR1_FD_202135 | JGI IMG/M metagenome (GOLD analysis project Ga0308171, IMG submission 202135) | Phyllosphere microbial communities from UC Gill Tract Community Farm, Albany, California, United States - DLSLSG.R1 | ecosystem: Host-associated > Plants > Phyllosphere > Unclassified | place: USA... | reverse complement strand
CGCGTTCCCTTCAGTTTCCGCCTGAGATAGCCACCGGTCTCAGCCCCCCTCGCAGGCCGCCCCATCGTCCTCACGCGTCCATTTCCATCGATCCGCCCGCCCCTTTTTCTGGAGAGCCCACCATGTCCCACCGTCCGTTCCATCTCCCTTCCCTGCGCGGCCTGGTCGCGGCGCCGCTGTGTGCGCTGGCCCTGCTGGCCCTCCCCGCCACCGCTTTCGCCCAGGCGGCCGGCCAGGCCAATCCGTACGGCTTCAAGGCCATGTGGGAACACGGCGACCTGGTCTCCAAGGGCACGCTGTTCATCCTGCTGATCATGTCGGCCGCCAGCTGGTACGTGATCATCACCAAGCTGCTGGAGCAGCGCCGCGTGCACCGCCAGACGCGCCTGGTGCAGGCCGAGTTCTGGAACCGGGGCGACCTGCGGGGCTCGACCCAGGCGCTGCCCGACTCCAGCGTGTTCCGCTACGTGGCCGAGGCCGGGCTCGTGGCCCAGAAGCAGTACGAAGGCCCGCTGACACAGCAGGTCGATCGCAACAGCTGGCTCAGCCAGTCGGTCATGCAGGCCATCGATGCCGTCGGCGACCGCCTGCAGGGCGGCCTGGCCGTGCTTGCCACCGTCGGCTCGACGGCGCCCTTCGTGGGCCTGTTCGGCACCGTCTGGGGCATCTACCACGCGCTCACGGCCATCGGCCTGGCGGGCCAGGCCAGCATCGACAAGGTGGCCGGCCCGGTGGGCGAAGCGCTCATCATGACCGCCATCGGCCTGGCCGCGGCGGTGCCTGCGGTGCTGGGCTACAACTGGCTGGTGCGCCGCAACAAGGCGGCTCTCGACGAGGTGCGCGACTTCGGCACCGAACTCCACACGGCCCTGCTGGGCGGCAAGCCGGCCGTCACCCTGGAGCGCTGACCATGGCGATGAACGTCGGCCAGGACGGCGGCGATCCGCTGGTCTCGTCCATCAACACCACGCCGCTGGTGGACGTGATGCTGGTGCTGCTGATCATTTTCCTGATCACGATTCCGGTCGCCACGCAGACCGTGCCGGTGGCCCTGCCCCGCGAAACCAACGACCCGCGCCAGGCGAAGATCGAAGACATCAACCTGTCGGTCACGCGCGACGGCGCGGTCTACTGGAATGCCGCGCCCATCACCCTGCCCGAGCTGCGGCAGCGGTTCGCCGCGCTGGCCACCGCCACGCCGCAGCCCATGGTGCAGGTGTATGGCGACGCCTCGGCCACCTACCTGCCCGTGGGCCGCATCGTCCGGGCCGCGCAGGACGCCGGCATCCAGAAGCTCGGTTTCGTGACCGAGCCGGTATCCAACCCCTGACAGGAGACACGCCATGGCACTGCCACGACGGGGCAAGAAGCAGGACGCCGCGCTGATGATGGAGATCAACACCACGCCGCTCATCGACGTGATGCTGGTGCTGCTCATCATGCTGATCATCACCATCCCGATGCAGCTGCACACGGTGGAGCTCGATCTGCCCGTGCCCACGGACAGCCCGCCTCCGCCTCAGAAGGAGCCGCGCATCGTCCGCATCGCCATCGGGCCGGAAAGCGCCATCCGCTGGAATGGCGAACCCATCGATCTCTCCACGCTCAACGAGCGCCTGCTGTCCGCATCCCTGCAGCCCGACCACCCCGAATTGCGGGTGCGCCCGGACGTGGATGCCAACTACTCGGCCGTGGTGCATGTGATGGCCTCCATCCAGCGCCACGGGCTCACCAAGGTCGGGCTGGCCGGCCAGGAACAGTTCGACTGACCCGCCCGCGTTGCCGCAGAAGGAGACGGCTGACACCGCGGGCCCGCCGCCTCGCGGACAATCGGGGACATGACCCCTCCCGAATCGATGCGCCTGGACAAGTGGCTGTGGTGCGCCCGCTTCTACAAGACGCGCGCGCTGGCGGTGGAAGAAATCGGCAAGGGCCGCGTCACCGTCAACGGGCAGGCCGCCAAGGCCTCGCGCGAACTGCGCCCCGGCGACACCGTCGCGCTGCGCCAGGGCGTGGTGCCGCGCACCGTGGTCGTGCGGGGCCTGAGCGGCATGCGCGGCCCGGCCGTGGTCGCGCAGCAGCTCTATGAGGAGACACCCGAGAGCATCGCGTCGCGCGAGCAGGCCGCGGAAATGCGGCGCCTCGCCCCCGAGCCGGCGGCGAGCCTGCACGAGGGCCGCCCGACGAAGCGCGACCGCCGCGAGATCGACCAGGCCCGCGACTGGGGCAGCCGCTGGAGCGCCGCGATCGACGAATGAGGGTGTGGGCCGCGGAGGCGGCGATGCTCAGGGCAGGTTGCCGGACTGCGGCCTGAGCATGCGCAGCACGACGTTCAGGTAGTCGTCCATGCGCTGGCGTGCGCTCTCGGCCTCACGCTCCAGCTCCCGCAGGCTTTTGCCGCCCTCGCCCTCCTGCGCAGCCCCCTCGCCCAGACAGATGGCGGACTGGCGCCGTGCCAGCCGCATCTCGGCGGTCTGCCAGTCGCGGCGCAACTCGCTCCACTGCTCCGACGCCGCCTGCAGCGCGGGCGCGCGGTCGGCCTCGGCCGTGACGACGCGCGGGGGGGCCGCGCGGTGCGCCGCAGGAGCCGACGATCGCCTGCGCCGCAGCCCGTCCTGGCCCAGCGAAGAGCGGGCCACGGCGAAGGTCTTCTCCGCCGCCATGTCCTCGCTGGCCCATCGGCCGCGCGCCGCATACCAGGCGCCGTTGCCGACGGACCACGCCCCGCGCCACCCGTCGCCGCTCGGCCATACCATGATGCCCACCCTGCGGCCCGCATGCTCTCGGTACCGCACGGGTTCACGCGCTGCGGGAACGGATGCGGGGATGCCGGCCGGCATGTTCCGCAGACTGGTGGTAGGTTGGATGTCCATGCCCGCTGGGAGGCAAACGGCGTTCCCGAACGCGCGGGTAGCAATATCCGCATATCGCCTACCCGCATTTGTCAGAAGCGCCGTAAAAATTTCCCGCGCCCGCGCGAAGCGCGCGCTATGGCCGAGCAGGGTTCATCGCGCGGCCTCCATTTGGCCTTCCGCGCAGGCAGGATGAGCTAGCATCTGCGCCCCAGCCGCATCCACGCGCCCCGAGCGCGCACCCACAAGGACAAGAGATGGACCAGATCACCCCGGGCGATACCGAGGACGCCGCGGCCCCGGCGGCGGACGGCCCGTCGCCCCTCCCGGGAGACGGCGTCCTCACCTCCCCGCCGGTGGTCGGACTCGGGGGCTCCGCCGGCGCGATCCAGGCACTGCGCGAGTTCTTCGCCGCCATGCCGCCGCAGCCCGGCATGGCCTTCGTGGTGGTCCTGCATCTGTCGCCCGAGCACGAGAGCATTCTGGCCGAGCTGCTCCAGCGCGTCACCGCGCTGCGCGTGCTGAAGGTGACCGGCATGGTGTCGATGGAGCCCGATACCGTGTACGTGGTGCCGCCCGGCAAGGTATTGGAAGTGCGCGACGGCTCGCTGGTGCTCGCGCCCCTGCCCCCGGACCGCCACCGCCATGTCGCCGTGGACCTGCTGTTCCGCACCCTCGCGGATACCCACGGCGCCAGCGCCACCGCCATCGTGCTCTCCGGCGCCGACGGCGACGGCGCGATCGGCATCAAGCGCATCAAGGAGCGCGGCGGCCTCACCATCGCGCAGGACCCGGAAGAGGCGCAGGTGGACGGCATGCCGTCTTCGGCGATCGCCACGGGCATGGTCGACTGGGTGCTTCCCGTCGCCCAGATGGCCGAGCGCGTGATCGAATACCACCGCATGGCGCCACGGCTGCGCCTGCCCGCGTCCCGCACTCCGGCGCCCTCGCCCTCCCTGGCCGAGGCCTCGGACGAGCGGGCGCTGCGCGAGGTGCTGTCCCTGCTGCGCCACCGCACCGGGCGCGATTTCGGCGACTACAAGCGCGCCACCGTCGTGCGGCGCATCGGGCGCCGCATGCAGGTCAACGGCATCGCCACCATGGCAGGCTACCTCGACTGCCTGCGCACGCGCCCCGGGGAAGCCGGCGCGCTGCTGCAGGACCTGCTGATCAGCGTGACCAACTTCTTCCGCGATCCGGGCTACTTCGAGGCGCTGGACGCCCATCTGCAGCGGCTCTTCCAGGGCAAGAGCGGCGCGGACACGCTGCGCGTGTGGGTGGCCGGCTGCGCGACCGGCGAAGAGGCCTACTCGATCGCCATGATGCTCACCGAGCACGCCCGCTCGCTCGACGCGGCGCCGATGCTGCAGATCTTCGCCACCGACCTCGACGACGCCGCCATCCGTGCCGCCCGCGACGGCTTCTACCCCGCAGCGATCGAGAGCGACGTCTCGGCCGAACGGCTGCGGCGGTTCTTCGTGCGCGAGCGCAGCGGCTACCGCGTGCGGCGCGAATTGCGCGAGAGCGTGCTGTTCGCGGTGCACGACCTGCTCAAGGACTCCCCGTTCTCCCGGCTCGACCTGGTCTCGTGCCGCAACCTGCTGATCTACCTGAACCGCGAGGCACAGCACCGGGTGCTGGACACCTTCCACTTCGCGCTGCAGCCCGGCAGGACGCTCTTCCTGGGATCGGCCGAGTCGGTGGATGGCGCCGACCCGCGGTTCACCGTCGTCGACGAACAGCACCGCATCTACTGCCACCAGGCCGTGCCGCGCACGGAGTTGCTGCTGCCCGGCAGGACCGGCGGGCCTGCGATGGCGCACCTGCAGCCCGCCCCGCACCAGGGCCCGGTCACGCACGCCGCGGCGCTGCCGCAGCGCATCGCGGAAACGCCCCGCCTGTTCCCGCAGCCCCCCGGCGAGAAGCCCCCGTCATGGGGCGAAGTGCACCTGCGCCTGCTCGAGCAGCTGGCGCCGCCCTCGATCCTCGTCGACGGCGAGCAGGAGATCCTGCACATGTCGCCCTCGGCGGGCCGCTTCCTGTCGTTCCACGGCGGCGAGCCCTCGCGCAACCTGCTGCGCCTCGTGCATCCCGCGCTGCGCATCGAGCTGCGGGCCGCGCTCTACCGGGCCGGCCGCACCGGGCAGCCCACGCTGCTGGCCGCCCTGGCCGTCGACACCGCCGGCGGCCTCTTGCGCGTCGCTCCCGAAGTCCGGCCCGTGCCGGATCTGGGGCCGGGCTGCGCGATCGTGCTGCTGCCCGTGGTGCCCGAGGCGCCCTCGCACGCGGCGGCACCGGCCGAACTGCCCGCGGATTCCGCCGCCGAGCAGCTCGACCGCGAACTCGAGATGCTGAATGCGCAGCTGCGCAACACCATCGAGCAGTACGAGGCCTCCACCGAAGAACTGCGCGCCAGCAACGAGGAGCTGCAGGCGATGAACGAGGAGCTGCGCTCAGCCACCGAGGAACTGGAGACGAATCGCGAGGAACTGCAGTCCATCAACGAGGAACTGACGACCGTCAACCACGAGCTCAAGAGCAAGGTGGACGAGCTGGGCCATGCGAACAGCGACATGCAGAACCTGATGGACGCCACCGCCATCGCCACGGTCTTCCTGGACCGGGACCTGCGCATCACCCGCTTCACGCCCTCGGCGGTCACGCTCTTCAACCTGATCGCCACCGACGTGGGACGGCCGCTGTCGCATCTGCGCACGCAGCTGCAGTACCCCGAGCTCGCCGACGACGCGCGGCGCGTGCTCGAACGCCTGGCGCTGGTGGAGCGCGAGGTGGGCGCGAGCGACGGCAACTGGTACCTCGTGCGCATGCTGCCCTACCGCACGCTGGACGATCGCATCGCCGGCGTGGTGCTGACCTTCGTGGACATCTCCGAGCGCAAGCAGGGCCAGGAGGCGCTGCGCCGCTCCGAGGACCGCTTCAGCGCCATCGTGAACCAGGCCGTGGTCGGCGTGGCGCAGACCGATCTCGAGGGCCACATCACCTTCGTCAACCGCCACTACAGCCACATGCTGGGCTACGGGCACGACGAGCTGATCGGCACGCAGCTGCTCGACCTGATCCACCCGGGCGATCGCCAGCTGAGCGCGCACCTCATGCGCCGCCTGGCGGACCACGGCGAGCCCTTCCACATCGAGAAGCGCTGCCTGCGCAAGGACGGCAGCACGCTCTGGCTGCACAACAGCGTCAGCTACCTCGCGGACGCGCTGGGCCGGCCCACGGCGTCCATCGTGGTGTGCAACGACATCAGCGAACGCAAACGCGCGGAGAACGCGCTGCGCGAGAGCACCGAGCGGCTGCGCCTCGTCATCGAGAACGCGGTCGAGTACGCGATCTTCTCCACCGACCTGGACCGCCGCATCACCACCTGGAACAGCGGGGCCGAGCGCATCCTGGGCTACAGCGAGGGCGAGGCCGTGGGCCAGCTCGCCGACATGATCTTCACGCCCGAGGACCGCGCGGCCGGCGCGCCGCTCTCGGAAACGCGCACCGCATTGGCCACCGGCGGCGCGCTCGACGACCGGCTGCACCAGCGCAAGGACGGCAGCCGCTTCTGGGCCAGCGGCGCGCTCATGCCGATGCACGACGGCGCGGACGCGGTGGTCGGCTTCGTCAAGATCCTGCGCGACCAGAGCGACCAGCGCGCCAGCCAGCAGGCGCTCGAACAGAGCCGCTCCGACCTGATCAAGGCCCTGCGCGAGAACGAACAGGCCCGCGCCGCGCTGCAGGCGGCCGACGCGACCAAGGACCGCTTCCTCGCCGTGCTGTCGCACGAGCTGCGCAACCCGCTGGCATCGATCGCGAACGCATCGGCGGTGCTCACCACCGACTGCACGGAAGCCGCCGAACGCGACCAGGCCGCGCGCATCGTGCAGCGGCAGGCGCGCGCCATGGCGGTGCTGCTCGACGACCTGATGGACCTGTCGCGCCTGCGCCTGGGCCGCATGACCCTGCAGAAGCGCGAGACGCCGCTGGCCGAGATCGTCGACGCCGCGCTGGAGGCCACGCAGGCCGCCATCCGGGCCGCCGGCCACGAGCTGGTGATGGAGCTCCCCCCCGGCACCGTCCTGCTGGACGCCGACCCGGTACGCATCGCGCAGGTCCTCGCGAACCTGCTGAGCAACGCCGCCAAGTACACCCCGGACGGCGGCCGCATCCGCCTGTCGGCCGAGGTCGGCGCGGGGCGGATCGTTTTCTGCGTGGAAGACAACGGCATCGGCATGGACCCGGGCACCGTCGACGACATGTTCACCATGTTCTCGCAGAGTCCCGATGCGGGCGCGCGGCACACCCAGGGACTGGGCATCGGCCTCGCGCTCGTGCGCAACATCGTGGAAATGCACCAGGGCAGCGTGCGCGGCGAAAGCGCCGGGCCCGGACACGGCAGCCGCTTCACGGTGGAGCTGCCGCTGTCGCCCCAGCCCGGCGACCCCGAGGGGTCGCACGCTCCGCCTGCAGGCAGCGCGGGCGGCAGCCACCAGCCCCGCATCCTGCTGGCGGACGACAACGTGGACGTGACCTGGTCCATCTCGCACCTGCTGGACGGCTGCACGGTCGCCACCGCGGCGGACGGGCACGAGGCCCTGCGGAAGGCGCGCGAGATGGAGCCCGACGTGGCCGTGCTCGACCTCGGCATGCCCGGCATCGACGGCATCTCGCTGGCGCGCACCCTGCGCGCGGAGCCCTTCGGCGCGCGCATGCTGCTGGTGGCCGCCACCGGCTGGGGCCAGGAGAACAACCGGCAGCAGGCGCGCGATGCGGGCTTCGACGCCTACATGGTGAAGCCACTCGACGTGCGCGAACTGCAGCGGCTCATCCAGGAGCACCTGCCGCCGCGCTGAGCGGCCCGGCCGCGCGTCACCGCGCCACGGCGGGCTGCACGGCCTGCGCCTCGCGCACCAGCTCGGTCCCGGGCGTCCACGCGTACGAGGCCGATGCCGCCTGCGAGGGCGAGCCGTCCTGGTTCACCGCGTCGCGGTAGGCGAGCGACGATTCGCCCTCTTCCTGCGGCGTCTGCACGAACTGCGTGCCGTTCTTGCGGTAGCCGGTTTCTGCGTCCACCACCTGGCGCAGGTACTCGCGGTGGCTCTCGAATCGGATGAACGCGGGCAGTGCGCCATCGCCGATCACCTCGGCGGGGTCGCGCCGCTCCAGCCGCTTGAACAGTTCCTGCACCGCCTGGAAGTGCCCCAGTTCATAGTCCAGGAACATCTCCCAGATCGCGCGCACGCGGGGGTTGCTCTCCTGCTCCACGCAGCCGGCGTAGTTCCAGACCTCGCAGGCTTCGGAGATCAGCAGCTTCTCCAGCGGCGTCTCGCGCGGGTTCAGCATCGAGCCGTAGTGCGTGATGTGCTGCGACTCCACCGATGCGATCTCCGCATAGAGCTGCCGCGCCACCGGGTCGGCGAAGATCGGCCCGATGTTCATGTAGTAGTCGTGCGTCTGGTACTCGCCGCCCGTGAGCGTGAGCGCATGCAGCTTGGTCGCCAGCGTCGCGTCGGGCCCGTACGGCTCCAGCAGGTCGTGCTCGGGCGCGCGGTGGTGCACCCAGGTCGGGCGCGACGGAACGATGTCGGTGTAGCCCTGGGTGATGTTGTTCGCGTCCTTGCCTTCCAGCCGGTCCAGCAGCGCGCTGTAGCGGTAGAGGTGGTCGAAGTCCTCCAGCAGCGCGTAACGGTAGCCCTGCGCCAGGTAGCTGTCGGGCTCCAGCTGCGCCACCGATGCGGTGACCTCGATGGCCGTCTGCTCGTAGCCGATCGTGGTCTCCAGCGGCGAATGGTCCGCGCCGATCAGCCAGTTGATCGTCGTGGCCTGGTGCTGCTCGACGCGCATCAATTGCGCGATCTCCACGCGCGCGTCGGCGTTCATGCGCAGCAGGACCTGCTTGGTGCGCAGCGCGTCCAGCTCCACGCCGTTCATGAGGATGGCACGCACGCGCGTGAACGCATCGTCGTCGAGCTTGCTGATGGGCTTGCCCACCATGTCCTTCCAGCTGAGGCGCTGGCGGCCGAGGGCCGTGCCCTTGTCCTGGAAAAGATGGATCGTCATGGGATGTCCTTGGGTTCGTGGGGATGGGGGAAAAGGAAGGAGGGAGGAAGGGCACAGAGGGGCGGCGTGTCCGCCCTCTTCAGACCGCGTCGCTGGGCAGCGGCCCCGACACCAGGGCGCCGAGCCAGGCCTGCACGGTGTTCAGGTGCCGCTGCTCCTCGGTGAGCGCCTGCGCGAATTCGCTCACCAGGCTGGTCTCGCCCGCCTGCTCGGCGAGCTGGATCAGCAGCTCCCATCCCGCGTTGTCGGTGAGTTCCGCCGTCAGGATGGCCGAGAGCGCCTGCGCCAGCGTCGTGCGCGGGTCGGTCACCACCTGGATGAGGCCCATGGAGGCGGTGCCGATCACGTCGGCGCACGGCGTCTGCGCCGTCGGGTCGCCGCCGAGCTGGCGCATCGCGTCGCAGAGCAGCTGGAAGTGCTGCAGCTCCTCCGCGCGGATGCGCTGCAGCGTGGCCAGCGCCGAGGCATCGCCCATCAGCGCGGCGTCGTCGGTGCCCGCGCCGGCCGCCTTCACCGCGTCGGCGGGCGACGGCACCTTGGCACCGGCATTCACGGCCCCTTCGTACTTCACGATCAACGCGTCGTAGAGCCGCGTGCCGCCCCGCTCGAACGCGATGCGCTCGCCGATCTTGTCCAGCAGGATCTCGGGGTGCTCGCCCATCAGCTTGCTCACGCCCGTGCGCACCATGTCGCCGAGCGACGTGGGCGGCGGCACCGAGCCGAGCGGGCCGGCCTCCTGCCCATGCAGCAGGCGCATTTCCCGGGCCTGCGAAAGATCGATCGGCCCGGGCGGGGAGTACCGTGCGACGGCTTCCTCCATCGCCTGTGCGCCGGCCGGCGACGCCGAGGCGCCCGTGCGGTTCATACCCGTGGTGGTGGCTTCCATGAAAACTCCTTGTGCTTGCGGTTCATCGGGGGATCTGCGAACGGCCCATGATTCGGTCCACGCCCCCCACCCTACGTAGGAACCCGCGCAAGATACGGCCCGCGTTACAGATGTCACCTCCAAAATTCCGCAGGATCTGTCGAGCCGAATGCATGAGCCGGAAAGCATTGCTGCAAATACCGGCTTCCCTGGAATAAATGACCATTGCTCTGCCGCTCGCTACGGCCGGGATGGCGACGCCCGCAGTGCCCTCCCCCATCCCTGCGGCGCTGCGACACGGCTTGTTTCTTTTGCATGCACAGCCGGCCCCCGCGCTCGGGCGACTTCGTAACACGGGCGTTTTTCCTACCTGCCGCAGCCGCTCGGCCGGGCTCGTTCCGCAGGCGATGGCATGGGCATTGCCACGTTCTCATCGACAGCGCTGCACTGCGCGGTCACATCCAACGCACCATTCGCAATGTTCCAAAGGAGAAATCACATGGCATCGAATCAAGGCAATCAAGGCAACCAAGGGAATAACCAAGGCAACCAGGGTGGCGGTTCCGGCCGCGGATTCGCCGGCATGGACCCGGAGCGCCAACGCGAGATCGCCGCTGAAGGCGGCCGCGCTGCCCACGCCAGCGGCAATGCCCACGAGTTCAGCTCCGAGGAAGCCCGCCGCGCGGGCAGCGCGAGCCACGGTGGCGGTGGCAACAGCACCCAGAACCGCAGCGGCAGCCAGGGCGGCGGCGGCAATACCGGCAGCAACAGTGGCGGCACGCGTGGCGGCAGCAGCGAGCAGCATGCCCAGGCTGGCCGCCAGAGCCACAAGAACGACCGCTGACGCGCAAGGGTGCGCGCGCCGGCGGCGGGCACGCTGTCATCCATCCGCCGCCCGCCAGTGGACGGATGAAGGACACGGCCCGACCGCCACACTCCGAAAGGCCACCGTTGCTCTCGCACCGGCGGCCTTCTCTTTTGCACCCACCGCTCCTGCACCCGGCGGCAGGCCGCGGCCACGTCCGCCGCCGCCTACGGCGTCATGGCATCCGCTCCGACCACGGCGCGCCGGTCGTGCGCCTACCGTGGAACGTCGCCCGGCGGGTGGCGCGCGCCCGGCCCTCCGCCGCCCCACTTCCACTCTCCTCCCAAGGAAAACCAAGCCATGCAGAACGAGCAACTCCGCGAATCCGCCCGCCATCTCATCGACTACGACGACCGCCGCGAAAGCGCGCCCTGCGAACACCAGGCCACGGCCATCGCCGCCGCCGGCCTGCTCTTCTGGGCGTTGGTGGGACGCAGCCGCACGCGCGCCGTGCTCCACGCGGCGATCGGCG
>Ga0308171_1004622_pt1 | contig 11130 bp, 5 predicted proteins | sample PhyGR1_FD_202135 | JGI IMG/M metagenome (GOLD analysis project Ga0308171, IMG submission 202135) | Phyllosphere microbial communities from UC Gill Tract Community Farm, Albany, California, United States - DLSLSG.R1 | ecosystem: Host-associated > Plants > Phyllosphere > Unclassified | place: USA... | reverse complement strand
CGCGGCGCCCGTGCATCCGGCGCGCCGCCTTCACCACTTTCATGGACTCCCTGACCCAGATCGCCCTCGGCTCCGCCGTCTCCCTGGCTGCCATGGGCCGGCGCACCGCCGCCTGGAAGGCCGTGCTGTGGGGCGCCGTGGCCGGAACCCTGCCCGACCTGGACGCACTCATCGACCACGGCGATCCCGTCTCGAACATGGTGCTGCACCGGGGATGGAGCCATGCCCTGCTCTACCTCACCCTCGCCGCACTGCCCCTGGGCTGGGCCGTGGCGCGGCTGCACGGCGAGTCCGGCCAGTGGAAACGCTGGTGCTGGGCCCTGGGGCTCGCGCTGTTCACCCATCCGCTGCTCGACTGGATGACGGTCTATGGAACGCAGCTGCTGCGCCCGTTCTCCCGCGAGCCCTACGGGCTCGGCAGCATGTTCATCATCGATCCGCTCTACACGGTGCCCCTGATCGTGGGCACCGCCGCGGCGGTGGTGGTGGCCGGACGGCGCGGGCTGCGCTGGAACGCGGCCGGCCTGCTGCTCAGCACCGCCTACCTGGCCTGGAGCGCCGCCGCACAGCAGCACGTCGCTGCGGTCGCCCAGGCCTCGCTCACCGCCATCGGCTGGCCCACCGGCCAGGTGCTGGTCACGCCGACCCCGTTCAACACCCTCGCATGGCGGATCGTGGCCATGGCTCCGGGCCGCTATGCCGAAGGGTTCTACGCGCTCGCCGACGGCGGCCGTCCGGTGCAGTTCACTCTGCACGACCGCGGCGAAGACCTCGTCCACCGCTACGCCGCCCTGGAGCCGGTGCGGCAGGTGGCGCATTTCAGCCACGGCTTCTTCCGCATGCGGGAAGAGAACGGCCATCTCTTCCTCACCGACCTGCGCATGGGCCAGGAGCCCGCCTACAGCTTCCACTTCGACCTGGGAACGCCCGCGGAAGCCGCCGCGGGACGCGCCCGGATCACGCAATCCTGGCAGCGCCCCGACCCGGCGGCCGCCCTGCCCGCGCTCTGGCGCCGCATCCGCGGCCACGGCGGCGGCGACGGGCTGTTCGGCACACCGGCCGTTGCGCCTTGAGACCGCACCGCATGCCCCGGAACGCCCGCCGCCACGACGACCATGCCCTCGCCGCCACCCCGGCGGCCGCGGCGCATGGCAGGCGGCTGCGCGTGCTGGTGATGGGCTTCCTCGCGCTGGCGATCACGGTCACCTGGGTGATGGTGGCCGTCTCCCTGCACATCAAGTCGCAGGACGCCGTCCGCGCCGAGGAGCGGCAGAACAGCAACCTGGCGCGGGTGCTGCAGGAGCAGACGCTGCGGGTCTTCGCGGCCGCGGACCAGGCCACGCTGCGGGTGGCGGCGGAGATCCGCGCCGGGGAATTCACCCCCCAGGACTATGTGCTCTTCGCCAATGAAACGGGACTGGCGCCCGACATCCTCACCCAGCTGTCGGTGGTGGGGCCCGACGGCCGCTTCCTGGGCAGCAACCTCGATGCCGACGGCACCAAGAACCGCGGGCTGGACCTGAGCGGGCGCGAGCACATCCGCGTCCACCTGCTGCCGGGCTCGGTGCCCGACGGCTCGCTGCAGATGACGGCCTCCGGGCTCTTCGTGGGCAAGCCGGTGCTGGGGGTCGTCTCCGGCCGGTGGACCGTGCAGCTCAGCCGCCCGCTGCTGGACCAGGACGGCGCACCGGCCGGCGTCGTCGTGGCGTCGCTCAATCCCGATTACTTCGACAAGGTCTATGGCGACGTGGACATCGGCCCACAGGGCGTGGTGGCGCTCATGGGCTCCGACTTCACCCTCCGCTCGAGGGTGGTGGGTGGCCGCGCGGACGGCATCGGGCAGGCGGTCGATTTCCCTCCCGGCCATCCGCTCCACGACACCTCCCGCACGCAGGGCACCTACCAGCGCGTGAGCCATCTGGACGGCCTCGAACGCATCACCGCCTTCCACCGCGTGCTCGGCTATCCGCTGAGCGTCGTGGTGTCCACCACCAACGACGCGGCGCTCGACGAATGGAAGACCATGCGCAATTTCGCCGTGGTCTTCGCGGGCCTGTTCTCCGCCGCGCTGGTGGCGATCGGCGCGGGCTTCCTCCAGGGCGTGCGCCAGCTCGAGCGCAAGAACCTCGAGCTGGCGGCCAGCGAGGCCGAAGCACGCTCCGCCAACCGCGCCAAGAGCGAATTCCTCACGGCGATCTCGCACGAACTGCGCACGCCCCTCACCAGCATCCGCGGTTTCGCCGAACTGCTGGAACAGCGCCTGGAGCAGCCCTCGTACCGCGAGGCGTCCGGGCTGATCCGCAAGGCCGCGGACCACCTGAACACCCTGCTGTCCGAGATCCTCGATCTCGCCAAGGCCCAGGCCGGCGCCATGCCGATCGTGCCGGGCGACCATGCGGTGCGGGAACTGGTGCGCACCACGGTGGACCTGTTCACGATTTCGGCGGAGCAGAAGGGCCTCGACCTGCAGCTGCACGTCGAGCCCGGCGTTCCGCACACCCTGCGGTGCGACGGCGTCCGGCTGCAGCAGATCCTCAACAACCTCCTGAGCAACGCACTCAAATTCACCGAGCAGGGCAGCGTGCGCCTGGAGGTGGAGGCGGCGAAGGCCGGCACCGTCCGCTTCCACGTGGTCGACACCGGCCCGGGCGTTCCCGAGGAACTGCAGGACACCATCTTCGAGAAGTTCAGCCAGGGCCACGCCGACACCAGCACGCGGCACGGCGGCACGGGACTGGGACTGACGCTGTCGCGCGCGCTGGCCGAACTCATGGGCGGCCGGCTGGTGGTGGCATCGGAGCTGGCGGGCGGCGCCCGCTTCACGCTGGAGCTGCCCGTGGACGCACCCGAACCTCCGCCGGCCGGCTGACGCGCCACGGCGCCCGGAAGCGTCCGCGCACGGACAAAAAAAGGCCGGCGCACAGGCGCCGGCCCTTCCCCACCTCACACATTGCACGGCTGGCGCGCCCGTGCGCGCCGCCGGGCTCCGCGCTCAGAAACGCCAGCCGAGGCCCACGCCCGCCAGCACCGGATCGATCTTGAGCGTACCCAGCTTGGCGCCATTGGCCGCCACGTCGGTCCGGATGTAGACCTTCTTGATGTCGAAGTTCAGCGACAGGTTCTTGGTCAGCGGGATGTCCACGCCGAGCTGCAGCGCGCCGCCCCAGCTGCTCTTGTCGATGCTCACGCCGGCCGGCAGGCGCACGCTGGAGAAGCGCGTGTAGTTGATGCCGGCGCCCACGTAGGGGGTGAAGCCGGGCGCATCGAAGTGGTACTGGATCATCAGCGATGGCGGCAGGTGCTTGAGCGTGCCGATCTGCGCGCCCAGTGCGTCGGAGCGCACGTCCTGCTTCTGGGGCACGGTCAGCACCAGCTCGGCGGCGATGTTCTTGTCGAAGAAGTACGAGATGTCGACTTCGGGGATCGTCTTGTCGTTGATGGACAGGCCCAGGCCGGTGCTGTCCTTGTTGGCGCTGTCCAGGTGCACCGCGCGGGCGCGGACCAGCCAGGGGCTCGGGCCGTCGGCGGCCTGCGCGTGGGCGGCGCCGGAAGACAGGAGGCACAGTGCAGCCAGAGCGAGCAGATTCTTTTTCATACGGGAAATCGATGCGGTTGAACGGGGACGGCCCCCGTGCATGCATTGGGCCCCGGAACCGCGGCCGCTGCCTTGCCGCAGATCAAAGGGAACCGGGGCGTCAGTGCGCCGCGCCGCCGCGGCCCCGCAGCCGTTGCACGATCGTCACGGCAGCGAGCACGAGCGCGCCGGCCACAATGCCGCTGACCGCGTTGAGCCCGTTCACGGCCAGCACCTGCACCCAGCCGCCGCCCGCCCGCGCCGCAAGGCCCTCCACCGCGTGGTGCAGCGGCGCGAGGCCATGCACGAGGATGCCGCCGCCCACCAGGAACATCGCCGCCGTCCCGGCCACCGACAGCAGCTTCATGAGCCAGGGGGCCGCCGCGACGATGCCGCGGCCCAGGCCGCGTGCGGCCGCGTTCGTGCGGCGGCTGAGCCACAGGCCCACGTCGTCGAGCTTAACGATCCCGGCCACCAGGCCATAGACGCCCACCGTCATGATCAGCGCGATGCCCGCCAGCACGGCCACCTGCTGTCCGAACGGCGCACCGGCCACGGTGCCGAGCGTGATCGCGATGATCTCGGCCGAGAGGATGAAATCCGTGCGCACCGCCCCGCGGACCTTGTCCTTCTCGAAAGCCGCGATGTCGACGGCAGGGGCCGCGGCCGCCGTCACCTGGGCTTCCCGGGCGGCGCCGCTCCCGGGGTCGCCGGCTGGGGCGTGCAGGAATTTGTGCGCGAGCTTTTCGGCGCCTTCGTAGCAGAGGAAGGCGCCCCCCAGCATCAGCAGCGGCGTCACGGCCCAGGGAATGAAGGCACTGATGAGCAGCGCCGCCGGCACCAGGATGGCCTTGTTCACCAGCGAGCCCCTGGCCACCGCCCAGACCACGGGAAGTTCGCGTTCGGCGCGCACGCCCGTGACCTGCTGGGCGTTGAGCGCAAGATCGTCGCCCAGCACGCCGGCCGTCTTCTGCGCCGCCGTCTTGGCCATCAGGGAAACGTCGTCCGCCATCGCCGCGCTTTTCCGGGCGGCCACTTTGGTCATGAGGGCGACGTCGTCCAGCACCGTGGCGATATCGTCGAGCAGGGTCAGAAGGCTGGCACCGGCCATACAAGGGCTCCGAAAAGGGGATCGGGGGATTATGGAGGGGCATGGCCCGCGCATCGCCGGCACGGGAAGACCGCAGCGCGAACGCATCGCAGGTTAGCCCTATTCATACAAATGCATACATAAACCCCGACAATTGCTTATGCTGTGCAGCGCCTGTTGCCGGCAAAAACCTGCCAGCGGCTTTCAGCACCGTTTTTCCGATCCCATGAACCCCTCTCTCAGCGCAGAACACAGGCGGCTGGCGGCCCTGCAGGCCACCGGCCTCCTGGACACACCGCCGTCCGAGGAGTTCGACCGCATCACCCGGCTGGCCTGCCAGCTCTTCGGCGTGCCCATCGCGCTCGTGAGCCTGGTGGACGCCGACAGGCAATGGTTCAAGTCGCGGGTCGGCCTCGCGGTCCCCGAGACCTGCCGCGAAGATGCGTTCTGCGACCATACGATCCGCACGACGCAGGTGATGGTGATCGAGGACACACTGGAAGATCCACGCTTCGCGCAGAACGCCCTCGTCCAGGGCGAGCCCCGCATCCGGTTCTATGCGGGCGCGCCGCTGGTGCTGCGCGGGGGACATGCCCTCGGCAGCCTGTGCCTGATCGACACCGCGCCGCGCCCGTTCGGCATCGCGCAGCAGCGGCAGCTGGAAGACCTGGCGGCGATGGTGATGGCGCAGATCGATCTGCAATGCTCCAACGCCCGCGTGGACGAGGCCACCCTGCTGCCCAACCGCGCCCAGCTGCTGCAGGACCTCGTCGGCCTGTGCCGCGCGGAGCCCGGCGGGCACCGCGTGCTCGCGCTGCTCGAACTGCTGCCGCACGACGGCCTCATGGACGCCATCCGTGCCGTGGGCATGCAGCCCGTCGAGCAGCTCACCTACGAAGCCGGCCAGCGGCTCGCGCAGTTCCTGGGCAGCGAATCACGCATCTACCACACCAGCATCGCGCGGATCGCGCTCGTGCTGCAGCCGCAGGAAGGGGACGCGCTGCGGGATTTCGCCGGGCAGCTGCTGGGCACCTTCCTCACTCCGCTGTCCGACGGCAGCAGCGGGATGGTCATCAACCAGCGGCGGCGCGTGGGCCTCGCACCCTTCACGCTGGAGCCCGCCGACGCGATCGACGCGCTGCGGCGCGCCAATGCGGCGCTCTACCAGCATCCCTCGCCCGACACGGCGATCTGCGACTACGACGCCGCGGTGGACGCCAACTACCGGCGCTCCTACGAACTCATCGCCAGCGTTCCGCGCGCCCTGTCGGCGGGCGAGTTCCGGCTGGTCTACCAGCCGCAGTTCGAACGCGCCACGACGCGCTACACCAGCGTGGAGGCGCTGCTGCGCTGGGACCATCCGCAGCTCGGGCCCGTGCCCCCGGGCGATTTCATTCCGCTGCTGGAGAAAACCGTCCACATCCAGGCCGTCACGCGGTGGGTGCTGGAGACGGCGCTCGCCCAGATCCGCGCCTGGGAGGACGCCGGCCTCGTGGTGGACGTGGCGATCAACGTGTCGCCCCGCAACCTCGAGCAGCCGGATTTCGCCGACACGCTCCGGGAGGCGTGCGCGCGGCACCGCCTCGCACCCTCGCGCCTGGAAATCGAATGCACCGAGAACGCCGTACTCACGGACGGCCCCACGCTGCAGGGGATCAACGCAGCGCGGGCGCTCGGCGTGCGCGTGGCGCTCGATGACTTCGGCACCGGGTACTGCAATTTCGGGTGCCTCTACGGGCTCTCCGCGGAGGTGCTCAAGCTCGATCAGGCGTTGATCCGCCCGATCGGCTGCGACGCGCGTGCGCTCGACGTCGTGCGCGGCATGGTCCAGCTCGGACACACCCTGGGCTACCGCCTTCTCGCGGAGGGCGTCGAGAACGCCGAAGTGTTCGACCAGCTCATGCTCATCGGCTGCGACCAGGTGCAGGGGTACTACCTGAGCCGGCCCCTGCCGCCCGCCGAGGCGTTCGAGTTCGTGCGGCGGTGGAACCAGCTCGTCACGCCGGAATGACCGCCCGCCCCGGGGCGTGGCCTGCAAGGCGCGGGCGGCGCTCCGTGGCACCGCCCTGCGCCGCCCGGCCGGCCGGTGCCTCTGGCCTCACCCCACCCACTTGCGCGCATTGCGCCAGATCCGCATCCACGGGCTGAGCGCGCTGCGATCGCCGCTGGTCCAGCTCATCTGGACGTTGCGGAACACCCGCTCGGGGTGCGGCATCATGGCCGTGAAGCGGCCGTCCGCCGTGGTCACGGCCGTGAGGCCGCCCGCGCTGCCGTTGGGGTTGAACGGGTACTGTTCGGTGGCGGCGCCGTGGTGGTCCACGAAGCGCATCGCCGCGATCGCCTGGGCGGCATTGCCGCGGCGCGCGAAGTTCGCATAGCCCTCGCCGTGCGCCACCGCGATCGGCAGCCGGCTGCCGGCCATGCCAGCGAAGAACAGGCTGGGCGACTCCAGCACTTCCACCTGCGACAGGCGGGCCTCGAAGCGCTCGCTCTGGTTGGTGGTGAAGCGCGGCCAGGCCTCGGCGCCCGGAATGATGTCAGCCAGTTCGGCGAACATCTGGCAGCCGTTGCACACCCCCAGGCCGAAGGTATCGGCACGTCCGAAGAAGCCCTGGAACTGCTCCGCCAGCACCGGGTTGAACGTGATCGAGCGCGCCCAGCCGATGCCGGCGCCGAGCGTGTCGCCGTAGCTGAAGCCGCCGCAGGCGACCACGCCCTTGAAGTCCGCCAGCTTCGCGCGGCCGGCCTGCAGGTCGGTCATGTGCACGTCGTAGGCATCGAAGCCCGCTTCCGAGAAGGCATAGGCCATCTCGATGTGCGAGTTCACGCCCTGCTCGCGCAGGATCGCGACCTTCGGCCGTGCGAGGTTCAGGAACGGCGCCGCCACGTCCTCGGCGGGGTCGAACGTCAATGCCACGTGCAGGCCCGGGTCCTGGGGAGCGCCCGCGGCCGCATGCTCGGCATCGGCGCAGGCCGGGTTGTCGCGCTGCTGGCAGATCTTCCAGCTCACGGCGTCCCACACCTGGTGCAGATCGGACAGCGATGCGCTGAACACCGCCTTCACGTCGCGCCAGACCTGCAGCTCGCCCTTGCCCACGTCCATGGCGGAGGCCGCGGGACGCGTCTTGCCGACGAAGTGGCTGAACTTCGAGAGGCCGTGCTCGCGCAGGGTCTGCATCACCTCGTTGCGCTCGGCGGTGCGCACCTGCAGCACCACGCCCAGTTCCTCGTTGAACAGCGCCTTGAGCGTCAGCTCCTCGCGCCGTGCGCTCACCTGCTGCGCCCAGTTCTTGGCGTCGCCCGTTTCCATGCGGCTGTCGGCGATGCCGTCGCCTTCCGTCACCAGCAGGTCGACGTTCAGCGCCACGCCCACGTGGCCCGCGAAGGCCATCTCGGCCACCGCGGCCAGCAGGCCGCCGTCGCTGCGGTCGTGGTAGGCCAGGATGCGGCCCTGCGCGCGCAGCGCGTTCACGGCATCCACCAGCTTCACGAGATCCTGCGCGTCGTCCAGGTCGGGCACCTCGCCGCCCTCCTGGCCCAGCACCTGCGCGAGGATGCTGCCGCCCATGCGGCAACGGCCCTTGCCCAAATCGACCAGCACCAGCGTGGTGTCCTCTTCCTGCGCGTCGAGCTGCGGCGTCAGCGTGCCCCGCACGTCAGGCAGCGTGGCGAACGCGCTCACGATCAGGCTCACGGGCGACGTGACCTTCTGCGCGGCACCGCCCTCATCCTTCCACTGGGTGCGCATGGACAGCGAATCCTTGCCCACCGGAATGCTGATGCCCAGCTGCGGGCACAGCTCCATGCCCACGGCCTTCACGGTGGCGTACAGGTCGGCATCCTCCCCCGGCTCGCCGCAGGCCGCCATCCAGTTGGCCGACAGCTTCACGCGGGGCAGCTCGATCGGGGCGGCCAGCAGGTTGGTGATCGCCTCTGCCACGGCCATGCGGCCCGAGGCCGGCGCGTCGATCGCGGCCAGCGGCGTGCGCTCGCCCATCGACATCGCCTCGCCCGCGAAGCCCTTGTAATCGGCCAGCGTCACGGCGCAGTCGGCCACCGGCACCTGCCAGGGGCCCACCATCTGGTCGCGGTGCGAGAGGCCACCCACCGTGCGGTCGCCGATGGTGATCAGGAAGCGCTTGGAAGCCACCGTGGGGTGCGCCAGCACGTCGATCACGGCTTTTTGCAGCGGCACGCCGGTGAGCTCGATCGGAGCGGCCTCGCGGCGCACCGTCTTCACGTCGCGGTGCATTTTGGGCGGCTTGCCCAGCAGCACGTCCATCGGCATGTCCACGGGGAATTTCTGGTCGCCCGCTTCCACGGCCGTGTCTTCCAGCACCAGCTGGCGCTCGCCCGTGGCCGTGCCGATCACCGCGAACGGGCAGCGCTCGCGCTCGCAGAACGCGCGGAAGGTGTCCAGCGATTCGGGCGCGATCGCCAGCACGTAGCGCTCCTGGCTCTCGTTGGACCAGATCTCCTTCGGCGCCAGGCCGGACTCCTCCAGCTGCACCGCTCGCAGGTCGAAGCGCGCGCCGCGGCCGGCGTCGTTGGTCAGTTCGGGGAACGCGTTCGACAGCCCGCCCGCGCCCACGTCGTGGATCGCCAGGATCGGGTTCTGCGCACCCTGCGCCCAGCAGTGGTTGATGACTTCCTGCGCGCGCCGCTCGATCTCGGGGTTGCCGCGCTGCACGGAGTCGAAATCCAGTTCGGCCGCGTTGGTGCCCGTGGCCATGGAGCTGGCCGCGCCGCCGCCCATGCCGATGCGCATGCCCGGGCCGCCCAGCTGGATCAGCAGCGTGCCGGCCGGGAACTCGATCTTCGTCGTCAGCCCGGCGTCGATCACGCCCAGGCCGCCCGCGATCATGATCGGCTTGTGGTAGCCGCGGCGCACGCCCGCCACGTCCTGCTCGTACTCGCGGAAGTAGCCCAGCAGGTTCGGCCGGCCGAATTCGTTGTTGAAGGCGGCGCCGCCCAGCGGGCCTTCCACCATGATCTGCAGCGGGCTGGCGATGTGCTCGGGCTTGCCGCCCGCCTCGTCGCTCCATCCTCCCCAGAGCCTGGACACCGTGAAGCCCGTGAGGCCGGCCTTGGGCTTGGAGCCGCGGCCCGTGGCGCCCTCGTCGCGGATCTCGCCGCCCGCGCCCGTGGAGGCGCCTGGGAACGGAGAGATCGCCGTCGGGTGGTTGTGCGTCTCCACCTTCATGAGCACGTGGTGCGTCGCATCGCTCTTGCGGTAGGCCGGCACTTCATGGGCGGCGCGCCCGGTGGCGGCCGGCGCGATGAAGCGCTCGACGGCATTGCCTTCCATGATGGAGGCGTTGTCCGAGTACGCGACGATCGTGTGCTGCGGCGCCAGCTGGTGGGTGTTGCGGATCATCGCGAACAGGCTCTTGTCCTGTTCCTGGCCGTCGATGGTGAAGCGCGCGTTGAAGATCTTGTGGCGGCAGTGCTCGCTGTTGGCCTGCGCGAACATCATCAGCTCGACGTCGGTCGGATTGCGGCGCAGCGCCGTGAAGGCATTCACCAGGTAGTCGATCTCGTCGTCCGCCAGCGCCAGGCCCCAGCGGGTGTTCGCCCCTTCCAGCGCGGCGCGCCCGCCGCCCAGCACATCGACGAACTCCATGGGCACGGCAGGCAGTTCGGTGAACAGGTCGGCCGCGCCGGCCCGGTCCCAGAGCACCGATTCCGTCATGCGGTCGTGCAGCAGCGCGGCCACGGCCTGCTTCTGCGCCTCGGTCACCGTGGGCACGCCGCCCAGCAGGCCCGGGCGCAGCGACAGGCGGTACTCGGTGACGCGCTCCACGCGGCGCACGTGCAGTCCGCAGTTGCGCACGATGTCGGTGGCCTTCGAGGCCCAGGGCGACACGGTGCCGATGCGTGGCGCGACCACGATGGCGGGGCCCGCGTCCGGGCCGGCATAGGGGTCGCCATAGGTGAGCAGGGCCGCCAGGCGCTCGCGGTCCGCGGGCGTCGGCTCCGCGTCGGTGGCCACCAGGTGCACGAACCGGGCTGCGATCCCCTCGATGCGGTCGTGGATGGCCTGCAGGCGGGGCAGGAGCTGCTGGACGCGGAAGGGGCTGAGGGCATTGCTGCCCTCGAACGAGGTAAGGTGCAGGGTCACTTTGGCGGCCTGTTGCGGGGGATGGAGATGGGGCTCGGGATTCGGGGCAAGGGGGCCGCGCTCCGCCGGCGGGGCCGCTGAATGGGGCCTGCCTGTCCGGGCGTCGCGGCACTGTCGCAAGCCCGCCATTTTACCGGGCCGCCGGCACCGCCCGCACGGCGGGGCCGCCGCGCTCCGCCCGGCACGGCGCGGGCCCGGATGGGATAATCCCGCCATGAGCATCACCATCAAGTCCGCCGAGGAAATCGCCGGCATGCGCGAAGCCTGCCGCCTGGCTTCGGAAGTGCTGGACTACATCACCCCCCACATCCGCCCCGGCATCACCACCAACGACGTCGATCGCCT
>Ga0308171_1004620_pt1 | contig 11134 bp, 7 predicted proteins | sample PhyGR1_FD_202135 | JGI IMG/M metagenome (GOLD analysis project Ga0308171, IMG submission 202135) | Phyllosphere microbial communities from UC Gill Tract Community Farm, Albany, California, United States - DLSLSG.R1 | ecosystem: Host-associated > Plants > Phyllosphere > Unclassified | place: USA... | reverse complement strand
GTTGTCCCACTGGGTGATGAAGGTCTGCACCGCCAGCCGGTTCGGCGGCGGGGTGGCGATGATGGACAGGTCGCGCAGGCCGGCCATGGCCATGTTCAGCGTACGCGGAATCGGCGTGGCGGTAAGGGTCAGCAGGTGCACGTTGGCACGCAGTGCCTTCAGCGCCTCCTTCTGGCGCACGCCGAAGCGCTGCTCCTCGTCGACGACGACCATGCCCAGGTCCTTGAACTTCACGTCCGGCTGCAGCAGGCGATGGGTGCCGACGATGACGTCGATGGTGCCGGCAGCGACCTTCTCCAGCTCGGCCTTGATCTCCTTGGTGCTCTTGAAGCGCGACAGCACTTCGACCTTCATCGGATAGTCGGCGAAGCGGTCGCGGAAATTGCGGTAATGCTGTTCGGCCAGCAGCGTGGTCGGCACCAGCACTGCCACCTGCTTGCCGGCACTGGCCGCAGCGAACGCGGCGCGCACGGCAACTTCGGTCTTGCCGAAGCCTACGTCGCCGCAGACCACGCGGTCCATCGGCTGGCTGCTGGCCAGGTCGCGCAGGGTGGCGTCGATGGCCGCCAGCTGGTCCGGCGTTTCCTCGAACGGGAAACCGGCAGCGAACGGCTCGTACATCGCGCGGTCCACCTGCAGTGCCAGTCCGGCACGTGCCTGGCGACGGGCCTGGATCTCCAGCAGCTCGGCGGCCACATCGCGCACCTTTTCGGCGGCCTTGCGCTTGGCCTTGCTCCACTGCTCGCCACCCAGTGAATGCAGTGGCGCGGTTTCGGCGGACGCGCCGGAATAGCGGCTGATCAGGTGCAACTGTGCGACCGGCACGTACAGCCGGTCGCCCTTGGCATATTCGATTTCGAGGAACTCGCCGGGCATGCCGCCGACGTCCATCGCGATCAGGCCGCGGTAGCGGCCGACGCCATGGTCCTCGTGCACGATCGGCGCGCCTTCGGTCAGCTCGCCCAGATCGCGGATGATTGCTTCCGGCTCTCGTCCGGCGCGGCGCGTGCGACGGGTACTGCCGGCGCGCTCGGGGAACAGCTGGCGTTCGGTCAGCACCGCGATGTGCGGCGCATCCAGGGCGAAGCCGTCTTCCAGCGGCGCCACGGCAATGGCGAAGCGATCGTCGCTGGCCAGGAAGGACAGCAGATCGACCACCACCGGCGGCTTCAGCTCGGCGGCCTGCAGCACCTCCAGCAGGGCCTCGCGGCGGCCGGGCGAATCGGCGGCAATCAGCACCCGGCCGGGGTAATGGCCGAGGAAGGATTTCAGGGCGTCACCGGCCGGTGCCTCGCGCGCGGCCACCGGCAGCGGCGGCAACGGCTGGTCGCCCAGCGCATGCGCCTCGGCGATGCGCGCGTGATCGGCGGCCCACACCTCGATGCGCGGTGCGTCGTTCAAACGCTCGCGCAGCAGGTCCGGGGACAGGTACAGCGCCGAGGGTGGCAGCAGCGGCCGTTCAACGTCATGGCGGCGTTGCTCGTAGCGCTCGCCGGTCTGCGTCCAGAACGTCTCTGCCGCTTCGGCGGCGCCGACACAGACAACCGGCAGGCTGCCGGCAGGCAGGTAGTCGAACAGGGTGGCGGTACGCTCGAAGAACAGCGGCAGGTAGTACTCGATGCCGGCCGGGGCCAGGCCCGATTTCAGGTCCTGGTACAGCGAACTGCGCCGGGTATCGACGTCGAAGCGCTCGCGCAGGGTCGCCAGCACCCGGGCGATGCTGGCGTCGTCCATCGGCACTTCGCGGCCGGGCAGCATGTGCACCGCCTCGACCTTGTCCAGCGAGCGCTGGCTTTCCGGATCGAACGCGCGGATCGAATCGATGTCCTCGTCCAGCAGTTCCACCCGCAGCGGCTCGCCGGCGCCCATCGGGTAGACGTCAAGCAGGCCGCCACGCACGGCGAAATCACCTGGGTCCATCACCTGCGGCACGTTGCGGTAGCCGGCGCTTTCCAGGCGACGCTTCTCTGCTTCCAGGTCCAGGCGCTGGCCGACTTCAAGATTGAAGCTGCCGCCGATGACATAGCTGCGGGGAGCCAGCTGCTGCAGCAGGGTCTGCACCGGCACCACCACCAGGCCGCGCTTCAGCGTCGGCAGGCGGTGCAGGGCCGACAGGCGCTGCGAAATGATGTCCGGGTGCGGGCTGAAGCGATCGTAGGGCAGCGTTTCCCAGTCCGGGAACGCCACCACCGGCAGGCTCGGGTCGCCTCCCAGCAGGGTATGCAGATCCGCTTCGATCTGGTTGGCACCGTGGTTGTCACGGGCCACCACCAGCAGCGGCGCGTCATGCGTGCGTGCTGCCTGGGCCAGATACCAGGCCAGGGCGGTGGGCGAGGCGGGGGCGCGCCACCAGGCGCGAAGCTGGCCGGCACGTGGCAGCGGCGGGGCGGGGTATTGAGTACGCGACATGAACCGCGGATTTTAGCAGAAGCCCTCGCCCGGCCCATGATCGTCACGTGACCGGGGTAGCGCCGGGCCATGCCCGGCGAGCGAAGCGTTCGGATCAACCTCGCCGGGCAGGGCCCGGCGCTGCCGTCAGTTGTCCAGTTCCAGCACCATCCGCACCAGGCCTTCGGCCCCGTTCGGGTGGGGGACCGGCTTGAAGCCCAGCGAGGCGGCCAGCTGCTTCATCGGCTCGTTCTCGGCGGCGACATCGCCATACAGGCGGTCCAGGTACTTGCCGCGGCCCCATTTCACCAGCTTGCGCATCAGCTGGCGGCCCAGGCCCTGGCCGATCAGGAAGCGGCTGATCAGGATCGCGTACTCCGCTTCCCGGGTACCGGGGATGATCGAGGCACGGGCCACCGCGCCGACCACGGCCTCACCGGCCGGCAGCGACTCAGCGGCGACCAGGGTGATCTCGGTCTTCGGGTTGGGATGGGTCAGGCGCTGGGTGGTTTCCGGTGACAGCTCGGTCACCGATTGCAGGAAACGGTCGCGGATTTCTTCCGGCCCGAACAGGCTGAAGGCGGCCTGCAGCGGCGCGCCATCTTCGGGGCGGATGGGGCGGATCAGCAGCTCGTGGCCGCTGGGAGCCTTGAAGATCTCATGCCAGGGCGGCATGCGGTTGCGAGTGGCCATACCGGGTGATTCCTTGGTGGTCCATCGATTGTGTCATCACCGGGGCTGCATTCCGTGAACGAAAGGCTCACGGTCGTACAGCCTCGTGAAGGCCCTATTCGGCCGTCTTCAGCCAGTCCAAGCGGGTGCTGGCACCGGGCTCGCCCAGATGCTGGCGCAGGGCCGGCAGGGCCGGGCCGACCACGCGGTCGAACTGCCAAGGGGCATTGAGCACCAGCATGCCGCTGCCGTTGAGGCGCAGCGGGGAGTCGTCCGGGCGGACCAGGAACTCGATGGTCATCGCCGACTTCACCGGCAGTGCGGTGGCCTTGCGCAGGAAATGCAGGATGGTGCGGCGCTGCTTGATCGGGAACCAGACCGCACAGGTGGCCTGCGGCCAGCGGGCCAGGGTCTCGGCCAGCGCGGCAAGGATCGCCTGGTACTCGGCGTCCTGGGCTTCGTAGGGCGGGTCGATCAGGACCAGGCCGCGGCCGATCTTGGCGCCGTTGGCCTTGGGCGGCAGCAGCGAGCGCAGCAGCGCGTAGCCGTCCCCGGGGTGCACGCCGACGCGGCTGTCATGGGCGAACAGGGTCTTCAGCGAGGCGGCCTCATCCTCCTGCAGCTCGCACACCGCCATGCGGTCCTGCGGGCGCATGGCCTGCGCGCTGAGCAGCGGCGAGCCGGGGTAGGCGATCATCGCGCCGACCGGATTGTCGGCCTGCACTGCCTTGAGATAGCGCTCGACCACCTCCGGCAGCTTGGGCTGGGCCATCAGCCGCATGACCCCGGATTCGGCTTCCAGGGTCTTGCGGCTTTCTTCGCTGGCCAGCAGGTAACGGCCGGCACCGCCGTGGGTGTCGAGCACGAAGAACGGGCTGTCCTTGCGCTTGAAGCTGTCGATCAGGGCCAGCTGCACGATGTGCTTGAGGACATCGGCGTGGTTGCCGGCGTGGAAGGCGTGGCGATAGTTCATGGGCGGCAGTGTACGGGGCACGGGCCGCAGCGGCTATGCTGCGCGCCATGACAGCCCCTGTTACCCATGTCCTGGTAGTCGAAGACGAAGCGGCCATCGCCGAAACCGTGCTCTATGCGCTGCGCAGCGAAGGCTATGCCGCCAGCCATTGCCTGCTGGGCGGGCAGGCGCTGCAGCAGCTGCAGGCCGGCGATATCGACCTGGTGGTGCTGGATGTCGGGCTGCCGGACCTCAGTGGTTTCGAGGTCTGCCGCCGGCTGCGGGCCCTGCCGGGGCCGGTGGCGCAGGTACCGGTGATCTTCCTGACCGCCCGCAACGACGAACTTGACCGCGTACTGGGCCTGGAGCTGGGCGCAGACGACTACATGGCCAAGCCGTTCTCGCCGCGCGAGCTGGTGGCGCGGGTGCGTGCCCGGCTGCGGCGCGCCACGCCCGCTCCGGTCACCCCGTCCGCCGAGAGCGGCTGGCAGGAACACGGGGCCTTCGCCATCGATCGCGATGGCCGCCGCATCCGCTTCCAGGGCCACGCGCTGGACCTGACCCGCTACGAATATGCGCTGCTGGAGGCGCTGTTGCAGCGCCCCGGCGCAATCCTCAGCCGTGCACAGCTGATGGACCGTGGCTGGGACAGTGCCGCCGACAGCGCCGACCGCACCGTCGACACCCACGTCAAGACGCTGCGCGCCAAGCTGCGCGCGGCCGGCGCCAGCGGTGAGCCGATCCGCACCCATCGCGGCCTCGGCTACGCCCTGGAGGTCTGACGCGTGCGTCTGGTCCTGAAGCTGTTCCTGGGGTTCTTCCTGATCGTTGGCATCGCCGCGTTCTTCGTGATGCGCGTGTTCGTCAACGAAGTGAAGCCGGGCGTGCGCCAGGCGATGGAATCGACCCTGGTGGATGCGGCCAACGTGCTGGCGGAAATGGCTGCCGCCGACGTCAAGGCCGGCACCATCCGCAACGGCACCTTCACCCGCAACCTGGCCAAGGCCCGGCAGCGCGACCTGAAGGCGATGGTCTGGCGCTTCCCCAAGCGTTCGCTGGACTACCGGGTGACGATCACCGACGCCAAGGGCATCGTGATCTACGATTCGCTGGGCCGCGACGTCGGCCGCGACAACTCGCGCTGGAACGATGTCTATCGCACCCTGCGCGGCGAATACGGTGCGCGCTCCAGCCCGGAAACACCGGGCGACGACAGCAACACGGTGATGCACGTGGCCGCGCCGGTGTACGACCCGGTCGATGGCAGCACGCTGATCGGCGTGCTCAGCCTGGCCCAGCCCAACCGCAGCATCGATCCGTTCATTGCCGCCAGCCAGCGCGCCATCATCGAGCGCGGTGCCTGGTTGATCGGCCTGTCGGCGCTGGTGGGGGTGCTGGTGACGATGTGGTTGACCAACGGCCTGGGCCAGCTCAGCCGCTATGCGCGCGCGGTCAGCGCCGGTGAACCGGTGCCGCCGCCGAAGCGGCGCAGCGACGAGATCGGCGATCTTGGCCAGGCGCTGGAGACCATGCGGCGCAAGCTGGAAGGCAAAGCGTACGTGGAGCAGTACGTGCAATCGCTGACCCACGAGATGAAAAGCCCGTTGGCGGCGATCCGCGGTGCCGCCGAACTGCTGCAGGAGCCGATGGCCGACGCCGACCGCGCGCATTTCGCGCGCAGCATCGTCGACCAGCAGGAACGGCTGACGGAAACCATCGACAAGCTGCTGGCGCTGGCCGAGGTCGAGCAGCACGGCTGGCTGCAGACCCGTGATCCGATCGCCTTGCCGGTGCTGCTGAGGGAAACCGCTGCGGCGGCGCAGGTGCGCGCGCAGGCCGCAGGTGTCCAGCTGCTTATCGAGCAGGTGCCCGACCTGCGTGTGCAGGGCGATGGCTATCTGCTGCGACAAGCGCTGCACAACCTGATCGACAATGCCATTGCGTTCTCGCCACCCGGGGCACAGGTGCAGCTGGATGCCCAACTGGACGGGCAGGGCATACGCCTGCAGGTTGCCGACCGTGGCGCGGGCATTCCCGATTACGCACGCGAGCGCGTGTTCGAGCGCTTCTATTCGCTGGCCCGACCTAGCACCGGCCGCCGCAGTTCCGGCCTCGGCCTGCCCTTCGTGCAGGAAGTCGTGCGCCTGCATGACGGCCGCGCCAGCCTGCAGCCGCGCGATGGCGGCGGCACCGTGGCCAGCCTGTGGCTGCCCCTGGCGATACCGGGCCAGCGTCTGCGGCGCTGACTTCACACCCGCTTCAAATTCGCCACAAACCCTGCTCACCGCAGGCGTCCATCCTGCAGTCCTCTCCAACGAGGACGGACGATGAAATCCCTGAAGATGCTGCTGCGGTTCGCCATTGTCGGCGGCCTGATCCTGCTGCTGCTGATCCCGCTGTTCCTGATCCGCAGCGTCATCACCGAGCGCAGCGCCTATCGCGAAGAGGCCTACTCGCGGGTGGCCGAAAGCCGTGCCGGTACCCAGCGCGTGGTTGGGCCGGTGCGCGTGGTGCCGTGGACCAAGCGCGAGCAGGTGGACGTGGTCGACGCGCAGGGCAACAAGAAGACCGAGCTGCAGACCAGCCAGGGTTACTGGTTGCAGCCGCCGGCCACCCTGCAGATCAGTGGCGAGCTGCTGCCCAGCCAGCGCTCGGTCGGCCTGTTCAAGGTGCCGGTATACAGCTGGAATGGCCAGCTCAAGGCGACCTTCAGCGAGGACGACTACCCGGAGCACGATGGCACGACCTATGGCGAGGCCTACATCGCGCTGGGCGTTTCCGATGCGCGTGGCCTGGTCGGTACGCCGAACCTGCGGGTTGATGGACAGCAGGTCAAGCTGCTGCCGGGCGTGGGCGGCGCTTCCGCACTGGGCCGTGGGCTGCATGCACCGATCCCAGGCATCGCCCGTACCGGAGGCACCCTGGCGGCCAGCAGCGTGGAACTGGAACTGCAGCTTGATGGCAGCCGCTCGCTGTCGGTGGTGCCGGTGGGCGATGACAACCAGATCGCCCTGCGTTCCAGCTGGCCGCACCCGTCGTTTACCGGTGCGTTCCTGCCGAACGAGCGGCGTGTGGATGCGCAGGGCTTCGATGCACGTTGGGCCGTGTCCTCGCTGGCATCGGACGCACAGCAGCGACTGCGCGAGGGTGATGACCTGGATGCGCAGGCAGTGCAGGTCTCGCTGGTCGACCCGGTCGACACCTATACCCAGGCCGACCGCGCTTCCAAGTACGGCGTGCTGTTCGTGGTGCTGACGTTCGTTGGTTTCATCCTGTTCGAACTGATCAAGTCGCTGCGCATCCATCCGCTGCAGTACCTGATGGTCGGCCTGGCGCTGGCGATCTTCTTCCTGCTGCTGATCAGCCTGTCCGAGCACATCGCCTTCTGGCAGGCCTACCTGGTTTCCGCGCTGGCCTGCATCAGCCTGCAGGCGGTGTACCTGGCCAATGTGCTGGGTCACTGGAAGCGGGGCCTGGGCTTCGCCGCGATGCTGACGGTGCTGTACGGCGCGCTGTATGGGCTGCTGGTCTCGGAAAACAACGCACTGCTGATGGGCTCGCTGCTGCTGTTTGTGATCCTCGCGCTGGCGATGTGGGTGACCCGTCGGGTTGACTGGTACGCCCTGGCCGAGCAGAAGTAAGGCGCACGCCATGGGCTGGCGCCGAGGATTGCAGCAACGGGCACGACAGGGCATTCCCGCGCTGTTGGAGGTGGATGCACTGCTGCAGGCCCATGGGGTACTGGCGGCCTTGCCGGGGGCACGGATCGCGCCCGGCCTGGTCCGCTTCCAGCTGGCGGCCATCACCTGCGAAGGATTGCAGCGGCGCGGGCTGGACTGGTTGCGGGAGGCGCGGCATGGACGCGGCGCGCTCGCCGGCAAGGTGCCCCGTTACCGGCCATGGAAGGCCGGGGCGGCGGCATTGTCGGAGATCGGCATCGACGGGCTGCCAGCAGACTGGCCGGCACATGCGGCGGTGTTTGGATGCAGCAGCATGGACCAGCGGCACTGGCTGCTGCTGTTGCCCGAACGCGCGCAGTTGTGGCTGGGGTGGAAGGGCTGACAGCGGAAGGTCCATCCACGCATGGCGTGGATCCACCAGATGCCCATGACCGATGGGACGGGGGGCGGGCGCCCCGGCTGACTAGACTCGAGCGGATGATGATCGAGCCGAAGGGCAGGGGTGCGGCGTGTTGACGTGGAGCGGGCTGAAGTGGGGCGTGCTGAAGTGGGGCGTGCTGGCAGTAGCGCTGGCGATGGGAGGCAATGCGGTGGCGCAGCAGCGCGAGCCGGTGGACCTGGACATGGTCGGCAAGATCCGCCAGCAGGCGTTCCACAAGTCGCAGGTGATGGATACCTTCAGCCACCTCACCGAACGCATCGGGCCGCGCCTGACCAATTCGCCGGCGATGGGGCGTGCCAACGCCTGGACCCGCGGCAAGTTCAGCGAATGGAAGCTGGACAATGTCCATGACGAAGCCTTCGACGAATTCGGCCGTGGCTGGGAATTCACGTCGGCCAGCGTGGAGATGCTGGGCGATCGCGTACAGCCACTGCATGCGCTGCCCAAGGCGTGGACACCGGGCACCAACGGCCCGGTCGAGGGCGACCTGCTGCAGGTGGACATCAAGAAGCCCGAGGACATCGAGAAATATCGCGGCAAGCTGCGTGGAAAGATCCTGCTGCTGGGCGAGGCCCGCGAATACAAGCGCGGCACCGACGCCGATTCGCACCGGCACGACGCCACCTCGCTGGAAGGCCTGCAGGAGTTCACTCTGCCCAAGGACAAGGACGTGGCCGCCGACCGCGCCAAGCGGGTCAAGGAATACCAGGAGAAGCAGGCGCTGGCGGCGAAGGTCAACGCATTCTTCGTTGAAGAGGGCGCACTGGCCTCGATCAACATCAGCAGCTGGGACAACGGCATCATCCGCGTGGCCGGTGGCGGCTCGCGCAAGGCCGGCGAAGCGGTCGGCATTCCCGAACTGGCGATGATCGCCGAGCACTTCAATCCGCTGGTACGTGCGCTGGAAGCCAAGCAGAGCGTGCGCCTGCGCGTGGATGTGGCCGCACGCTTCACCGACGAGGCCGATCAGCCCGGCTACAACACCCTGGCCGAGATCCGTGGCAGCAGCAGGCCGGACGAGGTGGTGATGATCGGCGCGCACCTGGATTCCTGGCACAGCGGCACCGGCGCGGCCGACAACGCGGCCGGCGTGGCGGTGATGATGGAGGCCATGCGCATCCTCAAGGCCAGCGGCGCCAAGCCCAAGCGCACCATCCGGGTTGCGCTGTGGAGTGGCGAGGAACAGGGACTGATCGGTTCGCAGGCGTACGTGGCCAGGCACTTCGGTCGATTCCCCGAGCCCACCGACCCGGCGCAGAAGGCGCTGCCGGCCTCGCTGCGCGAACCGACCGGCGCGCTGCAGAAGACCCGCGACTACGGCAAGTTCCAGGTCTACTTCAATATGGACAACGGCTCGGGTCGATTCCGTGGCATCTACGCACAGGAAAACCTGGCGGCGATGCCGATCTTCGAAGCTTGGCTCGCCCCGTTCCATGATGTCGGTGCAACCACCGTGGCCACCCGCAACACCGGCAGCACCGACCACATCAGCTTCGACCGCATCGGCCTGCCGGGCTTCCAGTTCATCCAGGACAAGCTGGACTATTTCAGCAACGTCCACCACAGCCACCTGGACACCTGGGACCACGCCGAACCGGAAGACCTGAAGCAGGCCGCCGCCATCGTCGCCTCCTTCGCCTACCACGCCGCCATGCGCGAGCAGCCCTTCCCGCGCAAGCCAGAACCGTAAAAGGGGACGGAGGGGATTAAGTCGTGTTTCCCCTCCGTTGCCCGAGCGTCTCCGCAGATGCAGGGCAATAGCGACTTAATCCCCTCCGTCCCCTTTTTCCGCAGGGGGCGGAGGGCTGGTAAAATCGGGGGATACCCGTTCCTCGAGCCCTCCATGACCTGCCGCACCCGCTTCGCCCCCAGTCCCACCGGCTACCTGCATATCGGTGGCGCCCGCACCGCGCTGTACTGCTGGCTGGAGGCCCGCCATCGTGGCGGCGAGTTCGTGCTGCGCATCGAGGACACCGATCGCGAACGCAGCACCCAGGGCGCGATCGACGCGATCCTGGAAGCGATGGAGTGGCTGGGCCTGGACTACGACGAAGGCCCGTTCTACCAGACCGAGCGCGTCGCCCGGTACAAGGAAGTGGCCGAGCAGTTGATCGCCGACGGCAAGGCGTACTACGCCTACGAAACCCGCGAAGAGCTGGACGCCATGCGCGAAGCCGCCATGGCCAAGCAGGAAAAGCCGCGCTACAACGGTGCTGCCCGCGAGCTGGGCCTGCCGTACAGGGACGACCCGAACCGCGTCATCCGCTTCAAGAACCCGCTTGAAGGCACGGTGGTGTTCGATGACCTCATCAAGGGCCGCATCGAGATCGCCAACAGCGAGCTGGATGACATGGTGATCTTCCGTCCGGACGGCTACCCCACCTACAACTTCGCGGTGGTGGTGGACGACTGGGACATGAAGATCTCCGAAGTCATCCGTGGCGACGACCACATCAACAACACTCCGCGCCAGATCAACCTGTACGAAGGCATCGGCGCACCGGTGCCGAAGTTCGGCCATATGCCGATGATCCTGGACGAGCAGGGCGCCAAGCTGTCCAAGCGCACCGGCGCTGCCGACGTGATGCAGTACCAGGACGCCGGCTACCTGCCTGACGCGCTGCTGAGCTACCTGGCCCGTCTGGGCTGGTCGCACGGTGACCAGGAACTGTTCAGCCGCCAGGAACTGATCGACCTGTTCGATGTGAAGGACTGCAATTCCAAGGCCTCGCGCCTGGACATGGCCAAGCTCGGCTGGGTCAACCAGCACTTCCTGAAGACCGAGGAGCCGGCAGCGATCGTGCCGCACCTGGTCTACCAGCTGCAGAAGCTGGGCCTGGATGTGGCCGCTGGCCCGGCGCCGGTGGACGTGGTGATCGCCCTCCGCGAGCGCGTGCAGACCCTGAAGGAAATGGCCGAGAAGGCCGTGGTCTGGTACCAGCCGCTGAACGAATACGATGAAGCGGCCGTGGCCAAGCACTTCAAGGCCGGTGCGGAACT
>Ga0308171_1004611_pt1 | contig 11157 bp, 8 predicted proteins | sample PhyGR1_FD_202135 | JGI IMG/M metagenome (GOLD analysis project Ga0308171, IMG submission 202135) | Phyllosphere microbial communities from UC Gill Tract Community Farm, Albany, California, United States - DLSLSG.R1 | ecosystem: Host-associated > Plants > Phyllosphere > Unclassified | place: USA... | reverse complement strand
GTACCTTTCTCCTAATAGTATTTTTGATGCTAATGAATGGACGAATCAGGCTCTTTCAGCAGGTCAATGCCTTCCTGCTACCGAGGTAGCACAGCCTCCTGTTACTAGGAATCCGCCTTTAGTAAATACACAACCTACATACTCACTTTCTTGCGATGTTGCGAGCACATCATTGGCTATCACCGCAACAGAAGGTTTTGCTGGAGGTAACGGATTGACTTTCCAGTGGTATGAGTTGGGAAGTACGGGAAATTGGAATGCTATTTCTGAAGGAGGTGTCTATTCTGGAACTACCTCTCAGACTTTGATGGTCAGTGATGTTACAGGTTTGAATAATTATCAATACTATTGTCAGGTAAGAGAGAATACTGCAACTTGTTTCACGGCGACGAATGCAGCTCGAATCAAGGAAGCAAGCAATACTTGGTCAACTAATGTTTGGTCAAATGGAACTCCTGTTTTGGCTAGTAAAGTTATCATTGCAGGGAACTATGATACACAGTTGAATGGAGCTTTAGATGTTTGTGAGCTTACTGTGGTCAATCCTGGAACTGTGGTCGTGAAACCAAATAATCCTATCACAGTCAAAAAGAGAATTATCAATAATAATACAGCTGCTAATAGTTTTATAGTGGAAAGCGATGCCAACCTTTTGCAAGTTGATAATGTAATAAACGAAGGGAATGTCAAAGTAGAAAGAAATGTGGTAGATATGAATAATATATCCACACATATGGATTATGTCTATTGGAGTTCTCCGGTAAGTGATCAAACGATCAAAGGCGCAAGTGGGTTCTCACCAAATACCCCAAATAGCGGTTTCCAACAATATAATGAACCAACTGACAAGTTTACTGTCACTACGGATTCAAAATTTCTAAGGGCAAAAGGTTATGCGGTGCGTGCAGAGTCTGGCGTGATTCCAGGATCCAGTCCTTCTCAAAATTATGGGGATGGCTACGCTAAGACTTATGCTTTTACAGGTGTACCTTTCAACGGTAGCTTCACTTCTCAAAATCTGCAAAAGTCAACTGGCACAGATAAGGGGTATAATCTCATTGGGAATCCATATCCTTCCAATATTGATTTTGACCTATTATATGGGCTCAATGGCAATGAGGCTAAAATGTATTGCTCGGCTTTCTTCTGGACCAATAATACATTTACCCCACAGCAGATGGGCTCCGGCTATACAGGGAATAATTATGCGATTTACAATGGAACAGGTGGTTCCCCAGCAACTTATGACACGGAGGATACATTCTATTCTGTAGCACCAAATGGTAAGATAAAAGTTGGTCAGGCTTTTATTATTCAGGCGAAACTGGCTGGTACTATCGATTTTGATAATAGCATTAGGGTGTCGGATAATGGAACTTTTTATCAAAAGGGCGCCGCGAAAAATAGATTCTGGCTTACGATGACTTCGCCTAATAATTTGGTCAATACAATACTGATTGGTTATATAGCTGGAGCTACGAACAATTATGAAAAAGATTTTGATGGAGAGTTGTTTTCAGTTGGTTCGGATTCATTCTATTCCATCTTGGGAGCTAAGAAATTGGCAATCCAAGGTAAGGCAGATGATTTTTCGGTAGAGGATAAAATTCCGGTAGGGAACGTGTATTCTATAAATGGAAATTATACAATCAAATTACAGACTGGAGAAGGCATCTTCAATCAAACTCAAAACATCTATCTCAAAGACAAACTGCTGAATAAAACAATCAACTTGAGTAATGGTGACTATACTTTTACCGCTGTGAAAGGTACAGATGCAACCCGTTTCGAAATCGTTTATAAAGATGACCTGGTTTTAGGAACGGATGCAGCAACAAAATCAGATTTCATTGTTTACAAAGATGGAACGGATTATGTGATCAAGTCTTCCAAGTCTTTGGGTAATGTAGAGGTCTATGATGCGGCAGGAAGAATGGTTGTAAGTAAAAAAACAAAGGCGAATAGTATTAGGTTAGATGTTGCGGCTTTTATCAATGGTGTTTATATCATAAAGGCTGAAAATTCCGGAGATGTAAGAACCAAGAAGGTCATTAAGTAATGTCCATAAAAAGTGTTGCATTAATTAGATTTAACATTAGGATATAGAGGTTTTATTAAATTTTTATATCTTTACAACTTGAAAATTATGTTTATTTTTAAACTGTCAATGAGAAAGTATTTCATTTTATTATATATAACATTCAGTGTTATGTCTTTTGCCCAGTTCAAAGAGAATGTCTTTGACCAGAATCAAGTACCTGTCGAACAGCAAAATTCTCCCAATTTAAATGCTGCACAACAGGCTGAAGCTGCACCAGTTTTGGCTCCAGATGGAGAAGCTTCTGAATCTGCAATGGGCGTTCCAGGACCAGGTGATCAGGAAGAAGGTCCGGGTAATCCGGGAGAGCCAGTACCAATCAATGGATATATTCCAGTATTGCTACTAAGTGGTTTGGCTCTTATCTTTTATTCTCAGAAAAATAAAAAAATTAATATTTAAAATTTATAAATCCGAAATTGATTAATTTCGGATTTATTTTGTCATTATGTATAGAAACATCGTTAAGCCGACTTTTGATTTTTTGTTAGCCTTGGCTTTGATCATTATTCTTTTTCCAATATTTATTTTATTAATTGTCTTGCTGTATTTCTTTAACCAAAAGAATGTGTTCTTCTTTCAGCAGAGACCTGGCAAGAATGAAAAGGTGTTCCAGATCGTGAAATTCAAAACAATGACGGATCAGAGAGATGCTATGGGCGAACTGCTTCCGGATGCATTAAGGCTGACCAAAATGGGAAAGTTTGTGAGGAAAACCTCTTTGGATGAACTGCCGCAGTTGATCAATGTTCTGAAAGGCGACATGAGTTTCATCGGGCCAAGGCCACTTCTGGTACCTTACCTTTCAATCTATAATGAAGAGCAGAAAAAACGACATCTCATCAAGCCTGGTATCACCGGTTGGGCGCAAGTAAATGGTAGAAATACAATTACCTGGACGCAAAAGTTCATCTATGATGTTTACTATGTAGAAAATATTAGCCTGGCATTGGATGTCAAGATCTTTCTGTTGACGATAAAAAAAGTGATCAAAAGTGAAGGCATCAATACTGTTGGACAGGCAACAACAGAAAGTTTTAATGGGAATAATTAATTAATGAAGACAAATATTTTAATCACTTCTGCAGGACAAAGAGTTTCATTGGTTAAGGCTTTTCAGACAGAGCTTAGGAAAAAGAATCCAGATTCAAAAGTGGTAACCGTGGATCTACGTCCGGACTTATCGCCGGCTTGTCACGTTTCAGATTCTTATTACAAGATCTGTAGGGCAAACAATGAAAATTATGTCTCTGAACTATTAGAGATCTGCGAAAAAGAAAATATCGGGATGGTGATCCCGACAATCGATACAGAACTAAGGATTTTATCTGAAAATAAAGGTCTTTTTGATGCAAAGGATATTCACTTGATAGTTTCTGATCAAGAATTTATAAAACATTGCAGGGACAAAAGAGAACTCAATGATTTTTTCAAAAATTACGACATCAGGTTTCCTCAACCTGTGGACAAATTTAATCCTACATTTCCCCTATTTATCAAACCTTATGATGGGAGTTTGAGCAAGGATATTTTCATCGTCAAGGAAGCGGCTCAACTGACTGATTTTCATCTCACTCATCCGAAGTTTATGTTCATGGAATATGTGGATCCTGAGTTTTATAAGGAATATACAGTGGATTGTTATTTTAATAAAAGTAATGAACTTTCCTGCGCTGTTCCTAGACAGAGAATTTCTGTACGAAGTGGAGAGATCCATAAAGGCATCACAGCGAAGAATCACATCATCGATTATTTAAAGGAAAAGATCAGCACAATTCCTGGTGCGATCGGTTGTATTACCTTTCAATTGTTTTTTAATAAGGATAATAATGACATCATTGCGATCGAGATCAATCCGAGATTTGGTGGCGGATATCCATTGTCCTATGAAGCTGGCGCCAACTATCCAAAAATGTTGATAGAGGAATATTTTGAAAACAAGAATATCGACTATACAGACGATTGGGAAGACAAATTGTTGATGTTGAGGTATGACGCAGAAGTTTTGGTAAGAGATCATGAATAAGAAATATATTGTTTTCGATCTGGACGATACACTCTACTACGAATTGGATTTTCTCCGGTCGGCTTACAGAGAGATCGCTGAAACATTATCCAAGGAAAATGCTGACGAGCTTCATCAAAAAATGTTGTCGATGTATGAAAATAAAAAAGATGTTTTTGAGTTTCTTTCCTTAGAGTATGACTTTCCAAAAGAATCGTTGCTCAAGATTTATAGGGAACATTTTCCGAATATCGTTTTAAGAGAAGGTGTCAGAGATATTTTGGATCATTTGAAAGGTCAAAAGGTCAAAATGGGACTTCTGACAGATGGAAGGTCGCTAACGCAAAGGAATAAAATCAAAGCTTTGAATATTGAGAACTATTTTGACAGGATCATCATCTCTGAAGAATTTGGTTCCGAGAAGCCAGATGAGAAAAATTACGCGGCGTTTTTGGAGCAAGGGTTTGATTATTCCTATATCGCAGACAATCCAAAAAAAGATTTTATCACGCCGAAATTCTTAGGCTGGGAGACGATTATGATAGAAGATAATGAGGGTAAAAGAATACATCAGATCCCCGATAATCTAGAATCAAAATGGATAGCAGAAAAAATATTAGGTTGGGATTATTTTTATAACTTAATTAAGTAACTTTGCAAAATCATGTAAGATAATTAACTATATTTTATTTTTTAACTCAAAAAAATAAATTGATTTTTCGGTTAAAAAAGATAAATTTAATTAATATCATTGAAGAAAATATTAAAATAATTAATATTCAATAAACAATAAGTACGAAATAATGGAGGCTAAAATTTGGCTGTCATCACCTCATATGGGAGGTGGGGAGATGGGATATATTCAGGAAGCATTTGAACATAATTGGGTTGCTCCATTAGGCAAAAATGTAGACGAATTCGAGATTGCCATACAAGATTACCTTCAAGAAAATAAATTTGCAGCTGCACTCAGCTCTGGAACGGCCGCTTTACATTTGGCCTTGATCCAATTGGGAATTGGCTACGGAGATGAGGCGATCTGTCAATCCTTTACTTTTTCCGCGACTGCAAATCCCATAAAATATCTTGGTGCAACCCCAGTTTTTGTAGATTCTGATAAAAACAATTGGAATATGTCCCCAGAATTTTTGGAAATTGCCATTCAAGACAGGATTAAAAATCACAAAAAGCCAAAAGCCGTGATTGTGGTTCATCTTTACGGGATGCCTGCAATGATGGATGAGATCCTGGAAATATGTAATAGATATGAGATTCCATTGGTGGAAGATAGTGCAGAATCTTTGGGGTCAAAATACAAAGGACGTAGATGTGGCACATTTGGGGAATTCGCGTTACTTTCCTTCAATGGTAACAAGATCATTACAACATCAGGAGGAGGTGCTCTAGTAACCAATACCAAAGCGCAAAAAGAAAAGGCTATTTTTCTCTCAACCCAAGCCAGAGACCAAGCGCCACATTACCAACATTCCGAAGTGGGATATAATTATAGATTGAGTAATATCTGTGCCGGAATAGGAAGGGGGCAGATGGAAGTCTTGGAGGAAAGGGTTTCGCAGAGGAGAGCGAACCACGACTTTTACAAAGAATTATTTTCAGATATAGATGCTGTAGAGGTTTTTAGTGAGGTCAACTCAGATTTCTACTCTAACCATTGGTTGACAAGTATTACCTTACATAAAGATTTAACGTCCAGAACCACCGAAGAATTGATGTCTGCATTTTTGGATAGAAATATAGAAACGCGTCCCTTGTGGAAGCCTATGCACCTTCAGCCAGTTTTCAAAGATTGCCCATATTATGGGGAGAACGTTGCTGAAGAATTATTCAACCAGGGTCTTTGCTTGCCTTCTGGTTCCAACCTTACAAATGATGATAAAAAAAGGATAAAAGATGTAATAGTTAACTTCCAATTTTAAAATTGCCACCAAAAGAAATGGAGAAGGTTAAAAATCCTAAGAGATTTTCACTTAATGATAATGTATTGGATCTTTCGGATCTTAAGTTCCTGCCAAGATGGGTCATCTTGTTTATTGATATTTTAATAATATTCACGTCATTATTAGCTTCCCATTTACTCATCATGGGTCTGGAGGTTCAGCACTACAAAGTTTTTCCACTCGCCTACGTATTTTTGTTTATTGTGGCTGTGAATGTTTTGTATATGTACATCTTCAAAACTTATCTGGGTGTAATTAGACATTCTACATTTGTCGATCTCTTCAAGATTTTCCTTGCCAACTTATGTGGTGTTTTGACGGTTATCATTATTAATTATACTTACTACTTAAGTGTTCACGAAAAGGTGGTCCTCATTCCGTTCCTGGGATTGTACTTTGCTATTTCATGTTTGTTCTTATTCGTTTTCAGGCTTTGTGTCAAAGGTTTTTTTAATATTATCAAGGAGAACAAAAGAAGTTCTACAAGAAAGAAGATATACATTTTAGGAGATGATGACACTTCTGTTGCTATTGCGCAGGTTGTGCTCTCCAATCCAAATTTGCCATTTGATATCCAGGGTTTTATATCCTATCATGATAAAAGAGTAAGTATCAAACTTCTGGATAGACAGATCATCACAAAGACCAATTTTATCAATAACCTCAGAGATGGAAAGAAGGAGGTAAGCGGTGTGTTGGTCATCAAAGAAGCCTTGCAGAAGGAAGAACTTGATTTTTGGGTCAATGTATTTTTGGAGAATAACCTTAAAATATACAAAGCTCCGAACATGCAGAAGCTCCGGAGCAATGAGATCATCAATCATATCAATACCATCCAGATAGAGGATCTCTTGAATAGGAGACAGATCAAACTGGACAATATGGAGGTGAAGAAAAGACATTTCCAAAAAACCGTGTTAGTTACAGGTGGTGCTGGATCTATTGGTCGTGAGATCGTAAGGCAGGTCGCTCTTTTGGAGCCTTTGCAGATCGTTATCTTGGACCAGTCAGAAACGCCGCTTTATGACACAGAATTGGAAATGAAGGAAACTTATCCTCACATCAATTTCAAATTTGTTTTGGCAGATATTTCAAATAAAAGCAGGCTTGAACCACTATTCAAGAAATATAATTTCTCTATGGTTTATCACGCCGCAGCGTACAAACATGTTCCTATTGTTGAAGATAACCCGCATGAGGCTGTTCTTGTAAATGTGATGGGGACTAAGAATCTAGCATCGCTGTCCTGCAAGTACAAAGTCAACCGTTTTGTGATGGTCTCCACGGATAAGGCAGTGAATCCCACCAATGTGATGGGTGCTTCCAAGAGGGTTGCCGAGCTGTTTGTTCAATCCCTACAGAATATCGAGGGTAATACTACAAAATTTATTACGACACGATTTGGGAACGTTTTAGGGTCTAATGGTTCTGTAATTCCACATTTCAGGAAGCAAATAGAAAAAGGAGGACCAGTCACCATCACTCATCCGGATATCGTTAGATACTTCATGACCATTGCAGAAGCCTGTGAATTGGTTTTGAATGCTGGTACCATGGGACATGGAGGTGAAATCTATGTCTTCGATATGGGCGAGGCAGTCAAGATTTTGGATCTTGCAAAAAGAATGATAAAACTATCCGGCTTCGAACCAGACATCGATATAAAGATTATCTACACTGGACTCAGACCAGGAGAGAAATTATATGAAGAGTTGCTAAGTGACAATGCGCGCACGTTGCCAACTTCTCATGAGAAGATCATGATCTCCAAAGATCCGTCTATGGATTTTCAGGAAATTGATGAATTGACGGAGCTTGTCATTGATTTTTCGAAAAAAGAAGAGAAGCAGGAAATCGTGAGGATACTAAAATCTATCGTAAAAGAATTTAAAAGCAATAATTCTATTTATGAATCGTTAGATAAATAAGAATCCCTATATTTGCAAACTTCTAATAAAACTACTCTTATATCCCATGAAGAAATACTTACTCTTAGCTTACCTACCTGTTTTGCTTTTTGTAGTATCTTGTAAATCGAAACAAGATATTGACTATATGAAGAATATAGAAGATGTAGCTATTAAAGCTTCTATTAGAGAATACAATTCTACAATACAACCTGCTGACCAATTGCTCATTTCTGTACTAGCAAAGGATAACGAGGTAGCAAAACCTTTTAATCAAAATTACTATTCTACTGATATGTCACAATATTCAAATGCACCAACTCGTAATGCGTCGGCTGAGCCTGCTTATATTGTTGATAGTAAGGGGAATATAGATTTTCCTGTTTTAGGGACATTAAATACAACCGACAAAACTGTAGAGCAGTTCAAAGCAGAGCTGAAAGCAAAATTAGCAAGATACATTAAGGATCCTGGTATTAATATCAAAACCAACAATTATAAAATTACGGTCTTGGGCGAAGTTAATAGAACTGGAACCTATGCAATTCAAGATGGTCAGCCAACAACTATATTAAATGTTATCGGTATGGCAGGAGATCTTACAATATATGGACTGCGTAAGAATGTTCTTCTAATAAGAAACGTGGATGGTGTAACAACCAAGCATTATATTGATCTTACAGATGCAGAATTTATCAATTCACCATATTATTATGTAAAGCAAAATGATGTCATTTATGTGTCACCAAACGAAGCAAGAAAGAGTTCGTCTTCGTATGGTCCACAAATAGGAATTTGGATTTCTGTAGCTTCTGTTATTTTGGGAGTTTTGGCTCTTGTTTTTAGGTAAAATATATTTTCTGTGCTAATTAAATGGAAAATAAAATCCACGAAATTTCAAATCTTGACATTGATGAAGTTTTTAAACCTAACCTCACAAGAAGGTACTGGTTTTCTCCGTTTACGTCATAAATGAATTTTTTAAAAAAAAATAACTAGTGTGATGCTTATGTCCTTTAATAATTGATATTATAGGTGGAAAAAATAATAAAAAGTTTCCTAATAATCCTTTTTTTTGATAACTTTTATAAATGGTAGGATTATTTTGGAGTCAGAATTAAAGCGAAACTTTGGACATGGGAGATTTAATCTACCTTCCATTCGCTAAATTTATATTTACAAAAAATAAGGATTTTGTTAGTGTGAAGGCAATAAAAACTGTGATACTTTTGAAATTAATCACTGCATTGGAATCCACTTCATCCAGTATTCAAAAGATAGTTAAAACCGACTTAGAAGATAATCATGCATTGAAGTTTGTAAATTATGTAGACTTTAAAGTGTTTATTACTATTTCTAATTTTTCAGGCAAAAAAATGATTGATTTTGCAAATGATTTGGTAGAAACTGGTAAGCTGGATAATGTAGCATTTGTACTCAATGATGTTACAAAAGAGAATTTTGGCTATGGCAATAAGTATGGCTATGGTTATAATAATAAATAATTAGTTAGATGGACGTAACGAAGAAAGAGGAAGACTTCAATTTAAGGGAACTTATCAAACCATATACAAAAAAATGGTATTGGTTTTTGATATCGGTTATTATTACAACAATTTTGGCAATTGCTTATATCAAATTAACGACGCCAGTTTACAGGATACAGTCTTCTGTATTGATCAAGGATGCTAAAAAAATGTCAAATGCTTCTGGTGATTTTGGCGTTCTGGCCGGTGTAGGTGGTTTCGCTGGAATGGGAACAAACAGCATCGAGAACGAATTGGAAATTTTTAAATCGAAAAAAATAGTAGAAGATGTTACAAAGGATTTAAAACTGCAGGTTTCTATCTATTCCAGAGAAAAATATCATGATGTGGAACTGTATAAAGATGCAAATCCTTTTATAGTTCACGTTGTCAACGAGAAACAATTTGAAGATCTTCCTCAGAAACCCATTAATGTAAAAATAAATGGTGATAAAATTACTTTATCATCCAAGGAATTGAAGGCAGATATCGTTACAACTTTTAATAAGACCATTAGTTTGCCTTATGCTAATTTTATTATTCAAAAAAATCCAAAATTCAATAGTAAAAAGACTAAAAAACTAGACTTGAATGATTTTTATTTCACTTACATGGACATGCAAAGTGTAGTGGATAATTATCAAGAATCTATAGAGGTTGATCTTTTGGATAAAGATGCGACAGTTATTGGTTTGGGTATGGCACATTCCAACACAGACAAGGCAAAGGATATTCTCAACGATCTTGCAAATATCTATAATGAATATGCAATTAATGATAAGAATGCAGAATCAAAAAAGACCAAAGATTTCATTGATGAAAGAATCGTATTGATATCAAAGGAATTGGGAGATGTTGAAACAGATAAAGAACGTTTCAAAGTTGATAATGACATTGTAGATATCGGTTTGGAGGCTAGAATCAATTTGCAAACTTCTAATGAAACAAGAAGGAGAAGTTTGGAGATTGACACACAATTGGAAGTCAGTAGAATGTTGCTAAGTTATCTAGACGGACAGACTAGTACCTATCAAGTTCTTCCTACCAATATAGGGCTGGACAATCCTGCTGCGACCTCTAATATAACAGCATACAACAAACTGGTAATGGATAGAAGCAGATTGTTGGAAAATGCAACCGCTGAAAATCCCATGGTAAAAGAAATTACGAAGGATCTGGGAGGCTTAAAAAACGCGATAAGAGAAAGTATTCAGCGTTATATGATAAACCTGAATTCTTCAAAAAAAGAAGTCGATAGAGAAAACGGTTATAGCGCGTCCGAAATACAAAAAGTACCAAGGCAAGAAAAATTGTTCAGAAATATAGAGCGTCAACAGCAAATCAAAGAAAATCTGTACCTCCTACTACTTCAAAAAAGAGAAGAAGCTGCCATTTCTATGGCTATGACAGATAGCAAAGCAAGAGTTGTAGATGATGCATATGTAATGAAGAAAACTGTGGCTCCTAAAAAAGCATTTTCCATCTTGGGAGCGTGGATTTTAGGTTTTCTAATACCATTTGCATATATCTATATCAGAGAATTACTTAACAATAATTTGGAAAGTAAACATGATCTGGAAAAATTAACGACAACACCTATTCTTTCTGAAATCCCAAGATTGTACAGAAAAGATGAAGAGGTCATTACAAAGAATGATGTCTC
>Ga0308171_1004609_pt1 | contig 11158 bp, 9 predicted proteins | sample PhyGR1_FD_202135 | JGI IMG/M metagenome (GOLD analysis project Ga0308171, IMG submission 202135) | Phyllosphere microbial communities from UC Gill Tract Community Farm, Albany, California, United States - DLSLSG.R1 | ecosystem: Host-associated > Plants > Phyllosphere > Unclassified | place: USA... | reverse complement strand
CGGCCTATGACGCGACGCCCTACTGGACCCAGTACGACCGCAAGTACCCGCAGACCACCTTCAAGTGGTATGCCGAGGATCAGGTCCAGTTCGGCCCGGTCACCGCGAACTTCGGCGTCAAGCAGTTCATCAACCACCTCGACCGCACCGACCTGTTCGGCGAAAGCGCCGACGTCAGCGTCAAGTCGAAGTCGAAGGTGCTGCTCTCGGGCGGCATCCAGGTCGAACCGATGACCGGCCTCGACCTGTTCGGCGGCTACTCGGAGAACTTCAAGGCGCTCTCCGACACCCTGCTCGAATACAGCGAGGACGCATTCTCCAGCATCAAGCCCGAGACGGCCGAGAACTGGGAGGCCGGTGCGCGCTACGAGAGCGGCATCCTTCGCGCCTCGGCCACCTGGTTCAAGAGCAAGTTCTCCAACCAGGTGATCTTCGTGCCGAGCAATTCCTCGGCCGGGCCGGACTACCTGAGCGAAGGCGACGGAAGCTTCTTCAACGCGGGCGGCATCGATTCCGAGGGCTTCGAACTGCTCGCCAGCGTCCGCCCCGTCACCGGCCTCAGCCTCTACGGTTCGTATACCCACATCGATGCCAAGTATCGCGGCACCGGCAATGCCGAACTGGACGAGGAGCAGGGCGTGACGGCGGGCAACCGCGTCGCGGGCATTCCGAAGGACATGTGGGTGCTCTCGGGCACGTACAACTACGGGCCCGTCACGCTGGGCCTCACCGGCAAGTACACCGGCAACCGCTTCGTCGATGCGGACAACGCATGGGTCGCGAAGAACTACTTCATGACCGACCTGTCAGTGGCCGTGAAGGGCGATGCGCTGACCGACAGCCTCAAGGCGCTGCAGTTCGCGCTCAACATCACCAACCTGACCAACGAGAAGTACATCGGCGGCATCTCGGGCAACTACGCCTTCCTCGGCGCGCCGCGCACGATGGTCTTCAGCGCCACTGCCGACTTCTGACGGCGGCGCGAGAGGACGGGTCGGCGTTCGGGGGGACGCCGGCCCGTCCTTTTCTTTTTTTCCAAGAACACCAGGCACAGGATTACCCGCCATGAACACGCTTCGCACCCAACAGGTATCCCGCCGCGCCCTCCTCGCCGGCATGGCCGGGGGAGCCGCGATCATGGCCCTCTCCATCTCCGCCCCGATCTCCGCCCTCGCCGCCGCAGCCGCGAACCCGGTGTTCCGCCACGGCGTCGCCGCGGGTGATCCCGACGCTTCGAGCGTGGTGCTCTGGACCCGCGTGACCGCGCCCGCCGCCACCGACGTCCAGTGGGAACTGTCGGACAGCCCCGCCTTCGCGAGGATCCTGAAGTCGGGCTCCGTGCGTACGGATGCGGACCGCGACTTCACCGTCAAGGTGCTCGCCACCGGCCTTCCGGCAGGCGGCACGTTCTTCTACCGTTTCCGTATGGGCAAGGCGATTTCACCGATCGGCCGCGCCCGCACCCTGTCCGAAGGCCGGGTGAATACGCTCGGCATCGCGCTCGCCTCGTGCTCCAACTACGCCTTCGGCTTCTTCAACGCCTACGACGCGATCGCGAAGGACCCGGCCGTGGACTTCGTACTCCACACCGGCGACTACATCTACGAATACGGCGGCAAGGACGGCTGGGGCGAAAACATCGCCCGCACCATCGGCCGCGAGCACGCCCCCGCGCATGAGATCGTCACCCTTTCCGACTACCGCACCCGCCACGCGCAGTACAAGACCGATGCCGGGTCGCTGGCGATGCACGCACAGCACACCCTGCTCGCCTGCTGGGACGACCACGAGAGCGCCAACAACCCCTGGACCGGCGGCGCACAGAACCACCAGCCCGAAACCGAGGGCGACTGGGCCACGCGCCGCGCCGCCTCGATCCGCGCCTACTACGAGTGGATGCCGGTGCGCGAACCGGAATGGCTGCCCGAGTGGCCGGACGTCAAGGGTCGCACCCGCATGCAGTTCTGGCGCGCCTACCGCTTCGGCGACCTCGCCCTGCTGCACACCCTGGAAACGCGCCACACCGCCCGCGCGAAGCAGATCGAATATATCGACTATGCCCAAGGCATCGTCGATGACGCCTCGGCCGAAAAGTTCAGGCGCGACGTCCTTGGCGCCGCGAACCGCCCGCTGATCGCACCCGAACTGGAGGCCGACCTCGAAGCCGCACTGGCGCGGTCGGTGAAGGACGGCCAGCCCTGGCGCGTGATCGGCTGCCCGATGGTGATCGGCCGCCTCGACGTGCCCGATCTCGCCAAGCTCGGCGTGCTGCCCGACCCGTTCCCCAAACTCGCCGCCGCGAAGTCGAAGGACGAACTGGCGAAACTCGCCGCCGATCCGCATGTCTCGCTGGCATGGCGCGGCCGCTGGAACCTGCCCGACTATACCGACGCCTGGGGCGGCTACCCCTGGGCACGCGAGCAGTTCTACGCCCTGTCGCGCCGCGCAGGGGCGGGCGATCTCGTCTTCCTCTCCGGCGACAGCCACAGTTTCTGGACCAACGACCTCGCCGATGCGCAAGGCCGCCCGGCCGGCATCGAGTTCGGCACCGCGGGCATTTCCTCGCCCGGCGACTTCATGGACAGCGGCTTCGGCGAGGACATGTCGCGCAAGCTGGACAAGGCCTATGCCGATCACATGCCCGAGGTCGTGTGGACCGACAACATGCACCAGGGCTACGTCCGCATGCAGTTCGGCCGCGAGACCGGCACGGCGAGCTTCGTGGCGGTCAGTACCGTCCTCTCGCGAGACTACACGACGAGCGTGATCCGCAAAGACGACTTCCGCCGCGATGGCAAGCGCGTCCGCTTCGCCTGAGCTGAACAGCGAACGTCAAGGACCGGCATGGGCGGGAACTGTCCCTCGTCCATGCCATTGCCTGCCCATCCGCCGGAACAGGCTGCAGCTATCGCCGCTTCTTCAGCACTACGTAGATCGCACCCTGCCCACCATGACGGCGGTGCGCGCCGCGAATAGCGACGATGTCCGACGCATGGTCGCTGGCCGCGAGCCAGTCGGCGATCTTGGCGCGGATCGCACCCCGCGCGCTGCCTCGATCCGCAGCGTCCACCGGCCGCGCCTTGCCGGTAACGATCAGCACCACGCGTGCCCCCATTGCCTTGGCCTGCACCAGCCCGTGCATCAGACGCATGTAGGCCTGGTCAAGGTTGGAACCGTGCAGGTCGAGGCTGAAGTCCGGCAGCAGCGTGCCCTTGGATATCCGCTTTTCCCACGAGCCATCGAGATTGACCGGCATTTCGACACGCGGCTTGGGCGCGGCGACTTTCGGTGGGAGCGGCGGCGGAACGCGGCCCTTGACCTTCTTCACGGGCACCGGTGGGGCAATCGGGACCGGCATCGCGGGCGCCTCAGGCTCAACCCGTTTTCGGGGCGCGACGAGCGGCTTGACGGTGCGGGCGACTTGCGCCCAGACCGCCTTCTCCTCTTCCGTAAGCCTGCGCCCCGGCCGCTTCATCGGGCGCCGAGGCGGGTCAGGACGCCCTTGGGTAGGAGGATCAGGGCACTGCCTCGGCCACTCATGCCGCCTGCGGTCACGCGGGCATTGGCCCCTGCCCCCCAGAAGGTGTCGAAACGGTTCGCACCCTTGATCGCGCCGCCGGTGTCCTGTGCGATCCACAGCCCGTTGGCCTCGCGGCGGTCCATATCGAGGTACACAGGGGCACCCAGCGGCACATAGCGGGGGTCTACGGCCACAGAGTTGCCCGCACGTACGGGCACATTGAGCGCACCGAGCGGTCCATCACCGTTCAACACCTTGAAGAAGACCCACGAGCGATTGCGCTCCATCAGCGCGCGCCCCTCGACCGGATGCTCGCGGACATATTGCATGATGCCCTGCATGGAGCCGGAGTACTGCCCCGGCCCGGAGCCGACCAGCCCCTGATCGCGCATGACCCCGCCGATGCCGGTATAGGGCAAGCCGTTCTGGCCCGCATAGCCGATGCGCGTAACCGTGCCGTCCGGCGCGACGAGGCGGCCGGAGCCTTGCACCTGAAGGAAGAAGAACTCGACGGGATCGGCGGCCCAAGCAATCTCCAGCCCCTTGCCCGCCAGCGCCCCGGCATCGATCTGTGCGCGGTCGAAATAGCTGGTGAAGGTGCCGTCCGGCGCATAGCGGCCAAGCGGCATGCGCCCGCTGCCGAGCGGCGGCGCATCCCCCGGCTTCGCGCGCACGAGGTCGGGCGGGAAGGCGTAGACCGGCACCGTGTAACCGGGCTGCGGCGTGCGCCCGCCGGCGATCTCCGGTTCGTAGTAGCCGGTAGCGTAAGAACTGCCGTCGCCGATGCGGGCGGCCTCGAAAAAACTGGAGAAGAACAGCGCGGGCGATCCCGCGCCCCAGTTCACGGCGGCGGTGCAAGCCTGCCGCCAGTCCTCGGGCCGGGTCAATCCGCTGCCGTCCTTGCGGACGATGAGCTTCGGGCAGCTTTCACGGAACGAGGCGAGAGCGCCTGCCGCATCGGCCGCGCCCATCCGTAGCGCCGACAGTGCAGGACCACGGCGCACACCGGCAGCCAGCGCGTTCTGGGGAGATGAAGGCTGGGTCGTCGGCCCGGTCGGCGGAAGCGTAGGGCGCGGGCCGCCGGTCTTCGGGATTACACCGCCGCAAGCCGCGAGCGTGGCCAGCAGACCACTGATCAGAAGAGCGCGCCAGGCGTCCCGGATCGACCGCCCGGACACCACCGCAGGTGCCATAGTCTCCAGCGCCAAAACAAACCCTCCCCGCAAAGCAGACGCCCCGCGCCGGGGGTGGCACGGGGCGGATCAGGCTTTGTCGGCTAGCAGTCCAAAGAAGGGGGGATCAACCCCGGATCAACCTTCGTCGGTCTCTTCGAGGACCCAGTCGGGATCAGGCGAGTTCACGGCGCGACCGAACGTCCAGACGTCGATTGTCTCGATCGCGTCGTCGAGCGAACCGGCGACCACCTGTCCATCCGCATTGCGGGTGACGGCGGCGATGTCGGCGCGGAAGCGCAGGGTGATGCGGGCATAGCCGTTTTCCACGCCGGCAGCGGTGAAGCCGGTTTCCTCGATGCGGATCAAGCGGTTGTCGAGCGTCTCGCCAGCCTCGATACGGGCGTCGATGGCAGCGGCGAAACCGACATAGACATCATCGTCGCAGAGCTGGCGCAGTTCGGCCTTGTCGCCCTTCCAGAAGTCTTCGAGGATCATGCGATAAGCATTGCGCGCGCCGTCGAGGAAAGCGGCGGCGTCGAAACGGCGATCAGCCTGCGAAATCTCCGCCAGGCCACGCTCGACCGAAGGCGGCGCGAGCGGGATCACACGCTGGCGGGGCTGTTCGGCGCGAGCGCGATCATCGCTGCGCTGATCGGGACGCGGCGGCGCGGAAACGCGCGGAGCGCCCGGCTTCTGGCCCTGGCGACCTTCGAAGCGTCCCTGGATGGGCTCCTCTTCATGCTCGGCGCGGCGGCCGAGCACGGAGTACAGCCGCAAGCCAAGGAAGGCTGCGATCATGGCCAGGATCACTATTTCCGGTGTCACGTCCCTAATTCCATCCTTCTGTGGCGCCCCGTCTGTGGCACCGTGGCCGCAACCGGTCGAAGACCGGCCTGAAGCCCCATCGCACTCCGGCGCAGTTCCGAAGACTCGAACGTGCCTTCGGCTTAGCACTCGAACATAGCCCCAGATAGGTACGCATTACAAATGAACAACGCGTGAGTGGCTCGTTCGGGGCATTTTCCCGGCGGATCGAGCCCCTCGAAGCGATGTGCGCGCAACTTCGGGACACAACCTCTACAATTTTCCCGACGCTCGGGTGTTCCCCGCGCCCGCAAAATGTTTTACCCGCCCCCGCTGAACGTTTCAGATTCCATTGCGGGACACAGATCAGATGGCCGACGAAGGCAACATCATTTCCGACCTCGACCTCGGCAACGGCGAAGACACCGCCCCCGCCGCAGGCATCATTTCGCAGTACATCAAGGATCTCTCGGTCGAGAATCCGAACGCCCCCGAAGCGTTCTCGTGGCAGGAACAGCCGCAGATCGACGTGCAGTTCAACATCGGCGCGCGCGCGATCGAAGGCGAAGTCCACGAAGTCGAGCTGAAGATCACCTGCTCGTCGCGCACCAGCCTCGGCGTCGCCTTCGCGGTCGAGCTGAGCTACTGCGCGCTCATCGGCATGCGCAACCTCGAAGAGGCCCAGTCGCACGCGTTCCTCTTCGCCGAGGCGCCGCGCATCCTGTTCCCTTACGCTCGTCGCATCGTGTCGGACGCCGTGCGCGACGCCGGTTTCGCGCCGCTCATGCTCGAGCCGATCGACTTCAACGGCCTCTACGTGCAGCAGCTGCAGGCGCAGCAGCAGCAGGCCGAGACCGGCATGGGCGAGCCGGTCGGCAACGCCTGAACCGATAGCGGGCGGGGTTAGGGTCAGTCATCGTCCCGGACTTGATCCGGGACCGCTGGCCGGGCCCCGCCCACCTCTCGGCGAGACGCTTCATCGAAAGCGCCTCGCCTGAAGACAGCCACCGGTCCCGTATCAAGTCCGGGACGACGAGCAGGGCTTGCGCCATGAGCTTCACTGCATGAACCTCGCAAAAGCCCTCGCCAGCGTCGGCGGACTGACGCTCGCGAGCCGCGTGCTGGGGCTTGCCCGCGACAGCCTGTTCGCCCGCTTCGTCGGCGCGGGCTTCGCTTCCGACGCCTTCCTGATCGCGTTTCGCCTGCCCAACATGTTCCGGGCGCTGTTCGCGGAAGGGGCCTTCGCCTCGGCCTTCATCCCGATGTTCAACAAGAAGGTCACGGACAAGGACGGCCCCGGCCTCCCGGCTGGCATCACTTTCGCCGAAGAGGCGTTGTCGGTGCTGCTGCCCGTCCTGATCGTCATGACGGTGCTGCTCGAAGTACTGGCATGGCCGGTGACGCTGTTGCTCTCGGGCGGGTTCAACGACGTCACGCACGACCAGTTCGCCTTCGCGGTCACGCTCAGCCGCCTGACGATTCCCTATCTCGCGCTGATCAGCCTCGTCTCGCTGCTGGGCGGCATCCTCAATTCGCTGAACAAGTTCTGGGTCAACGCCGCCGCGCCGATCCTGCTGAACCTGACGCTGATCGTCGCGCTCCTCGGCTTCCATTCGGACGACCCGCTGATCACCGCGCGCAATCAGGCGATCGGCGTTTCCGTTTCCGGCGCGCTCCAGCTGCTCTGGCTGGTGCTCGCCTGCCGCGCCAACGGGGTGTCGATGCGGCTGCGCATGCCGGTGTGGAACGTCGACGTGAAGCAGCTGCTCAACCTGATCCTGCCTGCGGCCGCCGGAGCCGGAGCGGTGCAGATCAACCTCGTCATCTCCACCGCGCTCGCCGCCTATCTGCTGGCGCACGGCTCGGTGACCTACATCTATATGGCGGACCGGCTGAACCAGCTGCCGCTCGGCCTCATCGGCATCGGCCTTGGCACCGTCCTGCTGCCGACGATCTCGCGCCAGCTCGGCGCGGGGCAGGAAGCCGAGGCAATGGAGACGCAGAACCGCGGCCTCGAACTGGCGCTGCTGCTCACCCTGCCCGCCGCCGTCGCGCTGATCGTCTGCGGAGAGCCGATCGCCGCTGCCCTGTTCGGCTACGGCAAGTTCGACGCGGGCGACGTCGCCCGCACGGCCGAGGCGCTCGCGGCCTTCTCGATCGGCCTGCCGAGCTACATCCTCGTGAAAGTTCTGACGCCCGGCTACTATGCGCGGCAGGATACGAGGACGCCGGTGCGCTACGCGACGATCTCGATGGTCGCGAACCTCGTCGGCAATCTGGTGCTGATCGTGCCGCTGCAGCACATGGGGCCGCCGCTGGCGACGGCGCTGGCTTCCACCCTCAACGTGGCGATGCTGTACCGCACGCTGGTGAAGCGCGGACATTTCACCGTCGATGCACGGCTGAAGCGGCGCGGGCCGAGGCTGGCGCTCGCCGCCGTGGCGATGGGCGCGGCGCTGTGGTTCGGGCAGGACCTGATGATGCCTTATGTGCACGGCACCTGGCTGGTGCGCGGGCTGGCGCTGGCCGTGCTCGTTTCGGCGGGCTGCGCGGTCTACGGCATTGCCGCCTTGGCGACCGGCGCCTTCACCCGCGCCGACCTCGCTCTCCTGCGCCGCCGCAAGCGCGCCGCCTGAAGGGTTCCATCGATGCGCGAACGTGCTATGAGCCCCGGCCATGCAGGATCGTGCGATCTTTTTCCCACCCACGCTGCGCCCCTTTGCGCCGCGTTCATGGCGATGGCGTTCGGTCACCCGCTGACCGTACCTGCATTCGTGCCCTGTACGGGCGCAACCCTCACATCCATCGACAACTGACTTAAGGACGCGACCATGCGTATCGTCTCCGGTATCCAGCCCACCGGCAACCTGCACCTCGGCAATTACCTCGGTGCGATCCGCAACTGGGTGAAGATGCAGGACGAGGTCACCGCCGAGGGTGGCCAGTGCCTCTACTTCCTGGCCGACCTCCACGCGATCTCGATGCCGCACACCCCCGCCGACCTCGCCGCCAACACGCGCGAGATGGTCGCGGCGCTGGTGGCCTGCGGGCTCGATCCCGACCGCTCGATCCTGTTCAACCAGGCGCAGGTGCCCCAGCACTCCGAGATGCAGTGGCTGCTCAACGGCACCGCGCGCATGGGCTGGCTGAACCGCATGACGCAGTGGAAGGACAAGGCGGGCAAGAACCGCGAAGGCGCCAGCGTCGCGCTGTTCACCTACCCGGTGCTGCAGGCCGCCGACGTGCTGCTCTACCAGGCCACGCACGTGCCGGTGGGCGAGGACCAGAAGCAACACCTCGAACTCGCCCGCGACATCGCGCAGAAGTTCAACAACGACTTCTGCGCCGAAGACGCGCCGCTGTTCACCCTGCCCGCACCGTTCATCCCGCCCGAGGCTGCGCGCATCATGTCCCTGCGCGACGGCACCGCCAAGATGAGCAAGTCCGACCCCTCGGACATGAGCCGCATCAACATGACCGACACCGCCGATGCCATCATGCAAAAGGTGAAGAAGGCCAAGACCGACCCGGAGCCGCTGCCCTCGGAAAAGGGCGGCCTCGAAGGCCGCGCCGAGGCGAAGAACCTCGTTGCGATCTACGCGGTCATGGCGGGCACCACGGTCGAGGCGGTGCTGGCCGAGTTCGGCGGCGAAGGCTTCGGCAAGTTCAAGCCCGCGCTCGGCGAACTGCTGGTCGAGAAGCTGGCGCCGATCAACGCCCGCTTCCTCGAACTGCGCGAGGACCGCGAGCGCCTCGACGCGATCCTGTGCAAGGGTGCGTCCAAGGCCCGCGAACTGGCGATCCCGACGCTGGAAAAGACCTACAACGCCCTCGGCCTCGTGCGGGGTTAAAATTCGTCTGGAAAATGCCCGGTGGGCATTTTCGTAGCGGCACCGGGCCCACTCCCCCACCCGACCACCCATAGGGTACTATCGTTGGGTGGTCAGGTGGGGGAGTGGGCCGGTGCCGCCAAATCCGCCTGCGGCGGATTTGCAGACAGGCGTTAAAGCCCCAGCAGCTTCGCGCGTCGCCGGACCCACGGTTCGGCGAGCGCGGAGACTACGCCCAACGCTTCCAAGCCTTCCGGGTCGCCCTTGTGCTCTCCGGCGATGAGCAAGCCGAAGACGCGGCGTACGCTCCAGTCGGGGAACGGCCGGTCGATCAGTTCAAGCGCATCGCCCGCACCGACCTCGCCATCCTCGATCACCCGGTAGTACCAGCCCGCCCGGCGCGATTTCACGCACCCGGCGTTGACCTTCGCCCCGTCGAAACGATGATCGAGCTTCCAGCACGGCTGGCGCCCCTGGCTCACCTCGACGAGCGCGCTGCCCATCCGCCAGCGATCGCCGATGAAGATGTCTTCCTCGGTCAGCCCATCGGTCGCGATATTCTCCCCGAAGGCGCCGTAATCGGCCAGCAGCGGATGGTCGCCGATCGCTTCGCGCCACCAGTCATAGTGGTCGTGGGGGTAGTGGTGGATGGCCTTGTCCGGCCCGCCATGGACCGAAAGATCGGCCTGGCTGTCCCCTTCGAGGCCCAGTCGGTGGACCTTCACCCGACCTTGCACCGCCGTCTTGGCGATGGCGCTCGGCTCGTCGGCCGCGCGGAACGGAGCGACCTTGCCGCAAAGTACGGAAAGAATGGGGAACGGACTCGTCATGACCGGGCTTTATTCCTACATGAACGATACGCGATCAAGTCGTGAAGCCGGCCCGAGGGCGGTGGATGCGGGATGAACCGGCGGAACGGTCCGTCGCTCGTCCAAGTCCATTCAACCTCTATTCAGGGCGTTGATTTCACGACAGTATCGTAAAAGAATCGAAGGCCGCGCCGGAGTGGGGCGTCTGGATCTCTTCGGGTTCGTGGAGCAAAGATGATGACACACCATTCCGGATCGCAGCTCGGCAGGCTGAAAATGGCCGCTGCCGCCGTGCTGCTCATGGCGCTCGCCGCGTGCGCGACGCCGTTCAAGGCCGACGTTTCGCGTTTCGCGACCCAGCTCCCCGCCCCGCAGGGCCAGAGCTTCGCGATCGTCGCGGACAATCCCAAGCTCGCCGGCGGGCTTGAATTCAGCCAGTATGCCTCGATGGTCGGCGATCGCATGGCCAAGCTGGGCTACACCCCGGTGGAAGACCCGGCCAAGGCCACGCTGATCGTGCGCTTCGACTACGGCGTCGACAATGGCCGTGAGCGCGTGCGCAGCACTGGCGTGGGCGCAGGCGCGTTCGGCCCGTGGGGCGGCTGGGGTCCCTATGGCGGCGGCTTCTACGGCCGCGGGTTCTACGGTCGCGGCTTCGGCTGGGGCGGCCCGTGGCGCTATGGCTGGTACGACCCGTTCTTCGACAACGGCATTCAGTCCTACACCATCTACACCAGCGGCATCGACCTGAAGATCGACCGCGCCGCAGACGGCCAGCGCCTCTTCGAAGGCAAGGCGGAAGCCGTCTCGACCTCCAATCGCCTGCAGTATGTCGTGCCCAATCTGGTGGAAGCGATGTTCACGAATTTCCCCGGGAACTCCGGAGAGACCGTGCGCATTACAGTCGCGCCCGAGAAGAAATAAGCACGAAATCAGACAGGCTCCCCCCTGCGAAGAGTGGGAGACACCGAGGGACGGGTCCGCTGAAATATTGCGGGCCCGTCCTTTTGCTATGGGGCG
>Ga0308171_1004608_pt1 | contig 11160 bp, 10 predicted proteins | sample PhyGR1_FD_202135 | JGI IMG/M metagenome (GOLD analysis project Ga0308171, IMG submission 202135) | Phyllosphere microbial communities from UC Gill Tract Community Farm, Albany, California, United States - DLSLSG.R1 | ecosystem: Host-associated > Plants > Phyllosphere > Unclassified | place: USA... | reverse complement strand
GGGACGATTTTTAACATGAGTTGCTTCCGTTGCTGGGCCGACATCCGCCGCTGTCAAACGGTGGGTGGCAGCTGTACGTGGGTTGACAGACCGGCGGAAACAACAAGATCCGGCGCACGCAAGCGTGCCCGCACGTACAGCCGCCATAAGGGCGACCGCTTAGTTGTTTACCGCTGCGACCTGTCAAAGTCGTGTCGTTGGGTTGGCAACGACGGGGTGAGACTAGGACGCTGGGAAGGCTGACGCAACGGGAAACAGGGGAGGGGAGTATCTTTGGGAAATGGACTACAGGGAAGGGGGGAAGTCTGAGGTTTTGGGTGGGATGGGCTATACCTGAGCGCGGTTGCAGGGAGGTCCGACCTGTCGAATTGACGATGTGTACCCCAAATCCCGAGTATCGACTGGCGCTCGTAGATGCGTTGAAGTGGTAATCCGCTGAGCCGGGGTGAGCTGAAGCCAGTCGGTATCTACCTGTTTTTGCTAGAAAATAATTTGTTAGTCAACTTGCTTGGAATACCAGTTGGAACGCTGCGTGGCCTGGATTCCGATGGACGGTGCTTTTTTGAGAACCGCGCCCACAAACGAATCGTGGCCGATCTATAAAGCAGATGGTCGTACTGTTGATCGTTGCCCCTGCGCTCGCCGGTACAGGGGCTCCTAGCAAACGATACCGTCAATGATTGCTGTGTTGGCTAAGCCGACTCTCGAAGTATTGCGCCGTCTCTTTGTCAGTGCAGTACAGGTAGCAACCCTTCATTCCCCTTGTCATCAGGGTTCGGTACGTATTTTTGATGATCAGGTCTGTTTCACTTTTCGCAAGGGCAGGTTGCTCTTTCATCATTTTTTTCCAGCCGCGAATCGATTTATCGTGCTTGTCTCGCTCATCCGGGGATGTCACTACCTGACCGTCACGTACAACCAGATCTGGTCCGATAATCACCCCGATGTAGTCGACTTCCAAACCTTGGCAGGTATGAATGCAGCCAACCTGCTCGATGGAGTTTTCAGCGATGATCCATAGGCTGCCATCCTGATCCAGGTTCCATTGGCGTTTGTAGTCACCAATCACGATATCAGCAGCGGTGGGGGCTTTTTTGCTCAACCAAGGCCAGCAATAGCCCGCGACCACACGAGCTTTGTTTCCGTGGTTTTTCTCGTTGATTGCGTCATGCATCGCCTGAGGTGAGTCGAACACCTTAAACTCGTACTCTTGGGTCTCAAGCGTCGGATTTGCCGTCGAGCGAATGCCTAGCGTGTCATCCAGCCATGCCAGGTAACCGTCAGAACCACTGCAGCGAAACTGCGAAGACAGCACGTGTTCTTCAACCACAGCACCCTTGGCTTTTGCAAAGGCGCGTATCGCCTGCTTGCTGCCGATATCGCTCAAGGTTACACGCTGGTCCTCATCAATAAAGAAAATGGAGCATTTCGCTGAGTCAATCAGCTCCTTGATCTGGTTTTCCCCAAGGTTTCCATAAAGCCCGCTTTTCTCATTCAGCCGGTGAGCTTCGTCCACGATAAGCGCATCGAATGTATTGGGCTCAGTGTCGATGAATGCCCCAGAGCCTGAGAAGAAATTCGAGAAATGGCTGCGCTTGATGGTGCCAACCAGTTTGCTTTCGTAGACCTTGCGAGGGGCAGCATTTTTGGAGACGTATTTGCTCATCAGCTTCAATTCGGTGAGCTTCACCAGCAGATTGATAGCCAGGACAGTCTTTCCGGTGCCCGGCCCACCTTCGATGATCATCACCTTTGGTGATTGGTCCGAGGCCTCGCTTGCCGCCGCCAGCGCCGACTCAAAAATTGCTTTCTGATCGTCAATCAATACGAACTCGGGTTTGCCTTTCATCAACCCCCCGAGCGCTTCGGCTAGCGCCTTGGACGGGCGAATTTTTCCTTCGGACAGCTCGTAAAGAACCTCTTTGTTGTCGCCATGACTTATATGCTTTTTCAGAAAGCTTCTGAGTTTACTGAGCTCTTCCGGGCCTTTCAGAAACAGGGGAGCCTTGCTGATGTGGGGCTCGTAGTGAGCTGAATCTATGATGCCGTCGCTTACGTAGTTATGGAGGTAGGCACACGGGCGGATTTCGATGCTTTTGTCATACACCGCCTCGTTGAAGCCTTCCAACAGTGCTGCATATGACCACACCTGATAGGACGGGTGAATGGTCTCAATGAGGCCGCCACCCAATGCCGTTTTGACGATGGCATCCTTGGTTGTGGCGTTGGCCTTACTCCATTGCTTCAGCTCGATCAGTACGGCCTTTTTTGCCTGGTTTTCGTCGCGACCGGTGAGTAGAAAGTCGATTCGCTTCGACGACTGCGGGATGTGCAATTCGATGGCCAGGCCTGCATCGCTCGGCAGGCCTTCATCTCTAAGGACCTTGGCCATGTACGTCAGGGACCCTTGCCACGACCTGATTTCCGAGGAGCCGACGTTCTTGCCGGTAGCTTCCTTGTAGTGCCTGAGGATCACCTCCTCAATGTCATCGTTATCGTTGTCTTTTAGAAATTGCTGTTTGGTCGCAGCGTAAACGATCACGGTTTGTCCTTAGGTGCGTGTTGGTCAGAGTCGGTCGTACTTTTTGCTGGTGCTTCTGGCTTTATCTACCGGGTACTTGTGGTCATTCGAGGCGAGTTTTTGTGTCACCGCCTCGTTGAGGTCAATGCCAAGTACGCTGCTCAGGCGAACCAGGTACATCAGAACATCCGCCAGCTCATCCTTGATGGCTTGGCCGATTTCGGGATCTGTTGCGGAGGAGAGCGAATCCGCATCGCTCATCCATTGGAAAATCTCGCAGAGCTCACCTACCTCGCCAGTGAGAGCCAGGATGAGATTTTTGGGGGAGTGGAACTGCTGCCAGTCGCGATCATCTGCGAACCGCTGGAGCGATGCGGCAAGCTTCACTACGTCAACCAGTGGCGCTGATGAAATGTCTGAGTGACTCACGGGCTTATCTCTTGGGTATCGGTGAGGGGCTGAATCAGGTTTAGGAAATCCGGTCTTGGATTGTAAGGGTTTTCGCTGTATGAGCAGATTTTTTGTGTTTTCTCTCTCACGTGCGATCTGCCGGCGGAATTCCATGTCGGCGTTCTTGCTTTGGGCGTGGGAAATTGTTCCGTCAAAAAACAAGTCTTCCACTGCTTGTCGGTGGGCGTAGCTCGGTTAACCGCAATAACGATTATGCCCAGCGAACAGCGGCCTTTTCTTCGCCCTCATAGCGTGTGCAGATAGAGCGGCAGTGCGTTCCTGTGGTTGGCACTTTCCAATTGCCGCCTGTTTGCTAAGCAGTCGCTCACCTAGCTTTGCGAGGTCGGCAGACTCCAATAGTGAGGCGGCAGGTGACAATCTGCGCAGTTTCTGGCCTTACACGTGGGGACACAGCAGCAGTGTCGTTGCTACCCAGAGTAACGATGCGGCGCATTGTGGCCGAGCTAGATTTCTTGCGGGCTTCCCTGGCTATCCACCGCCAATCCCCCACAGATTCAGCTGCTTGTTGCGGGCGATGGTAAAACGCTATCATTTGGATTTATGCGGTGTTCCCGTTTTGGGAATTTATGCGATTGACGCGCCTTCGAAAGGGATTTATATTGATCCCAAATTGGGAACATTACTATGCATCTGGTTGGCAAGGACATACTCGATAGGCTGAGAGGGCGTGGACCAGAAATTGACACGTGGGTCAGCGCGTGGGTTGCTGAAATTATCCATGCGGTGTGGACGCAGGAATCTGATCTATTTGACCAGTTTCCCTCGGCAAAAGAGCGGAAGTCCGGTGTTTTTATTTTTGAAGTAAATTTAGCAAAGTGCTGGTTAGAGGTGAAAATTGTGTTTCCTCAAAAAATAGCCCTCATAACCGCGCTATTAGGTGCAGAAGAAATTGATGGACACTAAGGTCATAAAAACAGAAGAACAGCATCGAGCTTATCTGAGTGAAGTGGATAGGTTGATGTCAATGATGCCTAAGCCTGGTTCTTCAGAAAGTAATCGCCTTGAGGTTCTGATTCTTCTTATTGAAGATTATGAGAGTAAAAAACATCCGATAGACGCTCCTGACCCAATCGATGCAATTCTGTTTAGGATGCACGAGAGAAATTTAAAGCAAGCAGATCTGATTCCTTACTTTGGCACTAGAAGTAGGGTGTCGGAAGTTCTGGGTCGCAAACGTCCCCTGACTGTTCCTATGATAAAGGCTCTCTCGGTCGGATTGGGAATTTCGGCAGAGACCTTACTTGGGTTATCCCATACAGAAGAAAAGAAATCGACCGACGAAGTTGACTGGTCTAGATTCCCAGTGAAAGAGATGGTTGCTAGGGGGTGGATTGATAAAGCTATAGGGAAGGCCTCCAAAACTACTGAGGAAACGCTTCGGGAGTTCGTGTCTCTTATAGGGTGGCAGTTCGGTGAGGCTGCATTCAGGCGTACACCATTGGGTGATGCATACTCACCGACTACGAAATATTCTCTGTATGTATGGCTTCTTAGGGTTATTCAACGTGCTAGAGAGAGTAGTCATCTTTTGGGTACATTTGACCAGAGTAAGCTGTCGAATTCATTTTTGAAGGATTTGGCCCAGTTGAGTTGGTTTGAGAATGGACCTCTCCTAGCTATCGAGTTTCTTAAGAAGCATGGAATAGCAGTGATAATTGAACCTCATCTGAAGGGTACCATGTTAGATGGTGCTGCGTTGAAAGATGTAGATGGAACTCCTGTTATAGGCTTGACGCTTAGGCACGATCGGTTAGATAACTTCTGGTTCACGTTGCTTCACGAAGTTGCTCATATATGGAAGCATATTGGTAATGAAGAGGCTTTCCTAGATGACTTAGATGCTTCTTCAGAGGATAGAAGAGAGTCGGAAGCGAATCGAATAGCGAGAGAAGCTTGTATACCTAGGGTTACTTGGAAGCGCTCTGGCGCCTACTTAGATCCCAGCAGGGAAAATATAGATAAGTTATCCAGAGAGCTAAAGATACATCCTGCTATTATTGCAGGCAGAATCCAGCGAGAGAGAGAAAACTACCAGTTGTTTTCTGATTTGTTGGGGCGTGGCGAAGTTAGAAAAATGCTTTCTAATAATATTAATGGTGGGTTATGAAACTTATTTACGTCCCAATTTTGAAAGCTAAATCTGGTGAGCTCACTGCTCTTGCCGAGCTAAAAAAGTTTGCGGCAGAAAAAATTGTACCTTGGTTCGATATTTCACCAATTAACGATGATAAGTTAGAAAAGCTTAGCGGTCAGCTGTTTCCTCCGATCGAATCCTATTTGAGCGGTATTGCTGCAGAGATCTCCACTGTTTGGAAAGGTCGTCAAATTTTCTTAGATATGCCAAAGTGGTCTACTAATGCTCAAACAGAGGGTGGGGAGCATGTTATTCCATTTCTACGAAACCAGCTGGAATCGTTTCGCGTTAAAACAAATCTAGTTGTCGATTATGTTCGATGGGATGATCCTGTATACGTTAATGCGCTTCGTGGAGCTCGCGTATCATCAGCGTGTGGTTTTGTTCTGCGTCTTGTTATGGATTCAGATACCGTGGAGGAACTCTCTGAAGAGGATTTTGTATTAGAACGTCTGAATGAGATGACTGATACTTTGGACCTTGATCCAGTCCTTGTCATGGTTATGATCGACTTTGGAGACGTATCCTCCCAAAAGCATACTGTTCCTGATATTGTGTCTAAGTCGGAAAAGGCGATAGCTTTGTTGAAAAGAGCTGGATTTAATAATTTTAGAGTTGCGGGCTGTTCGCTTCCTGCTTTTATATCTTCGGCGATTAAGGATCAAAATAGCGCTGGCTTGGTTCGTCGCAAAGAGATGTCTGCATGGAGAACTTTGGTTGTACAGCCGGGATTCGAGTCGCTAGGTTTTAGCGATTATGGCATCCGCGGTCCCAATTCTAAAGAGACAGGTGGGGCGTCGAATGCGAACGGAAAAATCCGTTATACAATTCAGGAACAGATGTTCATCGCTAGAGGTTATCCTTTGACAGAGGGGCTCAAAGGTGCTCAGCATCAGGAGCTTGCAAGGTTGGTTATTGCATCAGGTCACTGGGCTACAGAAAAGTTTAGTTGGGGGGATAACGAGATTTATCGTTGTAGTCAGGGTGAATTTTCGGGAACTTCTTCGGATTGGATCTCTATTGACACCAATCACCATATACACTCGGTTGTGCATGAGGTGATAGAGTATAAAGAACTTGTTTCTGCAAAGCGTGCAAGGCAGTTTATATGAGTCTTTTATTTTAATTCGCTTTTAATTTGCGCCGCGCAGGCGATCAGCTGAAATGGCATGTTAAAGCTTTTCGTGCATGAAATATCTTCAGTGAATTGAGTTTCGTATTTTAGCCAATCGCGGAGATGGTTTGTGCTGGGTAGGTATGCGTTCGATATGTAGTGATTTCAATTAATTTAAAACTAGTAAGAAATTAGAGTGATTGTAATTTTCTGAGCTGAGCTATGAACAATGGAATTACTTATAAGTAAATATCGTGGGAAGTTTCTGGCCAGCTTTTCGTAGCGGGCTACGATCCGTCGATTTTTCTTGAGCCAGTCGAACATCCTCTCGATGATGTTGTGCTGCTCATATTTGGTCTTGTCGAACAGACGAGGCAGCCCAGGCCGAGGCTTCGCTTCAATGTTCTGAGCGGGATCACATGCTGCATGCGGTATCGGTTGCAGCGTTGGCGCAGGGCCTCTCGTCGTAATTACGCCAGTCAAGAAAGCGTTAATAGACCATTGACCAATGGGCCAAAACGCTTAGGCATTTCGTGTCAGGGCGCGCCGGAGCAGAGCACCTAGAGTGAGCCGTTAAGCATGAGCCGGGTCTCGGCGAGGGGCCGTCGGCTATACCGTTGCTCGGAAAACAGATCTGCGATCACGACTCATGACTCGTCTGCAATTTCATAGCGCTTGGCCAACAGGAAATGTCCACCTTCGAGGGGTGAATACTCTACTAAATTCAGCGGCTTGCGCTTGTCTGAATGGTTTCATCCAATCTCGTACAGAGCTTAACGATGATCTACTAGCTGCGCTCGAGCGAGTCATTGGCGAGGCGCAACTTGTACATTCTGCATAAGTTAAATAAATATAATGGTTATTTATCTCTTGGACTTAATCTTTACAAGGTTCGAGTCTATAAAGATGTATGGGGCGCATACATGCAACGCCGCGAGGCGGCGAATTTATAGATAGCAATGCAGCATACGCAAAACAACTTCAATCGATACATTTACTCTGAGCGAATCCAATATTCATTAGCCGCCTCCGATCATCTTCGCTTGCACCAGCAGGGAGCCTTAATATGAGTTCATCAGGGCCAATGCTAAGGATTAGCTCAAATAAAAGCCGCAAATTCTCTTGAGACTCTTGACGCACACTTATACTAAAAACGTTGCCAGTAGAACGCGTAAGATAGTCTTTCTCCGCCGCCGCCGCCGCCGCCTCTAAATCATAATCACTATCTCTGAGTTTAACTAAAGCTGTGTCGGAAACCTCACTCTTTTGCAAGCCAACGAAAGCAGACGATAGATGATCTATGTTTGGCGCCCCAGTATCTCCGCGACGACCAATTGATTTTGCGCCAAAAGTCTCCAGCGTTTCACGTACTAATAGAGAGGTTGCCTCATATCTAACAAATGAAATAGCAGCGTGCCCCCAACGACTCAATTCCTTGCTGACCAGCCAATCCGGATTAGGGTCTGAAAGTAGTACCGCACTTGCATTTCGCCGAATAAGATCTAAACTTTTACTGTAAAGCTGATGACTCCACTTTTCATTCGCATCTGCAATAGACATCAAGCTAAGATTGCCAGCTTTATATAACGTAACTTTTTTTGCTAATGCTTTACGTGTCAAGACGCCAAACGGTAGAAGTAGGATAGTTTTTATACCCTGCTGCGCAAAAATATCTGCAATTTCCTCGCTAGCTTTTGTTGTATGAACTAAAGCCACGCTCACATCAATACTCAAGCTAGCTAGCTCTCTAGAAATGGCCCGCAGCGCGTTAAACTCGCGCTCGCTAGGGCTACGTGAAGGGAGAACTGTAATCCAATTATGGCAAAGCGTCTCTGTCCCCCCCGTAATGTAAAAAGGCGTAGAGCTTTTTAAAGTCAAAAACAGCCCACTTGAAACTATTTTGTAGCCCAAATTCTCTGCATCTTTACGCTCTTCATCTGTCGTCTTGACCGCATTTTTTCCCGCTCGAGAAGATGCTGATGGCTCTAGTACAAGTACATGAGAATTCACACCTTCAAGCTTTCGTTGAATCATCTTGGAGACTCTTCCCCAATCCAGCCCCCCATTTCCACAACCTAAAGCGGGCAAGGCTACTGTAACTGGTCCAACACTATCTAAATACAAGCGTAGGTCGTCTAAACCTGCGTCGATGTCCTCATAACGTGACGGCTCTCGCCAATCTCGCTTAGTAGGGAAGTTTATTATCCAAATCCCCTCCAATGACTTCCATATATGCAGCTTGCCGGGTTTTACTTGCCCTGCTTTGCAGGCGGCTTGGTAGTCTTTGAACATTTGTGGGTAGCGCTTTTTAAAAGCCAGTGCGACGCCCGCTCCCATTACTCCGACACAGTTTACCGTATTGACACGAATATCTACAGTCGCATCAAAAATATCACCACTAACAAATTCAATCATTTTTATCATCCACCCAATCTATATAGCCGCTAAACAGCGGGAGTATAACTGGTCGGCCTTATTTTGATCCCACCATTGCTCCACCAGCGATGTCGCATCAGCTTTTCCAATTGCAAAAAGCATTTTAAGTTCATTCTCATCGTCTACAATATCAATTATTTGCTGCTCGTCACGTTCCCTGCCCAACACATCACCCACAAGGTCATGGTAGCAGACCAATTTAAGTAGCGTTTTCGCCATGGAGAACTCAACACGTTTAACTTGCTCTGTAAGTAATTCTGCCATCATTGGCATAGCGCCAACGGGATGGTTGGGATCTACCTTTTGCAGCCCACCATTACTGACCCAGCGAGCTCGCGGCCCCTTACCTATGTCATGTAGATAAGCAGCGGTCTCTGTTAAATTTTTAGCCGCCATGTCCAATATTGCATATTCCGGGATGGTTAATAGCCGCTGCACAACATCTTTAGTATGGATATCTACAGTGTGCTTATGAATGCCGTTAGCTGACTTCAATCCAACCAGTTCAGCCGTGTGCGATGTGCATCCAAAATTTGCGCGAAGCCCAATTAATAGCGCGTCAAGATCATTGAATCTAGCACTGTTGGAAATGGCTTTGGTAGCTATGTGCTCACCTACATATTGACAGGCCTGATCATAAATGCCAGCGATCTCATCAGGGCCTTTCACGAGCGAACTATTATCTTTTAATTCCAGATTAGTATAATAGTGCCGGCGATGACGGCTTTCGAAGTCAATTACAGGAAAATTCGACCCATTGACTATTTTCTCTACTTGCTTCTTTGTATCAGCATTCCAAACAACGCAACGGCTAGCTGCGGTTATCGGAAGATGATGATGAACGAGTACCTCTGCCATGCGGCGATGACGATAGTCATCATCGATGTTGCCCCACTTTAAACTGTCTATTGCGGGCCAATCTAACTTATCAAGGTCAACAGGATTCGAATAGAATCTCGGAGGGATTGCTGTATTGGCTGAAGCGCTAGTAAAGACCGTGTCGGCACGCAAAACTAGATCAATAGGGAACTCGAAATATAAAATATCCCACTGATCTATATTTTTTGTATGCAGCACATTTAGCAGCATCGGGCTACATGAACCAAAATAAAGCGGTACATAATCATGTACACAACCGCCAGGCCCGCATGTGACTTGCATTTGCGAACGACGTCTTTGAATGCTCGACGCCGCTATTGACCGATGGCGGAGTGGAAACGCTGGATGATTAGTCGCCAAAAAGCCATTTTTTATCAGCCCTGGCAAATTATCAATATGTGAAAAATGGTATACAAATCGCCCCGAATGCTCAACTGGAATCGCCATCATCTTCCTTCCTTTGAATTGGCCTGTTCATCACCCAAAACTGTATATACACGGTTATAAAAACTGCATCGCCTTCGCGACATGGCAACTTTTTAAAACCAGTTGGCAGCCTATTAGCCAACATAAGCGTTGGGAGATCTATTAGCTTGAGAAACCAAGGATTGAGAAGCACTCATATGCATAGATACCTCGACCTGAGTTAAACGTCGATCTAATAATGCGCGAGTATTAGAGTTGCGCTCATGCGCACTACACTGACTAGGGTCGTAACTTAGAATCTTTTGCAATGACCGCTCCAATCATAGTTTGAGTTGTATTGCGACCGTCTACGCTCTGAGCAGTGAGCCTTACGATGCCAGTAACTTTATTAACCGTCACATCCAAACCCAATACTTTCGGATCTTCCTGCATGCTCGCAACCATTTTCGAGATTTGCACCATGCTAGCGGTAGATCTCGAGACTATTTTTTTCTGGCGCGTTTACGCTCCATAACCCAGATTTCGTAATATCACAATATTATTAACATCTCGTCAATCGAAATTTCAGTAACACTACAATTCGCTGAGGGCCTGTACATCCTCACGACTTCGCCTGAACGACTCGCGTACGGCTAAAATACCGGCAAGAACGACTGAGAATCTCCCGCCACCAGCATGCCAAAGTCACGTGGGGCTATAGTAGTATGGAAGCAGTATTCTCGATAGGACGCGTCGATGTACAAGCAGTTGGAGTATCAAACTCTTGGGAAGCGGGCCTGTTGACTGTTGCACGGCGTCAGTTGCAGTACCTGCGCGAGCTCAGTACTGACCAAAGTGAGGATGATAGTCGTAGGGCTGGAGCAGGCATGAGATCTACCTCAGGCGCTGTTTTGGTATTCCAGAGATTAGCCCCCTTGCCGCGGGAATACCACGTGGAATATCTGAAGGGTCAGAACTCGGCAGATCTCAAAAAACCTCAAAAGCGCTGAAAACCCCGGATTACTTGGCTTGCAGGCACAAAAAAAGACGTCCATGGACGCCTTCATTTGATAATTTGGTGGAGCCGGGGGGATTTGAACCCCCGTCCGCCAGTACTCCGCTGTCGGTACTACATGCTTAGCCGTGTCTATTGAGTTAATCCGCAGCCGCCCGACGGGCAGGGTGCTTTGGACGAGTTGG
>Ga0308171_1004600_pt1 | contig 11179 bp, 10 predicted proteins | sample PhyGR1_FD_202135 | JGI IMG/M metagenome (GOLD analysis project Ga0308171, IMG submission 202135) | Phyllosphere microbial communities from UC Gill Tract Community Farm, Albany, California, United States - DLSLSG.R1 | ecosystem: Host-associated > Plants > Phyllosphere > Unclassified | place: USA... | reverse complement strand
AGCTGGGCTTCAATAACGTAGAAGAAGCGGAAGATGGTGTGGATGCCCTCGGCAAACTAAAAGCGGGCGGTTTCGACTTCGTGATTTCCGACTGGAACATGCCAAACATGGATGGCCTGCAACTGCTGCAGACCATTCGTGCCGACGCGGCAATGAGTTCGATGCCGGTGTTAATGGTGACCGCGGAAGCGAAGAAAGAGAACATTATCGCCGCCGCCCAGGCGGGTGCCAGTGGTTATGTGGTGAAGCCATTCACCGCAGCGACCCTGGAAGAAAAGCTGGGTAAAATTTTCGAAAAACTGGGCATGTAAGGGGATGTGATGAGCGACTTTCCGAAACCAACTGAGGATGCCGCGGCACCCGACATCATTTCACGCATTGGCTCTCTGACGCGCATGCTGCGCGACAGTCTGCGCGAGCTGGGGCTGGATAAAGCCATTGCCGATGCAGCTGAAGCCATTCCTGATGCTCGCGATCGTCTGGATTATGTTGTGCAGATGACGGCGCAGGCCGCCGACCGTGCGTTGAACTGTGTCGAAGCAGCACAACCCCATCAGGATAAGATGGAAGCCGGAGCAACGCAGCTGAAAGGGCGTTGGGATGAGTGGTTTGAGAACCCGATTGAACTGGGTGATGCGCGGGAGTTGGTGACGGATACACGCGAATTCCTCACCGCCGTGCCAGAACATACCGCCTTTACGAACAAGCAGCTGCTTGAAATCATGATGGCGCAGGATTTCCAGGACCTTACGGGTCAGGTTATCAAGCGCATGATGGATGTGATCCAGGAAATTGAGCGCCAGCTGTTAATGGTGCTGCTGGAGAACATGCCAGAAGTCAGCGCTGAGAAGCGTCAGGTTGGCAACAGCCTGCTGAACGGTCCGCAGATCCACAACGATGCCCCCGGCGTCGTGGCGAACCAGGATCAGGTTGATGACCTGCTGGACAGCTTAGGCTTCTAAGTTTCGTCCGCCTGCGGACGGGCAAAACCGCTGCAAAATAAACTAAACAGGGTCACCTTTGGGTGACCCCGTTCTGCATTGTCAGATCCATCCCCGAAAGAACGCCTGTTTCCCCCTTCTTATCTCCGCTTTAACTTAAGCCAGATTTGGCATCCTAAGCTCAGAATTCCTGCCTACCGAGGTTTGTCGTGGCTGAAGATAGCGACGAAGACAAAACAGAATCGCCCACGGCCCACCGACTTGAGAAAGCGCGTGAAGAGGGCCAGATTCCGCGTTCGCGCGAACTGACATCTGTACTGATGCTGCTGGCCGGCATCATGATCCTGTGGATAGGCGGCAACATGATGGCGCACCGGCTGGCGGCGATGGTCGCAACCGGGCTCCGTTTTGACCACGGCATGGTCAGAGATGACAAAGTTATCGTCGGTCACATCGGCAGCCTGATCACTCAGGCACTGATGGCGCTGCTGCCATTGATGGGCGGTCTGGTGCTGGTGGCGATTGCCGCGCCCATGCTGCTGGGCGGTATCGTTTTCAGCGGTAAATCGATCAAGTTCGACCCGAAGAAGATGAACCCGATGGCCGGTTTCAAGCGGATGTTTGCTGCTCAGGCCTGGACCGAACTGTTTAAAGGCATCCTTAAGACTATTCTGGTCGGCTCGGTGGGCTGGTGGTACATCTGGAGCCACTGGCCTGAGATGCTGCGGCTGATCAGCGAAGCCCCCGTCACCGCGCTGATTCACGGCATGGAGATGATTGCGATTTGCTGTTCGCTGGTGATGCTGGGCCTGATCCCGATGGTGGGGTATGACGTCTTCTGGCAGCTATACAGCCACTTTAAAAAGCTGAAGATGTCGATGCAGGAGATCCGCGACGAGCATAAGCAGCAGGAAGGTGACCCGCACGTTAAAGGGCGTATCCGTCAACAGATGCGCGCCGCTGCGCGCCGCAGGATGATGGCGGATGTACCGAAAGCGGATGTCATCGTCACCAACCCGACGCACTACTCGGTGGCACTGCAGTACAACGAGAAGAAGATGAGTGCGCCGAAAGTTGTTGCGAAAGGCGCGGGTGAGATCGCCCTGAGAATTCGTGAACTGGCTGCTGAACACCGCATTCCGGTTCTGGAAGCACCGCCGCTGGCGCGTGCGTTATACCGACATACCGAAATTGGTCAGCACATACCCGGCGCGCTCTATGCGGCCGTGGCCGAAGTGCTGGCATGGGTCTGGCAGTCACGTCGCTGGAAGCGCGAAGGCGGCCTGATCCCAACCAAACCAAAAGACCTGCCGGTCCCGGCAGAGATGGACTTTGCAGGAGAGAACAACAACGATGGCTAATAACCTGGCCGTAAAGCTACGTTTACCGGGCTTTAAAGATATGCAGTGGCAGGTACTGGCCGGGCCGGTACTGATCCTGATGATCCTGTCGATGATGGTTCTGCCATTACCGCCGTTTATCCTTGATCTGCTGTTCACCTTTAATATTGCGCTGTCGATCATGATCCTGCTGGTGGCGATGTTCACCCAGCGGACCCTGGAGTTCGCGGCGTTCCCGACCATTCTGCTGTTCTCGACATTGCTGCGTCTGGCGCTGAACGTCGCCTCGACGCGTATCATCCTGATGGAAGGGCACACCGGTGCCGCCGCAGCGGGACAGGTCGTTGAAGCGTTCGGCCACTTCCTGGTGGGCGGTAACTTTGCCATCGGTATCGTGGTGTTTATCATCCTCGTGATCATCAACTTTATGGTTATCACCAAGGGTGCCGGTCGTATCGCGGAAGTGGGCGCGCGCTTTGTGCTGGACGGGATGCCAGGTAAGCAGATGGCGATCGATGCCGACCTCAACGCCGGTCTGATCGGCGAAGATGAGGCCAAACGCCGCCGTGCTGAAGTGACCCAGGAAGCTGACTTCTACGGTTCGATGGACGGTGCGAGTAAGTTCGTTCGTGGTGATGCCGTTGCCGGTATCATGATCATGGTCATCAACGTCATCGGCGGCCTGCTGGTGGGCGTGGTGCAGCACGGTATGGATGCAGGCCATGCCGCAGAGACCTATACGCTACTGACCATCGGTGATGGTCTGGTTGCGCAGATCCCGGCGCTGGTTATCTCCACCGCTGCCGGTGTTATCGTGACGCGCGTCGCCACCGATCAGGATGTCGGCGAGCAGATGGTCACTCAGTTGTTCAAGGATCCTCGCGTACTGATGCTCAGCGCCGGCGTGATTGGCCTGCTGGGTCTGGTGCCTGGCATGCCTAACTTCGTCTTCCTGCTGTTCACCGCCGCCTTACTGGGTCTGGCCTGGTGGTTGCGTGGTCGCGAAGCTCAGCCGAAGAAGAAAGTGGACGTTGCAGGCAGCATCAGCAACAAACCGGCAGACACGCCAGCCGCCACCGAAGCGTCGTGGACTGATGTGCAGCTGGAAGATACGCTGGGTATGGAAGTGGGCTATCGCCTGATTCCGATGGTCGATCATCAGCAAAACGGTGAGCTGCTGGGACGTATCCGCAGTATTCGTAAGAAGGTTGCTCAGGATGTTGGTTTCCTGCCGCCCGTGGTACATATCCGCGACAACATGGATCTGCCACCTGCGCGCTATCGCATCCTGATGAAAGGGGTGGAGATTGGCAGCGGTGATGCCTATCCTGGCCGCTGGATGGCGATTAACCCTGGCACAGCTGCCGGCAGTCTGCCGGGCGAAGCAACCGTCGATCCGGCCTTTGGTCTGGCGGCGGTCTGGATTGACAGCGCACTGAAAGAGCAGGCGCAGATTCAGGGCTTTACCGTGGTTGAAGCCAGTACCGTCGTAGCAACCCACCTCAACCATCTGATTGGCCAGTTTGCCAGCGAACTGTTTGGCCGTCAGGAAGCACAGCAGCTGCTGGATCGTGTTAGCCAGGAGATGCCGAAGCTGACTGAAGATCTGGTGCCAGGTGTGATCTCTCTGACCACGCTGCACAAGGTGCTGCAGAACCTGCTGGTGGAGCGGGTGTCGATTCGCGATATGCGGACCATCATCGAAACGCTGGCAGAGCATGCGCCGGTGCAGAGCGATCCGCAGGAACTGACCAGCGTGGTACGTGTGGCGCTGGGCCGTGCGATTACTCAGCAGTGGTTCCCGGGTAATGAAGAAGTGCAGGTTATCGGGCTGGATTCCACGCTTGAACGTCTGCTGTTACAGGCGTTGCAGGGCGGTGGCGGACTGGAGCCGGGTCTGGCCGATCGGCTGTTAAGTCAGGCACAGGCGGCATTGCAGCGTCAGGAGATGCTGGGTGCGCCGCCGGTGTTGCTGGTCAATCATCCGCTGCGAGCGCTGCTGGCGAGATTCCTGCGCCGCAATCTGCCACAGCTGGTGGTGCTCTCCAATCTGGAACTGAGCGACAACCGCCAGATCCGTATGACTGCGACCATCGGAGGCAAATGATGCGCTGGCTGGTGACTGCCGTGTTAATACTGCCGCTGATGGCTCAGGCGGCTGGGGGGGCCTGGAGCGGCACGGCCAACGGGCCGCTGCTGGCGAATCGAGGCAGCTGGCAACGGGCGCAACCGCTGACGCCTCCCGCCGACGTCAGTGGGGAAGTCAGCATCATTAACTGGCGTTATGAGCTGAGCAGGCCGGCCCCGTCTGGCATGGAAGTGCGGCTGTGTGGCGAACAGCGTTGCACGTCGCTTGAGGGCGCCAGCGGCACCACGCGCGGTCTGGCTCATCTGAACGCGGGTGAGACGCTGCACATGGTGTTTGGTTTTGCCGGCAGCGGGGCGCTGCCACCCGGCTTACGGGTGGTGAGCAGCGAAGTGATGGTCAATTACGAATAATGAATCAGCAACTATGATTCAGGCGCGGGATACGCCGATGCCCATCAGATATGTGCATCGGCTGTTGGGTCGCTTACAGAGCAACGATTAACGCACCTGCTACCAGCCGGTAAATCAGGCACCGACGTATAGAATTCAGGCATTAACGCCTTTCATTCCCTCTTCAGAGTAGCGCCCGCCTTTAACTTCAATCTGCTGATGAATACTCTTTAGCAACCGGAGGTCTTGCTCCTCCAGCTCGATGTCTGCAGCCTGCGCATTTTCAGTGAGATAAGCGATCTGTTTAGTCCCCGGAATCGGAACAATTTTTTCATACTGTGCCAGTAGCCAGGCCAGCGCGATCTGGCCGGTGGTGGCGTGATATTTCTCCGCCAGCGGCGTCACCGCGTTAAGAAGCTGGAGATTGTGATCAATATTTTCCTGCTGGAAACGGTCATTGTTTTTGCGGAAATCACCCTCGGCAAAATCACTGTTTTTACGGTATTTACCGGTCAGGAACCCTCTGCCCAGCGGGGAATAGGGCACCAGACCGATACCGAGCTTTTTCACCGTGGGCAGAATGTCTTTCTCAATGTCCCGCGTCCAGAGTGAATACTCCGTCTGCAGCGCGGCCAGCGGGTGGATCGCCTGCGCCCGGTTCAGTGTTGTGGCAGAGGCTTCACACAGCCCAATCCGGGCGATCTTTCCTTCCTGCACCAGACGGCTGAGACACTGCATGCTCTCCTCAATCGGCGTCGCCGGACTGATGCGGTGCAGATAAAAGAGGTCAATACGTTCGACGCCCAGTCGTTTCAGGGAGGCATGGCAGCTGCGGGTAATGTAGTCCGGCTGATTGTTGATGGTGCGGGCATAGGCCTCATCTGCCGGACGCTCAATACCACATTTGGTGGCGACGATGAACTTCAGGCGTTCAGCCTTGCTCATTCCGGCAAGAAACTGACCGATCAACTGCTCATTGTGGCCACGTCCGTAGAGATCGGCGGTATCGATGAAGGTGATATCCAGGTCGCGCAGCTGGCTGAGCAGTTGCAGGGAATGACGATCATCAGTCTGACCATAAAATTCGCTGAGCCCCATTGCGCCATAGCCGATGGCGCTGACGTCCAGACCCTGAGTTAACGTTCGCTTTTTCATTGTCTCTCCTCGTAAGTGAGACACGATTGTTTCACTCCGCGTTAAAGCAATGAATTGCTCTTTCCGTCATGCAAAAAAGGTATCAGTGAAGTGAGGGATTCAGACAGCAACTGAACGGAGGGTACTTCGACTCAGCCACGCGTAGAGGCGTCGCTTTACGCGGGCTGCGAAAGTGCATGCAGCGCATCAAGAACCGCCACATTTTTTTCATCGGCGCGAATAGCCGCATAAACATCAATTGCCAGCTGTTGCGCAGCGCCTTCCGTCAGCGGGCGATAACAGAGTCCTGCCTGATTAAAGGTACATTTTGACTGCGGCATCAGGGCGAATCCCTTGCCTCTGGCGATGTGCGATAGCATCAGCAGGGAATCATCCGGCTCTCTCAGCCGTTTCAGCGTGACGCTGAGCGTGGCGAAGTAGCGCTCGCACTTATCGTAAAACTGCGGATTGGCACTGCGTGCAAACCAGAACAACGGCAGGTCAGCGAGCATGTCCAGCGAGACGTTTTGCCGCAGGCTGGCTGGGTGCGTCGACGGTATAGCGACGAGCAGCGGCTCGCGGTAAACCCAGGCGTACCGGACGACCTCTTCGGCTTCGGGCCCTTTTTCGCCGGTGAGGATCAAATCCAGGTTGTTTTTCGCCAGGCTCTGGAGCAGCTGAGCGGATGTCAGGCTGGGCATCTCCATTCGCGGGCAAGGAAACTGGCGAGCTGCTTATTGAGCGGCGCGATCAGTTCAAAGTTCAGCGTGCGGGTCAGCCCGATGCGCAGCTGTGCGGCGGGCTGTGCTTCCTGCTTTAAGGCACTTAATGCTGTCAGGATCGCTTCTGCTTTCGCGACCAGCGCACGGCCAGATTCGGTAAGTGTTACCGCGTGGGTTGTGCGACTGAACAGCGACTGACCGAGCAGGTTTTCCAGGCTTTGGATCTGGCGGGTGAGCGGAGGCTGCGTCATGTTAAGTCGTTCTGCGGCACGGCGAAAATTAAGCTCGTGGGCGACAGCCAGAAAGCACTGCAACTGCCTGATGGTGGGGAGGTGGCTGCTGATAAGGTGTGCGGCGACAGACATAACACTCTCCTGTTGCGGAGATTCAGGGGCATTCAGGGAGGTTAACTGAGAGCAGAAACGGAGAGAGTAAACCCTCTCCGTTTCTGAGACTACATGCGCTCGACGGTGTCGATACCCAGCGTATCCAGACCCTGCTTCAGCGTTTTCGCCGTCAGCGCGGCGAGCTGCAGTCGGCTCAGACGGGTTGCTTCTGACTCTGCGCTGAGGATCGGGCAGTGCTCGTAGAAGCCAGAGAACAGACCCGCCAGATCGTAGAGATAAGCACACATCACATGTGGTGTACCGTCACGAGCCACCTGAGTGATAACCTCTTCGAACTGCAGCAGACGGGTGGCCAGTTGCGCTTCACGCTCCTCACTGATCACAATCGCCGCATCCAGCGAATCGGCATCAATGCCCGCTTTGCGGAACACAGAGAGCACGCGGGTGTAGGCATACTGCATGTAAGGCGCGGTGTTGCCTTCAAACGCCAGCATGTTATCCCAGTCGAAAATGTAATCGGTGGTGCGGCTTTTCGACAGGTCAGCGTATTTCACCGCGCTGATGCCAACCACTTCTGCCAGCGTTTTCACTTCCGCTTCGCTCATCTCCGGGTTCTTCTCACGCACCAGTGTGTAGGCACGCTGATAAGCTTCATCCAGCAGATCGGAGAGCTTGATGGTGCCGCCGCTGCGGGTTTTGAACGGACGGCCATCCTTGCCCAGCATCATGCCGAACGCATGGTGCTCCAGCGGCACAGATGCCGGTACATAACCCGCTTTACGCACGATAGTCCAGGCCTGGACCAGATGCTGATGCTGACGTGAGTCGATGTAATAAAGCACACGATCGGCTTTCAGCGTTTCGTAACGATACTTCGCACAGGCGATATCGGTGGTGGTGTAGAGATAGCCGCCATCCTTTTTCTGGATGATGACGCCCATCGGCTCACCTTCTTTGTTCTGGAATTCATCCAGGAACACCACGGTCGCGCCTTCACTCTCAACCGCTAAGCCTTTCTGCTTCAGGTCGGAGACGATGCCAGGCAGCATATCGTTATAGAGACTTTCACCCATGACATCCTTGCGCGTCAGGGTCACGTTCATGCGGTCATAGATTTTCTGGTTCTGACTCATGGTGATGTCGACCAGTTTCTTCCACATCTGGCGGCAATATTCATCGCCACCCTGGAGCTTCACGACATAGCTGCGTGCGCGCTCGGCAAACTCAGGATCTTCATCATAGGTGCGCTTGGCTTCACGGTAGAAGCCTTCGAGATCGGCCAGCGCCATCTCTGCGTGATCTTCATTCTGCTGCTTTTCCAGAAACGCGATCAACATGCCGAACTGCGTACCCCAGTCGCCCACGTGGTTGGCGCGGATCACTTTATGACCCAGGAACTCCAGCGTGCGCACCGCCGCGTCACCAATGATGGTGGAGCGGACGTGGCCAACGTGCATCTCTTTTGCGACGTTAGGCGCAGAGTAGTCGACCACGATAGTCTGCGGCTCGGCCAGCTGCACGCCCAGGCGCGGCAGACTCAGTGCTTCACGGGCGTGGGTTGCCAGCCAGTTGTGGTCCAGGAAGATATTGATAAAGCCTGGCCCGGCAATTTCAACCTTGCTGGCGATGCCGGTCAGGTCGAGGTGCTGAATCACCGTTTCCGCTAATTGTCGCGGTGCCTGTCCCAGCTTTTTTGCCACGGCCATAATGCCGTTGGCCTGATAGTCTCCAAACTGAACCCGGGCGGACTGACGAACCTGCGGTTCGCAATCGGCGGGTGCGCCGGCTAAAACCATTGCCTGACTGACTTTTGCGGAAAGAAGTGCCTGAATATTCACCGGGTTACCTTCATATGCTGAACAATGCCCTGACCTGCTAAGCCGGGCTGTCATCATCTTGCCTGAGTGCATCGCGTAACGGATTGGCGGAAACGGATGGGGCAGACAAAACGGAAAAAAATGAGGGGAAAAGTATACGTGAAATGTGGGTGGGCGTCAGCAGTTGGATGAAGCGGGGAAACAGAGCTGAAGAAGATGTTTCCCTGAGGCATTAACGACGTCGTAAGTGACGGCGTGGGTTCTTTACGCTTTTATCTTCACGCACCTTCCAATGGCGGGAAATTGCAAATCCCATCAATGCGATCAGGACAGCGACAACGATGAGCATAGACATAGAGCCATTCCTTTTGGTTGTGTTAGGTCAAATTTATAGGAAGGCAGGGAAGGCTGCAATTGTTTGCCATTCAAATGAGAGTTATCTTATTGTATTAAAGAAGTTGATTAAAATCATTAACTTAACATGCTTTCATCAAGCAACTGGTGGCCCTAAACAGGAGATAAATCCGAAATGAAAGATGTTATTATACGGTTTTGCATTAAATTTCAGCCCAAATAAGATGAATCTTACCATTATGTGACGCTGAGAACGCGGCGCACAATAAACCAGACTGATTATAAATGCTAAACAAATAGAGAGGATTGAGGGTGGTGGAGCGAACTTTTCCGGCAGAATTGGATGATTTAAAGACAGATTTAGGACGTTTTGAGGAATCGTTGCAAAATTTTGCGCAAAGACTGGGTTTGCGCCTTAACGAACTGGAAGTGGACCATATTTCGGTGCGTTGTCATCAGGACACGACGGCGAACCGCTGGCAACAAGGCCTGCAGCAGATTGGCACCGAGTTTTCGGCTGCAATGATCAACGGACGGCAGATTTGCCTGTTTAAACTCCATGATCCGCTGGTGGTCGCGGGCAGGCAGATTGATGTCGTTGAACTGCCGTGGCCGGGTGAAAAGCGTTACCGCCATGAAGGCTGGGAGCATATAGAGGTGGTGTTACGCGGCGATCATCAGACGCTGGGCATGCGAGCGATGGCGTTACTATCCGATGAGGCACTGACGCAGCCGGGTATTTCTTTTAAAACCAGCTCTCCACAGGGCGAGAATGAACGTCTGCCCAATCCGACCCTTGCGGTGACGGATGGGCAGACGACAATCAAGTTTCACCCGTGGCGACTGGAGGAGATTGTCGCCAGCGAACAGAACTAGATGCGGGCGGCCACGGCGCGCTTCAGGCGCGCCACCGCTTCATCCAGGAGGGCACGGGTACAGCCGAAGTTGAGCCGGACAAACTGGTCATTGCCAAACTCGCGTCCGGCCGTTAAGCCCAGCCCGTGCTTCTCAAAATAGAGGGCAGGGCTGGCCACGCCCAGCGCGCTGGCATCGATCCAGGCGAGATAGGTCGCTTCCGGCGCAGCGACGGACAGGCCAGTCATTTTATTGACCTGCGACACCAGCCAGTCACGGTTACTGCGCAGATAGGCGTTCTGTGCGTTCAGCCAGGGTTCACCTTCGCGCCATGCTGCTGCCGCTGCAGTGAGTGCGAGAATATCCACATCCGGCACAATGCCGCGTCGCAACCGGTTAAAGCGTGCGCGCAGTTCGGCGTTGGGTATGATGGCGATGGACGCACCCAGACCGGCAATATTGAAACTCTTGGAGGGTGACATCAGCGTCACACTGCGCTGAGCCGCCTCTTCACTCAGTGAAGCAAATGGAATGTGCTGAACACCCGGCTCCAGTAACAGATCGCTGTGGATCTCATCAGAACAGACAATCAGATTGTGCTGCTGCGCAAATTCCAGCTGCGCCTGAAGTTCTTGGCGGCGATAGACAGTGCCGCCCGGATTCTGCGGGTTGCACAGCATTAACAGCCGCTCTTTACCGCCTGGCTGGCCTTGAGCCGCATCCAGATCCAGCAGCCAGCGTCCTTCTTCCAGCGTTAAGGGCAGATTAACCTGTTCCCGCTCTGCCAGTTTTGCTGCACCACGAAACGGCGGATAGATGGGCACGGGGGTGATCGTCAGCTCGTCAGGCGCGGTAAATGCCCGCACAGTGAGATTCAGTCCACACACCACGCCCGGCAACACCACAATCCACTCCGGATTAACGTGCCACTGATAGCGTGAGGCGAGCCAGGCAACGGCGCTGTCGATAAACGCTACCGGCGTGTCGCCATAGCCAAAAATCCCATGTTCGGCGCGGGCTTTAATCGCATCGATAACGCAGTCAGGCGATCGAAAATCCGTATCTGCAACCCAAAGCGGCAGAATGTCCTGGTCCGCATATTTGTTCCATTTAAGGCTATCGCTGTGACGACGGTCTATCCGTTGGTCGAAATTGAATGCCATAGTTAACTTTCCCGGTAAACTCATTCCA
>Ga0308171_1004599_pt1 | contig 11180 bp, 8 predicted proteins | sample PhyGR1_FD_202135 | JGI IMG/M metagenome (GOLD analysis project Ga0308171, IMG submission 202135) | Phyllosphere microbial communities from UC Gill Tract Community Farm, Albany, California, United States - DLSLSG.R1 | ecosystem: Host-associated > Plants > Phyllosphere > Unclassified | place: USA... | reverse complement strand
TTCGAACCGCTCGGCTACGTGCTGGACGATGCCCGCGATGGCGCCACCGGCCTGCGCATGGCCACGCAGAACGGCTACGACGCCATCGTGCTGGATCTGATGCTGCCGCGGCTGGACGGCATGGGCCTGTGCCGCCGGCTCCGCGAGGAGTTCCAGAATCCCGTGCCAGTGCTGATGCTGACCGCCCGCGACCCGGTGGAAGACCGCGTGCAGGGCCTGGCGCTGGGGGCGGACGACTACCTGGTGAAGCCCTTCTCGCTGAGGGAGCTGCATGCGCGCATCCAGGCCCTGGTGCGCCGGGCCCAGGGCCGGCAGGTGCAGGGCCTGCTGGCCTGGGAAGATCTGCAGGTGGACACCCGCACGCCGCGGGCCTGGCGGCAGGGCCGGGCCATCGGCCTCACGCCCACCACCCACAAGCTGGCGCTGTGCCTGGTGCGCGCCGCGCCGGCCGTCGCCAGGAAGCAGGAGCTGGAATACCTGCTCTGGGGCGACGAGCCGCCGGAGAGCGGCGCCCTGCGCACGCACATCCACGATCTGCGCCAGCAGGTTGACAAAAACTTCACGCAGCCGCTGATAGAAACCGTGCACGGCGTCGGATGGCGCCTGCGCAGGCCCGGCGAGGCCGCGCCGGAGTGAGTGAGACGCCGCACTGCAGGAAGAAGGCCCCCATGAAATCCCTTGCCGGGCGCATGACGCTCAGGACGCGCATCACGGTGTCGTTCGTGCTGCTGATGCTGGCGGTGATGGCGTTCGTGGTCATGGCGGAGCAGCTCGATTACGAAGAGCTGCGGGCCTACGTGGCGTCGAAGAGCCTGCAGGGCGAACTGCCGCGGCTGCAGGCCGACATCGCGCGCGGCACCACGCCCACCGTGCCGCAAGGCAGCGCGCTCTACACCCCGACCACGGTGCCCGAAGCCCTGCACCCGTATGCGCCGGGCTACCACCGGCTGGCAGGGCCGGAGGTCCGGCATTTGCTGGTGTTCGAATCCGGCGGCGCGCACTATTACCTGCTGCGCAGCGGTGCGCATTACCGGTATCTGGAGCATGCCATCGACGGCTACGCCCTGCTGGTCATCCTGCTGTGCGTGCTGTGCGCGTTCTGGATCGGCCGGCTGACGTCGGAGCGCGTGACCGCACCCATCGCGCGCCTGGCGGACGCCGTCGAGCGCGGGCACAAGCCGTTTCCGTTCCTGGACGCGCACGATGAGATCGGTGTGCTGGCGCGGGCCTTCGCACGGCACAGCGACGAGGCGGAGCAGTTTTTGCAGCGCGAGCGATGCTTCGTGGGCGATGCCAGCCATGAGCTGCGCACGCCGCTGGCCATCATCGGCGGTGCGGCGGAAACCATCGCGGAGCAGTTGCCCGCCGGTAGCCCGCTGGTGCCCAGCGCCGAGCGCATAGTGCGCACCACGGAGGAAATGCAGCGCCAGCTGTCGTGCCTGCTGCTGCTCTCGCGCGATCCGCAACGCCTTGCGCGGGCGGACGTGCTGCTGCGTCCGTTGGTCGAGGAATGCATGGCGCGCTGCCGGCCGTGGCTCGCGAACAAACCGGTGGCGCTGGTCCTGGATGCGCCGCAGGGCGTGCACGTGCACACGCATGCCGAACTGGCGCGCAGCGTGGTCTGGAACCTGCTGCGCAATGCCTGCCAGTACACCGACGCGGGCGAGGTGCGCATCACGCTGCGGGGCACGTTGCTGATGATCGCCGACACGGGCCCGGGACTGCCGCCGAGCATCGACCCGCAGCAGTTCCGGCGCTTCGCGCCGAGTGCGTGCCAGAGCGGCGAGGGGCTGGGCCTGTCGATCGTGCAGCGCATCGTGGAGCACCTGGGCTGGCGCATGGCGGTCGACAGCTCGGACCGGGGCTGCCGCTTCACGCTGGAGATGGGCAGCGCGGAAGCCTGAGTCTTGGAGCAGGTGCTACAGAACTGAATCGGCGCGCAGGCCGTCGGCGGCCAGGGCTTGCGGCGGGCGTCGCTCCGCCCCGCGGCAGGGAGCGAACAGGTCCAGGTCCGCGTCGTACACGCGGGTGCGAACGTCGAGCAGCCCCAGCACCGAGTGGTAGAAGTGGTCGTGGCGGTAGGCCCGGGTGGCCGCATGGGCGCGCAGGCATGCGAGATCGAGCCCGGCCCGCTGCGCGAACCCCGGAGAGAACCACATCACCATCGGTACATGGGTCTGCTCCTGCGGCGCGATGAAGTAGGGTGTGCCGTGCAGGTACATGCCGCGCTCGCCGAGCGATTCGCCGTGGTCCGAGAGGTACACCAGCGCCACGTCGCGCTGCGTGGCATGCCGCTGCAGCAGATCGATCGCCATGCCCAGCACGCGGTCCGTGTAGACGAGCGTGTTGTCGTAGGTGTTGACCAGCGCCTCGCGGCTGCATTTCTGGATCTGGTTGCTGTCGCAGGCGGGGTGGAACACCCGGTCCTGCGGCGGATAGCGCTCGAAATAGGCCGGCCCGTGGCTGCCCAGCTGGTGCAGCACGATCAGCGCATCGCCCTGCAGCGCATCGATGTGCGCATCGAGCCCGTGCAGCAGCACGGCGTCATGGCAGGTGCCATCGCGATGGGTGCAGTGGCCGGCCGGTTTCAGCGTGGGCATGTCTTCGGTCGGAACGCGCTCGCATACGCCCTTGCAGCCGCCGTTGTTGTTGTTCCGCCAGAGGATCTGCATGCCCGTGCGCTGCAGGATGTCGAGCAGATTCTCTTCGGTGGCCGCGCGCACCTCGTCGTACTGCGTGCGCGGCATGCGCGAGAACATGCAGGGAAGCGAGACCGCCGTCGCGGTGCCGCAGGACGCCACCTGCCGGAAGCTGATGACGTCTTCCCGTTGCGACAGCACCGGATTCGTCGGCCGCGGATAGCCGTTGAGCTGGAAGTTCTGCGCCCGCGCCGTCTCCCCGACCACGACCACCACGAGCCGGGGCCGCTCTCCGGCGCCCGCCGCGGAGCGCATCGCATCCTCGCCCACGGTACGCAGCAGCTGCCGTTTCGCGATGAAGCGGCGCTTCAGGTAGCCGTTGGCGTTGCGCACCACATTGAAGGGCAGTGCCTGGTCCCGCAGGTGCCGGTGGTTGCGCAACAGCGAGGCGTAATCCTTGTAGAACACGAAGGTCACCGCGGCCAGCACCGCCGCCGTCGCCAGCACGTTGCCGGCCCACCAGAGCAGGGTCTGCACTGGATGCCCACCCGGCTTGTCCGGCAGCAGCACCATCACCGCGGCCGGCAGCACGCCCAGCACGAGCACGGTGAGCAGCAGCGGAAGCGAGAGGTACGCCGTGAGTTCCGCTTGGTTGGTTTCGAACACGTTCTGCACCATGCCGCGGTCGATCAGCACGTTGTAGTGCAGCATGAAATAGCTGCAGCCCGCACTGGTGACGACCAGCAGCGCGAGCAGTGGCTTGCGCACGCCGGGCAGGGCCAGCACCGGCGTGAGCAGCAGATTCGCGAGGCAGAAGACGAAGACCGGCAGGCTGGCAAAGAACAACAGGCTGCGCAGGCCGTCGATCTCCACGGTGGACCAGAGGGTCCGCCACAGCACGACGTTGCCGAAGGTGGTGAAGAACAGTGCGGCGATCCAGGTGCGTTGCACCGGATGGAGCCGCACGGAGATCGGACGTCGGAGCACGCGCAATTCCCATGAGTGGTGAAAGTGCGCGCAGTGTCGACAAGAGGGCGTCAGGAATTCGTTAAGAGCCGCTGACGGCGCCCTCCGGCATGGATTTTCTTCTGCGGACGGCGCCGGTCAGCGCTCCAGCACCCGGCCCGGCCGCTGCCCCGTCGGCTGCCGGCCGTCCCAGACCTGCCGGCCGTTCACCCATACGCCCTCGATGCCGAGGCTCGCCTGCACGGGACGGTCGAAGGTCGCCACGTCCTGCACCCGCGCCGCATCGAACACCACGAGGTCGGCGTTCCAGCCCGCGCGCAGCAGGCCGCGGTCGGCGAGGCCGTAGTTCTCCGCGGCCAGGCCCGTCATTTTATGGATGGCCGCCTCCAGCGTCAGCAGGCCCTGGTCGCGCACCAGCCGCGAGAGCACGCGCGTGAAGGTGCCCCACTGGCGCGGGTGCGGATGCGGATCGAAGGGCAGGCCATCGGAGCCGACCATGGTGCGCGGGTGCGCCAGGATGCGCTCCACGTCGCGCTCGTCCATCAGGAAGTAGATCGCGCCCGCGGGCGCGAGCCGCTGCAGCATCGCCTCGTCGTCCAGGCCCCATTCGCGCTGCAGGTCCGCATAGTCGCGCCCCTGTGCGGAGGGGGCGCCCTTCGACCAGGCGATGAGCGTGCGGCGCGCGAGCCGCACGCGGTCCAGGCGCAGCATGGTGGAGGTGGCGGGATACGGGTGGCAATCGAGGCACACGGGCTGCAGTGCGGCCGCGCGGTCGATGCGCGCGAGCGTCTCTACCGAGCGGCCGTGGTTGCGCTCGCCGGCCAGCTTGTGGTGCGAGAACACGACGCGGGCGCCCAGGGCGCGGCCGATATCCAGGGCTTCCTCGATCGCTTCGTCGATGCGGTCGGATTCGTCGCGCAGGTGGGTGGCATAGACCATGCCGGCACGGCCGCGCATGGCCTCGCCGACGTCGATGATCTCCTGCGTGGTGGCGTGCTGCGCGGGCGGGTAGAAGGTGCCGGTGGACAGGCCGAAGGCACCCGCCTCCAGCGCTTCCTCCAGCAGCCGCGCCATGCGTTCGCATTCCTCCGCCGTCGCGGCGCGCTGCAGATCGTCCATCGCGCTCACGCGCAGGCTGGCGTGGCCCACCAGGGGGACCACGTTGACCGCGGCGGGCGCATCGCGCAGCGCCTGCATCCACGCATGGAAATCGGGGTAGCGGAACAGATCGGGCGGGCCCAGCAGGTCGAGCGGCTGGGGCAGGGCGCGGCCCGGCGGCACGGGCGCGAGGCTGATGCCGCAGTTGCCGGTGACCACCGTGGTCACGCCCTGCGAGACCTTGGGCACCATGTCGGGGTGGGCCAGCAGGTAGCCGTCGTCGTGGGTGTGCGAGTCGATGAAGCCCGGCGCGATCACCCGGCCGGTGATGTCGATGGCCGCATGGGGGCCATCGACCCCGGTGCCTGGCTCCAGCACGGCGGCGATCGTCTCGCCTTCGACCAGCAGGTCGGCGGGCCGCGGCGCCGCGCCGCTGCCGTCGATCAGCAGGCCGCCGCGCAGCAGCAGGCGCGTGGGGGCGGCGGGCGAGGAAGAGGATGCGGACCCGGCCATCAGTCCAGCTTCTCGATGTTGTTGCGCTCGATCAGCTCGCCCCAGCGCCTCGTCTCGCGGTCGATGGTGCGCTGGAAGTCGGCGGGCGTGCCGCCAGCCGGCACCGCCCCGAGCTTGGCCAGGCCGTCGCGCACGGCCGGCGTGGCCAGCGCGGCGTTGATCGCGGCGTTCAGCTTGGCGACGATCTCGGGCGGCGTGCCATGCGGCGCCACCACGCCGCCCCAGGCCACCGTCTCGTAGCCCTTCACGCCGGACTCGTCCAGCGTGGGCACGGTGGGCATGAGCGCGATGCGCTTCGCGCTGCTCACCGCCAGGGCGCGCACCTTGCCGGCGGCCACGAGCGGGCCCACTTCGGAGGAGTTGGCGAACAGGTAGTCGATGCGCCCGCCCATCAGGTCCTGCAGCGCGGCCGGGCCGCCGTTGTAGGGCACGAAGAGCACGTCGATGGCCGCCATGCTGCGGAACAGCTCGCCGCCCATGTGTCCGGTGGTGCCCACGCCGGGTGCGCCGAACGACAGCTGGCCCGGTGCCTTGCGCGCCGCGGCGATCAGGCCGGCCACGTTCTGGATCGGGGAATCCTTGGGCACGATCAGCACGTTGTAGAGGTCGAACGCATGGGCCACCGGCACCAGGTCGCGGTCCACGTCGTAGGGCAGCTTTTTGAACAGCGTGCGGTTCACGGCCAGCGTGTTCACGTTGCCGTAGCCGATGGTGTAGCCATCCGCCGGCCGGCTCTTGATCTGCAGGATGCCGATGTTGCCGGCGGCGCCGGGCCGGTTGTCGACGACCACCGGCACGCCGAGCGACTTCGCAAGCTCGTTGGTCACGAGCCGCGACAGCACGTCGGGCGAGCCGCCGGCGGCCGAGGGCACGACGAAGGTGATGGGTTTTTCGGGCCACGCGGCCTGCGCGGGCAGGGAGGCCGCCGACAGGCAGGCGGCCGAGGCCAGCAGGGCGAGGGAGCGGGACAGCATGCGGTGGATCATGTTGGGCTTTCTCAAGGAGGCGGGAGGGGGGCTCGGCGTTTTCGCGGGCTCAGGGCAGCGGATCGCCCGCGCCGGTGCGCTCGACGATCAGGCGGTAGTGCTCGGGGCGGCGGTGCTTGGCGAAGTTGAAGACGTGCTCGCGGAAGTGCTCGCCGAGCGACAGGTCGGCGCGCACGCAGATCACCTCGTCCTCTTCGCTGGTGGTGCGCGCGACGATCTCGCCGCTGGGCGCGACGATCACCGAGCTGCCGATCATGTGGTGCCCGTCCTCGGCGCCGCACTTGGCCGCGGCCGCCACCCAGATGCCGTTCTGGTAGGCATTGGCCTGCAGCGAGATCAGGTGCGTGGTGGTGCGCAGGTGGGCCGGCTCGTCCCAGTGGATGTTGACCGAGGGCGTGTTGTAGCCCAGCACCACCACTTCGGCGCCCTGCAGCGCCATCACGCGGTAGGTCTCGGGCCAGCGGCGGTCGTTGCACAGGCACATGCCCATGCGCACGCCGTCGGTGTCGAACGCGCGGAAGCCCAGGTCGCCGACCTCGAAGAATTTCTTCTCCAGGTGCTGGAAGGGCGCCTCGGGCTTGTGGTCCGCATGGCCGGGCAGGTGGATCTTGCGGTAGCGGCCGCGGATGGCGCCGTCCTGCCCCACGATCACCGCCGCATTGAAGCCGCGGCCTTCCGAGGTCAGTTCCGCATAACCGAGGTAGAAGCCCACGCCGAGCTCGCGCGCCGCGTCGAACAGCGGCTGCGTCTCGGGGCCCGGCAGGCTGCGCTCGAAGAAGCGCTCGTGCGCCTGCGCCTCCGGCATCCAGTAGCGCGGAAAGAACGTGGTCAGGGCCAGCTCGGGAAACACCACGAACCGCGCGCCGCGGCCGTGCGCCTCGCGCAGCATCGCGACCAGCCGCGCGACCACCGAGGGCCGGCGGTCTGCCAGGTGGACGGGGCCCATCTGGGCGACGGCCAGATCGAGGAACCGGCGTTCGGTAGCGGGGCGCGATGTCATGGAAACCTTCTTCTCTTCGATGCAGCGGGGTGCGATGCGATCGATTATTCGAAGCGGCGTCCGGTGCGTCGAATGACGCTTTGTCGCGCGGGTTTAACCACGTGTTAAGCCTTCGCCTGCTTGCGGTGCACGCGGGCCGGCCATGCACCGGCAGGGGGCGGGAACGCGGGCTGCATGCCGGCGTGGTGCGTCCCGGCCCGCCCGCCGCGCGCGGTGGAGGCGCTTCAGCCGGCCGCGGCGCCGTCCTCGAACGGCAGCGCCAGCCCGCACTGCAGCAGCACGCTGTGCAGCGCGTGCAGCAGCGCATGGGCGGCCGGGGAGAGCGGAGCGTTCTGCAGATGCACCAGGTCGGCCACGATGGGCTGCGCGCCCCGCACCGGGATCACCTTGAAGCGCGACTCCAGCCAGCCCTGCAGCGAATACTCGTCCACCAGCGCGGCGCCCGCGCCCGCATGCACCAGCGCGCAGGCGTAGTGGGGCGAGGTGACCTCCACGTGGAAGCGCGGCGCCGCATCGCAGTCCGCGAACATCTGGTCGATGCGCAGCCCGAGCGGCGAGCCGTGCGGATAGCCGATGAGTGCGTGGGGCAGCAGCTCCTCGGTGCCGACTTCCTCGTACGCGGCCAGCGGATGGCTGCGCGGGCAGATGCACAGCAGCCGCGCGGCGGCGAGCGGACGGGCGACGAGGTTCGGGTGATCGACCGGGAAGGTGGAGATGCCCAGGTCGGCCCGCTGCTGCAGGATGCGCTCCTTCAGCGCTTCGTGATTCAGGCAGTGGAAGTGGACCTGCAGGTCCGGCAGCGTCGTCCGCAGCTGGGCGATCGCCAGCGGCACGATCATCTGTCCGAGGCTCGGGCTCGACAGGATGCTCACGAAACCCCGGGCCCGCGCCGCCAGCTCGCGCGTCAGGCTGCCGATGCGCTGCACACCGCCGTGCACCTGCTCGACTTCCAGGTACAGCCGCCGGGCCTCCGCCGTGGGGTGCAGGCGGCCCTTGATGCGCTCGAACAGCGCGAAGCCGAGCCGGCTCTCGGTGTGCGACAGCAGCCGGCTGATCGCGGGCACGGACACGTGGAGCAGGCGCGCCGCCCCGCTGACGGACCCGGTCACCATCACGGCCCGGAAGGCTTCGATCTGTCGCAGATTCATGGGCCCGATTCTGCGGCGTCCAGGCCGGGGCAGCACGGTTTCGCCTGGCATCCCCCGTGCTTGCCCTATGCTTTCCGCGCGGGCGGCCCCACGGCCCGTCCGCGGACCACAGCCACTTTCCCACGATGATCGAACACCACCACTGGCACCCCGTCGCCGCCGCCTGCGACCTGGGTGCCGCGCCGCTCGCGGCGCACCTGCTCGGGCAGCCGCTCGCCCTCTGGCGCGACGATGCCGGCCGCGCCCATGCCTTCGCCGACCGCTGCCCGCACCGCGGCGCGCGCCTGTCGCTCGGCCGCGTGGAGGGCGGCCGGCTCGAATGCCCCTACCACGGCTGGCAATTCGAAGGCGCGGGGCGCTGCGTCCACGTGCCGGCGCTGCCGCAGTTCCAGCCGCCGGCGGGGCACCGCGCGGGGGCCTTCGGCGTGCAGGAGGCGCACGGCCTGGTCTGGGTGCGGCTCGCCTCCAGGCCGGAGGGCGAAGGTGCCGATGCCGATGCCGGGCTCCCGCTGCCCGCCTTCGCCGCCGAAGGCGACGCGCGCCTGCGCAAGCTCGTCTGCGGCCCCTACGACGTGGCGGCCAGCGCGCCGCGCATCGTCGAGAATTTCCTCGACATGTCGCACTTCGGCTTCGTGCACGAAGGCTGGCTGGGCGCGCGCGGCGCGGCGGCGATCGACGACTACCGCGTGGAGCCCACGCCCACGGGGCTGCTCGCCACCGGCTGCAAGGCCTGGCAGCCGCAGTCCAACCTGCACTCCACGGCTCCCGCGCAGGTCGAGTACACCTACGAAGTGACCGGGCCCTACGCGGCGGTGCTCACCAAGCTGCCCGAGGCCGGCACCACGGCGGTGGAAGGCTGGCGCGAATCCATCGCGCTCTACATCTGTCCCGTCACGCCCGAGTCGAGCCGTGTGTGGTTCCGGCTGGCGGTGGCGGACTTCGACGCGCCCGACCAGAAGCTGCGCGACTTCCAGCACACCATCTTCACGCAGGACCAGCCGGTGCTGGAGTCGCAGGAGCCTAAGCGCCTGCCGCTGGACCTGCGGGCCGAGCTGCACACGGCCGCGGACAAGGCCTCGTCCGCCTACCGCCGCCACCTGAAGGCGCTCGGCATCACCTTCGGCACCTGCTGACGCAGCGGCCGCGCGGGCCTCTGCGCGGGCGGCCGCGGCAATAGCGGAGGGCGGTGACATGTTTTTACGGCCGGGCCGGCGCGGCCGTGGGCACAATGGAACCTGCGCCGGCGCGGCCTCTCCACTCAGGATGCCGCTCCCGTCCGCGGCCCGCCCCGGCCTTGTCGCCCCAGGCAGCCGCCCGCCGCATCCGCCCCCGCATGCCATGACAGACCATCCCCTCGACGCCCCCTCGCTCGCGTTGATCGACGCCTGTTCCGAGGCCTCGCTCGCGCTGCTCGAGCGCAACCTCACGCCCCACGGCATCCTGGCCGCCAGCCACACCGCGGCGGCCGTGGCGCGGCGCTACACGCGGATCTTCGGGCGCGACGCCGCGATCTGCGTGATGGCGATGTGCGGCAGCGGCGTGCCGGCGCTGGAAGACGGCGCCGTCGCCAGCCTGGACGCGCTCGCCGCGCAGCAGGCGCCCAACGGGCAGATCCCCAAATACGTCGATCCCGAAGGCCGGGACGCCGACTTCTGGTACCTGGGCTGCATCGACGCCACGCTCTGGTGGCTGATCGCGGTGGACCACGTGCAGCGCCACGGGCAGGTGCCCGCGGGCCGCTGGAGCGACGCCGTGGAGCGCGCGATCGGCTGGCTGCTCGCGCAGGAGCACCAGCACTTCCGGCTGCTGCAGCAGAACGAGGCCAGCGACTGGGCGGACATCATGCCGCGCTCGGGCTACGTGCTCTACACGAATGCGCTGTGGTTCGACGTCAAGCGCCGCTACGGGCTCTGCCACATGGACGAGACCCACCACCACTTCAACCACCTCTTCAACCCGTTCCAGCGCGACCTGCCCGCCTACCACCGCGCCCGGCTGCTGCAGCACTACGCGCGCCGCGGCCGCCGCGACCCGGGCCTCTACCTGAGCTTCGTCAACCTGGCCGTGGTGGGCGACGAAGGCGACGTGTTCGGCAACCTGCTGGCCATCCAGGCCGGCATCGCCGACGAGGCCATGGCGCACAGCATCGTGAACACCGTAGGCGCCGCGCACGCCGGCAGCTCGCTGCCCGTGCGCGTGGTGCTGCATCCGCTCTCGCACGAGCACGACCTGTGGCGCGCCTACATGGGCCGGCACCGCCAGAACCTCATGCACCAGTACCACAACGGGGGCATCTGGCCCTTCGTGGGCGGCTTCTGGGTGATGGCGCTCGCGCGCACGGGGCTGCAGGCGGCCGGCTGGTCAGAACTCGCCCGGCTGGCGCACGCCAACGCGCTGGACGACTGGCGGTTCACCGAGTGGTTCCACGGCCGCACGCTGGTGCCGATGGGCATGGCGGGGCAGAGCTGGAACGCGGCCACGTTCATCCTGGCGCGACGCGCGCTGCAGGGCGAAGACTCGGCCTGGTAGTCGCGGGGTTTCGCGGCGGGCAGGGCGCGGGGGGCGGCGCGGCCTTATGCTGTGCCCTGCGCGCGACCGGCGCCCGCTTACCGTCCCACGAGGCTCCCCCATGACCACCGATTCCCTGACCGCCACACCCTGGCGCCCCGCCGACATTCCCGCCGGGCGACTGCCCGACCTGCTGCGCGCCATGCCCAAGGCCGAGCTGCACATGCACATCGAGGGCTCGCTCGAACCCGAGCTGATCTTCGCGCTCGCGCAGCGCAACGGCGTGCAGCTGCCGTATGCGAGCGTCGAGGAACTGCGCAGC
>Ga0308171_1004596_pt1 | contig 11192 bp, 10 predicted proteins | sample PhyGR1_FD_202135 | JGI IMG/M metagenome (GOLD analysis project Ga0308171, IMG submission 202135) | Phyllosphere microbial communities from UC Gill Tract Community Farm, Albany, California, United States - DLSLSG.R1 | ecosystem: Host-associated > Plants > Phyllosphere > Unclassified | place: USA... | reverse complement strand
TGCGTACGCCGTCACCCTCGTCTAGCAGCGCGGCTTCGCTGCCCCTGTGGCGAAATTGGTAGACGCATTCGACTCAAAATCGAACGCCGCAAGGCATGCTGGTTCGAGTCCGGCCAGGGGCACCACTTCCGGTCAAAACCGGGCACCATGGATATGGCGGCATCGTTGTCCCGCACGACCGCACTTTCCAGCGCCGCCTTGCTGCCCTGGATGTTGATGGTTTGGTTGTCGAGGCGGACGTTGTCGATTAGCAGCCGGACATAGGCTTTTCGCAGCGCCGGGTTTCCGTCTCTCAGTTGCTCGCTGATCAGCTTGCCGAACTTGGCGATCGTCTCCTCGCTGATGCGCTGCGGCCCTCGTTCAAGCTGGAGCGTCAGGCTACGCGCGCTGGCGTCCAATTGCGCGACGTTCTGACGGTGCTGGGTGAGCCGCTCGGCGAACAGCGGGTCTTTGGCCGACATCACGCCCTCTTCAAGCGCTTCCAGCAATCGTCGCATGCGCTTTTCCGCTTCGACCTTCTCCCGCCTGATACGCTCGAGGTCCTGGTGCCGCTGCGCATCCGCCGTATCGGATTTCTCGAGCACGGCCTGCAGCAATTCGATGAGCCGGTCGCGCTGGAGGATACGATCCGTCAGAACGGAGAGGACGATGCTGTCGAGCTCGTCCTGCCGGATCGCACGGGTTTCACAGCGCCCGGCACCGCCGGTCAGCTTGGCGTTGCAGGCATAGTAGATATACTGTCCGGACTTGCCGGTGCGGATCGTCATGCCGGCTCCGCAGTCGGGTGCGTTGCACTTCAGGATACCGGTCAGCAGCGTAGGGCCGTTGGTGACACGCGGCGGCGTCACCTTGGGGGCAGCCCTCGCACGGCGCGCCGCGACCTCAGCGATGATTTTAGGCGGAACGATTTCTGGACATGGCACGATGATGCTCTCTTCGATCGAGGGCTTTCGACCTTTGCTGTCGGCCGTTCTATCGAGATAATGGCCGCCGTAATGTTGACGGGTCAGGATGCCATCGACGCTGCTGTGAAAGAATTCGCGGCCACGCATCCGGTATCCCAAGGCGTTCAGATGCTGGGCGATCGCGCGTGTGCCCATCGGCGTGCCGTGGAGGCCGCTTCGCGCCAGATCATAGATCAGCCGAACGACGGCAGCTTCTTCCTCGACAATGAACAGTTTGCGGCGTTCCTTGCGTCCTTCGACCACCACGGTGCGAGCCTGGTAGCCGAACGGCACCGGGCCGCCGTTGAAATATCCTGACTGTGCATTTCCGCGTCTATCGCGCCGCGTGAAGATCGATGAGTCCAGAGCGTGCTTCTCATTGAAGACGCCGAATAGGCCGCGCATGAGCTGACCATTGGCGTCTTCGCCAAACTCTTCGGTCAGCGAAATCAGCCGGACGCCAGCCTGCTCGAGCTTGTGCTCGCTGTTTACCTGCGTCAGCAGTCGCCTGGCAAAGCGTGACAAGGCGTAGACATAGATGATGTCCACCGGTCGCTCCGGCCCCGTCGCCTTGGCCATCATGGCGTCGAATTGAGGGCGACGGAGCTTGCGTCCGGAGACGTTCAGTTCCTGGAATATCTCGATCAATTCGACGTCGTCGCGTTTCGCCCTGTCTTTGATCGCGGCGATCTGAGCCACAATACTGGCATTGTTGCCGTCCTCGTCATCGTTGCTGACGCGGACATACCCATAGGCGCGCAGCGGCTCGCTCATGCTTTTTCATCCTAAAATTAATGCCCATGCCGCCCGGCAGCATTCTTATCTTCTTCGCTGAACATTTGGGTCAGGGCCTCGCCAAGCATGCTGACGATGAGATCGACCTCGCCGGGCAGAAGCCCGATCACAGGCGGAAGGTCGACGATGAACTCCCGCGGACACCCGGCTTCAGCCGTCCGAGCGGTCGCGTCTTTCGCAAGAGGAGGTGGCACCGGCGGCATGGTGACCGAGCGGTGCCATTCTTCTTAGATGTTTGCGGTCCACCTACCCTGAAATTCATCAAAAGCTTGTGGCATCATCATCAATCAATGTGCACGGCGCCCTTACAAAAAGACCCAGTTCCGGCCATTCAGCGGCACTCATGCGTTTCCCGATTGCGGACATCAGTTCATGTGTCCTTCAGAGCTAGGAGATAGTTGTCGAGGGTCGCCATCGTCGCTGTCATTCCGGACCAGTTTCCCTCTGTGCTCACGATCAGGGCCGTTGCGCCGGGCAGGTGTAGCAGTAGGCTACTTGCATGACACCAGATCAGCTGCCCACCAATGTCGATCCCTCCGCACCTAAGCCTGATCCGCAGCCGACAGCTCTTCAACAGGGCGACGCCCGGTTCGTCGTAGAGGGGACCGGAACACACATCGAGGTAAAAATCCAAGCGCCCGATGGGCTCGTCAGGGGAGTGGGCGAGACTTTCTTTGAAGGGGAGCGACCTAACCCGCGCATGGTGATGCTGCTCAACTACGTCGATCAGGAAATCACGATTTACCCACAGCTGATTGGCTTCTCCGAACGCCTCTACCGGCCCAAGTACCGCCGCCTTCGGGAAATCGTGATCGACTACGAGTTGAAAGACGATCCGCCGACAAGCCACTACGATGTGGTTGACCTTATAACAGAATTCCCCAGCGGCTTCCTGCGTGACCCGAATTTTGGGCTCGGAGTCATGAAGGAGATGCGCCCGCTTATCGAATCCGTCGAAAGCGTCGATGGCCTGACGCGCCTCGTTATCGGCCAGTTCGAGCAAACGCGGATTGAGCGCAACACCTTTTACCTCGATGCGGGTGAGTACCGCTTATTGCAGCAGGGCGTGAGCCGCACCACGCGAACCTACCAAGAGGAAAGCCTAGCGGACCGCCGCTTGATGGCTTTCAACGCAACCCTTCATCGCGCCGATCCGGAGAAGTACGCCCTCAAGGAGCGTCCATACAGAGCCGGAACTGTTTTCAAGCTACTTGGCGGGACACAGGCTTCGGCCGTGACGCTGCGCGGGCAGGATCGGGTAGGGGTTCTCCAAGCGATTGCAAACAACGCTGCTGCAATAGCCGAGCGCGACCCCAAGGAGTTCGTGCAGCTTCAAAAAGACATCGAAATCGTGAGCCTCGACAAGCTAATTGATGCCGTAAGGAGCCGCATCAATAAGAACAGCGCCGAAAGTGCGTGGCAGTCTTTGCTTGAGTTAAACCCGTTCCTGCTGACGATGTTGTTCGGCCAGCCGGTCGTGCTGCTTCAAGCGAGTGCATCCGTGGGCGGCCAAAAGCTGACAGGGCACGGAACTAAGATAGCCGATTTTCTTACCAAGAACGCGCTGACGCACAACGCTGCCTTGGTTGAAATCAAACGGCCAAAGTCGCCGCTGCTCAACAAGAAGGAGTATCGGGGCGGCGTTTACGGCCCATCTCGCGAATTGATGGGGGCAGTTACTCAGGTGCTCGACCAACGGTATAAGCTGTTGACCGGCATCATGGGCACGAAGTGGAACAATCGGAGCATCGAACTTGAGGTTCCAGCCGTCGAGTGCGTCGTCGTGGCAGGGGTCATGCCAAAGGGCGAGGAGGCGATTGCTTCATTCGAATTGATCCGTCACTCGTTCAAGGACGTACGGATCATCACCTTTGACGAACTGCTTGAGCGACTTCAGCTACTTCGCACTCTGCTGGAGGGACAGCGTTACGTCTCGAGTGTTCAGGACGAGACCGGGCAGTGGGCGGACGTTTACGAGGCTGGCGAAGATGACGGCTGGGATGAGGACGGCTCCGACGATGAAGACCTGGACCCAGGCTATTGACCGTGTCAGCAGTGTCCGCAGCAAGAACGACCCAATATCGGCACAGCTACCGTCTTTTGACTAATATCAAATATTGATGCGAGAGGATATCCTAGAGGCGAGCCGGTGGAAATCATTCCACGCATCTTTAACGGCTTGAGAATGACTTCCGATCGCGCCATCGGCGGAGGTCAAATGGAAGATCGGCTTACGACTTTCTTGGGCCATTGGTGCCAGGCTTCTATAGTGTTTAAGCCGTGCGAGACAGTTCGGATCCTCGAGACCCGGCGATAGAGGCAAATTAGGTTGCCCTTTTAAGATTGTCTCCCGATAGGTTTCCGGGATACGCTTGACCCATTTTTCATACGCCCGAACCGGTCGGGACATGCGTTCCATATGTTGAAGGAGCACATAGCCTTCCGGGTTCATCTTTCCCTGCGGGAGCGCGAAATCCGGCATGCGCCAGTTTTCCAAGCGACGGCTCCAATCTGAGCGCCATCCCGTGAGCGTGGGGCCAAGGTTCCTCAAGCCCTGAAGCGAAAATAGGTCCGCTGCCAGAGGGATCACAACATGGTCGGTGCCGATCAGAGCCGAGCGGTTGATCGCTCCCAGGTTTGGTCCAACGTCGGCCAAAACAATGTCCGCCGAATGCATTTCGGCGGCTAGCTGCCCCACCTGCCAAAATGCTGTTAGGAGGCGAAAAGGTCTATACAAATTATCCTGGTTCGAACCCATCGCTTCGGTCCAGGCCGACGAAAGCTGATCCTCGAAACCTGCGAGCGCCAGATCGCCGGGCACCAAGTGCAGTCTGCGGGAAATTTCCTGCGTGGCCGGACGTAAAAGGTCGCCAACCTTAGTTAGAGGCTGGACGCATTTGTAGATCGTCGTGGCGCTGGCGTTGTCTGCCGGAGCATCCCAGATTTCCTCGAGAACGTCCTCCGATAGGAAAGCCGAGGTCAGGTTGGCCTGTGGATCGAGATCGATTGCCACCACTCGTTTGCCCATCTCGGCAAACATCCAAGACAAGTGGAACACGAGGGACGTCTTCCCGACCCCCCCCTTGTTGTTAAAGAATGTCAATACAGGCGTCATGGCCATCACGCAGTTCGAACAATCGCTAGGACATTAGCTGGTTGAACCTCGTACTCCAACGGCGGATTTCCGTTCGCGGCCAGCGCCCGCCTGGCCTCTGCGATTCCGAAACCGAAACGTTGGACGAAGCCGAGGGTCTTCAGGACGCCGGCGATCACCGGGTTGCGATAATCGTTGATCCCGGGGCGCCCAAAATTTTCGACAGTCACCGAGCCATAAGGGCCGCCGGGGTTGCTGATTTCGATCCGATCGTTGAACCAATAGACCCGGACGGGCGCATTTGTGCCGTCGTAGCTTCGATGCATGATCGCGTTGCGAACAAGCTGTTGCAGCGCGCTGAGCGGATAGTTCGATTTGCGGACTTCTGTCGTAGTCCCCGAGGTGAAGTCAACGGAAACCACAGTATGGGCTTTCAGCTTGTCATCGAGCCGGCGCAGCATTGTGTCAAAGTTTCCGTCGATCTCCTGCTCGTCAATCACGGGGTCACCCCATTCCGTGCCGTCGATCCTTAGAAACTGGACGTAGAAGGATGGGATCCAAGTCCGAGGTGACGAGCCCAAGGTCATCAACCCTGCAACGGAAGGGAAAGATTCGTCGACATCAACGATCATGCCCAGCGAGGCCAATCGCTCCTCATAACTGCGACCGTTCAAATCAAGGACATCGCGCGCGACGGCTTGGGGAAGATACTCGTTCTCGAAGTAAGACTTACTTAGCTCAACAAGCGACGCGCCGGTGATGGGATGGGCATCGAACGAGCGATCCTTGTAGCGACGTTTCTCGACGAGGATGCGCTCGTCCTGAGCCGTAGCCTGATCACGCCGCGGGCCTGTGCGGATCCAGACTCGGCCCTCGAGACGCACGGGAGGCGCGTCAGATGGCCAGACGGTAACCACCGCGACGTCTCGACCACGCAGATTCCGTTTGGCGACAGTCAACGTCGGCGGCGGAGTAATCTTGCCATCTGTCTTTATGTCCGCCAGCGTCTGGAGTAGCTGGTCGGTGACCTCGAAATTGGCGTCGGCGAACGTACCGTCGTCTTTGACACCGATGAAAAGAACTCCCGGTTCGTTATGGTTGGGGAGATCGTTGGCGAAGGCGCACACGGCCTGACGGCCTTTTTCAGGAGCACTTCCCGCCCACGCAACCTTCCGCTCAGCTCGATCGCTTTCCACATCGTCGATCAGAGCGATCAGGGCTTCGTCCGTCAGCGGGGTCATCCGAAACCTTCCTATCGGCTTAAGCGCACCACCGCGCCATGAATCTCACATAGCCGGCTATCCCAGTGAAAGGAGGACTGCAACCGGCCAGTACCCCTCCCAGCCTCGGGGCCGGTTCGTTGGAAGGGCATCTCATTTGCAAGCGATTCCCCGCTTCGACGGCTCCTGCGGCCGGTTTTGTCACGAACGGACGTTTAACGCGCCGGAGGTAAACGGCCGGCTTTGGTCGTCTCCCGCCGACAGGTTCCCGATAGCACGGCCCAAGATACGCATTCAGTGCCTCCTGCGTACCGGCAAAATGGCTGGCACCGGTAATGTGCTGTCAACATGCACCTTAATTCGCCCTTGCCCCCGCTGCAGGGCAAACCACCTCGGACAAATCCGTTGCTAAATATGCCTTTTACGTCATATTTGTTGGACAGGTGCTTTAATGCGTATGGGAATGAAATGAAGGTCGTCGGCAGGGTATTCGAGCCACAAACGGACAGTTCGGAAGTCGCTGACCATCATATCGGTCATCGTCTGCGGGAGCTTCGTCAGCTTGCCGGCTTGACCCAGGCTCAGGTCGCTGAGCGCCTACAGATTGGTCAATCGTCGGTAACGCGAATGGAAGGGCGCAGGGATCTGCGCATCTCGACGCTAAGAGACTATCTCGGCGCTATGGGGGCTAGCCTTCGGATCAATGCCCATTTCCACAATGCCGCTGACATGATCAACAGCCTTCGAGAGGCTGATTACCGCTTCGAGCAGATTGATGAGAATCAGTTTTTGCTTCCGATCGTCGGCGAGGATCGGCTTCCGCCGCACCGTGACGTCGTCTTCAGCATCAAGCCGAAATACAGTCGAAAAATCACGACCGGTGAGAAGACAATCGAACTGCGGCGGCGATTTCCAATGTCGGTGCCTGTCGGGACGACGGCGCTGATCTACGAGACTAGCCCGACACGCGCTCTTGCTGGGATCGCAGAGATTGGCGAAGTACATCGTCGCGAGCCCCAGGACATTTGGAAGAACTTCGGTGAACAGGCCTGCATCACACGCAAAGACTTTGACGCCTATTTCGCTGGTGTCGATCGCGCATATGCAATCGAGCTGAAGCACGGACGTCGCCTGCCTAGAGCGCTTGAACTCAGCGAACTTCGTGAGCGATTTAGCTTCGAACCGCCACAATCGTTTCTTTACGCGACTCCTAAGCTGCGAGAAGCCCTCCTGTATGAGTTCTCCCAGGTACCTTATTGACACGAACGTCTTCATCGGCCTGGAAGACCACGCCGAGGTATCACCTAACTTCGCCGCCCTGCAGCAGATGGCGGCGCGGCATGGCGTTGAGATATTCGTGCATGAAGCCGCGATCGACGACATCAAGCGGGATAAGGACGATGCTCGCCGACGCGTCGCGCTGAGCAAAATTAAAAAATTCCCGGTCATCAAGAAGATGGCCGGCATCGACAAGGCAATGCTAGAAGCGAAATTTGGCACGATCGGCCGCCCCAACGATCTCGTGGATGCCACTCTGCTTCATGCTCTCGAGATCGGAGTAGCCGACTTTCTCGTCACCGAGGATCAGGGGCTGCACGCACGTGCGGAAAGAATCTCTCCGACGTTCGGTGCACGGGTGCTCTACGTCGCAGACGCGGTCGCCTTCCTGCGCACCACGTACGAAGCAGTCGCCGTGGTCTTCCCCGCCATCGTCGAGATGGAGGCGAATACCATCTCGCAGAACGACCCGATCTTCGCCAGCCTGCGCGGGGACTATCCCGGCTTCGACATATAGTGGCGCGAGAAGTGTGTCAGACCGATGAGGAAGTGCTGGGTCGTGATGGACGACGACAGCGTGGCAGGCCTCGTTGTTCGCAAGGACGAAAAGCCGGACGATACCGATGCGACCCTTTCTGGAAATAAAATCCTCAAGATCTGCACCTTCAAGGTCCGTGCCGAGAACAGGGGTGTGAAGCTGGGCGAGTTGTTACTGAAGCAGGTGCTCTGGTACGCTCAGTCGAACAAGCACGACGTCGTATATCTGACAACCTTTCCCGAGCAGGCGACACTCATTTCGTTGCTTGAGTATTACGGCTTTCGTCATACGCATGACAATGTGAACGGAGAGCTGGTTTTCGAAAAGCAGCTCGAGCGCAGCCATCTGCGCCCCACGAAGGACATGTCGCTATTTGATCTGGCGCGCGAGAACTATCCCCGGTTCGCGACCGGTATTGGCGTCTGTGCCTACGCAATCCCGATCCAAGGGGAATTTCATGAGATCCTCTTCCCCGAACTGGCGCAGAGGTCGCAGCTAAGCCTGTTCGGCGACACTGGCTTCCTCAGGCCGGGAAATACGATTCGAAAGGTCTACTTGTGCAGAGCACCGGTCCGCATCTCGCAGCCCGGCGCGCTGCTGTTCTTCTACAAAGGCAAGTCCGGGGCTCAACCATCTCAGGCCATCACCACGGTTGGGGTGTTCGAAGAGGTGAAGCTGGCGCGGTCTTATGAAGATTTGCGTCGCCTCGCCGGCGGTCGCTCGGTCTATAGCGACATGCAGCTCCGGCAGCTCGCCGCTACGGAGGCGCGGCCCGTGAAGGTAATCAACTTCCTGCTCGCGGCTCATCTCGAACCACCCGTCCCATTGGCCAATTTGCTTGCTAACAAGGTCTTTGCGGGAGGTCCGCCGCAGTCGATCAAGACCTTGGTCACCGCGCAACAGATGTCGGTGCTCAACCAAGGCTCGCTGGGCTTCACCGTTTGAGCATGCGCATTGCCCTTCTTGGCCTCTCGGGGGTCGGCAAGTCGACGCTCATCGGACGTCTGCGTCAAAGCGTTCAAATTCTCCACCTTCAAGCTAGCGCCTTGATCAAGGCTGAGCAGGCCTATCGGGCTCAGCATGCAGACAGCTCCGAAGCGCTACGCCTCGGTGCCGTCATGGACAATCAAGACCTGTTGATTGCCGCCTACAAACGCGAGGCTCAAGTCACTACGTTGCCTATCATCTTCGATGGGCACAACGTGATCGACGGGCGCGATGGACTGGTCGAGATACCAACATCTGTCTTCAGGGCGCTTGATCTTAACGTGATCTGCTATCTCTCTGCCAATCCCGAATTGATCGCCGAGCGTCGTCAGATGGATGTTGGTCGGGCCCGTCCGGCACGCGATGCGGTGACGCTGGCCGAGCATCAACGGATCGCTTGCAGTGCGGCCGAGCGGATCGCCGGAGAGATTGGCTGCGATTTCGTGTTGATAGCAGACGACAAGATTGATCATCTTATGGAGCTCGTCGGCTAATCAAACGCGACACGGATGCGAGAGCTGTGGCGGATCAGCCGAGGGCCAGAGTCCAAAGCCTCGGCATTCCGGGCATTCCCAGGCGCATGACCGAAAGAACGGTTACCGCGCGCTCCGCCCAAAAGCGGTCAGGCCGCTTACCTGAAGGGTTTCGGATGCCGGCAGGCGTACGAAAGTCTTGGAAGCCCGAACCCGCGGGCCACAAGCATGACCTATGGGGAATTCGGGTTTTGGCCTGCTCGGGCGTTGGTCGGCACGGCAGTTGCGGGCAGGATCCTGGATGCGGACGGTCTGTATTTAGGTCGCCATGACGGGCTCACCAGCGCGGCAAGTTCGGCTTGGGGCGAGGTAGCCACCCCGCTGATGGTGATCTGCGCAGGTGGCATCGGCACCGCAAGCACGGAAGCCGCGGAGTGGGGTGCTGCCAAGCCGTGCCGGGTCACGACGCCAGTCTCTCGGGTGACCGCGCAGCAGATGGCGGCGCGCGGGGGTGGCGCTGACGTTCGAAGGTCTCGACGACGACCATGTACCCGCCGCAGCACGGACATGCCGGACGAGTGTCGTCCAGCTCGGCCGGCGCATCGACCGTGGCCGGCGGTGCCACCCCGAGCAGCTGACGGACGTGGCTGAGCACGACCTTGCGGGTGGCTCCAGCGAGCAGACCGTAGTGGCGGATGCGGTGAAAGCCCTTGGGCAGGACGTGGAGCAGGAAGCGGCGGATGAACTCGTCGGCGGCAAGGGTCATGACCTGCTGCCGGTCGGCGCCACCCCGACGGTAGTCCTTGTAGCGGAAGGTGACGCCGGTTTGGTCGAAGCGCAGCAGCCGGCTGTTCGAGATGGCGACGCGGTGGGTGTACCGCGACAGGTAGGCGAGCACCGTCTCCGGCCCGGCGAACGGCGGCTTGGCGTAGACAACCCAGCGCTTCTTCCTGACCGGCGCCAGCTGCCGCAGGAAGGCGCGCCGGTCACCGAGGTGGGCGAGGCTGCCGTAGAACGCGAGCCGCTCGGCATCATGCAGCGCCATCAGCCGGGTGAGGAACAGGCGGCGGAACAGCTTGCCCAGTACCCTGACCGGTAGCAGGAACGCCGGACGCGACGACACCCAGCGGCTGCCATCCGGCGACAATCCGCCGCCTGGCACGATCATGTGGATGTGCGGATGGTGGGTCATGGCCGAGCCCCACGTGTGAAGCACCGCGGTAATGCCGATGCGGGCGCCGAGATGCTTCGGGTCGGCAGCGATGGTCGTCACCGTCTCGGAGGCGGCTTGGAACAGCAGGCCATAGATCGCCGCCTTGTTCTGGAGCGCGATGTCGGCGACCTCGGCCGGCAGCGTGAAGACGACATGGAAGTAGCCGACCGGGAGCAGGTCGGCCTCGCGTTCGGCGAGCCACGTGCGCGCGGCGGCCCCCTGGCACCGCGGGCAGTGTCGGTTGCGGCAGGAGTTATAGGCGACCCGCCAGTGGCCGCAGTCGGTGCAGGCCTCGACGTGCCCGCCCATGATGATGGCGGTACGGCAAGTCTCTATCGCCGACATGACCTTCAACTGGTCGAGGCTGAGGTGCCCGGCGCGGGCGGCCCGGTACGCAGGACCGGCAGCGCGGAAGATGTCGGCGACCTCGAGTGAGGCGCGCAACGCCGCTCAGCCCTTGGGTACCCTCCCTTCCGCAGCAGTGGTTGCGAGCCGTTCAAACGGGCTGGTCACGTTGCGCAGGACCCGCGTGGCGACCTGGGTGTAATAAGCGGTGGTTTCCAGCTTGGCGTGCCCCAGCAGCGTTTGGATGATGCGGACGTCGATCCCGTCCTCGAGGAGGTGGGTCGCGAAACAGTGCCGCAAGGTGT
>Ga0308171_1004594_pt1 | contig 11196 bp, 10 predicted proteins | sample PhyGR1_FD_202135 | JGI IMG/M metagenome (GOLD analysis project Ga0308171, IMG submission 202135) | Phyllosphere microbial communities from UC Gill Tract Community Farm, Albany, California, United States - DLSLSG.R1 | ecosystem: Host-associated > Plants > Phyllosphere > Unclassified | place: USA... | reverse complement strand
GAAGGTCCAGCTTCCGACCAGTCGTTGCAGCCAGCGGTGTTCGGCCTGGGGGTCTACGTGCATGTCGTCATCTCCCGGTGATGTGGCGGCCTTTGTTGGCCCGTGGTGTCTGCCGGGCGCCTGGGCCGGTGGGCTGGGCGCTGCGGGTTGGGCACGTGGGTGTGGGCAAGGGGGGGCGTGGTGGTGGCCGGGCGGATGGGCGCCGCCCGGACGGGGTCAGGAGGCCAGGGGGGCGGCGGCGTGGCAGCAGGCGGCGGGCTCGGCGGAGGCGTACTCGTCGTGACGGCGTACCCAGTCCATCGTGCCGTGCTCGTTGCGGCCTTTCGGCACGCGGTCCAGCAGCAGCATCGTGCCGAGCAGGTGCTCGGTGCCGCGGGCGTAGCTGGAATAAGTGTGGAAGACCTGCCCCTCGGCGTCCCTGTAGAACACGCTGAGGCCGTGCAGCTCGTCCATCCCGTGCGGCAGGTCGGTGCGGGTGAAGTTGTAGTCCACTTGCCCGTCCTGGACGGTGTCTGGCGGGAAGGAGACGTGGAAGTCCCGGTTGAAGTCACCGCCGGCGGAGGAGACCCAGGGGAAGTGCCAGCCCATGCGCTGGCGGTAGGCTTCGATCTCCGCCAGGGGGGCGCGGGAGACGGCGACGAGGCGGGTATCGGCGGCCTCCAGGTGGGGGAGCATGCCGTCGAAATGGTCGGCACCGAAGGAGCAGCCGGTGCAGCCGGCATCCCAGCCCGGGGCCAGCATGAAATGGTAGGTGATGAGCTGGCTGCGCGGGCCGAACAGGGCGGCGAGCGGCTGCGGGCCCTGCGGCGTCTGGAAGGTGTAGGCCTGGTCCACCCGCACCCAGGGGAGGGCGCGGCGTTCCTCGTTCAGGCGGTCCTGTTCCCGGGTCAGGGCTTTTTCCCGCGCCAGGTGGGTGCGGCGTGCGTCGAGCCATTCTTCGCGGGAGACGATGCGGTTGTGCAGCATGGTCATTCTCCGGTGTGTCCGGTGGCGTTTCCGTTATGGGCCGGTCGTGGGCGCCGGCGTGATAGGTTGATATCAACGTTAAGCGGGGGAGTCAAAGCCACGCTGCGGACTGCGCGGAGCGGTGCGGGCAGGGGGCGCTTGCGTGCTTGCCGGGCGGGCCGCCCTTGCCTGGAGCATGGTGCGTTCACATTCGTTCACGCACCATGGTCTCGGCTGATGTTTGATCGCGGGATTCAGGCTTTCGGTATTTCCATCCCAAGCCATCACGCTCTAGGCTCGGCTTCGAACACGTCTGGATCAGTATGGCCTACCGGGTGGAAGCTGCCGCGTATCAGGCACAGTCGTGGGAAGCTCCGCCCGCGGGGCCCGTGGGTGCCTGGGAGTTTGACCTGACCAACGGCGCCATGCGCTGGACCGATGGCGTGTACGACCTGTTCGGCCTGCCGCGCGGCCTGGCGCTGCAGCGCGAAGCCACCGCGCAGATGTACCACGATGCCTGCCGGCAGCGGATGGAGCAGCTGCGGGCGGATACCATTCACCAGGGCAGCGGCTTCGTGCTGGATGCGCGCATCCGCGATGCCCAGGGCCGGGACCGCTGGATGCGGCTGACCGCCGGGGTGATGCGCGTCGATGGGCGGGCGGTGCGGCTGTTTGGCTCCAAGCAGGATATCACGCAGGAGCGCATCATCTGGGAGCGGCTGCGGCAGCGCGCGGATTGCGATGCGCTGACTGGCCTGGCCAACCGCGCGGTGTTCGACACGCTGTGCCACGAGTTGGCGCAGGGGCGGCGGCCGGATGTCTCCGCGCTGGTCGTGGTGGACCTGGATTACTTCAAGCGGATCAATGACGAGCTGGGCCACGCGGCGGGGGATGAGTGCCTGCGCCGGCTGGGGGAGCGGCTGCGTTGGGCGCTGGGCGATACGGTGCTGGTGGCGCGGATTGGCGGCGACGAGTTCGTGGCGATGCTGGGCGGGCCGATGGGGCGGGCGCGGTTGTGGCGCAGGCTTTCGGCGGCGCTGCCGGTGCTGTGCCAGCCGGTGCTGCATGACGGCCAGCGGATCGATATCAGCGTGTCCATCGGCGCGACGCTGCGGCGGGGCGCGGCGGGCGGGCAGCAGATCTTCGTGGAAGCGGACGCGGCCCTGTACCGCGCCAAGGCGGCAGGGCGGAACCAGATCTGCCTGCATGACGGCACGACGGACGGGCTGCGGCTGGGATGCGCCGTGGGGGTGTGACGCGCGGGGGCTTCAGGCCGGGCGCCGGGGCGTGACGGCTTGGGTGATGGAGAAGGCTGGGGAAAGAATTCCCCAGACCCCTTCTTTTCTCTGCGAGTTTGGCGTCAGGCTGCGGGACCGGGAGAGTGCGCTGCTTGATGATGTTAAATATGGGCCGCGCGGGCTGAGCCCTCAGTCGCCGGAGGTCCGGGACCTCCAACGCACCCAGCCGTCTTTCAGGATCGCCCGTTCAAAAGCCCGGCCCTGAAACTCGAAAAAGAAAAGAAGGAGTCCGGGGAATTCTTTCCCCGGCCTTCTCGCTGAAAGCATGGCGGCACCGGGGACGGAGCTTCCTCCGGTGCCCCAGTGCATCAGGCGATGCCTTCGGCCTGCATGGCGGCGGCGACATGCGGGCGGGCGGCGACGCGGGCGGAGTAGGCGGCGAAGATCGGCCAGGGGGAGAGGTCGATATTCGTGGGCTTGGTCCAGCGCAGGACAGTGAAGAGGTAGGCGTCGGCGATGGTGAAGGTGTCGCCCATCAGGTAGTCGCGGCCTTCCAGCTGGGAGGCGAGCCAGGTGAGGCGCTTGGTCAGGCGCGGCATGGCGGCGGCGCGCCATTCCGGCGTCATGGCCGGGTTGAAGAAGGCGCCGATGCCTTTGTGCATCTCGGTGGAGACGAAGTTCAGCCATTCCTGCAGGCGGTAGCGGTCCATCGTACCGGCGGCGGCGGCGAGCCCGGCGGCGGGGGCCAGGTCCGCGATGTACTGGGAGATGGCGGGGCCTTCGGTCAGCAGCTCTCCATTGTCCAGCTGCAGGGCGGGGACGTAGCCCTTGCCGTTGATGGGGGCGAAGTCCTCGCCGCTGGCGAGCTTGCCGGCGCGGATGTCCACCTTCTCCAGCTCGAACGGCAGGCCGGCTTCGCGGAGCGTGATGTGGGGGGCGAGCGAGCAGACGCCGGGGGTGTAGTAGAGCTTCATGGCGGGGCCTCCGTGGGGAAGGCCGCCGGGTGTGGCGGCCGTTCCGGGCGTTGGGCTTCGCATGGGGGCGGGCGGGCGGCAAGTACGTACCTTGCGGTAAGTTTTGTGCCATGCGAAGGCGCGCGGATGAGCGATGGGCGGATGGTGGGGATGAGCGCGCGGGTGGCGAGCGCTGCTGGGCTGGAGGCGGATGTGCCGGAGGCGCCGGTGGTGGATGCGCGGACCGTGGATGTCCGGGTGGGCGTGGCGACGGTTGCGGCGTGCCCGGCGGCGGATGTGTTCCAGCAGGGGTGCATGTCCCGCCGCGTGCTGGAAGCGCTGGCGGATAAGTGGTCCTTGCTGGTGATCCATACGCTGGCGATCGGGCCGGGGCGGACGGCGGAACTGCGGCGGCGGATTGGCGGGATTTCGGAGAAGATGCTGATCCAGACGCTGCGGCGGCTGGAGCGGCATGGCTTCGTGCTGCGGCGCAGTTTCAGCGAGGTGCCGCCGCGGGTGGAATATGCGCTGACGCCGCTGGGGGCTTCGCTGAGCGAGCCGATCCGCGCCTTCGATGCGTGGGTGGAGCGGAACATGGCGGCGGTGGTGGACGCGCAGCGGACGTTCGATGGGCGGGAAGAGTAGGGCGTGAACGCGTGACGTGACCGGCAGGCGTGAGGCACGTGGCGGGGACGTGGGGGAGTGGCGCCGTGTCTTGCCGCAGTGGCCATGCTTTGGCGTGTGCTGGCTGACGCGGCCGGGACTGTGAGCGCGCGATCGGGCAGAGGTTGAGCAACCGCCTGCGGGTTTTGCAAATGGCGTGAGGGCGGCCGCTTCTGGGGGATGCGGCCGCCGCCGGTGGGTCAGACCGCGCCGTGCGCCTCAACATACAGGGCGTAGAGGGAGTGGGAGCTGGTCATGTAGAGGCGGTTGTTCTTGGGGCCGCCGAAGGTGAGGTTGGCGCAGCGCTCCGGCAGGCGGATGAAGCCGATGGGCTTGCCTTGCGGGTTGAAGACCATGACGCCGTCGAGGTCCTCCGACTTGCCGCGAAGCTGGTGGACGCGGCGGCCGCCGACATCGCGCGCTTCCGGCTCCAACGCGCCGTTGCTGCCCCAGCCGCACCAGAGATTGCCGTCCCGGTCCACCTTGAAGCCGTCCAGCGCGCCCTGGTCCGCCGCATCGATCAGCTTGGTCTTGTTGCCGACGGTGCCGTCGGCGTTGACGTCGTAGGACCAGATGCTGCGGTTGGGGGTGCCGCGCCATTCGACCACGTAGAGCTTCTTCTCGTCCGGGGAGAAGGCCAGGCCGTTGGGGTTGACGAGATCGGTGATGACGGCTGCGAGCTTGCCGTCCGTGCCGATGCGGTAGACGTTGGTGGTGGGCTGTTCCGGCTGGGCGCGGCTGCCTTCCCATTCGCCGTTGATGCCGAAGAGCGGGTCGGTGAACCAGATCGTCTCATCCGCGCGGACGACGATGTCGTTGGGGGCGTTGAGGCGCTTGCCTTCGAAGCTGTCGGCCAGGACGGTGACGGAGCCATCCTTTTCCGTGCGGGTGACGCGGCGGGTGACCGAGTGCTCGCAGGTGACGAGGCGGCCCTGGCGGTCCCGCGCATTGCCGTTGGCGTAGTTGGCGGGGCCACGGAAGACGGTGAAGCTGTTGTCCTTCTCGTCGAACTTCATGATGCGGTTGTTGGGGATGTCGCTGCACAGCAGGTAGCCGCCTTCCGGGAAGTAGGCGGGGCCTTCGGCCCAGCGCATGCCGGTGGCAACCTGTTCCAGCGTGCTGCTGTAGATGCGGTACTTGGCGAAGCTGGGGTCGAGGACCTGCACCGCCGGGTCCGGGTAGCGCTGGTTGGGCGCGAAGGGGAAGGATTGCGCCGTGGCGCCGCGCGCGAGGGCGGCGGTGCCGAGCATTCCGCCGGCGGCGCCGAGCAAGGTGCGTCGTGTTGGGGTCATTCGTGTTTCTCTCCCGGGATCGCGGGTTGTGCCGCTGACTTGGATGGGCGGCCGGGGCGGGCGCGCCGGGGAGCGCGCGGCGCCGGGGCCGGTTGGGGAGAGGGTGTGACGGCGGGGCGTGGACCGCAAGGTGGATATGCGGTGGCGCGACGTGGGGGCGGGGCGCGCGGTCAGTCCCGCTTGAATTCGTGGCGCAGCGCGTCCTTGGCGGCTTCCAGCTTCTTGCGGCGGCGGGCGGAGAGGTTGTGGCCGGCGCGGTTGATGTAGAAGGTCAGCATCGACATGGCTGAGCGGAAGGGGCTGGCTTTGCGGCGGTCGCTGTGTTCCGCCGAGCGCTTCAGGGAGCGGGCGATGGCCGTGGGGTCGTCCTGCTTGAAGACGTCAGGCTTGAGGTCCATCGCGTCGCTGGTCTCGTTGACATGGGCGGACCAGCGGTGGGGGTCTTTGCGCGGCATGGCGGTTTCCCTGGCTGAGAGGGACATAACCGCGGGGGCGCGGCAGCGTTCCGGGCAGGAGGGGGCTTCACGCCAGCCGGGGTGCGATACCGATCAGATCCATGATCCAAGGCCATTCACGCGAGCAATGGCAGATGATGTTGTGGTGAATGCTTGCGTCGCTTGTGGCGTACGAGAGTGAAATCATAGCTATCGCCTTCATGTTCTTCGAAGGTGGGCGATCAATATCTACATCATCACGCTTCTCGCGTTGCCGATACTTTCAGTGCGCCTGGAAGATGGCACTGCTGCGCCCGCAGTCTCTCTGCGCCCTTCAATGAGGCGTCAGGCAGACTGGCAAACAGACGATGGGGATCTGGGGAAATTCCTTCCCCCAGCCTTTCGGCCCGTAAAGCATCAGGCCTTCTTTTCCCAGCCGCGCTCACCCTGCTGCCAGTAGGCGAGGCTGTGGCCGGCGGCCTTGGCGGCGGACCAGCGGGCGCGGGCGGCGGCGACGGCGGTGTCGTCCTGGCCGTCGAACAGGTCGAAGACGCGGTCGTATTCGGGGGTGCGGGCGGTGTTGGCGCCGTCCACCAGGAACAGGAAGCGGGCGGCGTTGGGGGCCTCGTCCTCCGTCGTCAGCCAGATGGGCTGCAGGTCGGCGTTGCCGGTGAGCGGCGTGCCGTGGGGCAGCCAGTCGGGGTCGGCGGAGAGCCAGAGGGAGGTGTCCAGCGCCGCCAGCCGCTCCGGCGTGCCGACGCGGACGACGGCGCGGCCGCCCTGGGAGAGGACGCGGCCCAGCAGCTTGGGCAGCGCCGCTTCCATCGGCGTGCGGGTGAGGTGGTAGAAGCCGATCTCGGCCACTTGCCTAGCCTTCGTAGTGGTCGGCCACCAGGCGGTCCAGCAGGCGGACGCCGAAGGCGGTGGCGCCCTTCGGCGTGGTGGCGGCGTCCTTGGTGGCCCAGGCGGTGCCGGCGATGTCGAGATGCGCCCAGGGCATGGCGCCGTCCTTCGTATCGATGAAGCGCTGGATGAACTGGGCGGCGGTGATGGAGCCGCCGGGGCGGCCGCCGACATTCTTCATGTCCGCGATGTCGGACTTGATCTGCTTGTCGTAGGCCTCGCCCAGCGGCATGCGCCAGAGCTTCTCGCCCACCGCGGTGCCGGCATTGGTCAGTTGCGTGGCCAGGGCGTCGTCGTTGCTGAACAGGCCGGCGTGTTCGTGGCCGAGGGCGATGATGATGGCGCCGGTGAGGGTGGCGAGGTCCACCATGAAGCGCGGCTTGAAGCGGTGCTGTGCGTACCAGAGCACGTCCGCCAGGACGAGGCGGCCTTCGGCATCGGTGTTGATGACCTCGACCGTCTGGCCGGACTGGGTGGTGACGACGTCCCCCGGGCGCTGGGCGGTGGAGGAGGGCATGTTCTCCACCAGGCCGACGAGGCCGACGGCGTTGACGCGGGCCTTGCGGCCGGCCAGCGCCGACATCAGGCCGATGACGGTGCCGGCGCCCGCCATGTCGAACTTCATGTCCTCCATGCCGCCGGCGGGCTTGATGGAGATACCGCCGGTATCGAAGGTGACGCCCTTGCCGATGAAGGCGACGGGGGCGGTGCCCTCCGCGCCGCCATTCCACCGCATGACCACCACGCGGGCTTCCCGCGCCGAGCCCTGGGCGACGCCGAGCAGGGCACCGAAGCCGAGCGCCTCCAGCGCCTTCGGCTCCAGGATCTCGACCGTGACGCCGAGGGGCTCGAGCGCGCGGCAGCGATCGGCCATCTCGGCCGGGTAGAGGATGTTGGGCGGCTCGCTGACCAGGTCCCGCGTCAGGAAGACGCCGTCGGCGATGGCGGAGAGCGGGGCGTGGGCGGCCTGGGCGGCGGGGACATTCGGCACCGCGATGGTGACGCGGGTGAGCTTGGGCTTCTCCTCCGCCGCTTCCTTGGTGCGGTAGCGGTCGAACCGGTAGGCGCGCAGGCGGAGGCCGAGGGCGAACGAGGCCGCCTGGGCGGCGGGGAGGGAGCCGGCGTCGATCGTGGCCTCGACCTCGGTGGCGATGAGGGGGAGGGCGTGGCCACCGGCGGCCTCGGCCGCCGGTGCTTCCAGCGGCGCGGCGCCGAGGCCGACGGCGACGATGCGGGAGAGGTGGCCGCCGGGGCCGTAGAGGGTGGCGGACTGGCCCTTCTTGCCCTTGAAGCCGGCGGCTTCAAGGCCGCGGGAGACGGCGCCGCTGGTGGCTTCATCCGCCTGCTTCGCCAGCCCTTCGAGCACGAAGCCCTCCGCCAGCGGCAGCACCAGGGCGCCGGCCCTGGGGAGGATGGGCTTGACGAAGAGGATGTCGGTCATGGGCGGCAGGTTCCATCGGTGAGGGATGGGGAGGGGCTGGATCGTCAGGCCAGGATAGCATGGCGGATCGGGGGCGCCATGGGCGGGGGCGATGAGCGGCGAAGGAATGCCACGGGCGTCATTTTCCAGGCTGCGGATGGGAGGGGCTGGGGCGTGGGGGAGCTGTACCCGGGTGGATGTGTTCCGTACCGGCTTGGCGGGCGGAAGGCCGGGGAAGGAATTCCCCGGACCCCATCTTCTTCTTCGAGTTTCTGGTCGGCGCTATTGGGAGCGGATGTTTGAAGACTTGGCCTTGTCGCGGTGGGGTCTCGCGCGATTGGCGGTGGGTGGTTCAGCCACGGTGAGTTTTCATATCCTTGCAGGGCCCTGCTTCGCAGCGATCGCTTGAAGTGTGACGGGGAGATCGTTTTCGGAAAGCTAAGCGCCTGCGCGGAGGGCGGCTTTTCACAACGAGGCTGCACGTCCGGCCCTGATGCCAACCAAAACCCGCAGGGAAAAAGCAGGGGTCCGGAAATTCCTTCCCCGGCCTTCCCGCTTTGTCACCACGCCCGGCTAGGGCGGCACGGTGGAGAGGTAGGCGGCGAGGGCGGCGGCGACCCAGGCGCGGTAGGTGGCTTCGTCGGGGGGCGGGGTCATCGGATAGGGGTAGTGGCGGGTGATGGCGGCGACGCCGATGGTGGCATTGCCCTTGGCCAGGAGGGTTTGGAAGGCGGCGTGGGGCACTTGGCCGGGGCGTTGGCCGATGAAGGTCATGCGGTTGATGAGCAGGCCGCCGGGGCCGGAGCGGGGCGGGCCGTAGGAGAATCCAGGGTCGATCTGCAGGAAGGGCAGGAATTCCTGGGCCCAGGCGTTGCCGAAGGCGCTTGTCGTCAGCTCCACCGCCATGGGCCAGGTGGGGTCGTTGGCGGCCGGCACGTCGGCGCCGCTGACGAAAAGGTCGACCAGGCCGTTGGCCCAGCGGGCGGTGCAGCCATGGGCCTGGGGGGTGAGCGTGCCGCCGGCGGGGACGGCGACGCCGGCGCCGCTGCGCTGCTCGGTCCAGATGTCGAATTGCATCGCGGCCAGGACGTCCCAGGGGCGGCCTGCGGTCATGGCGATGGACTGGAAGCCGCGCTGATCGTCCGACGAGGCGACGAGGGTGGCCAGGGAGAGGCCGGTGCGGGAGCGGATGAAATCCAGCTGCCCGCAGCGGGCGCGCAGAGCGCCGGCGCCCAGTGCCAGGGTGGCGTAGCCGGGGCTGTTGGGGGCGGTGCCGAGGCCGGGGGCACGGCCATCCGCCAGGGCGGGCGCGCGGGCCAGTTCCGCCAGGTAGCGGGCCCGGATGGCCCAGCCGACGCCGACGGTGCCGCGCTGCAGGCCGCCGGAGCCGATGCCGACGACGCGACCGGCGGCATCCAGCACCGGCGCGCCGGAATGGCCCGGCAGGAGGTTGCCGTCCACGCGCAGGATCTCGGTCTCCAGCGCGGGGGCGCCGAGGGAGAGGAGCTGCGTGCGGGCCTCGGCGTTCACCGCGTCCGACAACAGCGGGGTGCTGGTGCTGGCGGTGGTGACGTAGAGCGGCCGCTCTTCCCGCGTCGAGGTATCGAGGCCGTAGCCGAAGACCATGACGGTCTCCCCCACGGGAATGCGGGTGGAGGCGAGGAGCGGGGTGAGCGTGGGTGGCTGGTCTACCGCCAGCAGGGCGAGGTCGGCCGGGCGGAACAGGCGGGCGACGCGGGCGGGGCGTTCACCGATGCCCTGAAAATTGACGCGCAGCGTATCGCACCCCGCCACGACATGCAGGGCGGTGACGATCTGCCCGGCGGATTCCCAGGCGAAGCCGGTGCCGCCGCGGGCGGTACCACCGCAGCCGGAGGCGATGACCCGCACGATGGCGGGTGCTGCGCCATCAAGGACCTCCCGGCTGGGCTGGCTGGCGGCCGGGTGGGCGGCAAGGGTGGCGCAGGCGGCGAGGGCGGCCAGCGAGCGGCGGGCGCCGCGCGGAGCCCCGGTGCCGTGCGGAGCCTGGGCGCCGTGTGGAAGCTGGGCGCGGTGCGGAGCCTGTGTGCCGTGCCGGGTCAGTTGCACAGGGCAGCGACCGCCCGGCGGACGGTCTCGGGCCGCGCGGCCTCCGGCGAGGCCTGCAGGCCGGTGGCGAGGGCGTTGCCGACCGACCCGGCCGTCGGGTCCCGCAACAGGTTCAGCGCCTCGGGCGGCGGCAGGCGGTTAAGGCGGCCGCAGAGGTCGGTGACGGTGGAGAACAGCACCGGGTCGACGATGCCGGCGGTGGGGCGTGGCCCGACCTCCAGCGCCTTCGGCCGGATGCCGAGGCGCTGGAAGGCGACCAGCGCCCTGGCTTCCTCCGCCGGGTAGCCGGCGGCCTGCCAGGCGGCGACATCGGCGTGGATGCTGGGGGCGAGGCCGATGGCGCCGGTGCGCAGGGTAAGGCCGCCGAGGACGCCCACCGCGCAGGCCAGGCCGAAGGCGCCGACGCGCAGGCCGTGGCCCGTGCCAACATTGGGGACCAGCCCGAAGAAGGCGGCGAAGGCCGCGGCGAGGGCGGCGAGGATGCTGCCGACGACAGAGGCGGCGGAGAGGCCCATCAGCAGGCCGACCAGGAGGCCCAGTCCGGCGCCCGAGAATAATTCGCCCCAACGCGACATCGCCGGAACTCCGTTTCGGAAATGAAATTAGGATACCGGTTCCGGGCTTGTCCAGAGGCGGCAGCGTCCTGGCTGTGGCTGGCTGCCGGTTTTGGCGTGGGCTGAAGATGGGTGTAGAGCGAAGGGAACATGGCGCGCCCGACCGGCCGGAGCGTGGCCGGGGCCGAGCCGGACCAGACACAGGAGGAAGGCGGGTGCCAGACCACCAAGCCCCCGCCGCGCCCGCGGCGAATGACCCTAAGCCCGCGCCCGCGGCGAAGCACGACACCGATGCGCGTGTGGCGGCCCGTGGCACCGGCGCGCCGGCTGCGGCAGGCGGCGTGGGTGCCGCGGCGGCCACCGCCACCGTGCCGCCGGTGCGGGCGCCGATCCGCACCGTGATGGCGGGTGCGCTGCTGACCATGTGCCTGGCCGCGCTGGACCAGAACATCGTCAACACCGCGCTGCCCCGCATGGTCGGCGACCTGGGCGGGATGGCGCATATCTCCTGGGTGGTGACGGCGTTCATGCTGTGCTCCACCGTCACCACGCCGCTCTATGGCAAGCTGTCCGACCTGTATGGGCGGCGGCGTTTGTTCTTTGTCGCAATCCTGATGTTCCTGGCGGGCTCCTTCGCCAGCGGCGCGGCGCAGTCGATGGGGCAGTTGATTGCCTTCCGCGCCTTGCAGGGGCTGGGGGCGGGCGG
>Ga0308171_1004588_pt1 | contig 11204 bp, 12 predicted proteins | sample PhyGR1_FD_202135 | JGI IMG/M metagenome (GOLD analysis project Ga0308171, IMG submission 202135) | Phyllosphere microbial communities from UC Gill Tract Community Farm, Albany, California, United States - DLSLSG.R1 | ecosystem: Host-associated > Plants > Phyllosphere > Unclassified | place: USA... | reverse complement strand
GGATCGCAGGGTATGCCGATACCTTCGAAACTGCGTTGGTTACTTCTGGCTGACGGATCGCTTCTGTGACTTGCTCTCCTCCTGCAAAGACCTCTTGACCGTGTTCAGTCGGTTCAAAAGTGATAGGGTATTGATCGATCAAAGCAGCGATCGCCGCTTCATCCTCTAATGAACAGCCGCTTTTTAAGGCCAAATACGTGATGCTGCGGTACATGGCCCCGGTATCTGTATAAATAAACCCTAAATCATTGGCGATGATTTTTGCCACGGTACTTTTCCCAGATGACGCCGGACCATCAATAGCGATGTTGATTTTTTTCATTTTTCTTACTCCTCGTTTCCCAACGATGTGTATTCCTTCATCGTTTCTGCTTATCGTTCACCTTGGCTTCTTCCTACCAAGAAAAAAAACCGCCAAAGCGGTCTTTTATTTAATTCGTAATGTGTCGCCAGGGTATAGCATGTAGTTGTTTGGATCAATCCCATTTAATTGATATAGGGTTTCAACTGAGATGCCTGTACGGGCTGCCACTTGTTCAGGACCTTCACCTGCTTGCACCGTCGTGTATTCCTCGGTACCAGTCGCTCCTTGCCCTTGATTATTTTGCGTAGTGTCTTGCCCTGCATTGTTTTCTTGTTGAGCCGGCTCACTACTACTTGATGGCGTCGTTGAAGCTGGTGCAGAACTGCTACTGCTTGATGAAGAACTTGATTCACTTGTTGACGAACTCGTTTCACTTGTCGATTCAGCAGTTGATGATTCCGTTGTTGATGACTCGGTTGTCGAAGATTCTGTCGTACTTTCTACTGTACTGCTTGAACTTGCTGCGGTCGGGGCATCACTGTTATGATTCAATACCCAAATACCGGCACCAACCGGAATTGCCACGATCAAGAAAAGCAAAACTAAAACGATCGTCAAAAAGAGTGAATTCCCACGCTTTTGTTTTCTTTGTTGGGATCTTGATGCAGAATCATCGTATTCTGTATCATATATTGGTTGTTCCCACGGTTCTTGATTTTCTGAATTGTAGTCATTGTCTTTCTTGCTCACTCGTATTCCCTCCTAGTTTCCTTCCGATGTATTATACCATAGGTAAATAAAAACTGTCCTGCAAAATACGATTCAATTTATATCTTTAAAAATTTTTATTAAACGTTCTTGCCAATGAAGGATGACTTTTTTTTCTAAAAGCTCTTCTTCCACTGCCAATTCGATCCCGTCATTGTCGCAACAATAAGGATTTGCTGATGCTTCTTCCCCAAAGTGCGCCAATAAAAACTGGCGACGACAGCCGGTAAAATGAATATAAGCCAACATTTTTTGTAATTGTTCTTGCTTTTGCTGTTCGTTTTGTTTTAGCGTTTCCAGCCAAAACGCAGCCCCCAACTCCTTCATCTTCTTCTGCCATTTTTCTTGCAGCGGTGTCAAAGATCCTTTCATCTTTTTCTGATCCATTCGTTCTAAAGCACGGCGTTCTTCTTTGTTTTCTCGCTGAAAGAAGTAGTGAATCTGCTCATCGTGTTCCTGATAAAGCAAGATCGCACTGCTTTGTTTGCCATCGCGGCCTGCTCGACCGATTTCCTGACTGTAGTTTTCCAGCGAATCAGGCAAGTCATAATGGATTACAAAACGAATATCTTCTTTATTGATCCCCATCCCAAACGCATTGGTTGCGACGAGCAATTTTAGTTTATTCTGAGAAAACTGCTGCTGCAACGTTTTTCTTTGATCGCTCGCTAGACCACCATGATAATAGCCTACCGAATAGCGCTGACGCAGTTTGTTATAGACTTCTTCGACTTTGCTTCTTGTGGAACAATAGATGATCCCAGCCCCGCCTAAGCGGCTGAGATAGTCTGCTAATGCCGCATCTTTGTCTGACGTTTTCTCTACGAACAAGCCGATATTGCTGCGGTTCATCGAATAACGGTAGACATTGGCATTCTTTGCTAACAACACTTGCCGAATATCTGCTTCGACTTGCGCCGTAGCAGTAGCCGTCAATGCTAATGTGACGGGTGTCTTCAAACGTTTTTTTACTTCACCAAGCTGCAAGTACTCTGGTCGAAAATCAATGCCCCATTGGGAAACACAATGAGCTTCATCCACCACGAGCATAGCGATCTTAGCTCGTTCGAGTTGCTGCAAAATGGCTTCTTGCACGATCATTTCTGGACTTAAGAACAAAAATTTGTACTGCGATAAATGCTGCATCACATAGTGACGATCGGTAGGGTCTAGTTGACTATTAAACGCAATCGCGCGTTTTTCCCCTTGCTTTTGTAGGCCATAGACTTGATCTTCCATTAAAGAAACAAGCGGTGAGATAATGATTACGATGCCATCTATGAGGTACCCTGGCAGCTGATAACAGAGACTTTTGCCATTCCCGGTAGGCAAAATCGCTAACGTATCTTGCTGCGCTAAAACACTTTCGATGACTTCTTTTTGTCCTTGACGAAATGTTTTGAAGCCAAAGTACTGATTCAGTGCGTTTTCTAACATCGAATCCCCCGTTTCTGAGCAATCTGTAACAAACGAATCGTCAAAAAATCAGTCGTAAGAAGCTCCTGTAATTCTTGATAGCTGTTTTTCCAAGAAGTTGCTGGCAGCTTATTCATCAATGATGTATCAAAGCGCTGATACGGAAATGTCGGATCAAGCAGTGCCCACTCAATCAAATGATCATTAACGGTTCCTCGTTTGATCCTTCTTTTTTCCATGATCTGCTCAACAGAAGCTCCTTGCAAGAACAATGCACGACTTTCCAGCATACTTTGATTCAGATTCCTATTTAGAAAAGGCGACAATCCTTGAAACAGAACCATCTGAGACTCTTTTTCAACCAGGGCTAAAAATTGATGGATCGCAGCTCCTACATAAAGATTGTCCCAAGGCTTACCTTGTACAGATTCTGGCAAAAGTTGGAAAAACGCCTGCCCCAGAAGATCGGGACCAGATAAGGTGCCTGCTAAAAAATCTGCGACTTCTGCGGGAAGTTGGGCAAAAACTGCCGAAAGTTCTCGATGAGTGATCTTTTTGATTTCAGGGTATTGATGGATCAGTCGACGCACAGGTTCTGTATATAAAGGCGTGTTCTCAACAGGAATATACTGATTCGTCACCTCTTGATATGCAGCTGCTTGAACCAGCAGTCGGACAAAACGCCACGCCTCCTCCGTCGTTCGTCCATACCGAAAATAATCCGTATGATGCAACAACATTTCTTTTGACTGTTCATAATTTGCAGCGGTCCTTTTGAGCAGCAGACCATCTGAATCTCGACTTAGCATCCCTTGTTGGATCAAGTCAGCGATCGTCTGTTGATACTCCCTCTCATTCAACTGTGGCAACGCTTGAAAAAGACCTAATCGATCATAAAAAAAGGCATAACTCAAGACAGAGCTAGTGCGCTTACCAATGAGAATTTGATAAAGTGTCGATGGACGCAACTTGTCAGTATCAGAAAACAGCGCTAAAATAAAAGAATCCATATCTTCCTCCCAGAAAGGACTAAAAAATGTCACAACGCTGTAAAATTGTTCCTGAGCGCTGCATTGCTTGTGGACTATGTGCGATCTATGCTCCCGAGATCTTCGATTATGATGAAGATGGGATCGTTTTATTTGCCCAAGAACCGAGTGCACGGCAACAGTTTATCATAGAAGAACAACAAGAAAAAGTCAAAACTGCTTATCGCAAATGCCCCACCAGAGCGATCCTTATAGAAAAATAAAAAAGTCGACCTGCCATTAACAGACCTTTCGTCTGCCACAGCAAGTCGGCTCATTTTTTATTTTCCTATAGCAGAATGATGGGGCTGCTTACGAGCCAACCATGGGAGCAGTTTGGCATGTAGTGCTAAAAAGACGGCACTGACGATCGCTCCTTTAACCAAATTGAAGGGTAAAATCCCGATCGCCACATATTGCGGCAAAGACATCCCTAAAAATTGATCGGCTGTGACCCCGAAAAAGCGTAGATAAAGCGGTGTGATCACAAATAGGTTCGCCACACTCATAAAAATCGTTACCGACAAGATACCGCTGATGACACCAACCATTTTGTTTTTGGTGTGGACACCTTTGCGGAAAAAGTAGTACATTGGCAAAGTAAAGGCACATGATGCTAAAAAGCTTGCCGTATCTCCCACCATATCAGCAGGTGAAAAACCAGATAAGAACAAATGCAGGACCGAACGAATGAAGGCAGTCACTACCCCACTCCAAGGACCAAATAAAAACATCATGATCATCACGGGAATATCACTAAAATCGATCTTTAAAAAGCTGAATGCCGGAAAAATTGGAAAAGCGATAAATTGCAAAATTGTTCCCATAGCAGCACACATGGCGATCGTCACCATTTTTCTTGTTTTGTTGTTCATCAGTATAAATCCTCCTAAGTTCAGGATTCCTCTTCAAACGAACCTATTAAATTTCCTCGGCTTTCTTGTCGGCGCCAGACAAAAAATGCCCTCTTTTTTCCACAGGGAAAAAAGAGGGCATTCGAAATAGCCATAAGCAAATCAAATACGCTCTATCTTCTTTATCCAGACTGTACTGTCGGTATCGGAATTTCACCGATTCAGCTATTTCCGAAGAAATAGGTCGTGGACTATAACCACCGGTCGGGAATTGCACCCTGCCCCTGAAGACGAACCTTTATTCTATTTATTACATGTTCTATTATACACAAAATCTAAAAATTAACAATAGTTACGTTTTCAGATACTTTTCAACTATTTTGCACTGTTTTTCAGCTGGCTGACTTCTTTCTTCGACAACTCTCGGTATTCCCCTGGACGAAGACCTTTTAAATCTAACGGACCATAGTTTTCCCGTTTTAGTTTTTGCACAGGCAAACCAACTGCTTTTAGCATGTTTTTGACTTGATGATTGCGACCTTCGTGGATCGTCAATTGCACAATACTAGATTGTGCCGTTTGGTCTGTCGATAAGATTTCAAAGCGAGCAGGCGCGGTCTTACGCCCTTCGATCCGAATTCCTTTTGTCAATGGGAGCAGTTGCTTTTTATCCGCAATGCCTTTGACCTTGGCAACATACACTTTTTCGACTTCGTGTTTTGGATGCATCAGTGTCTGTGATAATTCCCCATCATTTGTCAGTAGCAGCAAACCGGAGGTATCATAGTCCAAGCGGCCGACTGGATACACCCGTTCAGGGACTTCAGCAAAATAATCCAAAACGACTTTGCGTTTTTTATCATCTGTTACAGCTGAGATCACGCCACGAGGTTTATAGAACAGATAATAGACATGTTGTTCTTGTTCGATCGGAACGCCGTCCACTTCAACGACGTCTTTTGAACCGACTTGGACCCCTAATTCTTTGATTACTTGTCCATTGACTCGCACACGGCCTTCGGTTATCAATCCTTCAGCTTTTCTTCTTGAGGTGATGCCGGCATGGGCAATCACTTTTTGCAAACGTTCCATCTTCATTCTCCTTCTGTTTCTGCTTGTTTGTAGCGGTCGTAAAAAAGATCAAACGGTGCATCTTCTTCAAGTTCATCTTCCATTGATTGGATGTCAGGCAATTCAGCCAAACTTTTTAAGCCAAAATAATCCATAAAGTATTCCGTCGTACCGTATAGGATCGCTCGTCCTGGTCCGTCCACGCGTCCCTTTTCTTCAATCAGCCGCTTTGCCACCAGTTTTTGGACCGAACCGCTGGATTGAACGCCGCGAATCTCTTCTACTTCCATCCGAGTGATCGGTTGCTTATAAGCAATGATCGACAAAGTTTCCAAAGCGGCTTGCGACAATGAACTCCCCATCGGTGATTCGGCGTATTTCTTCAATAAAGGGGCAAATTGCTTTTTAGTGGTTAAAATAAAATGATTGCCAACTTCTAGAATATGCAACGCGGTATGTTCATTTTCTTCATATTGCTGATTTAGTTCCTGCAAATGCTGATAGACACTGGCAGTATTACTTTTGACTAAATAACTCAGTTCTTCAAGTCCGATCCCCTCATCACCGACGACGAATAAGATCGCTTCTAATTCACTATATTTACTCATCTTCTTTACCTGTTGGATAGAGCAGAATCGACGCATAATTGTCTGATTGCTCTACTCGAATCGTTCCTTTTTTCATTAATTCTAACAGTGCCATAAAGGTTACCACAACTTCTGTTTTATTGTAAGAAGTAAAAAACGAATCAAAGCTGCGGCCTTTTTTAGCACTCACATGTTGCATCTCCAACTGAATCGCCGCCATCTTTTCATCGATGGTGCTTTCATCAGGAGAAATCTTGGTTTCTAGTACTTGGCGATTTTTCTTTTTCTCGATCATTTTTTGAAAAGCCAAAAAGAGATCGATCGTGTTGAATTGATTGGCTCTTAATTGATCTTCTTCCTCTTTGTATTCATCGACATCCATCGGATCTTTCGTGTAATACAAACTGCGCTCTTCCGCTTTTTCTGAAAGCTGTTCGGCTGCGTACTTAAATTTTCGGTATTCTAGCAGTTGTGCCACCAGCATATCCCGCGGATCTTCTTCGTACTCTTCGACTTCAGCAATCAACTCTTGTTTAGGCAACAGCATCTGGCTTTTGATCGCCATCAAAGTCGCCGCCATGACTAAATACTCTCCAGCGACTTCTAATTCTAAAATTTTCATGGCATGGATGTACTGCATGTATTGTTCGGTGATGGTAGCAACTGGAATATCATAAACATCGATCTCCAGTTTTTTGATCAAATGAAGCAGCAAATCCAGCGGTCCTTCAAAGACAGCCAATTTTATTTTGATTTCTTCCATTCCATCCTCGATTTCTAGGCGCGCGGAAAGTGCTGCTTGTACACTTCCGTCATCCGTTTCTTCGTTATATGCGTGTAAATCTGAGTGGTCGAGATATCTGCGTGTCCTAGCAACTCTTGAACCGTTCGCAGATCTGCCCCGTTTTCTAATAGATGGGTCGCAAAACTATGGCGCAGCGTATGGGGAGTCACATTCTTGGTGATCCCAGCTTGTCGAACCAAGGCCTTTAAATTTTTCCAGATTCCTTGACGAGACAGTTGCGTGCCGTGGTTGTTCACAAACAGATGGCTTTCATCTGGCGTTTTTCTCGTCAAATACGGACGCGCATCGCTGAGATAGGTTTCGATCCATTGAATCGCTAGATCCCCTAATGGAACGATCCGTTCTTTGTCGCCTTTCCCGGTTGTTTGCAACAATCCCATACTTAAATGCAGATCGTTTAATTTTAACCCGATCAACTCACTGACGCGCAAGCCCGTCGCATACATCACTTCCAAAATCGCTCGGTCACGGATGCCCAAAACTGCTCGCGTATCCGGTGTTTCGATCAACCGCTCCACTTCTTGTAAACTCAAGGTATCAGGCAGCTTCTGCTGTTTTTTTGGTGAATCAATATGCTGCATTGGATCATGATCGGTAAACCGTTCTTGACGCAAAAATTGATGGAACCTTCGCAAACTGGAAACCATCCGAATCACGGTTGCCGAGGATTTTCCCGCTTCTTGCAGACTTTGCAAAAAAGACAAAACGATCACTCGGTCGATCTGCTGCCACTGAGTGACTTGTTTTTTTTGTAAAAACGCAAGATACTGTTGCAGATCTCGCTGGTAGCTGGCACGGGTATTTTGGGATAGCCCGCGCTCAATGGTCAAATAATGAAGATAATCAATGATTTGTTCGTTCATGGGCTTCCTCTACTTTCAGCTTTTTTATCATATCAAATTCTGGCTCGTTAAGATAGTAGCTTGCCAATAAAAAAGAGGCATCTACCCGTATCTTTTGCCCAAGGAAACACCCGAATCATAGCAGATTTTTCGGTTTCTTTCAAATCGGAAAAAAGAGCACTCTTCCTATTGGAAACCATCTGACTATCATTCGGGTGATAACAAACGTTTATTTAAGATCGCCAAAGTACAATCACTCGGCTTTGCTTTGGCACTTTTGACAGACACCATGAAAGGTCAACCGATGATCCTTTACTAAAAAATGGTACTTTTGTTCAACGATCTCTTCGACACTGCCCAGCAGATCCTCTTCGACTTCTTCAATATTGCCGCATTCCAAACACAACAAGTGATGATGAAAGTGTTTGGCACCTTCTTTACGTAGATCATAGCGAGCGACACCGTCATTAAAGCTGACTTTATCGACAATTTTCAGATCCGTTAAGATCTCCAATGTTCGATAGACGGTTGCCAAGCCAATCTCAGAATTTTTTTTTCGCACAAAAAAGAAAATCTCTTCTGCGGATAAATGGTCTTTCTCATTTTCTAATAAGACCAACAACGTCGCTTCTCGCTGAGGAGTTAATTTAAACCCCGACTCGTGCAATTGTTTCTTGGTCTTTTTTAACGCTGCTGTTGTGTTCATAGTTGCCTCCGTATGCCGTTAATTTATAACGATTCTAATCTGAGTGAAAATCACTCAAGACAAACATTGTAATCATTATAAATTAGAACGATAAAAGAAACAAGTATTCTCAATTAGGTTTTTTGATAAGAATCGTAAAGCCGTCTTTTTGCTCAATCAAACGCTGTTTCATCAAGGTTCCTAATGCCCGTTTAAATTGGCCTTTACTAATACCAAATGTTTGCAAAATCTCTTCTGGGGCTGATTTGTCCGTGAAAGGAATTTTGTTCTCAGGCGCTCGTTCTAAAAAGGTTAGAACCATGGCGGCATCATTTGAGATCGCCTCGTGGGCTCTTGGTTTCAATGAAAGGTTCAAGACACCATCTGGACGAATCCCAATCACTCGCCCTTTGACCACTTCCCCAAGGCGCGGCTCTTGATACCGTTCTGATGGATGGACGAAGCCAATATAAAAATCATCCGTCAGCAAGTAAGTACCCGCTAACTTCAAACGGTACACGCTACCTGTAACATCTTGATTCTTCATTTGCTCCGTACCATTTTTGCTCAATGCCTTAAAAATTTTCTCATCTGCTAATGAAGCCCAAATACGCTCTTTGTCATCGACCCGCAAGCTGACCATCAAACGGTCGCCTTTTTTGGGCCAAAGTTCCCGCATTGTTGGCAATTCATCTAATGAAACCACCATATCTTTGTCTTTCAAACCGATATCGACGAAAACGCCTAAGTCGCGACGGCTTCCTGTGACTGTACCAAAGGCATAATGCCCTTTGCGGCTTTTCGGAATATTCGTAGTGAGCACATTTTCTTGCTTTTGATTTTGATAGCCAAACCCTTCGACGGCTTCACCTAAATGATGTTCGCCTTCTTCCTTGGCTAGTCGGAAGGTAACCCCGCCTTTTTGAACAAAATAATTCTGTTCGTTTTCATCAATGATCAATCCGCTGAATACGGATGCTAATAAGTCTTTCATCTATTCTCTCCTTTTTCTTTAAAACTGCTCGTTCCTATAAAAAGAAACGCAACAGCGCCATAGCAATAACGCCTGTGATAACGATTTTCATCAAATCTTTGGTATAATACCCCACCAATAATGCCGGGATACAGGCAATGGTTTCTTTAACTTTCAAAATGGGGAATTGGCCTTCTCGAAAGATCAGCAAATTTTGCACCAACAATGCCGCCAAAATACACAACGGTAAATAACTCAAAAAAAAGGTGAAAGTTTCCGGTAAGACGAGCTTCTTAGAAAATAAAAAAGGAACGATCCGCGGAAGCCAAGTAACCAATCCACATACTAGCATCAGTATAACAAAATTAGTCATGGTGTGTCACCGTCCCAACCAAACATCCTGCCAGTGTCGCCGCAATTACCGCAATCTCTGCGGTCGAAAAACGCATAAATAAAATCAAGGTCACCACAACTGTCCCTAGTATCAAGAGCGTTTGCTGGGTTTTCTTCTTAAGCGGTCGCTCTACTTGAAATAAAAAAAGACCAACAAACATAGCTACTAAGGCAAAATCTAAGCCTAACACTTCTGGATCTGGAATAAATGAACCCAATAAACCACCCAAAAACGTCGCAAAAATCCAACTCAAATAAGCCATTACGTTCAACCCGTGGGTCCATTTCGCTGTGACTGGTTTGTCTTGTTGCAGTGCCGTCGTCAAAACGCCATAGGATTCATCAGTCAAAAGTGTCCCGATACCAATGGCAGAAAGCAACGGTGTCTTTTTAAAATAGGAAGCTACTGACAAACTCATTAAAAAGTGTCGTAAATTCACTAAAAAAACTGTTGCGACGATTGTCATGAAAGGTGCTTGAATCGCTAGTAAGGCGCAAATGATAAATTGAGCACTGCCAGCATAGACAATAATAGACATTAAAATAATTTCTAGAATAGACAACCCAACGCCTTTTCCCACAACCCCCATTGCAAAACCAATGCCCAGGTACCCAAGAATCGTTGGTACACAAGCAATGACCCCGTCTTCAAACCGATCATATCTCTCAATTTTCTGCACAAAAACCCCTCCTTGTTTGAACGATTATCTCTCATCATATCGAAAACAAGGAGGGGAAACAAGTATTTTTCACATGTGCATGTAATAACTCTGAAAATTTTCTAGTGACTCAGGAGACTTAGCGAACGGTGTGATCGTTCCCATTGCCTCTGAAATAGCCAGTTTTGGCGTTTACCGTAAATAAGTATAGCGGGAACGCTGAATCATCCGTTCCTTTAAGCAAGCTGCCTTGGGCATTTGTCGCATAAAAATTGTAATAGCCTTCACCATTGACGATTCGTACACGTTCAAAAGTATAGCCGCCTTCTACCACATAACCGCGAGCAATCGCTGTGGCGATGATTTTTTCTTGGACACCATCTGCCCACACCCAGGCGCTATTGTTTACATCATTCAAATCACTTTGGCGGGCTGGAATAATTGGCTGATTGTTGGTATTTGTTGGTGTATTCGGCGAAAGCACATACTCTTCTTCAGAAGTACTTTGCGCGGGCGTCGCAGCGCTTGTAGATCCGCTGCTCGAAGCGGAAGCGTTGTTCTCGGAAGCCGCCGCTTGTGCTGCTTCTTGGGCAGCTTGTTGTTGCGCCGCTGCTTGTTGGGTAGCTGTTTCACGCTTCGTCAAGGCAGTATCGACTTTACGTAGTTCCGTCGTAAGACTTTCAACCAGTGAATCGATTGGCAAAGCTTGGATTTTTTTCATCAAGGCATTGTAGTTCTCACGAGTGACACTCGCCGGTGCTTCACCGTCACCACTTAAAGCCACCATGCTCTTCACTGCATTTTGAACTTCCTCGATCG
>Ga0308171_1004584_pt1 | contig 11208 bp, 9 predicted proteins | sample PhyGR1_FD_202135 | JGI IMG/M metagenome (GOLD analysis project Ga0308171, IMG submission 202135) | Phyllosphere microbial communities from UC Gill Tract Community Farm, Albany, California, United States - DLSLSG.R1 | ecosystem: Host-associated > Plants > Phyllosphere > Unclassified | place: USA... | reverse complement strand
AGCGTAGCGGGGGTCTTGGTCCCGTCCGTGACGTCGTGGTGGGATGAGGCCCATGTATTCCGAGTTCGCACCCTTCTACGACGTCGTCCAGAGCGGGGCGGCCGAGGCCTTCGCCGGGTGGGTCGAGCGACGGGCGGGGGAGTCGGGACTTTCTCCGGCTTCGGTGCTCGAGCTGGGCTGCGGCACCGGAGCCGTCCTCGAGCTGCTGCCCGCGGAGTGGGAGAAGGTGGGCGTCGACGTCTCGCCCCAGATGCTCGAGATCGCCCGGACGAAGGGACTGGATGCCGCGTTCGTCGCAGCCGACATCCGGTCGCTGTCGCTGGGACGCACGTTCGATGTGGTTGCGTGCGTCTACGACACGATCAATCACCTGCCCGGGAGCGATTGGCCCTCGGTCTTTGCCGCGGCCGCGGCGCACCTGGCGGACGACGGGGTGTTCCTGTTCGACATGAACACCCTCGGTCGTCTGCGGACGGATGCCGGTGAGGAGCACACCACCGAGGCCGACGGGGCAACGGTGTCGATGCGTATTCACGCCGTCGGTGACGATCGTTACGACTGGCACGTGCGGATCGAACGCGCCGGGGCGATCGTGGAGGACACGATCGCGGAGTACGCCGTGGCTCTGACCGAGGTGCGGGCGATGCTCGCCGATGCCGGGTTCACGCGGGTCGAGGTGAGCGGCGGTCGAGGCATGCCGGTCGATGACGCTGCTCGGCGGTTGTTCTTCGTCTGTCGGCGCTGAGGGCAACGCCCGCCGGTTCTTCGTTGAGGGGCTAGGGGTTGGGAATACCCTGCGCTTGGTTTGGCAACCGCTTCGGTGTGGAATAGATTACTTTGACCCGTTTCGGCCCGTTTCGTTCCGCTATTGTGGAGCTGTCCACATTGTCGCACAACCAGGCTTTGACATGAGCCGTTGCGCCTTGATGTCGGCGCCCCGAAGTGCAGTCTCCGAGGACGCACCGAGGAGCCGTCCGCCAGGTCTCGTCCCGCCTATTCATCCCACGCCGTTCCGTCTGCTTCCTGCAAGTCGCAAGGTCGGTGAAAGCTCTAGGAGCAGCCATGACCCGATCGCGCTCACTCACGGCGTCCGCGTCGCCGCGAACGTGGCGCCGTGTCGCCCTCGTCCTGATCGCCGTGGCGGCAGTGTTGGGCGTCGGCTTCGTCGCGCCCGCGGGCGATACCGGCGCGTGGTTCACCGCAAAACAGAGTCAGGGCGACAACTCCCTCAGCGCGGCGTCGCTCGGAGCTGTTTCGGGCTTGTCGGCGACGAGCCGCGACGACGGTGTAAACGCGCGATGGGTCGATGCTCAGCAGCAAAACTGGGCCACTGCGAACTCTGTGTCGTCCGGCGTCTCGTACGCGGTGACGCGCACGATTGACGGAAAGAACGCCACCACCGTGTATTCCGGAAGCGGAACGACGGCAAGTGACCCGTATCCCTTGGCCAAGACGTGGCAGACGCAGTCGACCTTCAGTGTCGGTGGCAATGTCGCCGGGGCCATCGATCACGGCACCCTCTACACGTGGGGATGGGAGGACCATTATGGAGCGCTCGGAACGAACACCACTCTCAACAAGTACCCGATGAAAGTGACGGTCCCGGGTGATCGCACCATCGTGAATTTTTCTTACAGCCTTTCCTCTGCTGCAGCCGTTGCAGCCGATGGAACGGTATGGATCTGGGGGTATCGCAGCGGTTCGGCGACTCCACGACTGTTCTCCGCACCCACGTCAACGAAAATTGTCTCGGCGACATACGACGGGTTCACCGTCCGTATGCTCGATGCGAACGGTGTCGTCTGGCGGGGGCCGGTTGACGGGAGCCTCACCGCGTTGAGTCTCCCCGGGGGTCGCCAAGTCGTCCAACTCACGAAAGGTGCGATGGTTCTCGCAAGCGACGGTACGGTGTGGTCCGTCGGCGGTAACGCTTCGAACCAGTATGGGCAACTCGCCAACGGAACTTTCGACCCGTCGGTCGATCCCGTGCAAGCCATTCTTCCGGCTGGCACCGCAGCCGTGAAAATTTCGAGTTACAGCGACAACACGGCGATCCTGCTGAACAACAACACCGTCTGGACTGCCGGGTCCAACAGAAGGGGCCAGTTGGGAGCCGCCCGGCCCGTAGGGAGAGATTCCTCGTACGCCTATCTACAGAAGTTTCAAGTTCCGGCCGACAAGACCTGGACCAATATCTCGGTTGGTTATGACACGATCGGCGCCATTGCTTCAGACGGGACCATTTATATGGCGGGCTGGGGGGAACAAGGGGCACTGGGTAATGGCTCGAAAGTCGACAGCAATGTGCCGGTGAAGACGTACAATCCAGATCGGGTTTCGTATAAAGTTCTGGAGTTGAGTTCTGGGAGCGTCCAGAGCTATGCCGTGGACCAGAATGGGACGTTCTGGGCGTGGGGTGGGAACTTGCCTTCGACCCCGGTCTTCGGAAACGGTGACGCTCAGTACTCCACCTATCCGTACCCCGTCATCGCGGCCACCGGATTGACCTATCAGGACGGGGGAGCGACTTTCACCACGTGCGACGACGGAGGTACTCCGAACTCCGCCGGGTACTGCCCTTTCCTTGGCCGGGTCACTTATGCGGTTTCTTACCAGTACCTTGCGTGGTCGGCGCCGTCAGCGTCCGTCACAGCGGCGTCCACGCCGGCGCAGACGGGTGCGGCCGTCGTGGGAGGGCCGGGAAGCAGTGGCATGTGTTTGACGATCCAGGGGAACAGTAGCGATCAAGGTACGCCGGTCGTCCTGGCGGCGTGCGACTCGTCGTCGTCGGGCCAGAAGTGGTCGACGTGGTCTGACGGAACGTTCCGCGCAAACGGAAAGTGCCTCGACATGAAGGGGAACACGCCAGGCAGCGTCGTCCAGCTGTGGGAATGCAACGGGCTCGGCTACCAGTGGTGGGTTCCTCGGGATGACGGATCGATGTACAACCCCTCGTCGAAGCTGTGCCTCTCGGATCCGAGCCGCAAGGCAACGGCGGGTACGCAGCAACGCATCGACACCTGCGACGGGAGCCCGTCCCAGACGTGGAAGCTCACGTGACCGCGTTGGCTCGTCCCTCATCCAGCTCCGGTACGTGAGTCCTCACACGAATGCCCGGGGACGCACAGATCTGTGCGTCCCCGGGCATTCGTGATACCACCGATAATGCACATTATGTCAGTTTGGTGAGAGGCGGGTGATATCGAGCACTCCCCGTATCGGGGGCTCCGCGCGGAGATCTCGAGCTGAGCTCGCCGCCCGCGGCCCTTATTGTCTCCCGCGGCAACGGGGACGCGCCGCGGATGCCGTCGCTGCATGATGCGCTCGGCTACCCCTGCGACATGGCTCTTCCTGCGCCAGTGCTGCTGGCGTGCTCCTCCGCTGATGACTGTTGAGCAACGCCGCCGCGCACTACCGTAATTTCCGATATAGTCCACTCCGGCCCAATTCAACCCGATTTGTACCGCTAGCCGGGTTTCAGGCGCGCCGTTTCACGAACGATGCGGCGACGCTGACGTGCCCACGAGGCCGGGCTTGCGCTCGGCAGACGACTCAAGGAGCGTGCATGCGACGACCAACCATCCGGCGATCCGGTCTTTTCACGACGGGCAGGCTTCTCGCTGCGACGCTGATCGTTGTGGCCGCGGCTGGTGCCATCGCCCCCGCCTCGCACACGGGAGCCTGGTTTACCGACTCCGAGTCAAGGTCAGGGAATTCCCTCGGGTCGGCGACGCTCGGCGCGCCCCAGAACTTCCGCAACAGCTGGAGTGCGTCCACCGGCAACACGCTCTCGTGGGACAGTGTGACGTCACAGACCTGGGCGACCGCGAACAACGTCACGTCGGGGATCAACTACCGGGTCACCCGTCACGTGGGCTCCTACCCCCCGAAAGATCTCTACACCGGGTCGAACACCTCTTTCACCGATCCGAATCCGAGTGGACGCCACCTGCGCTATGCACGAGTTTCGGCGGGGCTGAAACACACGTTGGCGATCGATGAGAACGGGTACGTCTGGGCGTGGGGATACAACGGGAAAGGTGCTTTCGGTGACGGTACGACCACCTCGACCGACACGCCTCAGCGGACGATCCTCCCATCTGGCCGAACCGCCGTGCAGATCGCGACCGGCAATATGTGGTCTGCTGCCCTCCTTGATGATGGAACGCTCTGGATGTGGGGATACAACGTCGGCAATCTCGGGATCGGCAACACCGACAACCAGGTGCTCCCGCAGCGCGTGATGTTTCCCGATGGTGTGAGAGTTGGGTCCCTTGGGCAGATACTCGGAGACTCTCAGACGATGTTCGTCATCGATCAGAACGGTGCGGTGTGGGCCTGGGGTATGAACACCGATGGGCAGCTCGGAGACGGCAGTGTCGACAGCACAACCAGGCCGCATGTGATTCCGGATCTTCGTGTCCTCTCCATCTCGTCAATGGGCAGCCATGTCATCGCGACGGGATGGGGCGGCAGCGTCTGGTCCTGGGGTGACGGTGGTGATGGCCAAGTGGGTGACCACAGATATCAGGACCGTCTCCGGCCGTACCAGGTTGCCATGCCGTCGACTGCCGGTCGCATCGTGCAGGTTTCGTCCGGTGGTGACTACTCCGTTGCACTCGACAACAGTGGGGCCATATGGGTCTGGGGGGCGATAGCCGTCGGCGAGCGGACGCAGTCGTTGGATCCGGTGCTTCTCCCTACCCCACGCCTGCCCAGTGGAGTCCAGCCCACCGTGATAGCCACGGGTCCGAAGATGAGCACGTGGAATCCGTACTGGTTCATTCCCAGCGTTCTCGTGGTCCTTTCAAACGGCGCCATGCTTCAGTATGACGTTGTCGATGACGAAGGCGTACTCCGTTACAACCTCGTTCTTGATGGGCACTTTATCGTGGACGTTTCTGTCGGTGGTGCGCAACGCGTTGCTCGAACGACGGATCAATCCACCAGCGGACTGTACTTCTGGACGATCTCCAGTTCGGGCGAGCAATCGGACGCAGGGGTCGTCTGGTCGCCCGTGATCTGTCCGTACATGACACGGAAAGCCTCGGACGGCTCCTGTGTCTGGGATGGGCAGCTGAGCTACTCCGTCGATTATCAGTACGGGCCCTGGCGTTCTGACTACAGCGGTCTCGTCCTATAGGGCAAGCTGCACCGGAGGCAAGCGCCCACGGGCTTCGGCAGGTGAGCGAAGCCGGCTGAGACGCCCTGCGGCGTTGCTGTGCTCGATGCTGGATGTGGGCGAACGGTGTCAGAGGCCGAGAACGGCCAGCGCGACGGTCACTGTGGTGTCGTCAGCAGGCGCGTAGGACTCGCTGCCCGAATCATCGTGTCGACCATCGTGCAGCTCGATCGACACACCGGGGACGTACACGTTCGAGTATCCCGGGCTGTCGGCGGCGCCGTCCGTCGTCCACCTGATGCCGAGACCACCGACGCCGTCGAGGCGAGGGTCGTCGATGGGGGTCGGGGTCAGGTGGAGCATCTTGCCCTGCATTGCCAGCGCATCGTGGGTCGGGATGTCGTCAGCGGCGCTCACGGTCACGCTAGCGAAGGGTCCGTCGTCAGGTGCCGACCACTGGCAGAGGACTCCATCATCGGCGATGCTTTCGCCGACGAGCGTCATCCTGCTCACGAAGGACGGGATCACGCCGGTCACCTGCTCGCAGCTCGTGATGTGCGGGAAGGGTCTGGTTGAGTCCGTCGCTGCGTCGTCGGAGGTGCCCGTGTCATCGGTCGACGCGGTGTGATCCGGGGCGAGGCTGTCCCCCGTGTCGTCCACGGCGGTCGCGCACCCGGCGAGGAGGGACGTTGCGATCACACAGGTGACGAGGCCGGCCGTTGCTCGGCCGATCGGGTGATGGCGGAAGGGGGTCAGGTCGAACGTCATCGCAGTCCTCGGAGCAGGAAGTGGTGTTATCGGTCGATAACACTACGGCAGGCTCTTCCCCATCCCCACGGCGTGTTCATTAAAATTCGATGAGTGATTGCCGCCCCGCACAAAGCCCCCTGCAGCCTTCCGGTCCCCGCGAATACCGGCCATTCCTTGCGTGCCGAAGGCGGCCACGTCGACAGCCCCCGGCCCTGACGGAGATCGACGAGATGCGTCCTTCACGCGTGCACATCCTGGGTGCGAGCGGCAGCGGAACGACAACCCTCGGTCACGCGCTGGCCGCACGATGGGCGGTGCCGCATGCCGACGCGGACGACTACTTCTGGATGCCGACCACTCCCCCGTTCCTCCACAAAAGGGACGAGGCGCAGAGGGTGGCGTTGATGCGCGAGATGTTCGTGTCCCGCCCCGCGTGGGTGTTGTCAGGGTCGATGCTCGGGTGGGGTGAGTCGGTCGTCGCCGAGTGCGACGCGATCGTCTTCGTCACGTTGGACCCGGCGGAACGCCTGCGCCGGCTGGAAGAGCGCGAGATCGTCCGTCGCGCAGGCCGACCTCACGACGACGACGCGTGGCGCGTCTTCAAGACGTGGGCGGAGGGATACGACGACCCCACCTTCGACGGCCGTAACCGTGTCGAGCACGACAGGTGGCTCGCGGCGATCGGCAAGCCGGTGCTCCATCTCGACAGCCGCTGCACGGTGGAGGAGTTGACGGATGCCGTGTGTGGCTGGGCACCCGCTGGCGCGACGCCCTAGCGTTTCGTCTCGTCGACGTCGACGAGCCACCCTCTGCGCACGCGCAGCCGCTGTTCACCGGGCTCGGGCCCGTCGGGGCCGTCAGCGGAGACCGGACCATGCGACTCGTGCCGCTCACCCGGAACCGCATCGGCGGGAATCGCTCGACCGCGTGCGGCACGGGCTTGGACACACTCATCCATCGTGATGGGCGTAACCCGAGGAAGACCGCGCCTCCGCGGTCGCCGCGTGAGGACGGCGGGAGGCCCACGTCCACGAAATTCACGTCATCTCGCGGTGCACCGTACCCGGGATGACGGGGACTCGAACGGGTCACGGTGTCTTGCAGGACGATCTGGATGCGCGTGACGCGGCCTTGGACGCGATCGTTCGTGGTGGCCGGGGGATGCCGCCGCTCGAAGGCGCCGACCGTTGCGGCAAGCTCGGCGCCGAGGTCTCGGACGAACTCGTCGGAAGGCGTCCGTCTATGAACCACGAAGTCCACTTCGTCACTCAGGGTGAACGGGTCAGCGCAACAGTCCCACTCCGTCGAATCCAGCCAGACGCGCGTCATACCGCCCACGCTCAGGGCGCGGGTGTCGCTCAGTCGCTCCGCACCCACCCTGCCGTCACGCCCAGCACGCGCGAACCGTCCAGGTCGCCCAGCGAGAGACCTGCGAACCGGGCCGCCGCATCCGAGGTCTGCCAGCGGAAGCGCGGCGCCGACGTGGTGGCGGCCTCGACGACGGTCTTCGCGGCATCTGCCGCCGACTGCGCCGACGCGAATGACGTGGCCGCGCGATCGAGGTACGCCTGCTGCAACTCCGCGTACGGGCCTGGGGCCGCGCGGTGCACCGAGTCGACGAAGGACGAGGCGACGGCAGCCGGTTCGACGATCGATACGTCGACACCGAACGGCGCGACGACGGGGGCGAGCGACTGCATGAGCCCCTCGACGGCGAACTTCGCGGCGCAGTACGCGTCCGAGAACGGCTGTCCGACCGCTCCCCCGACGCTCGTCACGGTGACTATGCGGCCGCTCCCCCGCTCGCGCATCCCGGGAAGGACCAGACGGGTGAGACGCGCGACGGAGAGGTAATTCGTCTCGAGCTGCTCCTGCAGCTGGTCGTCGCTCACCTGCTCGAGTGTGCCGACGGCGCCGCGTCCGGCGTTGTTCACGAGGATGTCCACGGGTCCGGCGGCATCGATCAGGGCGCGTGAGGCCACGGCATCCGTCACATCCAACGCCCGGATGTCGAGTTCGACGCCCGCCTCGGATGCCGCGGAACGCAGGGCGTCGGCACGCCCGGTGTCGCGGACCGTCGCGATGACCGCCACCCCCTGCTGCGCGAGCTGGATGGCGGTGTGCAGGCCGATGCCGCTGGTGGTGCCGGTGACGAGTGCGAGAGTCATGGTTTCATCATGCGCCTCGGATCCCATGTGTGCGGTGTGCGGGGGTTGTCCAAAGGACGATGCCAGGGTGATCGCGTGGAGGTGACGAAACGACGGGTGCCTCAGATCGTCGTGACAACGGCGTCGTGCGCCTAACGGTGAGCATCGACGGGTTGTTGCCGCTCGGCAGGTGAGGGGAATGAGCGGATGCCAAGACCCGGCGTTCTGGGCACGAGGTGACTCAGCCGCGCGGCATGAGCTCCACCCACCCGCCGCCGAACTTCGCCTGGCGGCCGTCGCCGGAGGAGGTGCCGGTGAGGCGGCGGCGCACCCACGGGGCCACGTGCTCGCGGTAGTACGCCGAGCCCTTCAGCCGCTGCGTCTCGGGAATTTCTTGCAGGTGCCACCACTCCGCGGGCGGGGTGAGGCCGACCGATTCGATCACGCGGGCCGCGACCCGGTGGTGGCCGCGGGCGTTCATGTGAAGACGGTCGACCGACCAGAACTCGCCGCCGGCCAGGTCGCGGTCGAACCAGTTGTAGGCCGTGACCACGTCAGGTCGGGCCTCGAGACGCTTCTCGACGGCGCGCGAGAGGCGATCCCCGCGGGCTTCGATGACCTTGCCGAGCGGAAGCCCCGCCGTGGGGTTCGCGCCTGAGAGCACGATGAGCTGCACGCCCTCTTCGTCGCAACGGCGCACGACGTGGTCGAAGAGGTCGACGATCCGGTCGATGCCGGTCCGCGGGCGCAGCATGTCGTTGCCGCCGCCGTTGAACGACAGGTGCGTCGGCTTCAAGGCCAGCGCCGGCTCGAGCTGCTGCGCGACGATCGGCTCGATCAGCTTGCCGCGTATCGCGAGGTTCGCGTACTCGATCGGCTCGCCCGCGGCATTCGCCCATCCCTGCGCGGCCAGGTCGGCCCACCCCCGGACGGTTCCGTCGGGCAATTCGTCGCCGACGCCTTCGGTGAACGAGTCGCCGATCGCGACGTAGCGGACGGATGCCATGGCTCGAGCCTACGCCGGACGCGGTGGGGGCCGGTCGCGGCAGGCCCCCGTTCGGCACGGCGGCGACCCGCCCGGGGTGCGGAGCATCGGACGTGGCCCGTGGACGCCGACATCGCGGGGTTCGGGGCGCTTCGGTGTCCCGGGGCGACCGTTTTCCGCCCGGGAGGGACGGATGTCGCCCCGACCGGCTTGTTCCGCCCGAGACGGGTCTACGCCAGTGCCCGCCCGCGCTGCTCTCGCAGGAACAGCGCCGCGACCACGGCCACGGTGAAGAATGCCGCGAACACGACGAACAGCAGCGGTGCTCCACCGACTGCGAGCAGCGGCGGCACGGCGAGAGGGGCGACGATCGACGCGATCCGCCCGATCCCCGCGGCCCAGCCGGATCCTGTCGCTCGCAGAGACGTCGGGTACGTCTCGGGAGTGGCGGCGTACAGTGCGCCCCAGGCGCCGAGGTTGAAGAACGACAGCGCCATGCCCGCGGCGATGACCGCGATCTCGCCGGTCGCCGTGCCGAAAAGGACCGCGGCGACCGCGGAACCGGCGAGGAAGGCCGCGAGCGTCGCGCGCCGCCCCCAAACTTCGATGAGCCAGGCGGCGACGGCATAGCCGGGCAACTGCGCCAGCGTGATGACGAGGGTGAACCCGAACGATCGCACGAGGTCGTACCCCTGGGCGACGAGGATGGTCGGGATCCAGATGAACGCCCCGTAGTACGAGAAGTTCACGCAGAACCACAGCACCCATAGGGCCGCCGTTCGGGTGCGAAGGGCCGGCGCCCAGAGCGCGCTCACGCGCGGGCGCGGGGCTGGAGCGGAGGGCGCGACCCCCTCGGTCGAGGCCTCGAGGGCGATGCGACCGGCCGCGGCTTCGAGATCCCGCACGATGACGATCGCCTCGGCGTTGCGTCCGCGCGAAGCCAGCCAGCGCGGCGACTCGGGCAGACCCCACCGCACGATGAGGGCGTACACCGCGGGGATCGCACCGAGCGCGAAGGCCCAGCGCCAACCGTCGGCGGACGACGGCACGACGAGGTAGCCGATCAGGGCCGCGGCGGTCCAGCCGACGGCCCAGAACGCCTCGAGGAAGACGATGAGCCGGCCCCGCATACGCGCGGGCGCGAACTCGCTGACGTACGTCGAGGCCACCGGCAGCTCGGCCCCGAGCCCGAGACCGACGACGAAGCGGAGCACGAGGAGCGCTGCCAGGCCGCCCACCAGCGCACTCGCACCGGTGGCCACACCGTAGACCAGCAGGGTCAGCGCGAAGACGTACCGGCGCCCGAACCGGTCGGCCAGCAACCCGCCGACGCTCGCCCCGATCGCCATACCGGCGAAGCCCGCCGACGCGATCCACGACGCCTGCGTCGGCGCCAGCTGCCACTGCACGCTGAGAGCCGCGATGACGAACGAGATGAGGCCCACGTCCATGGCATCCAGGGCCCACCCCAGACCCGACCCGCCCAGAATCCGCCCGTGACGACGGGTGAACGGCAGTGCGTCGAGACGTTCGGACACCCGAATGGTGTCGGTGGTCGTGGTCACCGGATGCCGGGGGCGTCAGCCGACGCGGGGGTGTCGGCGAGTATCTCTTCGACGAGAGGACGCACCTTGGTGCCGTACAACTCGATGCTCGACAGGAGCCGGTCGTGCGAGATGGACCCGCTCGCGATCTTCATCTGGAAGCGTGAGTTGCCCAGTGCCCGCACGGTCGCGGCGATCTTGCGGGCGACGGTCTCGGGCGAACCGACGTACAGCGACCCCTCGGGGCCCACGTCGTGCTGGAAGCGCATGCGGTTGTACTCGGGCCAGCCGCGCTCACGGCCGATGGTGTTGTTGAGCTCCGCGACGCCCTCGAAAGCCTCGTCCCACGCCTGCTCGTCGGTCTCGGCGACGTGGCCGGGCGAGTGCACCGAGATCGGCATCTGGGGTTTGCCGAGCTCTGCCAGCGAACGGCGATACAGATCGGCGTAGGGGCGGAAGCGGGCAGCCGAGCCGCCGATGATGGCGAGCACGAGACCGTAGCCGTAGCGGGCCGTGCGCACGACCGACTCCGGTGAGCCGCCGACGCCGACCCACGCGGTCAGACCCGTCTCGGTCTTGGGGTACACATCGGCATCCTGGAGCGCGGCGCGCGTGCGACCCGACCAGGTGACGGGCTTCTCGGTCAGCAGGTGCGAGAAC
>Ga0308171_1004583_pt1 | contig 11210 bp, 8 predicted proteins | sample PhyGR1_FD_202135 | JGI IMG/M metagenome (GOLD analysis project Ga0308171, IMG submission 202135) | Phyllosphere microbial communities from UC Gill Tract Community Farm, Albany, California, United States - DLSLSG.R1 | ecosystem: Host-associated > Plants > Phyllosphere > Unclassified | place: USA... | reverse complement strand
ACCGCGGAGGTCCGTACCCGGCGGAACACATCCGCCAGCGGCGTGGCGGAAGCGGCAGGTGCAACGGCGGGCTGCGGCTGGAACGTCGCTTCCGGCTGCGGCGCGTAGGGCTGCGCCGGCTCATGATAAGGCACGACATCCGACTGCTGCACGAGGGGTTGGGACGGTTCCTGATACGGCTCGTAAGCCGGCTGCTGCGCGAAAGGCTGCGCCGGCTCCTGGTACGGCACGAAGTCCGGCTGCTGCACGAAAGGCTGCGCCGGCTCCTGGTACGGCACGTAATCCTGCTGCTGCACGAAAGGCTGCGCTGGCTCTTGGTACGGCACGTAATCCTGCTGCTGCACCAAGGGCTGGGACGGTTCCTGATACGGCACGTAAGCCGGCTGCTGCACGAAGGGCTGTGGCGGGTCCTGGTACGGCACGAAGTCCGGCTGCTGCGCGACGGACTGCGGCGGCTCCTGATACGACGCGTAGGCCGGCTGCGGCACGAAAGGCTGCGGCGGCTCCTGGGCAGGCACGAAGGCCGGCGCCACGACAGGCTGCGGCAGTTCCTGGTGTGGCACGAAGTCCTGGTACGGGGCCGACGCGGCGGCGCCAAAGCCGGCGGAGGAGAGCAGCCCCCCAGTGTCGGTGGCGATCGGCTGGCCGCTCAACGGCCCCGGCACCATGCCCGGCGGCGCGGCGGGCCGGTCCCAGACTGCTGGGCCAGCAGGGCCAGCAGCCCGTGCTGGGCCGTCGCCGGCTGCAACGACGCCTCGCGCAGCACCTCCAGCAGCGGGCGTTCCTCGTCCGGGGCGGCCATGACAGGCTTCGGCGCGGAGATGGGCGCGGGCGAGGTCCATTCCACCTGGGGCGGCGGGAGCGGTGGCGCCGCCGCTGGCACAGGCATCACAACTTCCGGCTGCACAGCAGCAAAAGATGGGGCTGAGTCAGCCCAGGAAACGGCGGCGATATCGAGCTTCTCAACCTTGGGTTGATCGACCTCTTCCATCCGGGCCGGGTTGGGAAAGTCCAGATGCGGATCCGTCAGCACAGGCGGCTGCGGCGCGGGCAAGGGGGTAGCGCGGGCTTCCTCTTCACGCTGCAAGGCGGCGGCCTCGGCGAGGGCGGCATCGAGATCCGGAGTATCAGGCACGGATTCGGCCGATGGCGGCTGAAAAGTGCCGCGGACAGGCACGTTACCAAAGTTCCGATAGCGTATGACGGGTGCCCGCAGAGCCGCCGCGACCCGCGCGACATCGATGTCTTGTGCCATGCTCTGCTACCCAGCCCTCTTCGCGGCGCAGAATGCAATTTACGCGAGAGGAACGGAATACTGAATCCCGCGCACATTTCAGAAAAAATGTATCTAAATTAAGACAATTCGCTCTCGGCGATCAGCACGAGTATTTTGATCATGCTCGCGTAATAATCGTCCTGGCGAGAGAGGCGCACGGATTCCATCTGGAACGCCCCGCCACCCGCCCGCGCCTGCAACCACTGCCGTAACACCGCCACGCCGCCATTCGCCGGATAGGGAGAAATGCGGTCGGTCTCCAGATCCGCCCAGGCGGGCAGGTAGGGATGCGTACGCTCCGCCCAGAAGCGCAGCACGCGCTGCACCGGCGCTTCCTCCTGCAACCCGGCCCAGGCCAGGTAGAGCGGCACGCGCACCGCGTCGTAGGAAAAGCGCGGTGGCCAGCGGGACGGCAGGCTGGCCACGCCGTCGGCGCGCCACAGCGTCAGCCAATCCGGCGGCAAGTCCCACCGGCCGAAGCCGGCGCCGCGCAGCAGCCCCACCCCATCCGCCACCAGGCGCAACCACGCCGGGTCCGGCACCGCCCGCGCCAGCAGCCGGAGTGCCGGAAAGGCGTAGTAGGAGAGGTTGAGCACCACATGCTCCTGCTCCTCGAACCCCCCTGCCCCCGGCAGCAGCACGGTGCGGCCACCGACATGGCGCAGCAGCAGGCGTAAGATATCCCGCGCAATCGCGGTGCCGGCCGCCGCGTAAGCAGGCTCATCCCACCGCCGGGCGGCCAGCAGCAGCGCTGCGGCGATGAACACGTCCCCATCCGTGGCGTTGTTGCGGTCCGACACTGTCTGCGCCGCCCCCGGCACATGCCGCCAGGCGTGCAAATGGTCCCCTGGCCGCCGCAACAATCCGCGCGTCCAGGCCAGCAGCAGGTCGAAGGACGCACGGTCCCCGCACCGCTCGGCGCAGAGCAGCGCCCAGCCCTGCCCTTCGGAATGCGAGACGCCCTGGTTGCCGGTGTCGATGATCCGGCCTTCCGGCAACAGGAAGCGGGCGCGGAAATCCTGCCACACCGCACGCAACGCCAGGTCCGGCGGCGCAACGGCCCGCGCAGGCGCCGCCGCCCAGGCAGCGCCCAGCCCGGCAACCAGGGCGCGACGGGACAGGCGCGGCAGAGAAGCCCCGGGGGAAATCATGCGGGGCAAGATGCCGCGGTAAGCCTTGCCGTTCCGTTGCTGCGGGTGGCGCGCGTGTGTTGGTCGGGACGTCGTCCGAGGGGGATTTTGCTGGGGGCCAAGGAGACTTCTTGAGAGGGGCCCTGCCCCTCTCAAACACTCCCCGCCAAAGGCCTGAGGCCTTTGGAAACCCGTCTGTTCCGGCACGCCAAAGGTGAGAGGTATTTCAATATGTCGTTGTTATTAAAATATTTATCGACGAGCCGAGTTGGATCACCGTCTGCCGTGGCGATTCATTGAAAGCTCCCATGAATCGCAGGTGCGGGAGATCGTATCTCCTGCCGGGGGAGTTCGAGGGGGCAGCGCCCCCCTCGATCCCACACAGACATTGCGAGCCACCCCTGGCGTTTCCACAGCAAGCCCGAGCCTTGAGAGACGCCCACCCAGACTCTGGCAAAGACCCTCAGGGATACGCCGCGGCGGCGGCCTTTTTCAGGTGGCCAGCCATTCCTGGAACAGGGCGTTCACCGCGTCCGGCTGCTCCATGGTCGGCAGGTGGCCGGACTGGGCGATGCGGGCCAGGCGGGCGCCGGGAATGGCGGCGGCCATTTCCTCGGCCAGCTCGGGCGGGGTCAGGATGTCCTGCTCCCCCACCACGACCAGCGTGGGAAGTTGGAGGCCGGGCAGCATGGGGCGGGAATCCGGGCGTTGCAGGATGGCTTGTTGCTGCCGCAGGAAGGCTTCGCGGCCGACGCGCTCGGCCATCTCGCGCACCGCGTGGCCCAGCGGGCCGTCCACATGGTCCGGGTGCAGCAGGCTGGGCAGCAGGCGCGGCGTCACCCCCTTGAACTGGCCGGAGCGGGTGAGCGCCATCAGGCCGCGCCGCCGGCGGGCCTGCTCGTCGGTATCCGGGCGGGCGGAGGTGTCGAGCAGCGCCAGATGCGTCACCCGCTCCGGCGCCCGGCGAAGGATTTCCAGCGCCACGTAGCCCCCCATGGAAAGCCCGGCCAGGGCGAAGCGCGGCGGCGCGGCGGCGAGGGTGCGCAGCGCCATGCTGCCGAGATCCGCATCCAGGGTCAGGTCGGCCACTTGGCAGGGCATGGTACCGGCCAGGGCGGTCATCTGGTCGCGCCACAGACGCTCGTCGCACAGCAGGCCTGGCAGCAACAGCAGGGAGGTGGCGGCGGTCATGGGGCGGCACTTCTCTTCGCGGACGTGGGTTCAGGCGCTGTTGCGGACGTCAGTTGGCCGATGGGCACGGCAGGTACTCATTGGGCCAGAGAGGCGGCGGTGGCCCGAGGCAGGGGGATCGGGCCGGGCCGCCGGCGTAACCGGCGCGGAGAGGACCGATACGACCGGCCCTGCAGAGTTCGAAACGGGCTTCCAGTTACCCTTCCCCCGAAACCTCGTCAAAAAACCGCTCAAAAACCTCGGCAAAACACGCGCGGGCGGGTCGAAAAACTTGCCAAGCGGCGGCGCCGGGCGCATTAGGGGCGCGGATGCCGGGTTCAGGGCCGCGCGGTTCGCGCGTGACCGGCCGGTACCATCATGCCCACATGAGGCCCGCCGCATGGTCGGCGAAGGGACCAACTGCTCTTGAGCGATCAGTCTGAAGCGCCCGCGATCATCGCGGCCGAGAACGAGCATTCCGACGCCCTGCCCCCGCCGGCCGCCCCGCCCGGCGGTGCCGCCGCAGCCGGCCCGCCGGAACAGCCCGTGACGGACGAGCACGCTCAGGACGCCGCCGGGAACAGCGCGGAGGATGAGATGGCCGCAGAAGAAGCCGCCAGCTGGGCGCAGCATGAGGACGAGGCGCCGCGCACCGTCTTCGCCGATCTCGGCCTGTCCGAGCTGCTGCTGAAGGGCGTGGAGGATGTGGGCTACCTGCACCCGACCCCGATCCAGGAACAGGCCATCCCCATCGTGCTGATGGGCCGGGACGTGCTGGGCTGTGCCCAGACCGGCACCGGCAAGACCGCCAGCTTCGTGCTGCCGATGATGGACATCCTGGCCGGTTCCCGCGCCAAGGCCCGCATGCCGCGCAGCCTGATCCTGGAGCCGACGCGCGAGCTGGCGCTCCAGGTGGCCGAGAACTTCGTCAAGTACGGCCAGCACATGAAGCTGACCCATGCCCTGCTGATCGGCGGCGAGAGCATGAACGACCAGCGCGATGCGCTGGACAAGGGCGTGGACGTGCTGATCGCCACCCCCGGCCGGTTGCTGGACCTGTTCGAGCGCGGCCGCGTCATGCTGGCCGACTGCAAGGTGCTGGTGATCGACGAGGCCGACCGGATGCTGGACATGGGGTTCATCCCCGATGTCGAGCGCATCGTCTCCATGTTGCCGCCGCTGCGCCAGACGCTGTTCTTCAGCGCCACCATGGCGCCCGAGATCCGCAAGCTGGCCGATGCCTTCCTGCAGAATCCGAAGGAGATCACCGTCTCCGCCCCGGCTTCCGTGGCCACCACCATCACTGCCGGCCTGGCCCTGGTGCAGGAGGCGGACAAGCGCCGCGCCCTGCGCCGGCTGATCCGTGCCGAGAACGTGCAGAACGCGCTGATCTTCTGCAACCGCAAGCGTGACGTGGACATCCTCTACAAGAGCCTGTCCAAGCACGGCTTCTCCGTCGGCGCCCTGCATGGCGACCTGGCGCAATCCGTCCGCTTCGCCACGCTGGAGAAGTTCAAGAACAACGAGCTGCAGCTGCTGGTGTGCTCGGACGTCGCGGCGCGCGGCATCGACATCGGCGGCCTGAGCCACGTGTTCAACTTCGACCTGCCCTTCCATGCGGAGGACTATGTCCACCGCATCGGCCGCACCGGCCGCGCCGGGCGGGAAGGCCATGCCTACTCCATCGCCACCGCCGACGACGCCAAGCTGCTGGACGCGATCGAGAAGCTGACCGGCAACCCGATCCCCCGCATCAGCGTCGAGGGTGTCGAGCCGGTGAGCGAGGAGGAGATGACCGAGGCCCGCGAGTCCAAGGGCCGTGGCCGTGGCCGCAGCCGTGGCAAGCCGGAGGAGCGCAGCGGCCGTGGCGACCGTGGTGGCCGTGGCCAGCGCGACGCCGCGCCGCGCCGCGATGCCGAAGCCCGCCCGGCGCGGGACGAAGCGCCCCGCAGCCGTGACGAAGCCCCGCGCAGTGGCCGGGGTGACGAAGCACCCCGCCGTGGCCGCCGCCGTGAGGAGGAGCCGCGCCGCCGCGAGGTGGATGAGGTCATCCCCGCCGTGGCCGCCGAGGAGGCGCCCGCCCCCCGCAGCCGCGACGAGAACCGCCGCCACCGCGACGACGACCGCCAGCGCGCGCCGCGCGACGACGCCCGCGCGCCGCGCGAGGAGCGTGGCCCGCGTGACGACCACCGTGTTGCACGCGATGACCGCGGCCGTGGCCGGGACGAATCCCGCCGCGACGAGTACCGGCGCGAGCGGCGTGACCGTGACGACCTTGGCCCGTCGGTGCTGGGCTTCGGCGACGCGGTGCCTGCCTTCATGCTGATCCCGATCCCTCGCCCGAAGCGGGATTCCCGCCCGGCCGAGGCCGACGCCGAAGCGGCCTGATCCGCACGGGCGGGGCGCTGCCACCTGGCATCGCCCCGCCCGGCGCCTGTGCGTGATGCACGCGCACCTGGGGCTCTACGGCCCGGGCGCCCACGCCCCGCCACCCCGGTGAATGCAACACGGGACCGGCTTGCCGCATGAGGCGGAGGGCGTCACTCTCTGTCTGCTGAGCTGCGCGGCCGAAGGTCTCCGCGACCGCCGGCCGACCGAGGAGGAATACCCAATGAACGTCGTCACCCAGTCCGCCCGCCCGTCCTTCAGCTGGGAAGACCCGCTGCTGCTGGAGGACCAGCTCAGCGAGGACGAGCGGATGATCCGCGAGGCCGCGCACCAGTACTGCCAGGAAAAGCTGTTCCCGCGCGTGCTGGAAGGCAACAGGCACGAGATCTTCCACCGGGAGATCATGAATGAATTCGGTGAGATGGGCTTCCTAGGCGCGACGCTGGACAGTCACGGCTGCGCCGGCGTCAACTATGTCTCCTATGGCCTGATCGCCCGTGAGGTCGAGCGCGTCGATTCCGGCTACCGCTCCGCCTTCTCGGTGCAGTCCTCGCTCGCCATGTTCCCCATCTGGGCCTATGGCACCGACGCGCTGAAGGACCGGGTGCTGCCCGGCATGCAGCAGGGCCAGCTGATCGGCTGCTTCGGCCTGACCGAGCCCGATGCCGGCTCCGACCCCGCCTCCATGCGCACGCGCGCCAAGAAGGTGGATGGCGGCTACCTGCTCTCCGGTTCCAAGACCTGGATCACCAATTCCCCCATCGCCGACATCTTCGTCGTCTGGGCGAAGGACGAGGCCGGCGACGTGCGCGGCTTTGTGCTGGAGAAGGGCGCCAAGGGCCTGACCGCGCCGAAGATCGAAGGCAAGTTCAGCCTGCGCGCCTCCACCACCGGCATGATCATGATGGAAGAGGTGTTCTGCCCGGAGGAGAACAAGCTGGACGTGAAGGGGCTGAAGGGCCCGTTCTCCTGCCTCAACCGCGCCCGCTACGGCATCGCCTGGGGCGCGCTGGGCGCCGCCGAGTTCTGCTGGCACGCCGCGCGTGACTACACCATGAACCGCCAGATGTTCGGCCGCCCGCTGGCGCAGACCCAGCTGATCCAGAAGAAGCTGGCGGACATGCAGACCGAGATCACCCTCGGCCTGCAGAGCGTGCTGCGCCTCGGCCGGCTGTTCGACGAGCACCGCGTGGCGCCGGAGATGATCAGCCTGTGCAAGCGCAATTCCTGCGGCAAGGCTTTGGACATCGCCCGCGTGTCGCGTGACATGCACGGCGGCAACGGCATCGCCGACGAATACCACGTCATCCGCCACGTGATGAACCTGGAAGCGGTGAACACCTACGAAGGCACCCACGATGTGCACGCCCTGATCCTGGGCCGGGCGCAGACGGGGCTGAACGCGTTCTGAACTAGAGCGAGGGAGAAGGCCGGGGGAAGGAATTCCCCCGGAATCCCCGCCTTTTTTCTTCGAGTTTAAGAAGGGCTTTGGTGGCAGCGGCAGCGCTGGCATCGAAGCCCTTTTTGTATTCTGGATGCCACACGCACGGGGGCATTGGTCGCCGGATGTCCTGCTTTCGGCGCCAGACTGTAAGGGCGTCCTTTAGGGAAGCGGGCTCGGGTTACGCTGGGCCGATGTCCTCCCAACCCTTTCCCTTTTATTTCAATAAACTCCGCTGCCGTGCGTGCCTCCGCCACAGCTTCGACGGCGGTCACTGCCCTGGAACAACCCGCCCTCAGCTCGTCCCCAAAAACTAGCAGAAAAAAGGAGGGGGTTTGGGGGAGTTCACTCCCCCAACCTTTGCTCCCCCAAACACACTAAGGCATGCCCACGGTCATCCCGGCGGAACAGCAGCCCCCGGGTCCAGCGACACGGTGGCGCGAGCGGCGGGCCCCGAGGCCGTGTCGATGCTGACGACGACGGACATGCCGGGCGCAAGGTGCTCGACCTGCGGCTGGTCGGCGTCGATGGCGATCCGCACCGGCAGGCGCTGCGCCACCTTGGTGAAGTTGCCGGTGGCGTTGTCCGCCCGCAGCACGCTGAATTCGGAGCCGGTGGCGGGCGAGAAGGCCTCGATGCGGCCGCGCAGGACGGTATCGGGCAGCGCGTCCACAGTGAAGCTGACGGGCTGGCCGACGCGCATGCCGTGCAGCTGGCCTTCCTTGAAGTTGGCGATCACCCATTTCCGCTCCGGCACCAGCGCCGCCAACTGGCTACCGGCGGCGACGTACTGGCCGAGGCGGACGCCGATCTCACCCAGCCGGCCATCCTGCGGCGCGACGATGCGGGTGTTCTGCAGGTCGATCTCGGCCAGATGCACCGCGGCCTCGGCGTTCTCCACCGCCGCCTGCAGGGAAGTGCGGTTGACGATGATGGTCTGCAGGTCCTGGCGGGAGACTTCCAGCGAGGCTTCCGCCTGATGCACGGCCGAGCGCGCCTGGGCGAGGCCGGAGCGCGCCTGATCCGCCGCGCTCTGGGTGGAGATGCCGCGCCCGGCGAGGGAGCCGATGCGGCGGGCATTGGCCTCGGCGGTGTCCAGCGCGCTGCGGGCGGCGTCCAGTTGCGCCTCCCCGGCGCCGATGCGCGCCTCGGCGGAGCGGCGGCTCTGGTCGGCATTGCCGAGGTTGGCGCGCTGGATGTCCAGCGTGGCGCGGGCCTGCAGCAGCTTCTGGGCGTAGATGCGGTCGTCGATGCGCGCGACCAGTTCCCCGGCCCGGACGCGCTGGAAGTCCCGCACCGGGACCTCGGTGACATAGCCGGCCAGCTGGGGGGCAATGATGGTGACCTGGCCACGCACATAGGCGTTCTCGGTGGTCTCGACCGCGCTCTGGAAGGGCGGCAGGCGCCAGGCATAGAGGACGGTCAGGGCCCCGGCGAGGCCGACCATCAGGGCGGCGGCGAAGCGGACGATCTGGGCGGCTTTGGGCATGGTTCCCGCGATCCGGGTCAGGCGGCCGTGGCCGGATGGCGGGCGGAGAACCGCGCGCGCCACCAGCCATAGCCGGAGTGGAGGAGGATGAAGGCGAGCGCGGCGACGGCCAGGGCGGCGATCAGCAGGAAGGCGTCGTTATAGGCCAGGATGTTGGCCTCCCGCGTCGCCTGCTGCGCCAGCAGGGCCAGGCCTTCAGCGCTCAGCAACTGGCCGTCGGTCAGCACGCGGCCATAGGCGGCGGAGAGCTGGTGCACACGCTCGGCCACCACCGGGTTGGTCAGGGTGATGTGCTCGACGATCTGGGAGGAGTGGAACTTCTCCCGCAGCGTGACGAAGGTGCCGAAGAAGGCCGAGCCCATCAGGCCGCCGATGCTCTGGGTGAACAGGAACACCAGCAGGAAGCTGGTCATGTAGGCCGGCCCCTGCCGCATGGTCTTGGTCAGCCCCACCAGCAGGGCCGGCGGCAGGAACAACGCGCCGCCGAAGGCGATGAGCGACTGGCTGAGATACATGTCCCCCGGCCGGGTCAGGTTGGTGGCGTGGCCGTCCATCCAGGCGCCGGCGGCGATGAACACCAGCGCGACGGCATGCAGGGTGTTCACCCGCTCCGGCCGCGTCAGCAGGGCGCAGACCACGCCGCCGAGGAAGGTGGCGGCCAGGATGGCGAGGTAGAGCAGCCGGCTCTGCTCGTTCATCAGGCCGAGGGTCTGGAACAGGCCGATGGCGCCCGCGGTCTGCTCTGCCAGCACGATGCGGAAGGCCAGCAGGATCAGCGTGAAGTGCACGATCTCCGGGCTGGTGAGCCACTGGATGTTCATCAGCGGCGTCTGCCGGTTCAGCTCGATCGCGGCGGCCAGCCCGATGGCGAGGGCGGCGATGGCCAGGCAGGCGCCGATCCAAGGCGCTTCGAACCACCAGTAGTAGCGGCCGAGGGCCAGCACCACGGCCAGTAGCCCGAAGCCGAGCGCGACCAGCGGGTAGCTGATGAAATCCAGCCAGTGCAGCACCTTGGCGCGTGGCACCGGCGTCAGCGGCAGCAGGTAGACGACGCAGAGCGCCACCAGCGCCAGCCCGACCTCCAGCAGGTAAAGCCCGTGCCACAGGCCGATATCCAGCAGCCCGGGGGAGAGCAGCCGTGCCACCATCGGCGTGGCGGAAGAGCAGGCCAGCGCCATGCTGAGCCCCCAGCTCATCTTCCGCGCCGGCGGGAAGGCATCCAGCATGTAGAGGAAGGCGAGCGTCGACATGGGCGAGGCCGCGGCACCGGCGAAGAAGCGCACCACCACCGCCGAGTGCAGGTCGAACACAAACAGGTGCAGCAGGGAGACGGCGACGAAGATGGCGATGCTGATCTCGGCGAAGCGGCGCAGGCCGAACTGGGTGCGCACCTTGGTCAGCAGGATCGTCAGGCTGACATTCGGCGCCATGTAGGCGGCGACCAGCCAGGTGGATTCGTTCAGCGTGGCGCCGAGCGCGCCCTGGATCTGCTGGGTATTGACCGCGATCAGGTTCATCCCCAACCCCTGCGTCAGCCACAGCAGCACCGAGGCCGCGATGCAGGCCAGCATGCGCGGCAGCGGCACCGTATCCGGCGCGGGTGCGGGCGCGGCCGGTGGCGCGGGGGCCGGCGTCTCAGCGCCGCTCATCGGCTGCGTCGCCAGCGAGGCTGCCGGCAGGCTGGGCCTCGATATTGCGGATGATGCGGCCGAGGACGCGGCTGGCGACCGCCAGCTCCTCCTCCGTGATGTCGTGCAGCAGGGTGTCGCGCAGGGCAGCGACCAGATCGTCCAGCTGGGCAGCCTGGGCGCGGCCGGGGGCCGTCAGCGTCACCTGCTTCGCGCGCCGGTCGCCATCGACGGCACTGCGCAGGATCAGGTCCTGCTTCTCCAACCCATCCAGCAGGCGGACAATGGTCGGGTGTTCCAGCTCCAGCATCGCCGCCAGCTCGGTCTGGTTGACCGGCTCGTGCTTGCCGAGTTGCAGCATCAGCCGGGCCCGGGCCAGGTTCAGCCCACGCTCCCGCACCACCCCATCAAACAGCGTCCGCATCTTGCGGCCGGCCACGGAGAGCTCCGTCAGGAAGCCGCTGCGCAGGGTGGAGGGGGGCATGTGTGTTGGCGCCTTATATATAGCTAGCTAACTATTAGGTGGCCATCATATGGACTTTGGAGGGACGGAGCGGCAAGCGCGTTGTGCGCAGGTCTCCTGCGATGTCTGAGATGGCTGGCTGGGGTGGACGAGGAAGGGAAGCGGAAGGCCGGGGAAGGAATTCCCCGGACCCCTTCTTTTTTCTACAAGTGTGGCGAAGCGCTG
>Ga0308171_1004581_pt1 | contig 11212 bp, 9 predicted proteins | sample PhyGR1_FD_202135 | JGI IMG/M metagenome (GOLD analysis project Ga0308171, IMG submission 202135) | Phyllosphere microbial communities from UC Gill Tract Community Farm, Albany, California, United States - DLSLSG.R1 | ecosystem: Host-associated > Plants > Phyllosphere > Unclassified | place: USA... | reverse complement strand
ACATCGTCAAGGATGCCGCCCGCGAGAAGGCCGCCGAAAAGCGCCCGGATCCGCTGCTGCGCGAGTCGGCGGCGATCCTGGCCGATGCGGTGAACCTGCTGGAAGCCGACCGTCCGCTGTCGGCGCAGGTCCTGCCTCAGTCGACCCGCGTCGGCCGCTGGGCGGACTGATACTCATTCAGATCGTCGGGTCTGCGAGTCGACGGTTCAACGGTCACCATCCAACGACGATAGCCGTGGCTCAGGACAAAACATGAAGCAGTCGTGGATGCGCCGTTGGCGCTTGCAGCTGAAAAATGAGGTTCTTCGCGGATAAGCGGTAAGTTCCGGGTTGACATTCACCGGAGGTGGTGAGGGCGGCAGACGGCGATAAGCTGGTAGCTCTCACAATAATTAGCGGCACGACTGCTGCCGGCCTCATGTGCGATGTTAGTGATGCCGCCGAGTACCATGTTTGGGCGCTCGTGGTTGTAAGTTCATAGCCAACGGGCGGCGATGTCCTGGATCTGTTGGGTTGTAGCGCTCGATGTACGCGTTCTGCTGAGGGTTGCCTCGCTGGATGTAGAGCAGCGCGATATCGTGCCGCTCCGCCCATGCTTGCAGCGCTCCGCTGATGGACTCGGCCCTGTTGTCGCAGCGTATGGCGCGGGGCTTTCCGTGCCATTGAATGACCTGTTCCAAGCTGCGGATGACGCGCGCCTCAGGCAAGGAGATGTCGATCTCCATCGCCAGTCCCTGGCGGTTGAAGTCATCCAGTGCGTTGAGGATCCGGAAGCTGCGTCCATCAGCCAGCTGATCGGGCATGAGATCCATCGACCATGTCTGGTTGGCGTTACGCAGGTGCAGGAAGCACAGCCCAAACCCCCAATCGCGGTAGGCGCTGTTCAGCCTGAGCAGCCAGTCTGCGATGATCGCGTTTTCCTGGCTGGCCTTGGCCTGATAGCGGTAGCAGGTCTGACTCACCTCGAACGTCCTCCACGCATGATCGATGCTTGTGATGCCTGCCTGGACCGTCTGTTGGGCCATCTCGCGACGCTGAGATGGCTTCACCATTTTTTTTGCGAGTGCTTCCTTCAACAGGTCAGCGCTTAGCTGCGCCTCGGCGTACATCTTCTTCAGCCGCCGGTTCTCGTCCGACGTCCCCCACGCAGACTCGGGCGGCGCTACCGTTCTTTTGGTGAAATGCGCTTCGGGGTATGGTCCGATGTCCTTGGCCGTTTGGGAGCACGTCATGCCCCAGGTTGACTCCGCCACCGTGTGCCATCTACTAGGACGGTATCAAATGCGTAAGAAGGGACTGGATGGCCCCTCTCACGCAGCTCGTTGTCGGTTGGAATTCGGCGCGCGTGCTCAGGCCCTGAATGTGAGCAGTGTGGTTAATACGTGTGCGGTGCTGTTGTATGCAGGCAGTGTCCTGCCGCGTCTTGAGGGACTGCTGAAGGAGACGGCGGGATCGACGCAAGCTACGGGGAGTCCACCCGAGGCCGTAGCGCGCAGGATCGCTGCACACGACCTCCACGACCGGTCACCCTTTTCCAGCGCCTTGACTTCGCTGAATTCGGTTGCCACCGATGCCGTCAGGGACAGCATTGACAAAACGTTCCCCTGCGCGGCAGACAGGATGTGGGATAGGGCAGCGGGGAGTAGACCCGAATCCGCCTTAGGTGGCTGGTTCCCTTCTGCACACGGGGCAGCCAAGTCACGGCTTCGCAAGCCTGCTCGCCCGCCCCTATCGGGTGGGAGTCCACTGGGAGGGCAAAAAAAGTCGACCAAGGGTTTTCAGGTGAAACGTGAGCGCGGCGGGTTGGACAGCACGCGCACCCGTGGTCGACAGCAGGCAGCGGGGGCGGCATCGGGCGCCACGGTCGGCAAACATAGGGCGCATGGCAAAGGGCACGATGAAGGAAACAAAGAGGGTATTTCCGCCCCGCGTACCCACCAAAGTGGCGTGGCCAACACTAAAGGGCACGCAAGGGGGGCAGGAGGCGACCATGATGCCCCTGTGGTTGCTGACAGTGCCGTTGACGATCTCGGGGCGGCCCTGCTTAACGAGAGTGGTGCCGTGGCAATGCCAGGGAGCCAGCAGGAGCCGACGAACAAGGAGAGCGTCACGTCGGGGCCAGCGCTAGGTGCGCCCCGGGCGCTCCTCCCCACGGCCCAATGTATAGGTTTCAGCGCGACGCGTATTGCGTCGCGACAGATGCATAAAGCACGCTTTGCGTCGGAGCCTATCCGTTTTTGTGTACATGGGCCCGCCGTGCCCGTGTTTGAGGCGGCCCTCGCAAAGATGGGCGAAGGGCGCGTCAGCGCCCCGGACCTGATCGTTTCCGTTAGCATCCGCGAGGATCTGGCAGGCGTGCGCCCGATACGAGGGATACGAAAATACAGAGGTATGGGGCAGATGCAACGCCGTGCGCCGCGGAGAAAAATGCCCTTGGGTGACGGGCAGGTTCTTGCGATGCTTACCATCTCCCTGCTACCTGAGCATAGTCTCGATCAGCACAGAATCAGTGGCGATAGAATCTTGCCACGTAACAGCTTTAAGATCGTGCGGTACACGCAATTGGACGGGCGGCAGCGTATGTTCCTGACCTATTTCATCCATCGCGATGGACCGGAACCGGTGATGAAAGCGGGATTTCTGGAAGTGCAGCATGAGCAAGGAAATTTCAGAGTTTCCGACCGTGAAATCGGCTTCGCGTTCTCCAGCGACAGGCTCGATGACTTTGTGGCAGGCGTGGAACGAATCTCAGGGTGCCGGTTTCGCCCGGATGCGAATGTTGTTCCACTTTCCCGTCCGCCCGATGTCCCTACCACCGAGGCATTGAACCTGTTTATTGGTGACGCTGCTGCTCGCGGAGGAGCGACCTCCCGGAGCAGCACCTCATTCGACAACGCGCTCAACTTCTTTTCGCCGGTTGACATAGCTCTTGACATGCCCGATGGCAGGAGGCATGGGACGTTGTTCTCGACATGTTTTGCCATCGTTGAAGATCAGGTCATCTTCGTTGACAACCAGCGGCAGCAGGGCATGCTTCGGTTTGGCCTGTCTGGTCAGCCGGATCGGCCCATGCAGCTGCGGCCTTCCCAAGGGCAAGAAGCCCAGTTCATGCGAGAGCACGGACTGATGGCGGGAAAGCATTATGCGTTTGAGGAGATCGTTGCCATCCTGGAGAATTACGGCATGACCGAACTTTCATTTGAGCCACGGCAGTCGTACGAACAAGATGAACACCAAGGGAGGGATAACGGGCGCTTGGACAATTTCCAACTGTTTTCCGATGGTAGTGGCGGGCGGGAGAGGACGCCCCTTCTCCAGCCAAGCTCTCTGGCGTACACCTACTGGTTCACAGAAACGCGATTGCACTATGTGGATGAAAACGGAGAAAAGGGGTGTGTGGACTTCGATGCTGCTGACTACACCGGCGTGCAAATGATGATGGCCGATAACAACGAAGTTGCCGCCATCGTGTTCGCCGCGCGGCATAAAATATACCCGGGGCCCAGTTATACCCTCTAGGAACTGATCGATCGATTGTCGGCGCAAGGTTTTATTGATGTATCGGCCACTTCCCTACAGACGGCGCTGCCGCGGAGCTGATCTGGCTGCGGGCGCGCAACATCACCGCCAAATGGATGCGGACCTGTTACGGATGGAAGTGGGCAAATGAACCAGTTCGCGGTGTTTTGCGGTGATCGCTTTGTGCGTTCGAACTACTGATATAGCTGGCCTTCTGACGGAGATCGCTCACGCGACGCAAAAAATTCGGTTCATCGCTGAATGCCGGGGAAGGCTGCGCGGATTTTCAGGAAGAAGTACTCCTGATCCCGGTAGCCGTGGGCGTGGCGCTTAATGAGCTTGATGGTGTTGTTGATGCCCTCGACGATGCTGGTGTTGAGCGGGTGTCGGCAGCGAGCTAGGATCACGTGCAGATAAGCCTTGACGCGGAGCGCGAACAGGGTAGGGGCGGAGATCCACTGCCCTGGGCTTGTTCGAGCCAGTGACCCCATGCCTGCCAGGCCCTGCCGGGGCGCCGGCGGAACCACAGCCGCTTGAGCTCATCGCGCATGAAATAGGCGGTGGGCAGGGGTGGGTTGGCTTCCAGCAGCTCGCTCAGCTGCACCGTCTGACGCCCATCAAGGTTCTTCGGGTTACGTAGTAGCAGCCAGCGACTGGACTTGAATACCCGGCGGGCCGGCTTGTCATGCCCCAGCTTGTTGGCCTGCTCGACACGAATGCGGTCGATCACTTCGCGGCCGTACTTGGCCATTACATGAAACAAGTCGAAGACGATCTCAGCGTTGGGGCAGTAGGCCTGACTCTCCAATTCATAGGCGGTCGTCATGTCGATGGCCACGGCCCGAATTTACTCGGCAACACCGGCGGGAAGCTGCTTGAAGAAGGCCGCTGCGGTGTCCCGTGAGCGGCCGTTGCCGATCCAGAACACTTGGCGACTGCTCGGATCGACGGCGACAGTGGCGTAGCGGTGATCCCCCATTTTTTTGGTTGTTCACTCAACTCCGGGGAAGGCCGCCCGGATTTTCAGGAAGAAGTACGCATCGTCTCGGTATCCGTAGGCGACGCGCTTGATGACCTTGATCTTGTTATTGATGCCTTCCACCAGGTTCGTCCCGAGAGGCCACCGGCAGTGGGCCAGGATGCCCGGGAGATACGGCTGCAGACAGCGGACAAAGATGCGCAGCGGCTCCAGCCCGCTTCGCAGGGCACGATGCTTCCATGACCGCCAGGCCTTTTCCGCCCAGCTCTGGCTTCGGTAGCGCCGCAGCTGCTTCAGGTCGTCTTTGAGCAGATAAGTGGTCCGCAGGGCTTGGCGTTCTCAACTTGCAAGCGCAACACGTGAGTTGAACTGAGCGAATTCCTCTTCCAATGCTTGATTGGGCGTCTTCCAGCCAAGGGTCTGGCGCGGGCGGGCGTTCATCAGGTCGGCAACGTTGTTGAGGTATTCCTGACTTGCTTTGGACAGGTCCGCGCCCTTGGGCATGAACTGGCGCAGCAGACCATTGGTATTTTCGTTGCTACCGCGCTGCCAGGGCGCGTGCGGATCGGCGAACCACAGATCAATGTTCAAACGCTTCATCAGCTCTGGATAGCACGTCATCTCCGTACCGCGATCGTAGGTCAAGCTTCCCAACAGGAAATGAGGAAGCTTCTTCATCTGTCGCGTGAAGCCTTCCAGTGCATCTTGAGCGGTGCATCTATCCATCTTGCACAGCACCACGAAGCGCGTCTTCCGTTCCACCAGCGTGCCCACGCAAGATCGATTGAATGCCCCTTTGATCAGGTCGCCTTCCCAGTGTCCTGGAACCAGGCGCTGCTCCACCTCCTCGGGACGGTGAACGATGCTCGGCCGGGACGTTGTGCCGGTTGCGCAGCAGCAGCCAGCGCGAGGTCTTCACCACCCGCCGCGCGGGCTTGTCGGTGCGCAGACGATTGGCCTCGTCCACCCGCACCCGATCAATGACTTCGCGCCCGTACTTGGCCACCACGTGGAAGAGGTCGTAGACCACTTCAGCATTGGGCACTGGGCTTTTCGGCATACATCTTCTTCAGCCGTCGGTTCTCGTCCTGAAGCTCTTTGAGCTCGTACACCATGGTCGCATCCATGCCGCCGAACTTGCTGCGCCACTTTTAGAACGTCGCTGAGCTGATGTCATGCTGCCGGCAAAGGTCACGGACAGGCGTGCCGGCCTCGGCCTGCTTGAGTACGGCAATGATCTGACTGTCGGTGAATCGTGACTTCTTCATGGGATCGCCTCGGGTTTAGGCAACGAGAAGATTCCACTTCTGGCTTCAGCTAACCTGCGGGGAATAACACCTGACTTAAACCAACTGGCCTCCACGGAAGTCGGGGCGATTCAAAGGAACATTTCTCGCCGGGTCTACTTGCGCTTGCTCAGGCCTCGGGCGCCACCAAATGTCAGTTGCATTGAGGTGCCTTCAACGTGGGCCGGCCTTGTCCATGATGTTGCTGACGGCCGGCACTACCGCACAATTTCGTTGGAGTTGTACAAAGCGTTTTAAGCGTTAAAAAGTGTGACGCGCGGCTCATTGTGGGAGGGCAATAAACCACCCCATACGACCCATTGATGGCGCAAATGGCTTCTTGCGCGCAGCGTTGATGCTATTAAGGTTGTACGTCATATCTGCGCGGAAATAGCAGCAGAACGAGTATTTAGAAGCCAGGGCATCAAGCCCGGCAGCGGCCTGTCGAGGTGTTGTGAAGGCGGACAGCTACGACAATGACTCGGTCGTCATATCCAGCGTGGTAGCAATGGAGTGTCGTGCAGGCAGTGGCGCGACGAATTCCCAGACGAATTCACATTCGTCCTAACTCTACGAGGTGCCGGATGTTGACCGATAAAAAATATACGATGACGGAGATTGGCCCGGGCTTATTGGCCCGGCTTATCATTGTTGCCGCCCGTCATTTCGGCAGAGAGACTGAAAAACCAATCAAAGTCGCCGACAAGGCTTCCACCAAGTTGCTGGCGCGGGACAGGCGTACACCCCACAGTTTGTCGGAAAGAAAGTTGAGCATACCCAGCAGTCTCAAGCTGAGGGCATTGGGCATCGGGGTGGCATCCAGTCTGGGGGTAGCAGGCCCGGCGGCGGCGGAGGCGGGATCGCTTGTTGACTGCCCATTCGGACAGCGATTCTCATCCGACGGCCGTCGCTGTGAAAGTGAGGCCGCGCTGGGACGCAGTCGAGTTGTGGGGCGGGGTGACGTCGGAATAATGGCGGCGGTAGATGATAAGTATCTGAAGATTAAGACCGGGACCTACGCAGCAGATGTCGCGGCGGTTTCAGCTGATAGTGCTGTGGCGCTGGGCGCGAATGCCAACGCGAATAACACGTCTGCCGTTGCCATTGGAGGTAACACTGTCGCCGGGTATAACGCCGTTTCGGTGGGTACGCTCAGCCGCACTGGCTCGGAGTCTGTTGCCGTGGGCGTGTCGGCAAGTGCGAACGCAAGCAACTCGGTTGCCGTAGGTCGTGCCGCGCTGTCCAATGTGGCTGATGGGGTTGCATTGGGGAACACCGCTCAAGCGCGGGCCGCCGGGAGCGTGGCGCTCGGCAAAGGGGCGGTGGCCGACCGCGGATACACCGTCTCCATTGGTACTGCAACACAACAACGCCAGATCGTTAACATGGCGGCCGGTGTACAGGGGACTGACGCGGTGAACGTCAGCCAACTGACGCCGGTCGTCACCGCATTGGGTGGTGGGGCGTCCATTGACCCAACTAGCGGCGCAGTAAGCAGTCCAAGTTATACAATTGGCGGAACCACAGTGACCAACATTGGCTCGGCACTTAGTAATCTGGATGACCGCGTCACCTCTAATAAAGGAGACGTTACCAATTTAACTCAGCAGGTAACCAATCTGGCATCTGGGGCTGAAGGTATTGTTACCTTCGATGAACCATCCGGAACGGTGAACGTCGCGATGGCGCAGGGCGGAAGCACAGTGAGTTTTGCTGGTGTAGAAGGCAATCGTACGCTGACCGGTGTCTCCGCGGGTGTCTTGGCAGCGGACAGCTTTGAGGCGATCAACGGTTCACAGTTGTTTGCGACCAATGAGCGACTGACCACTGCCGAGGGAGATATCATGGCGCTGGATGGCAGGGTTACCACTAATGAAGGAGACGTTACCAACTTAACCCAGCAGGTGACCAATCTGGTATCTGGGGCTGAAGGTATTGTTACCTTCGATCAAACGACCGGAACGGTGAAGGTTGCAGAAGTGCAGGGCGGTGGTGTAGTGGACTTTCGCGGTGGTGACGGTACCCGTGTTTTGTCGGGTATCGGTAATGGCGTGGTTGATACAGACGCTGTCAGCATTGCACAACTCAGGGCAGCCGGGGCGCTCGATCCCGTCAGTGGCGACATCCTCACCGTCGTTACGTATGACGATATCAGCCTAGGTCGGGCCACTTTGGGTGGAACCGGTGGGACGGTATTGGGAAATGTCGCTAACGGCGTTGCTGATCAGGATGCCGTCAACGTTCGCCAACTTACTGGCACTGCACAAAGCATTGCCAGTGCTCTGGGGGGAGGCTCGGCAGTAAATGCGGATGGAACCCTGTCCTCACCCTCTTATAGCGTAGGCGGATCAAACTACGGCAGCGTGGGTGAGGCAGTCGCAGCGGTGGACGGAACCCTGACTGAGCAAGGTGATCGAATCACCATCAATGAAGGCGAAATCAACACTCTGAATACCGCCGTTAGCAGTCTCGCCGACGGAACGTTGGGAATCGTGACGTATGACCAACCCACCGGTACGGTCAAAGTCGCTGCTGCACAGGCCGGGCTGGTAGTTGACTTCGCGGGGACAGCTGGCGCAAGAACATTGACCAACGTTGCCAACGGCCGGATAGGGGCGGGTAGCCTGGAATCCATCAATGGTGGTCAATTATTTGAAGTCAATAATAATCTACAAGACCAATTGAATCAAATGGGAGGTCGCGTGGGAGATGTCGAACAAAGTATTGCCGATGGCACGATATGTAACAGCTGCGGCGGTGGTGGTGGCGGTGGGGATGCCGCGTTCATCAATTACAACGAAGCAACGGGGTCAGTAGGGATTGGACCGGGCGCTGCCGCAACCGGCGATAACTCGTTCGCCACTCCCGGGGGCAGTGCTACCGGAAACGACTCATTGGCCATCGGCAGCGGCGCATCGGCAACGGGGAATGGCTCTGCGGCGGTCGGTCAGGGCGCCTCTGCAAGTGGCTCAAACTCTATGGCACTTGGCAATGGCTCGGTCGCAGATCGGGATAATGAAGTTGCCGTTGGTTCGTCAGGTAATGAACGCATCGTTAGTAGTGTTGCCGCGGGTACGCGTCCAACAGACGCAGTGAATCTGCAGCAGTTGGACGATCGGTTCCAAGAGGCTCGTGATTACACCGACAACCGCCTGCGCGGCGTTGATAGGCGGATGGATAGAATGGCCGCAGTCAGCGCAGCCTATGCTGGAATGGCGATGAATACTGCGGGGCTGCAGGGACGTAATCGCATGGGCGTGGGCTTGGGGGCGCAGAATGGGCGCGAAGCATTAGCGGTGGGATATCAGCGCATCGTGGGACAGGGTAACAACGCGAGCGTTTCATTAGGTGGCGCCTTCAGTGGTGATGATAAAAGTCTTGCAGCCGGTGCGGGGTTCAGTTGGTAAGTGTTGGCATTATTAACTTGTGCTAGTTGATCATGATGTGTGTCCGGAGGCTTAAGCACTTTCGCGTAGGATGATCCTCTCACCGCCGCCGAGGGGCGGCCAATGTGCCGGTCTCGGCGGTGGAAACGCGGTGCTTACGGAAAACAGCTACTATCAGCGCACGATTCCCGCGTTGGAGTACCCAGGTGGCCGTAACGCGCACTGTCGATGGACATGCTGGTAGGCATGTCATCGGCTGCGGTAGCCGCGCTGCTGATGACGCTGACCAAATCCCCGCGTTCTACCCACGCTTATTCGAGCGTTTGCAGCGTTATTTGCCGGCGCCAGCCATAGAGCCGACGTGGATCAAGGTGGTGAGCAATACTCCGGCCCCTCTCCACTGAGCGGGCTGCGATGCGGCAGGTCGTCATGACAACAAGATCGCGGCACTGGCGCCGTCATGTGCTTGCGGCACTGCTGGGGCTGATCCCTGCGGGCCGCGCGTGGAGCGCGTCGTCCTGCGCGCAGGGCGTATTGGAGGAGCTCGGCTGGCAGATCGCTGCAGCCGACCTCGACGCCCCCAAGGTGCACGGCGGGCCGGTCTGCGAGCGCGCCGACCTGCGCCAGGCGCAGGCGGCCGGCGACCTGCGCGTGCAGCTACCGCGTCAATGGTCGGAGGCGCAGCGGCAGGCCTGGCTGCCCACGTTGTTCGATGATCCGGCCACGGTCTGCGCCTACGCGTTCAAGCTCGGCGCCGCCACCCGCCGTGCCACCACCGCCCTGCAGGACAACGACGGCTTCCGCTTCTCGGCGTTGCAGCTGGGCTGGATCGGCTTCGGCGTCGGCGGCGCGCAGGCCAAGGGCTGGGAGCGCTTCCGCAGCTTCGGCCGCGGCTATCAGCCGGCCGGGGCCAACAGTGCGGCGCTCCAGACCTTCTACGACGGCCGCGTGCGTGCCGAGTGCGGCGTCGGCCGCCAGCTCGCGCAGCTGGCGACCCAGCGCGAGCTGTACGGCGATGCCGCGTTCGATCGCGCGTTCTCGGCCCAAGAGCTGTCCATCGGCAGCTTCCTGACCCTGCACGAGACCGACAGCATCCTGCTCGGCCGGCATGCCGGCGAGTTCCTCGCCGATGGGAAGGCAACGAAGACCGCCCAGCGCGGGCGACAGGCCTTCGTCGGTGCTCCCGGCTTCATCGAACACGTGTTCGAGCGCGCGTATCTGGACGACGTCAACAACCAGGCCGAGAACTTCGTGGTGGTCGATGTCAGTGATGCGGCGGCGCGCGCGCTGCGCGAGCACGATGGCTTCGCGCACTACGACCGGATCAACCGGCGCATCTGGTCATTGGCCCAGCGCATGCCGGGCCCAGGCCCGCGCCGTTTCGAGCGCCTGCTGATCGAGCGTGATCCGATCTGGCGGCGCGAAGTGCCGGACGCGCAGGAGCCGCTGCTGAAGGAACTTGACGCATTGCTGGACGATCCGTTCTACCAGGGGTTCCTGATTTACGTGCATCCACGCGGTATACGTCCTATCGGATATCACATCGCGCGCCTGCTCGACCGCAATCCGCGTACGCCGTTCGCGATCGAGCTGGGGCTGCACAATCTGCACACCACGTTGTACCGGCGCTGGATCGACGCACAGCTGCAGCAGTGCGCGGCCGCGCCGGTCTCTCCCGTTACACAACCGTATTCGCAAGCTGAGCAAAGGTGAGTCATGGATATTGCAATGATTGGACTGGGCCGTATGGGAGCCAACATGGCCGAGCGCCTGCACCGCGGCGGTCATCGCGTGATCGGGGTCGATCCCGGTGAGGCCGCACGCACCGCGGCGGCCGCGCGTGGTTTTGAGGTCAGCGCCTCGATCGCCGATACGCTTGCTGCGCTGCCGGTGCCGCGCGTGGTGTGGCTGATGGTGCCCGCCGGCGTGGTCGACCAGACCCTGGCCGCGCTGGCCCCGCACCTCTCCGAGGGCGATGTGGTGATCGATGGCGGCAACTCGTACTACAAGGACTCGATGCGCCGCGCCGAACAGCTCAAGGG
>Ga0308171_1004580_pt1 | contig 11214 bp, 12 predicted proteins | sample PhyGR1_FD_202135 | JGI IMG/M metagenome (GOLD analysis project Ga0308171, IMG submission 202135) | Phyllosphere microbial communities from UC Gill Tract Community Farm, Albany, California, United States - DLSLSG.R1 | ecosystem: Host-associated > Plants > Phyllosphere > Unclassified | place: USA... | reverse complement strand
GTATCGAACACCATGAAGGCGTGGTTGGTGGTGACGGTGGCGGTGGAGAAGATCGGGTCCAGTACCGCGAGGTCGGCCTGAGGCACGAAGCGCAGCAGGTTGCTGCCCTGGGCGCGGGCCAGGCGTGGCGTGGCGAAGCTGGCGGCGGCGGCGGCGGCGAGCAGGGTGCGGCGGCGGATCGGCGGCGTGGTAGGAAGGCGCATGCGGAACTCCTGGTCCTGGAAGGGGCAGTCAGGAACGGTGGCCGTGAGCGTGTGTGGCGTTCGGAGCGGTCATGTCGTCTTGAATTGGTCAATCCGCGACGATCACTCTCCAGCCGGCGATGTGCCGGGCCATTCGGCCCGGCCCGGGCGCAAAGGTCAACCGCCGAGAGACACTTCGCCCCGGTTGTCTCGTTGCCTGATGCGGGTGCCGAAGGGCTCTGACAGCCTCGCGAAGCGGGAGAGGATGCGCGTGGCATCCTCGCCCTGCGCCAGCCGGGGGCGGCCGCGGCGGTGGCGTGCCTCGCCAAGGCCAAGGCTGACAGGAACGATTTCGATGCGCGCCAGGGCACCATCGGCGAAGGTGCAGAAGGGTACGACGGTTTCCCAGAATTTGCGTTCGGAGGGAAAGCCCTTGGCGTCGTTATCGGTGCGCTGGCGATAGACCAGGCCGGGCGTCAGCTCCGGGTCCGCCTTGAAGCGCTCGTAGGAATCGGAGGGCAGGCGCGGCACCAGCTCGTTCTGCCCGATGAAATTGCCCAGGCTGTAGAAGATGGGCTTGCCCTTGTAGATTTCCATGCCGCGCAACAGATGCGGCCCGTGGCCAACAACCAGGTCGGCGCCTTCGTCGATCATCTGCCGGGCGAAGGCCGGAATGAATTCGGCCGGGATTTCCTTGTCCCCATTCTGCTCATGCGCATGCAGGCTGATGAGCACGACGTCCGAGACCCCGCGTGCCTCCCGCACCCAGCGGGCGATGCCGGCGACATCCTTGGCATTCGGCGTGGTCTTCAGCGCGGTCTTGTCCGCCGCGCGGAAATTCAGCGTGTCGAAGGGAAACACCGCCGGGTCGGACGGCGGGTGGCCGAAGCCGAGCTGGATCTTGAACTTGCGGAACTGCTCGATCCCGAGCCCCAGCGCGATCTCCTTCAGCACGGCCAGCTGGGCTTCCGTGACCTCGTGCATCGTCTCGAACCGCAGGGGGTTCAGGCCGGGGCGGCCGGGCATGTCCGGCCGCTGCGCGCTGGCTTCCTGCCCCTTGGCGAAGGTCGCGCTGCAGGACAGCATGGCAACGGTGCCGTTGGGATGCTCCCGGTAGGCCGGGCGGCGCGCGTCCTCCAGGTTCCGGCCGGCGCCGGCATGGGTGATGCCGCGCGCGTCGAGCGCCTCCAGCGAGTGCAGCAGGCCGGAGATGCTGTAGTCCAGGCAATGATTGGTGGCGGTGGCGAACAGGTTGAAGCCGGCGTCCGTCAGTTCATCCAGCACCCAGGCAGGGGCACCGAAATGCGACCCGCCGCTTTCCAGCGCCGGATCGCCCCGGAAATCGTTGGCCAGCACCTCAAGATTGGTGAAGGCCAGGTCGGCGCCGCGGATCAGGTCGAACAACGGCGAGAGCAGGGGGTCCTGCCGGCTCAGCAACCTGCGTTGCAGGATGCTGTCACCCGTCAGCGCCAGGCGGAGGGAGGCAGTCATGCGCGAAACGTCCCTGATGTCCGCGCGGGACTATGGGCGCCTTCCGTCCGCCTGTCTCCCCACCTTCAACGCGGCAGAAGCTGTTCCACCAGGGTGGCGAAGTAGCTGGCGCCGACAGGAAGAATCTCGTCGTTGAAGTCGTAGCGCGGGTGGTGCACGCCGGGGTCGTTGCCGGTACGGCCGGCACCCAGCATCAGGTAGGCGCCCGGCTTCTCGTTCAGCATGAAGGAGAAATCCTCGCCGCCCATCGTCGGCCGCTCCAGCTCCTTCACCCGTGCCTCGCCGGAGACGGCGGTGGCCGCGCGCTGCGCCAGGATGGTGGAGGATTCCTCGTTGACCGTGGCGGGATACATGCGGTGGAAGCTGACATCGGCCGTGGCGCCGAAGGCGGTGGCGATGCCGGTGGCGAGGTCCCGCACCTTCTTCTCCAGCAGGTCGCCGATCTCGGGCTTGAACCAGCGGGCGGTGCCGCGCAGCAGCACCGTCTCCGGGATCACGTTGTGGATGTGGCCGCCCTGGATGTGGCCGATGGTCACCACGCCGGATTCCAGCGGCTCCACGTTCCGCGCCACGATGCTCTGGAAGGCGGAGACGATCTGGGCGGCGATGACGATGGGGTCGTTGCCGTTATGCGGCATCGCGCCATGCGCGCCCTTGCCGGTGATGGTGATGTCGATATTGCCGACCGCCGCCATCACGGGCCCGACGCGCCAGTGGAACTCGCCCGCCGGCAGGTTCGGCCAGTTGTGGATGCCGAAGACGCGCTCCATCGGGTAGCGGTCGAACACGCCTTCCTGCACCATCACGCTGGCGCCGCCGAGATTCTCCTCCGCCGGCTGGAACAGCAGGTAGGCGGTGCCGGCGAAGTTGCGGGTCTCGGCCAGGTACTTGGCGGCGCCCAGCAGCATGGTGGTGTGGCCGTCGTGACCGCAGGCATGCATCTTGCCCGGAGTCAGGGAGCTGTAGGGAACGCCGGATTCCTCGACGATCGGCAGCGCGTCCATATCCGCGCGCAGGCCGATGCCGGGGCCGGGGGCCGCGCCCTTGATGATGCCGATGACGCCGGTCTTGGCCACGCCGGTGATGACCTCGTCCACGCCGAATTCGCGCAGCTTCTCCGCCACCTTGGCCGCGGTGCGCACTTCCTCGAAGGCCAGCTCGGGATGCTGGTGGAAGTCGCGGCGCCAGGCGGTCATGTCGTCATGGAAATCGGCGATGCGGTTCAGAACGGGCATGGTGGGGCAATCCTACTAAAGCTCTCTGTCATGCTTGTGCGGCCCGGCGCCGCTGGCAAGGGTGTGACGTGACAAAGTGTGGCGGCACGCTGTCCGCCCGCCGGCACGGGCCCATCTGTTATAGGCATGATCCGCCGTATTCTGCTGACCCTGTTCCTGCTGGCGCCGCTGGCCCTGGCCGGCGCCTACTTCGCCGGCGTGGTGCGCCTGCCGCCCGAGTGGGACCCGCGCGCGCCGCTGGACTTCCGCGCCGAGCCCAACATGATGACGCGCTGGAAGCTGGCCCGCATGCGGATGCAGCCGGAAAGCTGCTTCGCCGCCTTCGAGGCCTCGGGCCTGACGCCGCAACGCCTGCCGGACCGCGCCTCGGATACCGGGTGCCCGCTGGTCGATACGATGCGGCTGGAAGGCGAAAGCGCCGTGCTCAGCCCGGCGCGGCCGATGGTGACCTGCCCCGTCGCCGCCGCGTGGCTGTTGTTCGAGCGGCACGCGCTGCAACCGGCCGCGCAGGCGCATTTCGGCAGCAAGGTCAGCCGGGTGCAGCACCTGGGTACCTACAACTGCCGCAATGTCTACCACCGCGAGCAGGGCCGCCGCAGCCAGCACGCCACGGCCAATGCCATCGACATCGCCGGCTTCACCCTGGCCAATGGGCGGGACGTGCGCCTGGTGCGGGACTGGCAGGCCGAAGGTGCCCCCGCCGCCTTTCTGCGCGACGTGCGCGATGGCGCCTGCCGCTATTTCGGCGCCGTGCTGGGGCCGGACTACAACACCGCACATCGCGACCACTTCCACTTCGATAGGGGGATTTGGTCACGCTGCAGCTAGGTCAGGGGACGGCCGGGGAGAGAATTTTCCGGATCCCATCTTTTCTTTCTGCGAGTTTGGCGTGGCGCTGCAGGACTGAGAGCGGACGCTGCTTGATGATTTATATAGGGCCACACGGGCTGACCGCTCAGTCGCCAGAGGTCCATGACCTCCGGCGTACCCAAGCGTCACTCAAGAACGCTCCATCAACACCCGCACCAGCAAAAACTCGAAAAAGGAAAAGACGGGGTCCGGGGAATTCTTTCCCCGGCCTTTCCTTCTCGAAGCCCACCCCGGCCCCGAAGGCCGAATGACGTTCCAGCCACGGTACAGACTTGCGTGAAGCGTCCGGCGCGGTTTCGATGGAGCGGACATAGAGGGGACCTGATCCATGCGGCATGCCTTTCCGGCGCCTTTCCTGCTGGCGGCGCTGTGCTGCGTGCCGGCCCTGGCGCAGCCCGTGCCGCAGGCACCCCGGGATCTGCGGCCCACGCGGGATGTCACGGTCACCTACGCCCTGAATGGCGGCGCCGATGTGTATATGAGCCAGAGCTGGGACGCGCGCGGCAAGCGGCTGCGCATGACCACCGCCGGCGAGCCCGGCTGGATGTTGATCGATTTCGGCCGCAGCAAGGCCTACATGGTCGTGGACCGCACCCGCCGTTTCATCACCCAGCCAGAGCGTTCCGCCACGCCGGACCCGCTGAGCCTGCCGCCAGATGCGCGGCTGACGCGGGTGGGCAATGGGCGCGTGGCCAACCAGCCTTGCACGGACTGGCGGGTGGATAGCGTGCAGCTAGCCGCCACGCTGTGCATCACCGCCGACAACGTTATGGTCCGAATGGTCCAGCAGCGTACGGATGGGGAGGCTCGTCTGGAAGCGCGCAGCGTCTCCTTCGCCCCGGCCGACCCGGCGCGCTTCCGTGTGCCAGACGGTTATCGCGAGGTAACGCGCTAGAGCATGATGCGTCCACGCACCGTGCTGTCAGCGCGTGTTCGATCGCGTGCTCCAGGCCCGCCGTTGATTCCACCTCAAGCCATCACGCGCCAGGAATTGCTGGCAGCCGCGCCGGTGGAGGCCGGCGCGGCATGCCGCCACGCCGGGCTTCAGCCCAGCGCTTCTTCCAGCAGTTCCAGCGCGGCGGTGGCGAAGGCTTCCATGTTGGCGGCACGGTCGGCAGAGGCGGTTTCCAGCGTCCGCTGCCTGGCGTCCGGCCCCGCCACGGCCAGGCAGGCATGGCCGGCGGCATCGCCATAGCGGTTGCCGGTCGGCCCGGTCGCGCCGGTTTCCGCCAGGCCCCAATCGGCGCCCAGGCGTTGCCGCACACGTTCCGCCAGCAGGGCGGCATAGGCCTCGGTGGAAGGGCGCAGCCCCGCCATGTCCTCGGCCGTGATGCCCAGCAGCGCCTGGCGCGCGGCGGCGGTGTAGATGACGCCGCCGCCGAGGAAATAGGCCGAGGCCCCCGGCACCCGCAGCAGCCGCGACGCCACCAGCCCGCCGGCCGAGGATTCAGCCACCGCCACGGTCTGCCCGCGCGCGATCAACCGGGTGGCGACGCGCGCCGCCAGGGCATCGGGCACGCCGGTGTTGGTCAAGCCGGTGTCGGTCAAGTCGGTGTCGGTCAAGCCGCTGGGCTCAGCACATGGATGGCGCGGCTGGCGACCATGGAGCCGGACGCCTTGCCATACGCCACCATGTGCGGCGCGGCGCCATGCGCGCGCAGGGCTTCCGCGCTCGCCCACTTCTCGACCACCATGAAGGCATCCTCGCCCAACGGGGCCTGCGGACCGCCGAAGCCCGGCACGTCGATGACGGGGACGTATTCGATGCAGCCATCCTCGGCCAGCACGGCGGGCATGTTGGCGCGGAACAGCTTCAGCACGTCCTCCCGCTGGCCGGGCTTGGCGGTGATGATGGCGATGACATGGATCACAGGCGCATTCCTCTGGGGTTCGGTCACGCCGCCTGCCGGGCGTGGGCGGCGCCGCGCACCAGATCGGCGGCTTTCTCGCCGATCATGATGCAGGCGGCATTGGTGTTGCCGGATACGACGGTCGGCATGATGGACGCATCTGCCACCCGCAGGCCATCGATGCCGTTGACCCGCAGCTGGGGGTCGACCACCGCGCCGGCGTCGCCGCCCATGCGGCAGGTGCTGCTGGGGTGGAAGATGGTGGTGCCGGCGCGGCGCAGGTGGCCCAGCAGTGCCTCGTCGCCCTCGCAGGCGGCGCCGGGCAGGTATTCCTCGGCGATCCACTCGCTCAGCGCCTGGGTGGCGGCGACGCGGCGGATCAGCTTCAGGCCCTCGATCATGCAGCGCCGGTCGCCCTCGGTGGAGAGGTAGTTGGCGCGGATGGTGGCGGGCAGGGCAGGGTCGGCGCCGGGCAGGGTGATGCTGCCGCGGCTTTCGGGCCGCAGCTGGCAGACGCTGATGGTAAAGCCTGAGAAGGCATGCAGCCCGCCGCCCGGCTTGTCCGCCGAGAACGGGATGAAGTGGAACTGGATGTCGGGTGAAGCACTTTCCGGCAGCACCCTGGCGAACAGCCCGGCGACTCCGGCGCTGATGGTCAGCGGCCCGGTGCGGTTGAAGGCGAATTGCGCACCGATGCCGAGCCGCCCGAGCAGGCTGGACATATGGTCGTTCAACGTGACGCGGCGGGAACAGCGGAACACCATCCGCGCCTGGAAATGGTCCTGCAGGTTGCGCCCGACATCCGGCAGGTCATGCACGGGGGTGATGCCCAGGGCGCTGAGTTCCTCCGCCGGGCCGATGCCGGAGAGCAGCAGCAGGCGGGGGGAGGCGATGGCGCCGCCGCAGAGAATCACCTCCCGCCGCGCGCGGATGGCGTGGCGCACCGGGCCCTGGCGGACATAGACCCCGGCGGCGCGCTTTCCCTCCATCAGCAACTGCTCGGCCGCTGTGTGGGTGACGATGGTGAGGTTCTTTCGCCCGCGCGCCGGCTTCAGGTAGGCAGTGGCGGCGCTGCAGCGCCAGCCGCCACGCGCCGTCACCTGGAAGGGGCCGACGCCTTCCTGGCTGGCGCCGTTGAAGTCCTCGTTGCGCGGCAGGCCGATTTCCTGCCCGGCGGCGATGAAGGCCTCGGTCAGCGGGCTCTTCATGCCGAGGTCGCTGACCGCCAGGGGGCCGCCGGTGCCGTGCCACTCGTTGCGGCCGCGCTGCTGGTCCTCCGCCCGGCGGAAATAGGGCAGCACGTCGGCGGCGGACCACCCGGTGCAGCCCAGCTGGCGCCAGTGGTCGAAATCCTCATGCTGCCCACGCACGTAGAGCAACCCGTTGATGGCGGAGGAGCCGCCCAGCACCTTGCCGCGCGGCCAGGTGATGCGGCGGCCTTCCAGCTCCGGCTCCGGCTCCGTCGTCAGGTTCCAGGACAGGGTAGGGTGGTACATGGTCTTGGCGTAGCCGATCGGCACGTGCAGCCAGGGGTTCCGCGCCGGCCCGCCGGCTTCCAGCAGTACCACCTGCACCGCCGGGTCTTCCGAAAGCCGCGCCGCCAGGGCGCAACCGGCGGAACCGGCGCCGACGACCACGTAATCCGCGTTTTCGGGCAGGCTGCTCATGGCCTGGGCGTCCTCCGCACTTCTTGTCGTTGCGGAAAGCCTACGCCCGGCTTTGGCCGCCGCCTAGAGCGTGATCGGTCTGGGGCGACCCCGACTGAAAGGGCGATTCAGACAGTCGGACAGCCAGCCACTTGGGGCGCGCCCCGCCGGCATGCACGGGCTTAACCCGGGCCATGCGCGGGTCTATCCTGGCTGGCCTGGGGCGGAGGGCTCGATCATGCTGGTCCATCACGGGGAGTCGCGCAGCCTGCAGGCGGACCGCCACCTGGCGTGGTCCCTGGCCGGCATCGCGGGCGGGCTGAACGCGGCTGGGTTCTATGCCGTCGGCCTCTATTCCTCGAACATGACCGGCAATGTCTCCGCTCTGGCGGACCATGGGGCGCTGGGGGATTTCGGGCCCGGGCTGTTGTTCCTGGCCATCGTCCTGACCTTCATCGGCGGCGCCATAGTCTCTACCCTGCTGATCAATGCCGGGCGGCGGCGGGCGCGGGCCGGCATCTACGCCTTCAGCATCCTGGCCGAGGCGGTGCTGCTGGCCGCGCTGGCGGCGGTGGATCTCTGGCTGGGGGTGGGCAGGGGCGCGCTGCTGGTGTTCGGCCTCAGCTTCCTGATGGGGTTGCAGAACGCGGTGGTCACGCGGCTGTCCAACGCCCGGGTCCGCACGACGCACGTGACCGGCATGGTCACGGACATCGGCATCGAGCTGGGCAACCTGGCGGACAACGCCTGGCACCGGGGCCGCCAGCATGTCTCCGACTTCAACAGGGAAAAGCTGGTGCTGCATGGGCAGACGGTGCTGTCTTTCCTGGGGGGCGGCGTACTGGGGGTGCTGGGCTACCGGGCCATGGGCGGCTGGCTGCTGTTCATCGGCGCGGGGCTGTTGCTGGCCCTGGCGATTCCGGCACTTTTGGCCACGCGGCGGCATGCGGTATCATGATACCACAAAGTTTTCCTTGACCCTCCCGGCCGCATTGGCCATAAGCCGGCCTCTCTTTCCGTACCAGGATTAGTCGAAGCTTATGCTGCAAACGCAGACCCGCTCGCTGAAGCCGGCGGAGGTCAAGAAGGACTGGGTGCTTATCGATGCGGAGGGCCTGGTGCTCGGCCGTCTCGCGGCACTCGTGGCCACTCGCCTCCGCGGTAAGCACAAGCCGCAGTTCACCCCGCATGTCGATTGCGGCGACCACGTTGTCATCGTCAACGCCCGCAAGGTGCGCGTGACCGGCAACAAGGCCGAACAGTCCGTGTTCTACTGGCACACCGGCTACCCCGGTGGCATCAAGGAGCGCACGGTGCGTGAGCGGCTGGAAAGCCGCTTCCCCGAGCGCGTCATTGAGAAGGCCGTGGAGCGCATGATCACGCGCGGCCCGCTCGGCCGTAAGCAGATGAAGAACCTGCACGTGTATGCTGGTGCCGAGCACCCGCATGCCGGCGCGCAGCCTTCCTCGCTGGACGTCGCTGCCCTCAACCGCAAGAACAAGGTGGGCTGAGGCCATGAGCGAGCAGACGACCGCCACCTCCCTGTCCGAGCTGAAGACCCTTGTCGCCGGTACCCCGGCCGCGGGTATCGAGTCGGCTCCGCGTGAGCCGAAGAAGGATCAGTTCGGCCGTTCCTACGGCACGGGCCGCCGCAAGAACGCCATCGCCCGCGTGTGGGTGAAGCCGGGCAAGGGCGAGATCCTCATCAACGGCAAGAAGCAGGGCCAGTATTTCGCCCGCCCCGTGCTGCGGATGCTGATCGCCCAGCCCTTCCTGGTGGCCGACCGCTACCAGCAGTTCGACGTGTACTGCACGGTCACCGGTGGTGGCCTGTCCGGCCAGGCCGGTGCCGTGCGTCACGGCCTGTCCCGCGCCCTGGTGAACTTTGAGCCGGGCCTGCGTGGCATTCTGAAGAAGGCCGGCTTCCTGACGCGCGACCCCCGCGTGGTCGAGCGGAAGAAGTACGGCAAGGCGAAGGCACGACGCTCCTTCCAGTTCAGCAAGCGCTGACGCTGGGCGGGCCGGCGTACGCGCCGGCCTGTGCCAACAGGCTGTTTCATCGGAAAGGGCGGGTCCGCAAGGACCCGCCCTTTCTGTTTTGGGCCGGATCACGTTTCGGGCCGGGTCACAGGCAGGCCGCAGGCGGTAGGCGTGAAACCGGTTCACGGTTAGGCTAAGCTACGACCCCGACAGGAGGGCCAGATGGCCAAGGGCGCGATTCCCACGATCTTCATCGACGGCGAGGCCGGCACCACCGGGCTCGGCATCCGCGAACGGCTGGAAGCCATTTCCGGCCTCGCCCTGCGCTCGATCGCGCCGGAGCGCCGCAAGGACCCCGAGGCCAAGCGCGCCCTGATGGCCGAGGTCGATCTGGTCGTGCTGTGCCTGCCGGACGCCGCCTCCAAGGAGAGCGCGGCGATGGCCGCCGGCCTGGGCGCTGACGCGCCGAAGCTGCTGGATGCCTCCACCGCGCACCGGGTGCATCCGGACTGGGCCTATGGCGTGCCGGAACTGGCGCCGGGCCAGGCCGAGATCATCGCCAAGGCCGCCAAGGTGGCCAACCCTGGTTGCTATCCCACCGGCGGCATCCTGCTGCTGCGCCCGCTGGTCGAGGCCGGGCTGCTGCCGGCGGACTACCCGGTCACCGTTAACGCGGTCTCCGGCTACTCCGGCGGCGGCAAGGCGATGATCGAGACCTTCGAGGGTGGCGAGCACCCGGCCTTCGAGCTCTACGGCCTGGGGCTGGAGCACAAGCATGTGCCGGAGTTGCAGACCTATTCCAGGCTGACGCGCCGGCCGATCTTCGTGCCCAGCGTGGGGGACTACCGGCAGGGCATGCTGGTCTCCATCCCGCTGCACCTGGACCTGCTGACCGGCACCCCGGCGCCCGAGGCGCTGCACGAGGCGCTGGCCGCCTACTACGCCGGCTCCGAGTTCGTGAAGGTGCTGCCGCCGACGACGGATGCCAAGCTGGAGCCGGAAGCGCTGAACGACACCAACGGGCTGGAGCTGCGCGTCTACGGCAATGCCGCGCGCGGGCAGGCGGTGCTGGTGGCGCGGCTGGATAATCTGGGCAAGGGTGCCTCCGGCGCCGCCGTGCAGAATATCGGGCTGATGCTGGGGGTGGATGTCTCCGCCCGCCTGGCCGAAACCGTCTGAACCGAAGGGACCGACCGCCGCATGCCCCCGCTCTACCCGTTCGAGGGCAAGCTGCCCGCCATTGACCCCACCGCCTTCGTGGCCCCCACGGCGGCGGTGATCGGCGATGTCGAGGTCGGTCCCGATTCCAGCATCTGGTACAATTGCGTGCTGCGGGGGGATACGTTTCCCATCCGTGTTGGCGCCCGCAGCAACATCCAGGACGGGACCATCGTGCATGTGGCGCGCGGCAGCCTGCCGGCGCTGATTGGCGATGACGTGACTGTCGGCCATGCCTGCATCATCCATGCCTGCACCCTGAAGAACCACGCCGTCGTCGGCATGGGGGCGACCGTGCTGGACGGCGCCGTCATCGAGGAAGGCGGCATGCTGGGCGCCGGCGGTTTGCTGACGCCCGGAAAACGGATCGGCCCCGGCGAGTTATGGCTGGGATCCCCCGCGCGCCTGGTGCGGGTGATGAGCGCGGAGGAGCAAGCAGGATGGAAGCGCAACGCCGAACATTATGCCGGCCTGGGCCGGCGGCACCGGGACTCGCTGGCCGGATGAGGCGTGGCACCGCCGCCCTGGCCGTGGCTTTGCTGACGGCCCTGGCCGCCTGCGGCACGGCCCAGCCGCCGCCCACCGCGCTGAACGCCGCCGCCACCAGGCTGGATGCGGACCCGGTGCGCGCTGCCATCCGCGGGGCCGCCGACACCTTCGCCTACCCCGAAAGCGTGCAGAACCGGCCGCAGGAGGCCGCGATCGCCGTGGCGCAGCTGGAGTTCATCGCCGTCGAGATCAT
>Ga0308171_1004578_pt1 | contig 11219 bp, 8 predicted proteins | sample PhyGR1_FD_202135 | JGI IMG/M metagenome (GOLD analysis project Ga0308171, IMG submission 202135) | Phyllosphere microbial communities from UC Gill Tract Community Farm, Albany, California, United States - DLSLSG.R1 | ecosystem: Host-associated > Plants > Phyllosphere > Unclassified | place: USA... | reverse complement strand
GACGAGTGATACCAGAACCCCCGGCCCAGGCCGGGGGTTTTGCTTTCTACAGATAAAATCCCAAGCAACACCCCTCCCTCGCAATGCCCGTCTACACTCGAAATATTCCCCGTGCCATAACGAGACCGTTATGCCCAGACTGCCGGCCGTGTTACTGCTGTCGCTGCTGACCTGGACCGCAACGGCTGGCGCGTTGACTCTTAGCGATGATGAGCGTGGCTGGCTGGCGGACCATCAGGAGTTGCGCTTGGGGGTGGATGCGTCGTGGCCACCCTTTGAATACCGTGACGACGAGGGCCGCTACCAAGGTTTGGCGGCCGACTACGTGCGCCTGATCCAGGACCGCCTGGGCGTGCGCGTCAAGCTGATCGAGCCGGAGAACTGGAGCGCCGTGCTGGAGCAGGCCCGCAACAACCAGCTCGACCTGCTGCCCGGCATCATGTCCACACCCGAGCGCCAGGGCTACATGGCATTCACTCGCCCGTACCTGGACTTCCCCATCGTCATCCTGGCCCATGAAGGCGGCGCCAAACCGCGCACCCTGAAGGACCTCTACGGCTTGAAGATTGCCGTGGTAGAAAACTACGCCCCTCATGAACTGCTGCGCACCCATCATCCCGACCTCAACCTGGTGGCCATGCCGAACGTCAGCTCGACGCTGCAGGCCCTGGCCACCGATGAAGTGGATGCGGTGGTCGGCGACCTCGCCTCAAGCGTCTGGAGCCTTCGCCAACTCAAGCTCGACGGCTTGTACGTCAGCGGCGAAACCCCCTACCGTTACCAATTGGCGATGGGCGTACCGCGCGACAACAAAATGCTCGTGGGCATCCTCGACAAGGTGCTGGCTGACCTCAGCCCGGAAGAAACCGACGCGATCCAGCAACATTGGGTCGGCAGCGTTACCGACCATCGCACGTTCTGGAAGGACCTGCTGATCTATGGCCTGCCCGCCGTGCTGTTATTGAGCACCGTATTGGCCGTGGTGATCCGGATCAATCGCCGGCTCAGTTCGGAAATTGCCCGCCGCGTCGCCCTCGAACAGGAACTGCGCAGCAGCGAATACCACTATCGCGGCCTGGTGGAGAGCCTGTCCGCCATCGCCTGGGAAGCCAGTGTCACCGACTTCACCTACAGCTACGTGTCACCGCATGCCGAGGAATTACTCGGTTATCCCCGCGCACACTGGCTGATTCCGGGCTTCTGGCGCAACATCATTCACCCCGCTGACCTGACGCGCGCCGAAGCCTATTGCTACCGTGAAACCCGCGCTAACCGCGATCACAGCATCGATTACCGCGTGATCACCGCCGACGGCCGTTGCCTGTGGGTGCGTGACATCGTCAGCCTGATAGAACACGGGCATGAGCCGGTACTGCGCGGCCTGATGATCGATATCAGCGAGGCCAAGCGCACCGAGGAAGCCTTGCAGCTGTCCGAGCAGAAATTCGCCTCGGTGTTCCAGCAATGCCCGGACATGTTGGTGATTGCTCGTCTCTCCGATGGCTGCCTGCTGGAGGTCAACAAGGCATTCGAAGACCAAATAGGCCTGAAGGCCGAACACGTGGTGGGTAAAACCGCCACCGAACTGAATATCTGGGGCATTCAGGGCGTGGGGCCGGACCTGCTGCAACGGGTGCAGACCACCAGCATTCGCAACCTGGAAATGCCCTTTCTGCGCAGCAATGGCCAAGCCTTCACCGGGTTGATCTCCGCCGAACCGTTTCAACTCGACACCATTGAAGCCATTGTGGTGGTGGTGCGCGACATCACCCAGCTCAAGGAAACCCAGCAACAACTGCAGACCTCCGAAGAGAAATTCGCCAAGGCCTTTCACGCCTCCCCTGACGGTTTGCTGCTGAGCCGACAGCGCGATGGTCTGCTGATTGAAGTGAACGACGGTTTCAGCCGAATCACTGGTTTCACCAGCGCCACGTCCCTCGACCAATCGACCTTGGACCTGGGCATCTGGGTCGACCTCAACGAACGCAAACACATGCTGGAGCTGATGCAGCGCGATGGCTTTGTGCGCGACTTCATCTGCCATATACGCCGCAGCGATGGCCAGATCCGCCTGTGCGAGTTATCCAGCCGCCCGCTGCCTATCGGCGACGACGATTGCATGCTGACCATCGCGCGAGACATCACCGAACGCCAACTGATGCAGGAAAAACTGCAACAAGCTGCCACCGTGTTCGAGAGCACGGCCGAAGGCGTATTGATCACCGACACCCGGCAGAACATCAGTGCCGTCAACCGTGCCTTCAGTGAAATCACCGGCTACAGCGAGGCCGAAGCCCTCGGCAACACCCCCCGCTTACTCGCTTCCGGGCTGCATGACAGCGCATTTTATGCGGCGATGTGGCACCAATTGACCGCCCAAGGGCACTGGCAGGGCGAGATCTCCAACCGTCGCAAGAACGGTGAGCTTTACCCCAGTTGGCTGACCATCAGCGCCGTGCGCAACCGCGAGCAGTTGATCACACACTTCGTCGCGGTGTTTGCCGACATCTCCAGCCTCAAACTTGCCCAGGCGCGCCTCGACTACCAGGCGCATCACGACCCCTTGACCGGCCTGCCCAACCGCACACTCTTCGAAAGCCGGCTGCAAGCGGCCCTCAACGGCCATCAGGAAACCGGTCAACAAGGCGCCGTACTGTTTCTCGACCTGGACCGCTTCAAACACATCAACGACAGCCTCGGCCACCCGATCGGCGACCTGCTGCTCAAAGACATCGCCGTGCGCCTCAAGGAGCAGTTGCGAGACATCGACACCGTCGCCCGCCTGGGCGGCGACGAGTTCATCATCCTGCTCCCCGGCTTGCAGCACGCCAGCGACGCCCAGTACCTGGCCAACAAACTGCTGGCCTGCTTCACACCACCGTTCCAGGCGGGTGAGCATGAGTTCTTTATCAGCGCGAGCATCGGCACCAGCCTATACCCGGAGGACGGCACCGACGTCGCCACGCTGGTCAAGAACGCCGACGCCGCGATGTACCGCTCCAAGGCCAAGGGGCGCAACCGGGTTGAAAGCTATACTCGCGACCTCACCGCCCAGGCCAACGAACGCGTGGCACTCGAACACGAACTGCGCCGCGCCATCGAGCGCGATGAGCTGAGCCTCTACTACCAGCCCAAACTGAGCCTCGCGACCCATGAACTGATCGGTGCCGAAGCGCTGATCCGCTGGCATCACCCCACGTTTGGCGACGTACCGCCCGAACACTTTATTGCCCTCGCCGAAGAGAATGGCATGATCCTGCAGATTGGCGACTGGGTGCTGGAACAGGCCTGCCGGCAAATGCACGCCTGGCAAGGCCACTTCGACGATTTCGGCCCACTGTCGGTCAACCTGGCCGGCGCACAATTGCGCCACCCTGGCTTATTGGGCCGTATCAAACAGCTGCTGCATGACTACCAGCTCGATCCCGGCCGCCTGCAACTGGAAATCACCGAAAACTTCATCATGAGCCAGGCCGAAGAAGCGCTGGATGTCCTGCACCAGCTCAAAGACCTCGGCGTACAGCTCGCCATTGACGACTTTGGCACCGGCTATTCATCCCTCAGCTACCTCAAACGCCTGCCGCTGGACTTCCTCAAGATCGACCAATCCTTCGTCCGCGGCCTGCCCGACGACCCCCACGACGCCGCCATCGTGCGCGCCATCATCGCCTTGGGCCACAGCATGCAATTCACCATCATCGCCGAAGGCGTGGAGAACCCCGCACAGCAAGCCTTCCTGGCTTCCGAAGGCTGCGAACAGATGCAAGGCTACATCGTCAGCCTGCCGCTACCGCCGGCGCTTTTTGCCGCGACGTTTCTTCGTATGAGGATTGAGGACTTTTCGGATGGCACAGCGGAGAAACCATCGTTATAATCCGCGACCTGTTACAGGGCCTATAGCTCAGTTGGTCAGAGCAGAGGACTCATAATCCTTTGGTCCACGGTTCAAGTCCGTGTGGGCCCACCAAACAAGAAAGCCGCGCATTGCGCGGCTTTTGTGTGTCTGGCAGCCTCACTTCGCAAACAACTGCCCGATATCCCTGAATGCCTTGAACTCCAGTGCGTTCCCGCAGGGGTCAAACAGAAACAACGTCGCCTGCTCCCCCACTTGGCCCTTGAAACGAATGTGCGGTTCCAGCACGAACCGGGTTTGCTGCGCCTGCAGGCGCTCCGCCAACGCCTGCCACTCTTCCCAGCCCAGTACCACGCCGAAATGCGGCACGGGCACGTTGTGGCCGTCGACTGCGTTGGTGTGGGCGGATTCCTGTGAGGCGGTTTTCGGGTGTTCGTGAATGACCAACTGATGCCCGAAGAAGTTGAAGTCGACCCAGTGTTCGCTGGAACGCCCCTCTTCAAGGCCAAAGACTTGACCGTAGAAATGCCGCGCAGCGGCGAGGTCATAGACCGGAATTGCCAGGTGAAAAGGTGCGAGTGTCATCAGGTCAAACCTCTGTGGGTATTAAGTGCCCCGAGTTTAGTCTTGCTCCTGACGATGAAAAGACGATAGTTTTTGCGCCGAGCTCAAATTATTTTGATCAATCGAGACGCCCATGTTGCGCGAATTGAAGACCTTTATTGCGGTAACCCGTCACGGCACGTTCGCGGCGGCAGGCATGCATATCGGGCTGACGCAGTCGGCGGTCAGTGCGCAGATTCGTCAACTGGAACAGACGCTCGGCGTGCAGTTGTTCGACCGTACCGGGCGCCAGGCCACGTTGAATGCGGCCGGTTTGCGCGCCTTGCCGTTGGCCAGGGAGATCCTGGAAACCTTCAATCGCATGGCCGTGCCGGTGGGTGCCAACGAGTACCGAGGCGAGCTGAAAGTGGGCGCCATCACCACCGCGCAAACCGGTCTGCTGCCCCAGGCACTGGTGCGTTTGCGCCAGGCAGCGCCGACGGTGGAGTGCAAACTGATACCCGGTGTGTCCCTGGAGCTGTTGAGTCGGGTGGACGCCGGCGAATTGGATTCGGCCATCATCATTCGTCCGCCCTTTGACTTGCCCAAGGAGTTGCACGTACAGGTCCTGCGCAAGGAGCCGTTTGCACTGGTCGTGCCTCATGCGCTGACGGGCGATGACCCTTTGCACGTGCTCGCGACACAGCCCCATGTACGTTACGACCGTGCTTCGTTTGGCGGACGGTTGGTCAGCCGCTTCCTGCGTGAACAGAAGCTGGATGTACAGATGGCGCTGGAGTTGGATGAGCTGGAAGCCATCGTCAAGATGGTCGAGTGTGGCCTGGGCGTGTCGTTGATTCCTCAGGCGGGGTTGTGGCTGGAGCGCTCGCCCAAGGTGCGAATCATCCCATTGGGCGGCCTGACGTTTTACCGCGAAATCATCCTGCTCAGTCGCCACAGCCAACAGCATCTCCCCGTGCCGCAACTGTTTACCCGCTGCCTCCTCGCCGACGCCAGCCTGTAAGATGCCAGCACATTGCCCCCCCCGTATCGGAGCCCTCGCCTTGCCCGCCCTAGACGAAATTGATCGCCAACTGATCGCCGCCCTGCAGATCAACGCCCGCGAAAGTGTGGCCATGCTCGCCCGGCAGTTGGGCATCGCACGCACCACGGTGACGTCGCGCCTGGCACGCCTGGAGAAAACCCAGGTGATCACCGGTTATGGCGTGCGCCTCGGGCAGCGTGTCGTCGATGGTGGTTTGCAGGCTTACGTCGGGATCACCGTGCAAGCGCGCTCGGGCAAGGAAGTGCTGCGTAGGTTGAGTGCGATGGCCCAGGTGCAACAGTTGTGCGCGGTGAGTGGTGAGTTCGATTACGTCGCTTGGCTGCGCACGGATTCGCCCGAGCAGTTGGACCAATTGCTGGACCAGATCGGCAGTGTGGATGGGGTGGAGAAAACCACAACGTCGATCATCCTCAGTAACAAATTGGATCGCGGACAGCCAATCTGATCAACAGGTTCGTCATTCTGACTAAAAACAGATCAATCCGACGACACTTTGCGCCTTATTAACGAACGCCACGCTCCCTAAACTGGCTGCCATCTTTTCCTATACTCAGCGGGTCACGCCCGCCAGGTCGCCAGTAAGGGTCAGCCATGAGCATTCCGTCCAGCACCATCAGCAAGACCAATCGCCACCCCGCCGACGGCAAGAAACCCATCACCATCTTTGGTCCGGACTTTCCGTTTGCCTTTGATGACTGGATCGAACACCCCGCAGGCCTGGGCAGCATCCCCACCGCCAACCACGGTGCCGAAGTGGCGATTGTCGGCGCCGGGATCGCGGGCCTGGTGGCCGCCTACGAGCTGATGAAACTGGGCCTCAAGCCGGTGGTGTACGAAGCCTCTAAAATGGGCGGTCGCCTGCGCTCCCAAGCCTTCGAAGGGGCCGAAGGCATCATCGCCGAGCTGGGTGGCATGCGCTTTCCGGTGTCGTCCACCGCGTTCTATCACTATGTCGACAAGCTGGGGCTGGAAACCAAACCCTTCCCCAACCCACTGACGCCGGCGTCCGGCAGTACGGTCATTGACCTTGAAGGCCAGACCCACTACGCGCAAAAACTCTCCGACTTGCCGGTCCTGTTCCAGGAAGTGGCGGACGCCTGGGCCGACGCCCTGGAAGCGGGTTCGCAGTTCGGCGATATCCAGCAAGCCATCCGCGACCGCGACGTGCCGCGCCTCAAGGAGCTGTGGAACAAGCTGGTGCCACTGTGGGATGACCGCACCTTCTACGACTTTGTCGCCACCTCCAAGGCCTTCGCCAAGTTGTCCTTCCATCACCGCGAAGTGTTCGGCCAGGTCGGCTTTGGCACCGGCGGCTGGGACTCGGACTTCCCCAACTCGATGCTGGAAATCTTCCGCGTGGTAATGACCAACTGCGATGACCACCAACACCTGGTGGTCGGCGGCGTGGCACAGGTGCCGATGGGCATCTGGCGCCATGTACCGGAGCGTTGCGCCCACTGGCCGGCGGGCACCAGCCTGAGTTCGCTGCACCGCGGTGCGCCAAGGGCAGGGGTGAAACGCATTGCCCATGCCGCGGATGGTCGTTTCGCCGTCACCGACAACTATGGCGACACTCGCGAATACGCTGCTGTACTGACCACCTGCCAAAGCTGGCTGCTGACCACCCAGATCGAATGCGACGAAACCCTGTTCTCGCAAAAAATGTGGATGGCCCTGGACCGCACGCGCTACATGCAATCGTCGAAAACCTTCGTGATGGTCGACCGCCCGTTCTGGAAAGACAAAGACCCGGAGACCGGCCGTGACCTGATGAGCATGACCCTCACCGATCGCCTGACCCGTGGCACGTACCTGTTCGATAACGGCGACGACAAGCCGGGTGTGATCTGCCTGTCGTACTCGTGGATGAGCGACGCCCTGAAAATGCTGCCGCAGCCCATCGACAAGCGCGTAAAACTGGCCCTCGACGCCCTGAAAAAGATCTACCCGAAAGTCGATATCAAGGCGCGCATCATCGGCGACCCGATCACCGTGTCATGGGAAGCCGACCCGCATTTCCTCGGTGCCTTCAAAGGCGCGCTGCCGGGCCACTATCGCTACAACCAACGCATGTATGCACACTTCATGCAGAAGGACATGCCCGCCGAGCAACGTGGGATCTTTATCGCCGGTGATGATGTGTCCTGGACGCCTGCCTGGGTCGAAGGCGCCGTGCAAACCTCGCTGAACGCGGTGTGGGGCATCATGACCCACTTCGGTGGCAGCACTCACCCGGAGAACCCAGGACCGGGTGACGTATTCGATGAAATCGGACCGATCGCCCTGGCCGATTAAGGAGTTGAACATGCGCGTCGCCCTGTACCAATGCCCACCGCAGCCGCTGGATGTAAGCGGCAACCTCAAGCGCCTGCACGCTTTGGCGCATGAGGCCTCCAGTGCCGATGTGCTGGTGCTGCCGGAGATGTTTCTCACCGGCTACAACATCGGCGCCGAGGCCGTTGGCGCGCTGGCCGAGGCGCAGGATGGGCCGTCGGCACACGCGATCGCCGAACTGGCCAAAAGCGCCGGGCTGGCAATTCTGTACGGTTACCCGGAACGGGCCGAGGATGGCCAGATCTACAACGCCGTGCAGTTGATCGACACCCACGGCCAGCGCCGGTGCAACTACCGCAAGACCCATCTGTTTGGCGACCTGGACCACTCGATGTTCAGCGCCGGCGAGGATGATTTCCCTCTGGTGGAGCTCAACGGCTGGACGCTTGGTTTTCTGATCTGTTACGACCTGGAGTTCCCGGAAAACACCCGGCGCCTAGCCCTGGCCGGTGCCGAACTGATCCTGGTGCCCACCGCCAACATGGTGCCGTTCGACTTTGTCGCCGACGTCACCGTGCGGGCGCGGGCCTTCGAAAACCAGTGTTATGTGGCCTACGCCAATTACTGTGGGCGTGAAGGCGAGATCCAGTACTGCGGGCAAAGCAGCATCGCCGCACCGAATGGACAGCGCATTGCCCAGGCGGGCCTGGATGAAGCCTTGATCGTCGGGGAGCTGGATCGCCAGTCGATCCTCGACGCCCGCGCCGCCAATCACTACTTGCAGGACCGCCGCCCCGAGTTGTACGGGGCGCTGCACAAGCCCTGATCCAGTCGGTTTGCTAACATGGGCACATTCTACGTTTCGGAAGTGCCCATGCCTGCGCCGGCCCACCCTCATCCCCTTCAACTGACCCTGGCCAATGGCCTGCGAGTTTCCTTGCAGCATGCGCCGCGTTTGAAACGTTGCGCCGCCGTTTTGCGCGTAGCGGCAGGCAGCCATGATGTGCCACTGGCTTGGCCGGGGTTGGCGCATTTCATGGAGCATTTGCTGTTCCTCGGCACAGAGCGCTTTCCCACGAGTGAAGGGTTGATGGCCTACGTGCAACGCCATGGCGGTCAGGTCAATGCCAGCACCCGCGAGCGCACCACGGATTTTTTCTTTGAATTGCCGGTTGCAACATTTGCCGATGGGTTGGAGCGCTTGGGTGACATGCTCACCCACCCACGCCTGGCCCTGGAGGATCAATTGCGCGAGCGCGAGGTAGTGCACGCGGAGTTCGTCGCCTGGTCCCAGGATGCCAAGGCTCAGCAGCAGGTCGCGTTGCTTGAAGGACTGGCGGCGGATCATCCACTGCGGGGTTTCCATGCAGGCAACCGCGACAGCTTGCCGGTAGAACGTGAGGCATTTCAGCAGGCGTTGCGCGAATTTCACGCGCAGTTCTATCAGAGCGGACAGATGACCTTGAGCCTGGCGGGCCCGCAATCACTGGAGGCGCTGCAAGGCTTGGCACAGTCGTTCAGTGAACAGCTGACTTCTGGGCCTCTGCGCCCACAATCCGCCCCACCGGCATTGATGCCGGGCCAGGCGCGGGGCTATCAGCACATCGCCAATCATCACCTGCATCACGTCATTACCTGCGACGCGCCCCGGCCAGCGCTGGAGTTTCTTTGCACCTGGCTTAACACCTCGGCGCCCGGCGGATTGCTGGCTGAACTGAAGACGCGACAACTGGCCAGTGCACTGCAGGCGTCAGTGCTTTATGACTACGCTGGGCAGGCTGTGCTGGATATCGACTTCACCACCCGAGGCGAATCGGCTAGCCAAATAGAGGCATTGCTGCTCGACTGGCTGAGCTTTTTCGCACACAGCGACTGGACTTCACTGCGGGAAGAATTCGCACTGTTGGCCGCTCGGCAACGGCAGGTCCAAGGCGCTCTGGCATTGGCAAAAAACCACAGCCAGGATCTCTCGGAACAGAGTGTGGCCGCCCTCAAGACCCTGCTGGATTCACTGCACCTACCGCCCTCCGGACACACGTGGCAACTGCCACCGAACAACCCATTCCTGCGCCCTCCGATCAAGGAAGAACGCGCCGGCCTGATTCGCGGCCAGACCAGCGCCCACCGAGGCTTACGCACCTTTGCCCAGGATCGTTCCCGTGGCCGCAAGGAAGTGTCGGCGCTGACATTCAGTCAAGCATTGGCAGACGACGGCGACGAAGGCGCGCTGTATCTGCAATGGCGGTCAGCGCCTTGCGGCCTTGAAAGTGCTTTGCAGCCGTTGCGTGAGAATGCCCGTCAGGCAGGCGTCGAATTGTCATTCGAAAACCTGGGACAGGACGGGCTGGTGAAGATGGTCGGGCTACAGGAGCCCATGCCAGCCGTGTTGGACCGGTTGGCGCAAAGCCTGAATCAACCGCAGGAAGCTCAACCCGTCTTGCCACAGATGATTGCCATCCGTGAATTGCTCAAGGCGCTGCCCGCTTGCTGCAACGGTCACAACGCTGAATCGACAGCCTGGGCCACCGCACGTTGGCAAGGCCTGGGCCTGGGCTTTTCCGCCTCCCATGAAGCCGCGATCAAAACCGCAGCGGCCCGTCTGCCAGGGCAACCCGCGCGGCTTGATCAAGCACGTCCTTCCCTCAGCGGTCAGCGCCTATGGCACACGCTAAAAACCGACTCGGACGAAGCCGCACTGCTGCTGTTTTGCCAGGCGCCAAGCCAGTCCCTGGCGGATGAAGCCGCATGGCGACTGCTGGGCCATCTGGTCCAAGGGCCGTTCTACCAGCGCCTGCGCGTCGAGCTGCAAATCGGCTACGCCGTGTTCAGCGGCATCCGACAGATAAACGGCCAGACCGGCCTGCTATTCGGCGTGCAATCCCCCAGCGTGTCCCTGGAGGGCATCGCTGATCACCTGCAAGCCTTCCTCCAACAACTGCCGGCACTGATCGATAGCAGCGACGACCTGGGCAACCTGGCCCTGGCACAGCAGTTCTCAGCACAGACACTGCCCAACGCCCAAGCCGCCGAACTGCTGTGGCACGCCCATCTGGCAGGTCATCCGTCGGGTTATCTGGATCAACTGCAATCCCACATCCAAGCCTGTACCCGCGAAGCGTTGCAGCTCGCCGCCCAGCAATTGAACAACGCCACAGGCGGCTGGCGCTGCGTGGCCAACGGCCCGTGCAGCTCGGCTGGCTGGCAAGCGGCAGGCTGATCATTGCCGCCCCTGCAAAAGCCTTTTTCCATCAAGACAGCGCTAACTTGAAAAGAATTGCGTAACATTCCCACGCACACATCTGAACATCTCCGATTGGAGGTGGACTATATGTATTACTTGGTAGTAAACGTCCCATCCCTTCGTAGGAGTAAGAATATGACCTGGTCCAAACCTGCTTACACTGATCTGCGTATTGGTTTCGAAGTCACCATGTACTTCGCCAGCCGTTAATCGGCTGGGTAATACAACGCCTCGGTTCGCCC
>Ga0308171_1004576_pt1 | contig 11222 bp, 12 predicted proteins | sample PhyGR1_FD_202135 | JGI IMG/M metagenome (GOLD analysis project Ga0308171, IMG submission 202135) | Phyllosphere microbial communities from UC Gill Tract Community Farm, Albany, California, United States - DLSLSG.R1 | ecosystem: Host-associated > Plants > Phyllosphere > Unclassified | place: USA... | reverse complement strand
ACCTCGAACACGTCGCCCAGAAGCTCAACGGGCGTCCACGCAAAACGCTGGGCTGGGATACCCCAGCCCAGCGTCTGCTAGAACTCGTTTAATTCAGTTGGTGTTGCGACGACCCATTGAATCCGCCCTCCAGAGGGCGGGGCGTTTCCTCTGCGTCGCCCCATCGCCCCATCGCGCCGCAGCCCCCCCGGGGGCACCGAGAAACGCCGTTCCTCCCGACACACGCCGTCTCGCGCCGTGTCTGAGGAGAAATAGCGTTTATCGATGGGAGGGGATGCCACGCCCCGGGCGTCCGGCGAGCGCGCACCCCGATAGGGTCGGGGCATGCCGCGCCTGCTCGTCCGCCGCCCCTCGCCGCTGCTCGCCGACGGCGAGCTCACCCACCTCGACCGCGTTCCCGTCGACCCCGATCTGGCCCTCGCCCAGTGGCGCGGGTACGTCGACGCATTCCGAGCCCGCGGGTGGGAGGTCGTCGAGATCGCCCCGGCCGACGACCAGCCCGACGGCGTGTTCGTCGAGGACGCGGTGGTGATGTTCGGCGACCTCGCCGTGTTGTGCCGTGCGGGTGCGGCGTCGCGCCGCGGCGAGGCCGACAGCGTTCGCGCGGGGGTGATGGCATCCGGGATCCGGCTCGAAGAGATCGTCCAGCCCGCGACCCTCGACGGCGGCGACGTGCTGAAGGTCGGGCGCACGGTCTACGTCGGCGCCTCGTCGCGCACGAACGCCGAGGGCATCTCGCAGCTTCGCGCACTCCTCACGCCGCGCGGGTGGGAGGTTCGCGAGATCGCCGTGACGAAGGTGCTGCACCTCAAGTCCGGCGTGACGGCACTCCCCGACGGCACCGTCGTCGGCTTCGAGCCGCTCGTCGACGACCCCGCGCAGTTCCCGGTCTTCGCCGGCGTCCCGGAAGAGCACGGGACGGCTGTGGTGGTGCTCGACGACCGCACCGTCCTGATGTCGTCGGATGCGCCGAGGACCGCCGCAGCCCACCGCGAACGCGGGCTCGACGTCGTGACCGTCGACGTCAGCGAGTTCGAGAAGCTCGAGGGCTGCGTCACGTGCCTGTCGGTGCGGGTGCGCGACTGAGAACCCACGCTCTGCGTCGTGCGGAGCGACGTCAGGCGTGCAGCGCCTCGTTCAGCGTCACGCCCACGCCGGCGCGCGCCGAGGCCTCGACCGCGCCGGTGAGGGAGTTGCGGCGGAACAGGATGCCGTCGCGGCCCGACAGCTCGCCGGCCTTGACCGTCTCGTCCCCGACGCGCACCTTCGTGCCGGCGGTCACGTAGAGCCCCGCCTCGACGACGCAGTCGTCGCCGAGCGAGATGCCGATGCCCGCGTTCGCGCCGAGGAGTGTGCGGGCGCCGATCGAGACGCGGTGCGTGCCGCCGCCGGAAAGCGTGCCCATGATCGAGGCGCCGCCGCCGATGTCGGTGCCGTCGCCGATGACGACGCCCTGCGAGACGCGCCCCTCGATCATCGAGGAGCCGAGGGTGCCGGCGTTGAAGTTGACGAAGCCCTCGTGCATGACGGTGGTGCCGGGGGACAGGTGGGCGCCGAGGCGCACGCGCGACGCGTCTGCGATCCGGACTCCAGCGGGCAGCACGTAGTCGGTGAGACGCGGGAACTTGTCGAGTCCCTGGACCTGGATGCCGTGCCGCTGGAGCGCAGGACGCAGGCGCGCCGCGTCGTCGGGGGGCATCGGGCCCGCGGTCGTCCATGCGACGTTCGGAAGGTGGCCGAAGATGCCGTCGAGATTGATCTCGTTCGGGCGCACGAGCAGGTGCGACAGCGCGTGCAGACGCAGGTAGGCGTCGGCCGTGGAGGCGGGAGCCGCGTCGGCGTCGATTGTCAGCGAGACCGTCTCGATGCGGACGTTGCGGCGATCGTCGGTCCCCGCCTGCGCGGTGAGTTCGGCGGACACCTCCGCGTTGTCGCCCAGAACGGGGTGCGGGAACCACGCATCGAGCACGGTCCCTCCCTCGGCGATCGTCGAGAGTCCGGCACCGCTGATACGTCGTTCGTTGCTCACCCGACCAGGCTACCGGCGCGACCGCCCTCGGTAGGATCGAGGGCATGCCGTCGCTTGATCTCACGTCCTCGTCCGTCGACCTCACGCGGGCGATCTGCGACATCCCGAGCGTCTCCGGTGACGAGACCCCTCTCGCCGACGCGATCGTCGACGCCCTCGCCCCGTTCGGCCACCTCGAGATCATCCGCGACGGCGACACCGTCGTCGCCCGGACGAACCTCGGTCGCGCGCGCCGCGTCGTGATCGCGGGGCACATCGACACCGTGCCCATCAACCGCAACCTGCCGGTCGAGGACCGCGAGGTCGACGGCGAAGACGTCCTCTGGGGTCGGGGCACGGTTGACATGAAGGCCGGCGTCGCGGTGCAGCTCAAGCTGGCGGCCGAGCTCGCTGAGCCCGAGGTCGACATCACCTGGATGTGGTACGACCACGAGGAGGTCGACTCCTCGCTGAACGGCCTCGGCCGCCTCTCGCGCAACCGCCCCGACCTGTTCGTGGGAGACTTCGCCATCCTGGGCGAGCCGAGCAACGGCGAGGTCGAGGGTGGATGCAACGGCACCCTCCGCGCGATCGTGCGCACGGACGGCGTCCGCGCCCACAGCGCGCGGTCGTGGATCGGCGAGAACGCGATCCACAAGGCCGCCCCGATCCTCGCGCGCCTCGCGGAGTACCGCGCTCGCGAGATCGAGGTCGAGGGGCTGCTCTACCGCGAGGGTCTGAACGCCGTGAAGATCTCGGGCGGGGTGGCCGGCAACGTGATCCCCGATGCCTGCGAGGTCGAGGTCAACTATCGCTTCGCCCCCAGTCGCGACGCGGCCGGCGCGGAGCGCGTCGTCCGCGACGTGTTCACCGGCTTCGACGTTGAGTTCGTCGACATCGCCGAGGGGGCACGGCCCGGTCTCGACGCGCCCCTCGCCCAGGAGTTCGTCGCGGCCGTCGGCGCGACGCCGCGGCCCAAGTACGGCTGGACCGATGTCGCGCGGTTCTCGGCCCTCGGCATCCCCGCCGTCAACTACGGTCCCGGCGACCCGCACCTGGCCCACCACGACGAGGAGCGCGTGCCCGTGGCGCAGATCGACGCCGTGGAGCGCGGGCTCCGCGCGTGGCTGAGCGGGTCGTGACCGCCGAGGTCGAGACATCCCGGAACGTCCGGGGGTGGGCGCGCCTGCCCGTCGCGGCGCGTATCGCGCTGATCTACATCGCCGCGCGCCTGATCACGACCGGCTTCTTCCTCCTCGCGGCGGGATCGTCGGGTCCCGGTTCGCGGTACGGGGTGGAGCCGTCGCTCGGGGAGCTCGCGCTCGGCTGGGACGCGCAGTGGTACTGGCTCGTGGCGGTGTCGGGATACCCCGCTGAACTGCCCGTGAACGCGGCGGGCGCCGTGACCGAGAACGCCTGGGCGTTCCTTCCCGTGTTCCCGTACCTGTCCGCCGCCCTCGGGGGCCTGCTCGGGTCGTGGGGCGCCGGCGCGGTGACCATCTCGCTCCTGGCCGGCTACGGCGCCAGTGTCGGCCTGCACGCGCTCCTGCGCGAGAGGCTCGGCGACGGCGCGGCCACTTGGGCGGTCGTGTTCTTCGCCGCGGGCCCGCTCGCCGCGCTGTTCCAGGTCGGCTACGCCGAGTCCCTCTTCCTGTTCTTGCTCTTCCTCGCGCTGCGCGGCGTTCAGCAGCGCCGCTGGGGGTGGCTGTACGTTCTCGTTCCCGTGATGGGGTTCACGAGGCCGGGCATCCTCGCCTTCGCCCTCTTCCTCGCGCTCTACGGGATTCTCCGGTTCCATCGTCGACGCAGCGATCCGCTGCCCCGACGCGAGGTGATCCACATCGTCGCGCTCGGCCTGCTCAGTGCGGCCGTGGGCTTCGGGTGGCAGTTGATCGCTGCCGCCGTGACAGGCGACGCGGGGGCCTACCTGGCGACCGAGCTCGCGTGGCGGCGCAACTGGATCGCGGATTCGAGCGGTCACTTCGTCCCCGTCGCGGGCTGGGTGCAGGCGGCGGCGTTCTGGTTCACGCAGTGGGGGTGGGGGCCGTGGGCCGGCTACGTGGCGCTCGTGCTGTTCGTCCTCGGCGTGACCGCCGCGCTGGTGTTCCTGCGTCCCGTGAAGACGCTCGGCATCGAGATCCGTCTCTGGTCGGCCGGCTACCTCGTGTACCTGCTGCTGGTGTTCTTCCCGCAGAGCAGCGTCTTCCGACTCCTTCTTCCCGTGTCGCCCCTCTGGGGAGCGGTGGCGGTACCGCGCTCGACCGCGTGGCGTGTCGGCGTCCTGGGGGTGGGCCTGATCGGACAGTGGTGGTGGATCTACAACATGTATGCCCTCGCCAACACGTATTGGCAGATTCCCTGACCGGATGCCGTGGTGCTTCGCGTGGCGCGACATGACGTGCCCCGCGAGCTACCGGTAAACTGTCTGCAGACCAACGACGAAAAGGGGGCCGCGATGGCAGCCATGAAGCCGAGAACCGGCGACGGACCGATGGAGGCCGTGAAGGAGGGCCGGCTGATCATCGTGCGCGTGCCGCTCGAGGGCGGCGGGCGACTCGTCGTGTCGGTGAACGACGCCGAGGCGAAAGAGCTTCACGACGTCCTCGGTGGTGTCGTCAGCGCATCCTGATCCATCTCCACGAAAAAGGCCGGTCCCACGAGGGGCCGGCCTTTTTCGTCACAGAGGGATGCGCACGTTCCGCGCGCGGCCCGCTCCGGCCGGTCAGACCCGGGGGCCGACCGTGGTCAGCTGCAGCAGGCCCTCGCCGGTCGTCGACAACGCGCCGAAAACGGCGGGGGAGGCCTGAACCTCCTGGATGAGGGAGCGATACGCCGTCGTGACGGCATCGCGGCGGACGGGATCGGCGACCGCACCCGCGGCGAGGACTCGGGGGATCAGCACTGTTCCGCCGGCGCGGACGAGCCGGAGTCCGTGCTCGACGTACTCGATCACGCCGTCGGGGTCGGCGTCGATGAAGACGATGTCGTACGACGCCTCGTTCATGCGCGGAAGCACGTCGGATGCTCGGCCCGTGATGAAGCGCGCTCGGGCGGCGGGGATCCGGGCGTCGGCGAAGGCGGCGCGCGCGGCGCCGAGGTGCTCGGGCTCGCTGTCGATGGTGGTCAACGTGGCGCGCGGCGACCCGTGCAGCAGCCACAACCCGGAGACTCCGCCCCCGGTGCCGACCTCGACGACGTTCAGTGCCCGCGTCGCTGCCGCCAGCAGGGCGGTCTGCGCGCCGACCGCGGGGCTGATGGGGGCCGCACCGAGCTCGAGCGCGTGGGCGCGAGCGCGAGCGATGTGCTCCGGCTCCACCGTCGACTCCTGCACGAACCGCTCGTTCGCCTCGTAACCGCTCACCTGAACCTCCTCGCCCAGGCTAGAGGTCGTCGTGGTGACAGACGCCGAGGCGCGGCGGGTAATCTGAACTCATGTTCTTCGGCCTGACCATCGAGAAGCTCATGCTGATCGGTGTGGTCGCCGCGCTCCTGATCGGACCGGAGCGTCTACCCAAGTACGCCGAGACCCTCGCGAAGCTCACGCGCCGCGCGAAAGAGACCCTGCAGGGCGCGAAGACGCGGATGCGCGACGAGATGGGGCCCGAGTTCGACGACGTCGACTGGCGCAAGCTCGATCCCCGTCAGTACGACCCGCGCCGCATCGTCCGCGAGGCTCTCCTCGACGACACACCGACCGCGACGATGCGCGCGGCCGGTGCCGCGGCTCTCGCCGCACGGGCGACTCCCGAGAAGCCTCCCTTCGTCCCCGGGGCGCTGCCGCCGTTCGACGACGAGGCCACCTGATCCGTCACCTGATCCGTCACGGGAGGGCTCGCGTCCGCGGTGTCGGCGCTACGCGGAGGGAGTGACGCGCAGCGGGCGCCCCGACAGCCCGCGAGGGCGCACCGTCAGCGCGGTCGCGATCGCGTCAATCGCGCGTGATGCCGCGTCGTCGGGCGCGGTGATCACGACCGGTCGGCCGTCGTCACCCCCGCTGCGAAGCGCTGGGCTCAGCGGGACGGATGCCAGGAGGGGGACCTCCGCGTCGGCCGTTGACAGCGCCCGGGCGACGGTCGCGCCCCCGCCCGCACCGAACAGATCGAGCGAGGTACCGTCGGGAAGGGTCATCGCGGCCATGTTCTCGATGACCCCGATCACGTTCTGACCCGTCTGGCGCGCGACGGTCCCCGATCGAACGGCGACGTCGGCGGCGGCGGCCTGCGGTGTGGTCACGACGAGAACGTCCGCGTGGGGGAGGAGCTGGCCCACCGAGATCGCGACATCGCCGGTTCCCGGGGGCATGTCCAGCAGCAACACGTCGAGGTCACCGAAGAAGACGTCGGTGAGGAACTGCTGCACCGTGCGATGGAGCATCGGCCCGCGCCACGCCACCGCTCCGGCGGCATCCTCGCCGGGGCGGCGGAGGAACATGCCGATCGAGATGACCTTCACGCCGTAGGCGACGGGGGGCAGGATGAGTTCGTCGATCCGCGTGGGGGCCGGTGCCAGCCCGTCGGCATCGATCAGACCGAGGAGCCCGGGGATGGAGAACCCGTGGACGTCGGCGTCGACCAGGCCGACGCGCAGCCCGCGGGCGGCGAGGGCGACCGCGAGGTTCGCGGTGAGCGTCGATTTGCCGACCCCGCCCTTGCCGCTCGTGACCGCGATGACGCGGGTGAGGGAATCGGGGCCGAAGGGCATCTCGCGCTTCGCGCGCCCCCCGCGCAGCTTCTCCGTCAGCGCCCTGCGTTCGTCGGGCGACATGACGCCGACACGCACGTCGACGGTCTCGATGCCGGTGACCGAGGCGGCGGCATCCCGCACGTCCCGTTCGATGCGATCGGCCGCGGGGCATCCCACGATGGTCAGCGCGATCCCGACGTCCGCGGTGGTGCCGCGAACGTCGACCCCGCGCAGCATGTCGAGCTCGCCGAGGGGGCGGCGCAGCTCGGGATCGGTGACCGCCGCGACGGCGGCGCGTACGCGCTCGACGAGGTCCGACGTCACGGGGTGGACCGCGAGTTCTCGTCGTGCTCGTCGAGGCGCTCGAGCGCGGCCTTCAGCTCCGCGCGCAGCGTGTCTTTCGTGATGACCTCGTCGGTCAGATCGCGGACGGCCATGCGCAGCGCCACGATCTCGCGCGCCAGGTACTCGGTGTCGGCCAGGTTGCGCTCGGCGCGCTGCCGGTCCTGCTCGATCTGCACGCGGTCGCGGTCGTCCTGACGGTTCTGCGCCAGCAGGATCAGGGGCGCGGCGTAGGACGCCTGCAGGGAGAGCACGAGGGTGAGGGCGGTGAAGCCGATCGCCGCGGAGTCGAAGCGCCAGTCGTCGGGTGCGATGGAGTTCCACCCCATCCACAGGACGCAGAACAGCGTCAGTGAGAGCAGGAACGTCGGTGTGCCCATCGCGCGCGCCACCCACTCGGTGAAGCGCCCGAAGCGGTCTCGCGACGGCTGCGGGGCACGGGGGGCGAGAACACCCGTCCGACCGCGAGGCGCATCGAGCGCGGGGGTGCGGTTGCCACGTGCCATCAGCGCCTCCTCGGGGTCTGCGGGATGTGGGTGGGGATGCTCTGCGTCGCGAGCGGTCTGACCGTGGTGGGCGGTCTCGGATCGTCGCTGTCGTGCGTGCGCCAGTCGTCCGGCAGCAGGTAGTCGAGCACGTCGTCGACGCTCACGCAGCCGACGAGCCGATGCGCCTGATCGATGACGGGGAGCGACACGAGGTTGTAGCTGGCCAGGAGGCGCGCGACCTCGGCCGCGGTCGCGTCTGCGGGCACCGGCTCGAGGGTGTCGTCGATGATCGCCCCGAGGCGCTCGTGCGGGGGGTAGCGCAGCATGCGCTGGAAGTGCACGGTGCCCAGGAGACGGCCGGTGGGCGTCTCGTACGGGGGAAGGGTGACGAAGACGGATGCCGCGAGAGCCGGGTGCAGCTCGTGGCGCCGGATGAGGGCGAGGGCCTCGGCCACCGTGGCATCCGCGGAGAGGACGATCGGCTCCGGGGTCATGAGACCGCCGGCGGTGTCGGGGCCGTACTGGAGGAGCGCGCGCACGTCGTCCGCCTCCTCGGGCTCCATGAGCTCGAGGAGCTGCTCGGACCGCGACTCGGGCAGTTGACCGAGGAGGTCGGCCGCGTCGTCGGGCTCCATGGCATCCAGGATGTCGGCCGCGCGCTCGTCGCCCAGCTGCTCGAGGATGTGGACCTGCTCGTCCTCGGGCATCTCTTCGAGCGCGTCGGCGAGACGATCGTCGCTGAGCTCTTCGGCGACCTCGATGAGCCGCTCCTCGGGCAGGTCGAGCAGCGTGTTGGCGAGGTCGGCGGGCTTGAGCTCGGAGTACGTCGCGACGAGCTGTTCGGCGGACTGCGCTTCGCCCGGAGTCTGGTTCTCGCGGACGGCGCTCCAGGCGGCGAACGTGGTCGCTCCCTTCGCGAACGGCGAGGCGCTCGTGCGCGGGCGGCGCAGGAAGAGCTGACCGACGTCCCACTCACCGAGGCGGTTGCGCTCGATCGCGACGTCTTCGATGACGGCGGTGCCCGATCCGTCGACGAGGCTCACGCGGCGGCCCAGCATCTCTGCCATCACCCGGACCTCGCCGCCTCGCTGTTGGAATCGGCGCACGTTGATCAGACCCGTCGTGATGACCTGGCCCGCTTGGATCGAGGTGACGCGTCCGATGGACACGAACACATGTCGGCGCCCGGGAATCTCGACGACGAGCCCCACGACGCGCGGTGCGGTCGACGCGCGGTAGATCACCACGACGTCGCGCACCTTGCCCAGGCGGTCTCCCGCCGGGTCGAACACCGTGCAGCCCGCCAAGCGGGCGACGAAAACCCTTTGCGTGCTCACCGGTCCAGCGTAGTCCGCGGCTCATCGGGAACACCCCGGTTGCGCCGCAGGTGCGCGTGACAAGATGGGGAAATGAGCATGTTGACGGGGCGGCCCGGTGCCGGGCGCGACGAGGTCGGCGAGAAGGTCGCGTCGTTCCCGACCTACGAGCAGGCGCAGAAAGCCGTGTCCTCGCTCATCGCGGGCGAGGTGCCGGCCCGCGACATCGTCATCGTGGGGTCGGGCCTCCGCTCGGTCGAACGCATCACCGGGCGCCTCGGGTACGCGACGGCGGCACGCTCCGGAGCGTTGAACGGTCTGATGATCGGCCTGCTCTTCGCGTTCATCTTCGTGCTCGGTCAGCCCACCGTGCAGATCTCGACGTTCCTCGGGGTGCTGCTCGTGGGCATGGCGCTCGGCATGCTGCTCAGCCTGGGCACGTACTCGATCATCCGCCGCCGCCGGGACTTCGCCTCCGTCATGCAGGTGACCGCCGATCATTACGACGTGTGCGTCGCCGCCGCGAGCCTGTACAAGGCACGGGGCGTTCTCGGGCCGGCCGGGACCGCGCGCACCGTGGTCTCCCGTCCGCCGGCGTCGGACGACGCCCCGCCGCAGTACGGGGAGCGTGTGGCGCCCGGTGCCTCCGCCCCGGCGGCGCCGCGCCCGTCGACCCCTCCGACGGCACCCGCCGACGACGCCCCGCCGCGGTACGGGGAGCGCATCGTGCCTCCCACGCCGTCCGCTCACGGCGACACAGACGCTCCCGCCGCGCACCCGTCTGAACCGGAACCGCCGGTGGACGGCTCCGAGGCTCCGCGCGACGAGCGGTGAGCGCCGAGCCCGTCCGGATTCCGGTCGATCTGGCCGCCGGCCCGTCGAGCGTCTCCGGCCTCTGGGAGTCGTGTGACCGCGCGAGCGCCACCGTCGCTCTCGCTCATGGGGCCGGCGCGGGGATGACGCACCCGTTCCTCGAGGGGCTCGCCGCCGCTCTCGTCTCCGACGGCTTCGCCGTCCTGCGGTTCGTCTTCCCGTACGTCGAGGCAGGACGCCGGATGCCAGGACCCGCGGCCGCGGCGCTGAGTACCTGGGCCGCGGTACAGGCCTGGTGTGCGGGGGCCTCCGCGCCGGGAATGTTCGTCGCCGCCGGGAAGTCGTACGGCGGGCGGATGGCCTCGATGGCCGCCGCCGATGGCATCCTGCGCCCGGCCGGTCTCGTGTACCTGGGCTATCCGCTGCATCCGCCCGGACGGCCCGACAAGCCGAGAGTCGAGCACCTGCCACGCGTGCGCCCTCCCCAACTGTTCATCGAGGGCGAGAACGATCCCTTCGTCGACCCGCATGAGCAGTTGACCGAGGCGGTGGCATCGTGTCCCGACGCGCGCGTGCACTGGGTCGCGGGCGCGAACCACTCGTTCGAGGTCAAGGGGGCTCGCCGCCCGGCCGAGGAGATCGGCGCGGGTCTGGCGCCGGTGGTGGCCGGGTTCGTCCGTTCGCTGTGACGCGGCTCCCCGCGTAGCAGCTGCTAGCTCGTCGCTCCGTCGGGCAGGACTCCGCACCGCGAGATCGCGAGGAGTTCGACAGCCTTTCGCCCGTCGACGACGGTCTCTTCCACAGAGAGGCTCATGTGCGGAGAGTCGTGCACCATGTAGACCTGCGCGAAGCTCACGTCGATGCCGAGATCTTTCTCCTGCCACCCATCTCCCAGGGCGCGCGGGAACGTGGCGACGAAGGCGGGAATGTCGAATGAGTCGTCGACGAAGATCAGCCACTGGCCCGTGTAGAAGCTGCCCCGCCCTGTCCCGAGGATGAGAGGGTCGTCGCAAGGGTAGGGCTCGAAGTCATCGTTGGGAGCGATGTCCTTCGGATCCGGGACGAGGTCTGCAACTCGTGTCAGGACTTCGTCCGTCTCAGCGCGGACCTCATCGTAGGTGGGGGACGTGAGGGCACAGCCGCCGACGAGGACGGTGCACGTCATGAGAGCGAGGATGCTCAGTGGTCGTTTCATTCGTGTGATCCTTCGCTGAAACTGCTGTGAGGATGGCGCGCAATTCGTCGTAGCCGGGCTACTCCGCCGAACAGCCCCCCGCGCAGAGGACCACGCCCAGGAGCAGAGTCATCGAGGTCGCGTGCCGCCTCATTCCTGGCCGCCTTTCAAAATCCTTCTCACGCTCTTCAGGACGTCTCCGTTGACGGTTTCGTCGTCACTCATGAACGCGTGGTCGTGTCGAATGCCGTACACGACGATCGCCGAGCAGCTAGGGCGTGTCTCCCAAATGGGTGGGTTGAGTCGGTGATGCTGGAGCGGTGTCGCGGTTTCAGTTGCTCTCGGATGCTCAGTGGGATCTGATCAGCGGGTTCTTGCCCGGTCCGACCGGCCGTAAG
>Ga0308171_1004575_pt1 | contig 11223 bp, 9 predicted proteins | sample PhyGR1_FD_202135 | JGI IMG/M metagenome (GOLD analysis project Ga0308171, IMG submission 202135) | Phyllosphere microbial communities from UC Gill Tract Community Farm, Albany, California, United States - DLSLSG.R1 | ecosystem: Host-associated > Plants > Phyllosphere > Unclassified | place: USA... | reverse complement strand
GTCTGGGAAACCGACGGAGAATCACGACACGTGGGTCGAACCACATCACGGTGGCGTGGCCGAGCGGCTAGGCACCGGCCTGCAAAGCCGTTTACACGGGTTCGAATCCCGTCGCCACCTCAACTCATAAAAGAACAGCCTGTACAGGCGCGATTGGCGCAGCGGTAGCGCGCTTCCCTGACACGGAAGAGGTCACTGGTTCGATCCCAGTATCGCGCACCGAATGAAACCCCCGGTTCACCGGGGGTTTTCTTCGTTTTCCGCCTCGGCCAAGCTGAACGCGTGCCCCTCACGTGCCCCATTCGCTTCCCACGGGCCCTCCCGCTAAGTTCATGGTGAAGAGGGGAGCGACGTGGCTTTAGAAGTGGTTCGTGGTCAGCAGGACAACTACGTGGCCGGCGAGGACCTAGCTGACGTGCTGGCGTCGGTAGTTCACGAGGGCACCTTGTACCTCGGCTACCCGGTGCTCGCTACGGCGGACGATCGTGTCGAGATCGACGCACTGCTGGTATCGAAATCGCATGGCCTGATAGCTTTCCGGTTCTCTGACCGGCGACCAGCATCGGAGAGCGACTGGACCGCTCTCAGCGATGAGCAAGACCGCATATTCAATGTCCTCGAAAGCCACCTGTCACGGCACGAGAGTTTGCGACGCGGCCGCAAGTTTCTAGTCGACATCATCGCTATCACGGTGCTACCGGCTTCGGATGCTCCTGGAATCTCCACCGACTCGATCTTCGCGAGCATGGATGAACTAGCCGGGCTCGTGCAAGAGCAGGCCCCTGTAGCCGAGGACACATACCGCAAGCTCGAAGCCGCGCTGCAACGAGTCACGACTATACGTCCGGCGAAGCGGCGAGCCGAAGTAGTCAATGAAGACAGCCGTGGCGCGACGATGAAGATCATCGAGAGCGGCATCGCGAACCTCGACTTCTGGCAGAAGCGTGCTGCTATCGAGACCCCAGACGGCCCTCAACGCATCCGTGGGCTTGCGGGGTCGGGCAAGACCATCGTGCTGGCCTTGAAAGCGGCCTTGTTGCACGCCCAGAACGAGAACTGGGTGATTGGCGTTACATTCTGGTCGCAGTCGCTGTATCAGCAGTTTGAAGACCTCATCAAGCGCTTCTCCTTCGCTCACATGGATGACCTTCCGGATCCCGAACGCTTGATGGTTATGCACGCTTGGGGCAGCCGAGCGCGTGAGGGCATCTACATGCGGATCGCCGACGCGCTGGGCGTCACGCCTTCCAGCTTCGCGATCGCTGAGCGCAAATACGGACGGGATGAGGCGTTCGCGGGGATCTGTACCGAGTTGCTTGATGTCGCGCGTCGCACCCCGGTCACCCCGATCTTCGATGCGCTCCTGATCGACGAGGCGCAGGATCTACCGGACGCCTTCTTCCAGTTGATATATATGTTTACGAAGGACCCCAAACGGGTTGTTTGGGCCTACGACGAATTGCAGAAGCTCGACGAGGCAGCGATGTCCGGGCTCAGCGACATGTTCGGAGTTACCGCATCGAACGATCCGCTGGTGACCGTTGAGAACCGGGAAGGTGAGCCCCGGCGGGATATCGTCCTGCCAGTGTGTTACCGCAATACGCCGTGGGCGCTAGCCACCGCACACGCAGTCGGCTTCGGGATTTATCGAGATGGCGGCCTAGTCCAACACTTCGATGATCCACGCCAATGGGAGGTCATCGGGTACCAACGGAACTCGGGCGCACTCAGCGCTGGTTCAACGGTCGAGTTGGAGCGCTCGACGGTCAGCACTCCGCAGTACTTCGCGGACCGCCTGACCAGCGAGGACGCGGTCGTGATTCGAGGCGACTTCGCGGACGAGGAAATGCAGGATAAGTGGGTTGCTCAGCAGATCCTCAACGACATTGGACCCGGTGAACTGGAGCATGACGACATCTTGCTCGTGCTTCCTAGTGCGTACACGTCAAAGAAGCGATATGCGCGACTAGCGCGGGTCCTGGATGACGCGGGGATTCCAAGCCATCTTGTGGGCGTGGGTAGCAGCCGCGACGAGGTCTTCGTGCGCGGTTCGGTCGCAGTCGCGCACATTTACAGAGCGAAGGGCAACGAGGCGCCGATGGTCTATGTTCTCGACGCTCAGTACGCCGGCGCGGTCTTCAACGAGGTCACCCGCCGGAACACCATTTTCACCGCCATCACGCGAAGTAAGGCTTGGGTGCGGGTGTGCGGCTATGGCCCTGGCATGGACGGCATCGCGGCCGAAGTTGAAGCAGTTCGCGCTGCGGACTTCAAACTCCGATTCAAGATCCCTACGACCGCCGAGTTGGCGGACATCCGGCGCGTCAACGCTGACCAGAACCCTGGAGGGCCCGACACAACGGCCCGACTGACTTTGGAGGAACTTGCGGGAGCGCTAGCTCGCAAAGAGATCTCGCCCGAGCAGCTGCCACCCAAGCTAGTGCGCCAGATCGCAGAGACCTTCAGCACAATCTCGCTGCCAGATGACGACGCCTAACGCCGTTCAGCGATTGATTCGCGAGCTTCTGGGCGAGCTGTTCCAGCGAGGCCTGGTGATTCTCCCGAGTTCCATCGTCGCGAGCGAGGACGGTGTTGTGACCTGGAGGTCGCCAACCCCTGTCGATGGTTTCGTTGACTTCGCCGAATACGCGACGCTGCGCACCTACCGTCGGTGGGCGGAGTCGGGGGAGTACTCCGCGTTGATGCATGATGGCAGTCTGCTGCAGATGCAGTACACCATCTCGAATGGGTCAATTGCCGCCCACCGGCTCGCGTATGTCCCGTGCCCCTTCCCGGTTGATCGGGACTTGCTTCTTACTGATCCCGTCGGAGACGTCCTGGATCTTCATGACATGGAAGATCGGGACACGATTCGCATGCAGTCGATGATTCGATTCGACTTCGATCCGGCAGCAGCGGGCGAAAGCCACCCTGCCGCTCACCTCACTCTGAACGTCTCGGGTTGCCGAATTGCATGTGAGTCGCCCATGTGGCCGGAAGACTTCATTCGGTTCGTTTTCCGCAACTTCTACGAGCAAGACTGGCGGACGCACGAGGCGTTCTTCGCGGCGCTGCCAAACAAGTATCACGACGCGACGGTGACGGAGGACGAACGCTCGCGGCCACACGTTGCTTGGAGACGAAGGTGATTCCCGCGCCTCCCCGCGAGCAGACCGGCGGGTGAGAAATGGCCGGCACTGACACAGTTCGGGGGATAACATTCCAACACTGTCACGCCATTCTCATCGCCCTGGATGTAGCCGCCGATCCCGGGCTCATATCCATGCGGGTCGAAGGGCAACATGACATCGTCGACATAGAGGTGCATGCGGCCGTTGGCAGTCCAGAGCAACCGACGGAACGGGTGTGTCGTGCGGTGCAAGTCAAATCGAGGTCGGCGCGCTATGGGTGGAGCCGCAGTGAGCTGGTCCAGATCCTGAAGCGCTGGGTCGAGCAGGACGACACCGGATCAGCGGTCTTCGAACTACTCACGAACGGTAAGCTCGGGCCCTCGACGCGGGATTTGTTCACCGCGATTGAAGCAGTACGGCGAGGTGATCGGACAACCGCGAGTCATCTCTTGTCAATTGGCGAGGCCGATCCTCTCCTCGATGCGCTGCCTCGCGTGTCTGTCAGCTATGCGCCAGAATCCGCAGAGACCCTGTTGTTCGAGGCGGAGCGAGAGGTTCTCTCGATGCTTGCCCCTGGGAGGGTGGAATCCGACGCAGCACAGGAGGCCAGCGACGCGGTCGACCGCCTCTTCAAGCTGATCTCGCTCCGCGCTGGACTAGAGGATCCATCGAGACGTCTTATCACGGCCAGCGAGATCGTGGACACCATTCGCGCGGTGGCCCTAGTGCCGCCTGCTGATAGGTGGACTCGGGTCCGCATCGAGTATGTCGAAGCAGCGCTAGCGATGGACCTTGCTTCGATCATGCCGCAAGAGATTCGCCAGGCTTCGGCTGAACCGCGTGCGGACGCCAGTCTGCCCCTCTCCGCCCTTCTGCGAGCAGACAGCCCGATCGTCCTGGCGGGTCGCACTGGCAGTGGTAAGACGACTGCTGCGCAATCTTTGGCGCACATGGGAGCGGCGGACGGGCGTTGCGTTATCGTCTGCCACCTTGAGGCTTACGCATCGGCCCGGTTGGATTCGCTAGTTGCTTCGGCGCTTGGGGCGGTAATTGGCCGCCCGGTGTCACGCGCAGTGGGCCGGCAGTGTCTTAACGATCCCGAGACGCTGGTCGTAATCGATGGCGCTTCTGAGACGCCGGCCGCTGTGAGACATGAGGCAGCGAAAGAGACAACCGCGCACCTCAGCGCTGGCGTCGGAGCTACCCTCGCGTTCTTCGGTCGTGACGCAAGGACGATCAGGCAACTCCTGCCATCGCAGATTCCGATGCGACCGTTCTCAGTTGTGCCTCTCAAGGGAGAAGCTCGTCGGGAGCTCGCGCGAAGGGAGCTCCGCAGGCACCGGGGACGCTCAGCGCAGACGGCGGGTCAGGACTGGCCCAGTGACGCCGATGTGCGTCGAGCGGTCTCCCGCGTGGAGCACGCTCTGGGGGACTCGGCCGGCAATCCCATGCTCTTTGAGCTAGCTGTCCAACTGCACGCGCAGGGGGTTCCATTCGCTGATCGCGCCTCTCTGTACGGCGCTTCGATCGAGGCGATGTCCGCTCGCTCTAACGCGGCGGACATCCATACAGCGAGTCTCGTCCTCGGTGTCGTGTTTGCGCAGCTTCTCGACGAAGGGCGACGGTACGCAAACCCCCTGGAGTGGGAGCGGCTGACTATTGCGGCCGCGTCCACCGTGGCGTCGCAGGGATTCGCCGCCGATATCGTGGCCGTAAATGAGGCTGTTCTCCGAAGCGGCCTCACGAACGTAGTGACGACTGCGGTCGGAAGCACCGCGCTTCGGGGGGCAATCCACGATTCATTCGCGGACTATCTCGCCGCGGTTGCACACGCTTGTGGCGTGTCGGAACTGCCGACTGCGCTGACCGCCACGGACGAACAGCGCGTGCTGTTCTTCGCGTCCCTCAAGCCGCCAAGCCATGCCCTCTGTACGGCTATCGCGCGCGACATTCCTCTGACACTCGCGCGCCTTCCAACCGTCGCTGCGCGCAGCATCCCGATCGACGCGCCCGCGCGCATCGCTGATCTGATTGCGCTGTTATGCCCGACACTTCCTAGCCCAGCTATTCGCATGTGGCGAGACCAGCATGCTGTATTCGTTCAAGCTAATGCGCTGAAAACTGGATGGGACGAGAGTGGGGACGGCGCCCAGCACGTCTCGACAATGCCGACCCTGGTCTGGCAGGAGGGCGATACCGCCGTCTCTGCGGCAGTTCGTTTGTGGCGGCTCGTTCTGAATCGCGTCCTCAAGCCGCGTTCGTACCTGAGTCCGCGTCGCGCTCGGGACATAGACGAGGCCATCAAACAATTGGAATCGCACACCGGGCAGACACGCGACGAGGTGCAAACCGTGTTACAGGCGTTCCCGCAAGCGGCCCAAGAGCCGATCCTGGCGCGTATCGGGCCGCTGGGGTTGACGGCCCTTATAGCTCGATACGATGCTGGCCGCGGAGCGGCCGACTGGAGGGTCCACTACCGCTATACCCACGTGTCAACCATTGCCGCGATGGATCCGACGGCCGACGAGGAATCGGTGGAAGGCGGTGTCACTTCCCTGGATCATCTCTTGGCTTCCAGCCCGCAGACAGCGGCTGCGGAAAAAGTGCGGAACGCCGTTAACGAACTCATTGGAGGGCGCTGGCTTTGAGAACTGCTGTGTCGGACGACCGTTCCACCTTGTGGGAAGCCATTTGGCGTAATGCCGAGGCCTGGGGGGAGACGCCCCGGGTTCGGAGCCTTAAAGAGTCTCTTCCGCGGAATGTGCCGTTTCACGGGCCGCGCCGCGACAACACGACGATGCCAGCATTGCTGCAGGAGTGTTACTTAGTTGGTGGAGGAGTGCTGCACGTGCTGGCGCTCGGGAGCCGAGTCCCATGGATTTTGCGGCAGTTCCCCGCGCGGGAAGCCGATGTCCCGCCGAGCACTTACCACGCGTGGCTCGAAAACGCAGCGGTCGTTGAGGAAGCGCATCAAGTTTCGCTCGCATGGATCCGTTCGCGGCTACCGGGCTACCCGATGTTGCGTGCGCCGCAACTGGCGCGCAATTCGCCCTACACAACCAATGAGTTCACCGAGCACTTCATCTGGACCGACCACGAGAGGTCGCGGGGCCTCCAATTCTTAGATGTGCCACTCTCCATTCCGTCCTCCCTTGGGGCACACGACCCCGCACGGATACAACGCACGACACGGAACGTTCTACGAGCCCTGCGTCGTTCCGCGGAGTGGCAGCAGTTCGAGGCGGCTGCTGGTCATCTAGATGACCGGTCCGTTCGGGCGCTACGTCAGGTCTCGCGCGAACTGACGCAGTCTCTGCGCGCCTCAGAAGTGGACCAGCATGAGCCCAATCTGGCTCATCGGCGCGCAGAGTATCGTTCGCACACTACGAAGGCCGCGATAGAGAGGCTTGACGGCGTCGCGCGCACCTATGCTGACGCGTTCTCTGCAATGGAAGCGCTCTTGAAGCTCGCCGTCTCAGATGTCTTCGGCGAGATACTCATGTACGGCTTGCCACCGCTATTTCAGGTGCAGAACGTCAATTTCGAGGAGGAGGGCGTGGTCAGTTTCGACGTTGTGGACGGGCGCGCGATCCTGCTCGAGTGTGGAGACCTCATATGGGTCGACAACGCAGCTGTCACCGACGCAATGATCACTCGTGCCATCAGCCTCTCCGACGGCCCAGTGGAAGGATTCTCGGTGAAAGCGCGTGCCCAGCTCCTCGTGGGCACCGCTGGAGCCTGGAAGCGATGATTCTGAACCAACACGCAGGACAGACCGGCTACCGATTGCTGGTCAACGTTCTCCACGGTTGCGTCTCGCGCTCGGGTGTGACAACCCGACTGGTATCACAGTGCTGAGGTGCTGCAGGTGCGGCTCTGTCGTGAACCAGGACTCTTCCAAACGAGGGGCGGATCGCAATAACGCGTGCGGAAGACCGCTATTCTGAGGGCCTCCTCGCCGGTCCTCGCGGTCAAGAGCGATTCCGATGCGATCACGTCGAAACCGGCGGGCTGGGAAGTGCTAAACGAGTGAGCCGTGCGAAACGCTCGCGAACAGGCGCGACCTGCTCCACGGTGGGGTTGAGTCGACGGCATGACGAACTAACGCGCTCAGCGACTCAGCCCGAGGTGTCGCAACACAGCTTCTGCCGCCTCCGCCTGTGTCATGCGCTTCTGAGGATCGACAGCACTTAGGAAATCCAGTGCCGCTCGGACGTTCTGGCTCCGGTCCGCCCGGGTCGTTCGCTGTCCCCCGGAGCGTTCGGAGGTGTTCAACGGAGCGGCGCCATCTCCGTCCCGCGCAACGGTTCTCGACGATTCTTCGAGATGAGCGACTACTTGAGACGGAAAGAATCGCCATACTCTTCCTACTCTGAAGGCCGGTATGTTCCCCCGCGATGCGAGCGCATGGACAGTCGCAGGCGACACTGCGAGCAGGCGCGACAATTCGCCGGCGCTCACGGCTACTTCATCAGTCATATCGTCGATCTATACCAGACGGCGGCTAACCGGGAACTGCCGCCGAGACGGGAGCACACCCAAGTTCATTGAGTGATGAGAACGTCACCACCCCCCAGAGTCGCGCGCACGGCGAGAGGCAGAACGCTTGCGGGCGGCGGGGGCAGGGGGGTGGGGGGGCCCGGGCCCGGGGTCACGCGTGCGCTCCTCCGCACCTCGTGTCAATACGAGCCGCTCATTTGAGGCGCTGTCGCACAGACGCCGGCATGTCGGATGAGCGGATGGACGCACCGGCCGTTCGCTCAGCGAGCTCATGCGCATGACGACGTGCTTGGCTACTGCGATGTGCTGTTTCAAACGTCATGAGCTGCGCGCCCGGCTCGCGTTATGCCGCGCTCCGCCATTTGCCAAGCCGTGCCGGGCAGCGTTCTGCCCTAGGGAGCAAGAGGTCGGTCAGGCGGATGCTAAGGAGGCGCAGTCGCTCGATGCTGAGCGGGACGCTATCCGTCGCTCGTAGGTCGGCAGTGCCCTGGCAAGTCGCTCGATGATCGAATCAGGTACCAGCCGGGCGCTGCGGGGCTGGGGCCCCCTTTCAGAGAAGCCTCAGCCCCGCGCTGCTATGCCGCGTCGCTCGACGAGTTATGGGTGTACTCGCCCGGGCGCCCCGGCATTGCAGTGGGCCAGGTCATACCAGCGTCAGTAGAGGTGGGGGTATTGATAGCCCGCCCCGTCCCGTCCCGTCCCGTCCCGATGTCACGCGTGACATCCGCGTGACTGTCACGCGTGACATTCGCGGCCTCGTCACGCGCCGGTGCGTTCTCACATTGAGAAATGGAGCAGCGAGCGTGATCCCCTCGATCGTGAGCGCGCTTCTTACGCTGACGTTCCTTCGCCAGCTCACCTCGCCTGCGCGTCGCATCACTCGGCAGGTGGCTATCCACCTCGGTTAGGCGGAAATAGCCGCCTTCAGCGACGGCGAGGAGTCCGGCCTCAGTGAGCGCCGCCAAGGCCGCACCCGGCTCCTCGACGTCGGAGCAACGGCGGGCATCAACTCCGCGCAGCAATCCGTCGCGGATATCAGCTCGCGATGCGAACTGAATCATGCAGAGGTAGTGCCAGCGAACGTCGAACGAGAGGGAGGCGAGATCCTGGCGCTCGCACCAGAGATCATCGAGACGCGTCCACGACATCTCAACTGGCATCCGCGGTTGCGTTATGACGAGCTGCGCAAGCGGCATTCATGGTCGCGGGGCTCAACTGGCAAATCCGCTCGCGGCCGGCTGCCAGACGACCGACGAACCGGCTCGATCAATCGTGTTCATGTCGATGCGGATCTGATTGCCGAACCGACGGGCGTCCACTTCACCGCGCGACACCATACGCCGCACAGTGCGCACGGACAGTCGAAGGTGGTCGGCGGCGTCATTAAGCGTGCCCCAATTAGGCGCGCCAGCGGGGGAAGAGGGCATGAGAGCTCCAATTCGAGTGTCGAACCACCTGCGTAGCAGGAGGCACCACCGGGATGGTGACGTGCGGATCGATCTACTCGCGGGCTCTCCAGAACATGCCATGCGCCATCCAACAGGGACAGCAGATGCCAACGTTAGTCAACTCGCGGCGACATCAGCAAACTGTCCCGTCAGACACGCCTCTGAGCCATCCGAGTGGCGAGTTCGTCGTCGCGGTTACCGGCGTGCTGATACCTCATAGCCGCGCCCATGCTCGAATGTCCAAGCCGCGCCATTGTCTCTCGCGGCGTCGCTCCTGCTTGCGCGTAGCGCGTGCCCGCGTAGTGCCGCAGCGCGTGGAACGGCATGTCCTTTCGCCCGGCGGCAGCACGCGCCGGATACCAATGCTTGGTGAACGTTGACTGCGCCAGGTGGGAGACACCGTCCGACGCAGGAAATAGCAAGGCGTTGCCAATCAGACCTGTCGCATGATCGGCTATGTCGGCGGCGTCCTGACCGAAGATTGCGACCGCCCGGACGCCAGCCTCACTCTTGGGACTACCCACGACGAATCCGTCGCCAGGGACGTGCGTCACGGCTCGCTCGACTCGAATCCGCACAGCTGTAACCGCGCCCGTTGTCGCACGTTCGACTGACAGGTCTCGCGCCCGGAGTTCGGTTGCCTCACCGAACCGAAGACCGCCGCTCGCCGCGACCAGCACGAGCGCGCGGAAGCGAGGAGCGATCGTGTCGATGATGATCTGCAACTCAGCATCTGTGGGCGGTACGACTGCCCGACGAGTGCTCGTGGTCTGACCGCCTTGGATGACGCAGGGATTCGCGTCGATCAGCCCATCGATCACCGCGGTCGTGAGTATGGCGTTCAACAAGCCGTAGGAGCGCGACGTTTGGGTCTTGCGGCCCGTGCGAAGCTGCACGTCCCGCCACTCCCGAACACGCCGGGGCGTGAGCGCGCTCAGGCTGGACGAGCCTAGCTCCGCTAGCGGCCCTGCCAACAACCGCTGATACTCGGCGATGGTCCGCGGACGCAGATGTTCGCCGCGCGCGTTTGTTCGCGTTGCAAGCCAGGCGGCGGCGTAATCGGCAAACAGCTGAGCTCTCTCAACCTGCGCTGCGTAAGCGACGGCATGGGGAATCCAGCGACCTGCGGCGATGTCGGATCTAATTCCGCCCAGCCAGATTTCGGCGTCGCTCTTCGCAATGTACGTCATTGGTCCGGGATAGCGGATCCCGTCCGGGCCTACGTAGCTCGCCTGGTATCGGCCGCTCGGCAGCTTGCGCACTTTGCCCCACGAAGCTCGTGATGCCTTGCGTCGACCCGCCATGTCTGCCTGCTTTCGTGCCCTAACGTGCCCCTATTGGTGGGCAATCGTGAACAGCTGTGTCAACCTGTGACACTAGTAGCAGCGAGCGTGGGGCCCGTAATCACGGGGCATAGCCCGGAAACTGCTGCCTCGCGATCGTGTGCCGGGCCGAGGGACATACTGGTTCGATCCCAGTATCGCGCACCACCTGAAGAAGCCCCCGGTTCGCCGGGGGTTTCGTCGTTTCCGGACCATCTCGCGCAGGCCGCCCGCAGCTCAAGCGGTCGACCGGCACACATGCGGCCGTCGACCCTCGACACGAAGACACGCCAGCGGGCACGCACGGGCCCGACAGCGCGGCGGGTCGCCGTTCGCATTCCGGAGCACGGGACTTCTCGCCGCTCCGCTCACTGCGCACGGGCCGAGGAAGGGCCGAGAGGTGCGCCGGGCGGGGGAAAGATCCGGGGTGGTCGTTCCCGCCGCCAGTAAGGGGGGCTGCGGAGTGCCTGGCGGCGGGAACGAGACGAGACTACGCCGTGTCCACCATTTGGGGGACACGTTCGGCGCAGTCTTGCGCTGTCCTTGCGCTGATCTTGCGCTGGCTTTGAGGTCCGCGGACCGGCTTGCACAGCGGGGCCATGGGTGCGGCTCAGTAGGGTGGCCGGACGCCTCCGCCACCCCCGCGGCAGGCGCGACGCACCGCTTCGGCGGAACAGGAAGCGAGAACGCGTGATGAGCGAAGCCCCCCTCTTCACCCCGCCGACGGGCCCCATCCGCGGACGCCGCGACGGTGCGGTGCTGCGGGCCAGTGGCATCCCGTATGCACGCGCGGAGCGCTTCGGTCGTCCCCTCCCTCTGCCG
>Ga0308171_1004573_pt1 | contig 11228 bp, 10 predicted proteins | sample PhyGR1_FD_202135 | JGI IMG/M metagenome (GOLD analysis project Ga0308171, IMG submission 202135) | Phyllosphere microbial communities from UC Gill Tract Community Farm, Albany, California, United States - DLSLSG.R1 | ecosystem: Host-associated > Plants > Phyllosphere > Unclassified | place: USA... | reverse complement strand
ACACGATGCAGTACGTCGCGCCGCAGATCCAGACCGTGGTGCTCGGCCAGGCGGCTTCGGCCGCATCGGTGCTGCTCGCAGGCGGTCACCCCGGCAAGCGCCTGGCTCTGCCCAACGCCCGTGTGCTCATGCACCAGCCGGCGATGGGCGAGGCGGGGCACGGCCAGGCATCCGACATCGAGATCCAGGCGGCCGAGATCCTGCGCATGCGCACCTGGCTCGAGGAGACCATGGCTCGTCACACGGGCAAGTCGGTCGAGCAGGTCAACCGCGACATCGACCGTGACAAGATCCTGTCCGCCGCTGAGGCGCTGGACTACGGCATCGTCGACCAAGTGCTCACCTCGCGCAAGCGCATGTGATCGCATCTCCATGGTGAAAGGACGTCGGCCCTTCAGGGTCGGCGTCCTTTCGTCGTCTCCGGCGAATGTGCGACCACTGGAAGCGTCAATGCTCATATGAGCATCAAGGTGCGCGAACGGTGCTACGGACGTATGCTGGAGACGGAAGGAGGATGCCATGGAAGAAGAACTGATCATGGTCCGCGTCGCCGAGCTGTACTACGACGAGGACAAGACGCAGGACGAGATCGGCGCCCTCCTCAAGCTGTCCCGCTGGAAGGTGGGGCGCCTTCTCACACAGGCCAGAGAGCGTGGCATCGTCCGCATCGAGATCGTGCACCCGCGTGCGCGCCGACTCGGACTCGAGCGCCAGCTCGTCGAACGCCATGGCCTCACGGCTGCCGTCGTCGTTCCCTCCCCGGACGGCGATGACGGGACCCTCGAGCGGGTCGCCCAGGCCGCGGCCGACTACCTCACTGCGATGCGGCCGGTGCCCCGCACGCTCGGCGTCAGCTGGGGGCGTACGCTGCGCGCCGTCGCAGAGTCGCTGCCCGAAGGATGGGCGACCGGCGTCACCGTCGTGCAGCTCAACGGGGGAGTGAGCCTCAACCGCCGTTCGGGCGGAGCCGCGGGCCTCGCCGTCACCATCGCCCAGCGTGCATCCGGACACGTGTCCCTCCTGCCGAGCCCGGCGATCCTCGAACGCGTCGAGACCAAGCAGGCGATCGAAGCCGACCGCACCGTCGCGGCCGTCCTCGTCGAAGCGGCCGAAGCGCAGGCGTTCCTGTTCACCGCGGGGCCCTGCGATGCGACCTCCGCGCATGTCGAGAACGGCTACCTCTCGGCATCCGATGTCGAAGAGCTCGCGCGCCGTGGTGCCGTAGGCGACGTCCTCGGGCGGTACATCGACGCCGACGGCAACATCGTCGACCCGCAGCTCGACGCCCGGACGGTCGGAGTCGACCTCGGGCGCCTGCGCGCCGCGAAGCGCTCGATCTTCGTGACCGCCGGTGACGCCAAGCATGACATCGCGCGCACAGTCGTGACCAGCGGCCTGTGCAGCGTTCTGGTGACAGATGAGACCACAGCACGAGCATTGTTGGAGGAACGATGACGACCCAAGAACTCAGCCGCAGATCGGCGGTGGACGTTCTCGGCGGTGAGCCGGATGACGCCACGCTCCGCCGGTTCCTGCACGGACTCCCGGGGGTCGACGCCGTCGGCCTGGAGCAGCGCGCGGCCGCACTCGGCACGCGTTCGATCAAGACCACGTCGAAGGCCTGGGCACTCGACACGATCATCAAGCTGATCGACCTCACCACCCTCGAAGGCTCCGACACCCCCGGTAAGGTGCGCTCGCTGGTCGCCAAGGCGAAGAATCCGGATGCCGCCGACCCGACGACCCCCCGGGTCGCCGCCGTCTGCGTGTACGGCGACATGGTCGGCGACGCGGTCGAGGCGCTCGGAGCTCTGCACGGCGATCCGGACGACGGACTCATCTCGGTCGCCGCGGTCGCCACCGCGTTCCCCAGCGGACGTTCTTCGCTGGCCATCAAGCTGGCCGACACCGCCGAAGCGGTCGCGGCCGGCGCCGACGAGATCGACATGGTCATCGACCGAGGAGCGTTCCTCTCGGGCCGATACGGACTCGTGTACGACCAGATCGCCCAGGTGAAAGAGGCATGCCGTCGTGCCGACGGTTCATACGCCTCGCTCAAGGTGATCCTCGAGACCGGCGAGCTCAACACCTACGACAACATCAAGCGCGCATCGTGGCTCGGCATCCTCGCCGGGGGCGACTTCATCAAGACCTCCACCGGGAAGGTGCAGCCGGCGGCGACGCTGCCGACGACGCTGCTCATGCTCGAGACAGTGCGCGACTGGCACCGGGGTACGGGAGAGCGCATCGGCGTCAAGCCCGCCGGCGGGATCCGCGCGTCGAAGGATGCGGTGAAGTACCTCGTGACGGTCGCCGAGACCGTGGGGGAGGAATGGCTCCAGCCGCACCTGTTCCGCTTCGGTGCCTCGAGCCTGCTGAACGACGTGCTGTTGCAGCGCCAGAAGCTCACCACCGGCCACTACTCCGGCCCCGACTACGTCACGATCGACTAGGAGCCCGCATATGTCATTCCTGGAATACGCTCCGGCACCGGAGTCGAAGGCAGTACTCAACCTCAAGGACAGCTACGGACTGTTCATCGACGGCGAGTTCGTCGACGGATCGGGCTCGAGCTTCGCGACGATCTCGCCGGCTGACGAGAGCCACATCGCCGAGATCGCCTCGGCGAGCGACGCGGACGTCGACCGGGCGGTCGCCGCCGCGCGTCGCGCCTACGAGAAGACCTGGTCGAAGATGAGCGGCCGCGATCGAGGCAAGTACCTCTTCCGCATCGCACGTCTCGTGCAGGAGCGGGCTCGCGAGCTCGCGGTCGCCGAGAGCCTCGACAACGGGAAGCCGATCAAGGAGAGCCGCGATGTCGACGTGCCTCTCGTCGCCTCCTGGTTCTTCTACTACGCGGGGTGGGCTGACAAGCTCGACTACGCCGGACTCGGCGCCAACCCGCGTGCGCTCGGCGTGGCCGGGCAGATCATCCCCTGGAACTTCCCGCTGCTGATGCTCGCGTGGAAGCTCGCTCCTGCTCTGGCGGCAGGCAACACCGTGGTGCTCAAGCCTGCGGAGACCACGCCGCTGACGGCGCTGATCTTCGCAGAGATCCTGCAGCAGGCGGATCTGCCGGCCGGCGTCGTCAACATCATCACGGGTGCCGGTTCCACGGGGGCCACGCTCGTGCGTCACCCCGACGTCGACAAGGTCGCCTTCACGGGTTCGACCGGTGTCGGCCGCGACATCGCACGGGCCGTCGCGGGGACCGACAAGAAGGTCACGCTCGAGCTCGGCGGCAAGGCCGCCAACATCGTGTTCGATGACGCGCCGATCGACCAGGCCGTCGAGGGCATCGTGAACGGCATCTTCTTCAATCAGGGGCATGTGTGCTGCGCCGGAAGCCGACTGCTCGTGCAGGAGTCGATCCATGACGAGGTCATCGATCGCCTGAAGAGCCGCCTGTCGACGCTGCGCCTCGGCGACCCGCTCGACAAGAACACCGACATCGGCGCGATCAACTCGGCGGCACAGCTCGCCCGCATCCGTGAGCTGAGCGACATCGGCGAGGCCGAGGGCGCAGAGCGCTGGACCGCGGACTGCGCGATCCCCGACAAGGGGTTCTGGTTCGCTCCGACGATCTTCACCGGTGTCGAGGCGTCGCATCGCATCGCCCGCGACGAGGTCTTCGGGCCCGTCCTGTCGGTGCTGACGTTCCGCACGCCGGCCGAGGCGATCGCCAAGGCGAACAACACGCCGTACGGCCTCTCCGCCGGCATCTGGTCGGACAAGGGCTCGCGCATCCTCGCGGTCGCCGACCGTCTGCGTGCCGGTGTCATCTGGGCGAACACGTTCAACCGATTCGACCCGTCGAGTCCGTTCGGCGGCTACAAGGAGTCCGGATACGGCCGTGAAGGCGGACGTCAGGGTCTCACCGCATACCTGAAGGGGGCCTCCGCATGAGCAAGCGATTGACCGTTCCGAAGACCTACAAGCTGGCGATCGGCGGCGCCTTCCCGCGCAGCGAGTCCGGCCGCACCTACGAGGTGCTGTCGGCGAAGGGGGCATTCCTCGCGAACGCCGCCCAGGGCTCGCGCAAGGACGCACGGGATGCCGTCGTGGCCGCACGTGCCGCCGTGAAGGGGTGGTCCGGCGCCACCGCATACAACCGCGGGCAGGTGCTGTACCGGGTCGCCGAGGTCCTCGAGGGTCGCCGCGCGCAGTTCATCGACGAGATCGCCGCGCAGGAGGGCGTCTCCACGTCCGCCGCCGCCGCGCAGGTCGACGAGGCGATCGACCTCTGGGTCTGGTACGCCGGCTGGTGCGACAAGTACGCGCAGGTCGCGGGCAACGCGAACCCGGTCTCGGGTCCGTACTTCAACATCTCGGTGCCGGAGCCGACCGGCGTGGTCGCGATCGTCGCACCGCAGGACTCCGCGCTGCTCGGTCTTGTCTCGGTCGTGGCTCCTGCGCTCGTCGCAGGCAACACGGTCGTCGTGATCGCGAGCGAGCGGTTCCCGCTGTCGGCCATCAGTCTCGCTGAGGTGCTCGCCACGAGCGATGTGCCCGGGGGCGTCGTCAACGTGCTCACCGGGTCTCCCGCCGAGATGGCGCCCTGGCTCGCCTCGCACCAGGACGTCAATGCGCTCGATCTGGCCGGTGCCGGCGATCTCGAGTGGATCGACATGCAGATCGCCGCCGCCGAGACGCTCAAGCGCGTGCTGACTCCCGGCGCGGTCACCGCGTCTCCGGAGCGCATCGGCGCCTTCACCGAGGTCAAGACCGTCTGGCACACCAAGAGCCTCGTCTGATTCGACACTATCCGGCGAAGCCGTCGCCGAACGTCGGATACGGGCGCATAGGAGAGTTCTGGGAGGTGCGAGCAGGGCAACTCATCGACGGCCAGGACCGTTGGTGGTCGCTCGATGCGAGCGGGAGGGGGCGCCGAGAGCTCGCGGTCGAGATCGCTGACCTGATCGTCGACGTCGTGCTTCCGGCGATGCAGCTCTGCATGGCCACGGGTGACCTGACCGAGCCTGGAAACACGTAGACCGTCTGGCACACCAAGAGCCTGGTCTAGCGTCGGCGGAATCCGCCCCCCCGCGCGCACGAGAGCCCCGCAGCATCAGCTACGGGGCTCTCAGCATTCGGCATCGTTCGAGTGGACCGGCACTGCCGATCAGAGACCCGGCAACTCCTGATCGTGCGATGACGGCATGGTGCGGGAACCCCTGCGAGCTGGCCGCCAAGCCGCTGGCGACGTCGCGTTCTCTCTCGAGACCGATGATTTCGAGCAGCAGCACGCGCGCATGCTGGCCCACGGCATTCGGTTCCGGGAGGACCCGCGCCAACGAGGCCTACGGCACCGTCGCCATCTTCGAGGATCATTGAGGCGCCGTGGGATCTCATTGGACGGTCGGAGACGCCGATCGGATCGTTCACGTATGTCCAGCTCGCCGTCGCGATCACGACCGCAGTGCGTCTGCGGGAACAATGCGGTTGGCGCGAACTGCTCCAGCGATCGCGCCGAGAGCGGCGATGGCGATCCCAGCTCCGAGGGCGGCGAGAGCGAGGACGGGGTCGAAGACCGGTGTCCATCTCTGCGCGATCGTCACAGCGAGTACTGCGGCCATCCCAGTGACGATGCCGAGGAGACTGCCGAACAATCCGATAAGCAAGGATTCGAGCAGCAGCATCGTCGCGATGTGGCTCTTGCGCGCTCCGATCGCACGCCGTAGTCCGATCTCGTTGCGTCGTTCGGCGACGGCCGAGAGGGTGGCGATCGTCACTGAGGCCGCAGCAGCGAGTCCGGTCACGATCGTAAGCAACGCCAGACTCAGCGCGACGCTCGCCTCCACGTTCGCGCGCAGTGAGTCCGCTGGCGGGGGAGATGCGACATCGACGCGTTCCGGCTGAACAGGGTCGAGCACCAGCGGCGCTTCCTCCGCAATGCTTGCAGCGGCACCAAGTTCGGTGACGACATAGGCCGTAACCGTGCTCGTCGGAAGGTTCGCGCTCTCAGGGCTCTCGCCGCCTCCGATCACGGCCTTGCCGAGCAGATCGGGCGCGCGAGGAGAATCAGTGATGACTCCCACGACGACGAGGGTCCGGCCGGCGATCTCGATGGTCGGAGCCAGATCGACCGGGGCCATCCCGATGCCCTCGGCCAGATACTCACCGACGAGCACCTGGTTCGAAGCGAGCGACGCCACTGGCGCATCCGTCCAGTCGATGTCGAGGCGTAGCGCAGTCCTGATGTCTCCGTAGCTCGCGTATGTGGATGTGTCCACTGCATCGCGTGGGGCGCCCACGCGCACGCTCGCCGTGCCGAGATCCTCGAGGATGGCCACGGAGGCTGAGCCATTCAGTTCCGCCAAGGACCTAGCAGCATCCGGGATGCCGGTTTCGATCGTCGCTGAGACGCCATTGCCGGAGACGGTAGCGGTGACGTCGCGACTCTTGACGGCATCGAAGCTCTCGGAGACCTGCTGCTGTGCTGTGGCTGAAAGTCCCAGGGTCGCCACGAACAGGGTCGCAGCGACCGCGATCGCTGCGATGAGTCCGGCAGCGCGCCCGGGGCGGCTCAGCATGTTCGCAGCGGCGTCTCTGACTGCAGCTGCTGGCCGCACAGTGGACGCCTTCCCCGGCGTTTTGGGTTCTTCGCGGGGCCTGATGAGAGGAAGTCTCTCGGTGCAGCCATCTTCGGTGCGCTCCTGAACTTTGCCGTCCACGACATGGATCTGTCGGTCAGCATGCTGGGCGATCTGTTCCGAGTGGGTTACGAGGACCAGCGTCGCGCCATGATGACGGAGGTTCTCGAAGCTCGTCATGACCGCTTCAGTGGTGCTCGAGTCAAGGTTGCCTGTGGGCTCATCTGCCACGACGATGGGCGCCCCGGACGCGAGCGCCCGAGCGATCGCTACGCGTTGACGTTGTCCGCCGGACAGCTGGCGTGGCTTCGCATCGGCAAGGTCTGGGATTCCCACGTCAGCGAGCGCCGCAAGGGCTCGCGTCCTCATCCTGTTGGGGTCTACACCGCGATAGTGCATCGACAGTTCCACGTTCTCGACGACTGATCGGCGGTCGAGGAGGTGGAAGGCCTGGAAGACGAAAGCGAATGTCTCAGAGCGGTGGGCGCATGCTGCGCGTTCTTTCAGTGCGGCAACGTCCTGACTATCGATCAGGTAATTTCCTGTCGACGGAGCATCGAGCAGCCCAAGGATGTTGAGCAGTGTCGACTTGCCACTACCCGATTCACCCAGGATGGCGATGTAGCTGCCTTGAGGGATCTCCAGGTCGACGCCGCGCAGCGCGTCTACTGAGGACTGGCGGGTGCCGTAGCGCTTGGTGATATCTCGAAGGGTCAGCCCGGGCACTACTGGACTCTCACTTGTTCGCCTGGCTTCAGCTTCTCGTCGTTCAGGATCTCAATGGCGCTGAGGCCGTTCAGCTCGCCGATCTCCTTTACCGGCACCTCCTGGAAATCACCGTCGGAGTTCTGGCGCAGAACGTATCGACTCGAGCCGCGGGAGGCGACAGCACGACTCGGCACGAGGAGAGCATCCCTCGCGACCACGCTGCGGGTCACCACGAGTACGGGCTTCTCTCCGACGGACGAGTCCGGGATGGGTGCAGTGCCAGGGTCGCCAGAGTCGGCTGTCACGAAGGTGATCGGAACCAGACCTTCCTCGTCGGCCACTCCGATGTTCTGCAGGACGAGGTGGACTTCGGTCCCTGCGATCGTCGCTTTCGCCTCGAAGCCGACTTCGAGCTGGGCCGCGGTGGCTGCGATCACGGTAGCTGAGGCGATGGGAGATCCTTTGGCGAAGACGACCGCTGCATCATCGGGCAGCGAACCGACACCTGGCGCCGCGACGACAGCAGCTGGTAGAGCCGAGGTCACCACGAACGCGCTCGACCTGGCGACGGCTTGCATCTTCGGCACTGTTGGAGCGACAGGCACCGACGGGGCTACTGGGACCGGCTGGACTCCCGGGGTGGCGGAGTTCGAGGGAGTAGCGGGCTCTTGCGAGGGCGCCGGGGCTTCCTTGGCCACAACAGAGCTGTCCTCGGCTGCGATTGCCGCTTCTAGGGGGACCTTGTAGCCATGGTCGGCGTAGAGGCTGGTGAGTGAACGCTCTGTTCCCGGGCCGAAGATCCCATCTGCCGTCGTGGAGTATCCGGCGGCGGTCAACGCGTGCTGCAGCTGCTCGACGTCGCGCCCGGTGTCGCCGGTGCGCAGATCTCGGAAGAACGGAAACGCGCCAGGTAGGGCGAAGGTCGGCTGGGCGTTGATCTCGAGGAGCACCTGGCCGGCCGAGACCTGAGAGCCGATCGCAACAGGCGCGTCGGTCACGACTGCAACACCGCCCTCTCCAGGGGCAGCCAGACTGGTCGACGTCTGATCACCTGCCCGCACCTCACCCTGCACCGTCAGGGTCTCGGCGAGGATTCCTTGTTCCACGGGCGCTGTGATCCCTGAAGGCGGCGGCGCTGCGGCGTCACTGGCGATCTGGCTGGGGGAGCGGAACGCCGACGCGACCGCCCATCCGCCAGCAAGCAGAGCCGCACTGGTAACCGCGACAACCATCACCAGCATCGCGCGTCGGCCAGGTGCCCTTCGACCAAGAGTGCGCCCACCTGGCCGAAGGGGGTCTGTGGGCCCGGCAGGGCTGAGGAGATCCTCCAAGGACGTACTCTCACCGACGCGCGTCATCGTGCTCGCGACTCCGCGATGATGTCGTCGATCTCCGACGTTATGCTCTCGATCTCGGCGCCGGCGTCCACGAGTGCCGCTTCGTTGTCTTCAACCATCGAGCTCTCCCGGGTCCACAGAGCGTCGTAGAACGCTTTGGTGAAGCCCGACGAGTCTCGGCACTCGGCGTCGGTGGTCGCCAGGTCGATCTCTTCACCGGTGGGCTCCGTGATGGGGCCGTCGATGCTCGCGCCCAGCCCAAGGCGCTGACGAACGGACTCGCTGGGCATCTCGATCGGGGTCAACGGGAGGTCTTCGATGCCCACATCGGCCATGCAGGCGTTCCACGCGGCAGCGGACTCGAGAACAGCGGGGTCCTTGCTCGCTCCGGAATACGCCGCGGCGGCCAGACCCGATGTGAAGTTCATCAGGGTGTTGCTGTATCCAGGGCTGACGGTGGCAGGGGCGTCACGACACGCCAAGAACGCCTCGTCCTCGGACGGCGTCGACGCTTGACGCTGGAAGTCGTCCCACGCCTCGAGGCTGGCGGGGCGCTGCTGCGAAGGCTCGTGGTAGCCGTGCGTCTGAGCGATCTTCAGATCGAACCATTTCCGAACTGTGACGTCGGAGCCATACGCGGCGTCGATGTCCACGTATGGAACGGGATCGTCGATCCCTTTGTCGGCGAGGCAGTCATCGACGGTGAGCGCTGCGGCGTATGCCGCCTTCGTTAACTGCAGATCTGAGAGGAGATAGGGATCCAAGGGGAGCGTCCATCGAGCGATGTCCTTGCCCTCTGTATACAAGGCGTTTGGGTGCTGATCCGTGGCGGCGGGCGCACACGCGGCCGCCACGCTGACGGTGGCGGCCACGACGATGGTGCCGACGGCCCGGCGAGCGAGTATGACCTGCCTGGATCGCCTCATGATGGTCAGACGAACTTTGCGGCGTTGGGGTCCCAGGCAAGACCCTGGACGATTCCGGAGCTGTTCTCAATGTTGCCGTCGCCCTGGTTCGTGTTGAGGCAGACCGAGGACCCGCCGTAACCGCCGGTGGCGGTGTCGTAGAAACACGCGACCGAGTACCGACCGTTGTTGAACCATGAGTCTGCTGTGTTGCCAGCGTTCACTGAGGTTCCGGCGTAGTTGTAGCTCGACATCGGCGTGACGTAGTACTCGAACCACAGCACGCCCGCATAGCTGCCGTTCGTGTTGAAGTCCGGATCGTCCCAGACGCAGGCCCCGCCGAGACTGCAGTAGCTCGGAGCGGCGCTGGCAGGCGCCGCGAACCCGAACAATGCGATCAGCGGAGCTGCCAGTGCGATCAGAGTCATGGCGATTCTTCTGCGACCTCTTCTGACTTCAAGTGATGTCTTCATTGTCATTTCTTCCGAACCAGAACGCGGAGTTCCCCGCTACATGGGTTGTTTCCGAAGTGATGGCGTTCGTTTCCAAGAAACGGATATATTCCACCCGCCCGAAGATCCGTAACAGAATGTGAAACACATCGGCCGTGTGCGGAAATAGATGGTTCAGGAGAGCTGCGGAAGGGGGCACGCGGTTGGATCAGTTCCCGGATTTCTATCGGAAGCACTATCGGTTGATCTTGACCGTGGCTCAGCAGCGTCTCGGCGGGACTGCCGACGCCGAAGACGTGACGGCCGAGGTGTTCCGCGTCGCTTGGGCTCGGCATGACGAAGGAGCAGCGATAACCCTGCCGTGGTTGTATACGACTCTTCGCAACGTGATCGGCAACGAGTACCGGCGTCAAGGACGCCTCGGCTCTTTCGTCTCCGACGCCGGTCCGATCCTCACCGTGGATGACAGTTTCGGGTCAGCGGCGGACGACGCCATCGAGGTGCGACGAGCTCTTCGCAGGTTGCCGGAGGCCGACCGCGAGCTCTTGTACATGGCCTATTGGGAGGAACTCTCGCGAGTCGAGATCGCAGCGATTCTCGGCATCAGTGCGATCGCAGTGCGGATTCGTCTGATGCGTGCTCGCGAGCGATTCAGACATCTGCTTCCACGCGAACAAGACATTCATGACGAGGAGGCGATCAGCGATGGACGAGTTTGAACGAAGAATTCGTGCAGCGCGCCCCGAGAGCGGGCATCGAACTCTGCCGCTCACTGCTCGGGCGGAGAAAGAGCTGGCTGAGCTGCTTTCCGCAGGACAGCTCACCGCCCAGGATCTCCGCCGGACTAGACGCGCCAGGCACGCCAGACCCGCCAGGCCAGCTAGACGTACGGCGCGACCAGTGAGCGGCAGGCTGATGTCGCTGTTGGCCGCCACTGCCGCGGCCGGGGCTGTCGTCGCCCTCGGGCTGACGCTGTTCTTTCCGACTGCTCCGACATATGCAGCGACTCCGCCTCTGCTCGATGTATCTCCGGTTCCCCAGCCGCGCGAGGAACTGCTCATGGACCTGAGTCAGAAGGTGATGCTCGGTGCCGAGAGTCCGACACCCGACCCCGAGGTCACGAAGATCTCGGCTCTGGCGTGGTCGCTCGTCGTGATGTCAGACGGCGAGCGCCAGAGCGCGAATGTGGTGAGCCTGGATTACGACATCACCGTTCAGCCCGACGGCGCAGTG
>Ga0308171_1004567_pt1 | contig 11247 bp, 9 predicted proteins | sample PhyGR1_FD_202135 | JGI IMG/M metagenome (GOLD analysis project Ga0308171, IMG submission 202135) | Phyllosphere microbial communities from UC Gill Tract Community Farm, Albany, California, United States - DLSLSG.R1 | ecosystem: Host-associated > Plants > Phyllosphere > Unclassified | place: USA... | reverse complement strand
CGCGTCATTGCGCAGCGTGAGCTGAGACGCATCATGCGGCGCCCCGCCGGCATGGCTGGAGATATCGGTCACAAGGCGCCCGGAAAGCACAGGAGTTGCAACGTCTGCAATCGTCGCCAATGCGATACCCATAAGGGTGCGCGTCAGGAAAGCCGGGTGCTCCAGCCAACGACGCATGACGAAGCGCACGATATCGACAAAGGCAATATCGCGCTGTTTCTCACCCTTTTTCCGGGCGCTCTGGTCGGTATCGGACACGAAAGAAAGCTCCTCCGCCGGATGACGCGACCGGGCGGGCATACTGGAAGTCTTGATCGGGAAGCGCTTATTGTGGGGACTCACGCGCTCTTATACAACATGACGAAACGGTTCCGATGTCTCTTCCTTCGGCCAGACGGGCCATGACACGCGCCCAGGCACGCGATTTCATTACCTCACTCGCCGAGGCGAATCCCAATGCCGAAAGCGAGCTCGATTATGGCGACGCCTTTTCGCTTCTCGTCGCGGTCGTGCTTTCCGCACAGGCCACGGATAAATCGGTCAATAAGGTCACAGCGGGGCTATTCGCCGAGGCACCCGATGCAGCCGCGATGGTGGCCCTGGGTGAGGAAGGTATTGCCGCCCATATCCGCACCATCGGACTCTGGCGCGCCAAGGCAAAGAATGTTCTCAGACTTTCCGAACAGCTTCTTGCCCTGCATGACGGGGTTGTTCCCGCCGACCGGGCCGCGCTCGAAGCTCTGGCCGGAGTAGGACGCAAGACGGCCAGCGTGGTGCTGAACGTGATGTTCGGCGAGAGCGCGATGGCGGTCGACACGCATATCTTCCGGCTGGGCAACCGCACCGGACTGGCACCGGGCAAGACCACGCGCGCCGTCGAGGAGGGGCTGATCAAACGTATCCCGCCTGACATGCTGCGCCCATCGCATCACTGGCTGATTCTGCATGGGCGCTATGTCTGCAAGGCACGCAGCCCCGAATGCTGGCGCTGCGTAGCCTTCACGCCTTGTCTTTTCCCGCTCAAGACCCAGATTCTGGAGCGAAAAGGAGAGCTTGCATGAGCACGTATATCGTTTTTACCCGAGAAGAAATGCTGGACCCCGAAGAGATGGCGACCTATTCGCGCCTCGTCCGGGCTACCTTCGAGGGCCATCCGCTCAAGATCCTCGCTGCCTATGGCGAACAAAAGAGTCTCGAAGGTTCGGAACCCGAAGGCATCGTGCTGCTCGAATTCCCCGACCGTGAGGCGGCGCTCGCCTGGTATGACGGTGACGCCTATCGCAAGGTGCGCGAACATCGCTTTCTGGGCGCCAAATATCGCGCCACGCTCGTCGAAGGCGTCTGAACGGCTTCGGCACAAGGTTTCTCCGATCCGGCATTCAGGCCCGATCGGAGCATCGCCTAGTTGGCGCGCAGAGCCTCGATGGCCCCCATGGCGGCGAGATCCCACCTGATCTGGAGCGGCTCCGACCCTTTATAGGCACCAACATGCACATGCGGGTTGCGTGCGACGCCATTATTGCCGTCGACGGCCACCACATCGCCTGCTTTTACGCGGTCACCGGCCTTGACCCGGATATCCTGCACATGGGCGTAGACAACCTCTACCCCATCCTGTCGTCTGAACAGGATCATGCTCGCAGGCGGTCTGCCCATGGCCCCCGGCACATTGACCACCGGATTGACGTGCACATAGGACACCACGGCATCGAAGGGCGCGTGAACGGGCGCCTGCCAGCCATACCAGTCCTCGTTTTTCTCGCCGGATCCTTTATACAGCCGATTGAACCCGGCAGCGTCCAAAGCCCCGCCGACAACCAGGCAATCCGTGCCCAGCGCATCACCGGCTGTTATCAACTGGCCCAGAGGATGCTCCCCGCAGACGAAGGGTTTGTCGAAAAGCGGCGCCAACGTGACCTGATGAATCACCTTCGACTCAGGCACGATTTCTTCCAGACCGGGCGGCAGGTTCATGGCCTTTAGCTTTTCATGATAGGCGCGCAGCAATGCGGTGCTGGGCGTTGCCGACGCCTGAAAGCCGGGCCCCATCAGGCACAGGAGAACAAGTAGCGCCAGTTTCCGGGCTGAATTCATGAAGCAAACCCTTTTCACTACGACCGCGTCAATAGAAGGCACTGCCGCCATGAAGACGCTTTTCGGCGAGACCCGCCACTTTCGGGGCCGGTCATCATGCCTGCCAGGATGACATAATGTGAGAGTCTGGACGAACAGGGTACGTTCACGTTCTCTTGGGGTAGAACAGCTTATCCCAGCGCTACGCGCCCGCTTCTGACACCCGGCCCCTCACATATCGAAGGTTTCATGTCCTCACTCAGCCTGTTCGCCATTCTGCTGACGCTTTGCACCATTTGTGGTATTCTCAACTACAAGCTGCTGCGGCTGCCCATGACCATCGGTATCCTGCTGATTGCCATGATTGGGTCACTCGTGGTGAAGGCGCTCGACATCGCGTTACCGCATGTCGATCTGCATACCTTGCCCATGAATTTGCTGAATTCGGCCGATCTGCCGGGAAACCTGCTGGACGGTGCGCTTTCCTTCCTGCTTTTTGCGGGTGCCTTGCAGGTCAATACGCGAGAGTTGATGGCGCGAAAGTTCTCCGTTCTCTTTCTCGCCATCGTAGGGACCATTCTCGCCGTTTTCCTCCTCGGTGGGGCCATGTACTGGGTGATGGCAGCTGTTGGTCTGGCCATGCCCTTTCTCTGGTGCGTTGTGCTCGGCGCCATTCTCGCCCCCACCGACCCGGTCTCTGTGGTGGGTATGCTGCGCCGCCTTGGCCTTCCGGGGCCCATACAGGCAATTTTTGCAGGCGAGAGCCTGTTCAATGACGGGATCAGCATCGTCATTTTCGGCCTCGCCATGACCCTCGTCACCGGAGAGGCGCATCATCTGACCCTGCTCGATGCGCTTGAGGCGTTCGGTCTCGAAGCGGTTGGCGGGAGTGCACTGGGTTTTATCGCCGGTATGATCGGCCTGCTCTGCTTTCGGGCAGCACGCGACAGCCACCTCCAGCTTCTGGTCTCGCTCAGCCTGGCGGCGGGCACATTCAGTCTGGCCCATGCATTGGGCATGTCCGGCCCCATCGCTGTGGTGGTGGCAGGGCTCTGCCTCGGTAGCGAGCGCGCCAAAAGCGCCATGGACGATCATGCCCGCGAGGAGCTCAACAGCTTCTGGACGCTGGTCGATGAGGTTCTGAACGCGCTGCTCTTCCTGATGATCGGCTTCGAGGTGCTGGCCACCATTCCGGGCATGCACGCCTTGTGGGCGCTGCTTCTGGGTATTCCGCTCTCGATTGCCGCGCGCGCGATCAGCGTGTTTCTGGCCATTCTGCCGATCCATCTCTACGGCGAGGATCGCGGGCGCATGCTGGCGGTTCTCACCTGGGGCGGATTGCGTGGCGGCATTTCGCTCTCGCTCGCCCTCACCCTGCCTTCCGGTCCAATGAAGGATATTCTGGCCCCTATCTGCTACGGGATCGTGGTGTTCACCATTCTGGTTCAGGGCCTGACGATGGAGCGCGTGGCGCTGTATTTCTACCCCAAGAGCAAATAGCCCCTATTCCGCCTGCGCCAGAGGCAGGTTCGGCACGCCCCGAAACCCGACGCGTGGCACCCAGAGCCGCGCGCCGCGCCAGGAGCGATCAGAGATCATTTCGACGCCGTCTCCCTGCGTCCTGAGCAAGACGGCACCATCGCGCCACACCGTAAAGCGATCAATGGAACCATCAGGATGACAGTCTTCGGGCAGGGGAACAGCGCTGATAACAAAGACATTCTTGTGACAAGCCGGAATACGGCTTTCAGGAGAGGGCGGCGCGAACCAGATCGTGACGGACTGACCACCCAGCAAGAGCGTGCATCCGGTCGATATGCAGGCAGGGCTCCCGGAACTCGCCATGACAGGCAGTGGCCAGGCACGCTGCCATGCCTCGAGAACGCGGGTTTCGAGCCCGTTATGCGGCCCGGCCACCCAGTGGTGATTTTCCTGAAAAGCAATCACGCCGGCATCGGGCGACACCAGCAGAACCGGGCTCTCACCAAAAACCGGCGATGCCACACCGAGCAGGATGAGAGGCAGAAATACGAAACGCGCCTTTCCCCTCCAAAGGCAGAGCCCCGCCAGCCCAGCCATGTAGAGGATCAGCCCTTCCCAGCCCATATGCGGGACAGGCACATGCGCCATCGGGAGAGCGGCGACACGCTCGGCCAGAAACGAGATCAGACCGATCCCCTGCCCCATCACCCAGAGTGGAAGCCCTGAAAGACCGATCGGCATCAGGAGCAAGGCGCACAGCCCGGCAGGCATGACGCAGAATGCCGCAATCGGCACCGCAAGAAGATTGGCCAGAATAAACCAGGGCTGGAAACTGCCGAAACCCGCCATGACCAGAGGCAGGGTGGCCCCGCCTGCCAGCGCACTGGTGAGAGAGAGCAGGACGAAATGGTGCCCGACCCCGTTCTTCTTTCCCTGTTCGGCTCGTCTGACGAAATACGGACGCAGCGCCTCATACCCCGCAATCAGCGCCATGACGGCAGCAAACGACATCTGGAAAGAGAGATCCAGCACCAGAACGGGAGACGTCATGAGCAGTATGAGCGCCACCAGCGCAAGAGAACGCATCGACAGCACGCGCCGCCCGCTCAGGAGGGCCAGTGTCGCAAGCCCCGCCATGCCCAGACTACGCAAGGCGGGCAGGTGAAACCCGGTGAGAGCGACATAGACCAATCCTGCGATCAATGCCGCCAATGCGGCAATCTCACGGCAGGGCAGGCGCAGCCCCAGCCAGGGCCAGAGCACCAGTGCCTGTCTGGTCATGACGAAGATCGTCCCCATGACCAGACCCAGATGCAGCCCGGCAACGGCAAGAATATGGGCGAGACCCGATGCTGCATAAGCCGCTCGGCTCTGCTGGCTGATCCCTTCGCCATGACCCGCCAGCAGGGTCGAGGCAATGGCGGCGCGCTGACCCGAGAGATGGCGCGCGATCTCCGCCGCAATCCACACGCGCAAACGCCCGAGCACATGGCCCTGCGGCGGCTGCACAATGTCAGGCACACCGAGCACGCGCCCCGTTCCGGCAAGGCCATCGAACCAGGCTTCTCTCTGACGGTCGCGCCCACCGGGAAAATCAGGCCAGTCAGGCGGCCTCAGCACGGCACGCAGCCGCACCATAATGCCCGGTGCGTAGTTCTTTTCGTCATGGGTAAAGAGCAGCAAATCGCGTCGCAGCGGCGCCATGCCGATATCGACCCCGGTTTCGAACACGGCTTGATGGATACGCAGGCGCTGAAGCATTTGCCCTGCCTCACCACTGCGCGACACATCACTGATGACTCCGCGCATGGTGACCGACAGCGAGGGCAAGGCAGGCATGGGAGGCTGACGCCAGGCCTGACCGCGTGCCGCCAGAAACCCCAGACTTACCAATAGCACCGCAAAACCCAGTGCGCGTGTCGTCAGACGCCGCCAGCCAAGTGACAGCAGCACCAGCCCCAGAGCGGCGCAAGCATTCGCCCATCCATAGCCAGGTTCGTAACGGGGGAGGAAATAAAACAGGCTCCCCATGGCCCAGGCGATGGGGAGCCACGCGGTTAAAGCGCGGCCCTGGGCGAGGAGGCGGGATTCAAGACTGGCGGCGATACGGGCGGGAGTCACGGGGTGTTGCCTCGCACCCAACCGAAGGGCAGTCGCCCTTCGGAAACCCCTGACTGGAAGTTATCAGGGGGCGGAGGGGACATGGTCTTGGTAGCGATCCCAGTGCCTGATCAGCTCCGCCACAACAGGTGCGCCAGCACGCTCGTTATTATCGAAAGCCACATTCTGGCCGGGGCCTTCATCGCCCATAGACTGGGTGAGCGGCACTCCCGGTGGCGGCATGGACGGATTCGAACCCGAACGCAGCACCATGATGCGGTCAGGCGCGACATAGCCCCATGCTGAAAGGAGCCGCATTTCCCTCTGGTTGGTCTGGCTCTCTTCATTGGTCATGACGAATACGCCTTGACCCTTCGTCCAGAGCTTCACCCAATCCTGCGCCCAGTTATTGCGCGCCTCGCCATGCCAGTAACGCAGCGCACCCAATGTCTCGCCCATCATGACCACAGGTGGCTTGCTGGCGGGCAGGGTTGCAGGCCAGACCTTGCGTCGGCGGGTGATCTCGGGATCGTCTGCCAGCTTGACTCCCCGGCTCAGATCATACGCCCAGCGTGCCAGACCCTGATCGAGCGGATAGGCCTTGGTGAGCTGCGCCACATCGGTGACCGAGCCATAATGATTGGCGTCTTGCGGCAGCGTGTTGGGCCGTTCAGCACCGATCGCATAAAGCCCGTAGGGCCAGTCTTTGGGAATGGCGCGATCGTCCAGTTCACGCAGTGCATCGCCATCGACCACCCAGCGCGCCCATGCGACGCTGCCGACAGAGGCCACATTCGGATTGACGCCCGAGATACCTGTGAAGATCCAGTAGGTCTTTTTCAGATCGAACGCCGGGTCGAGCGCCAGCGCCATCAGCTCGCTCGACCCCGACCGCAGAACCAATCCGTAAACACCTTGCGCATTACGTCGCAACACAGGCTCTTTCACGCCGCGCACCGGCACGGACTCGGTCAGGTGCTCGCGCTCGACCCAATTCTGGTATTCGCCTGGCGCATCACCCGTATCGGCACCGTTTTCCCATCCGGCAACAATAATTACTTTGGGTGCAACAGGATTTTCTGCCCGAGCGGACGCAGCACTCCCCAGACAGAGCGCGGCAGAAACGAGGAGCGTACAGACAAAAGATCTTTTCATATCGATATCGTGACATCGAATACCAGCCTATGCAAACCCTGACCAAACGGGCTCCCAAAGGGCGACCGCCCTTTGGCGGGTTAGGGGGCTGGGCCCAATGCACCAGCAGCCAGCAAGGAGCCGCCTATACGGGGCGCTGCCCCTTTGATCGCTGTTCTTATGTTTCTGGCGGATCAAAATGCAGGGTGTGATCGCCTCCTCAACATAGCGCGCTCAGGTAGTGTGGCGGGCTCGATCGTGCTATGCAGCCGCCATGACCGTTCGCACACGCTTTGCCCCTTCTCCCACTGGCTTGCTGCATATCGGCAATGCCCGTGCAGCCCTCTTCAATTTCCTTTTCGCCCGCCATCATGGCGGGCAATTCCTGCTCAGGATCGAGGATACGGATCGCGAGCGCTCCACGCAGCGCGCAGTCGATGTGATCTTCGAGGGTCTGGCCTGGATGGGGATCGTGACGGATGAAGAGCCCGTGTTCCAGTCCACGCGACAGGGGCGTCATACGGAAGTGGCGCAGGACTTGCTGGCGAAGGGTCTGGCCTATCGCTGCTACTGCACCGCCGATGAATTGAAGCAGATGCGCGAAGACGCCATCGCGAACGGCCAGCCACCCCGCTATAACGGGATGTGGCGCGACCGCAACCCGTCCGAAGCCCCTGAGGGCGCGCCCTTTGCCGTACGTCTGAAGGCGCCGCGCGATGGCGAGACCGTGATCAACGATCTGGTTCAGGGCGAGGTCCGCGTGGCCAATGCCGAAATGGACGATCTGATTATCCTGCGCTCCGATGGCACACCGACCTATCTCCATGCCGTGGTCTGCGACGACCATGACATGGCCATCACCCATGTCATTCGCGGTGACGACCATCTGACGAACACCTTCCGTCAGGCCATGATCTATCGCGCCATGGGCTGGGATCTGCCGCATTTCGCCCATCTGCCCCTCATTCACGGCCCCGATGGCGCCAAGCTGTCCAAGCGCCATGGCGCGCAGTCTGTGGTGGAATTTCGCGATGAAGGCTTCCTGCCGGAAGCGCTGTGCAACTATCTGCTGCGTCTGGGCTGGGGTCATGGCGATGCCGAGATCCTGAACCGCGAAGAGCAGATCCGCCTGTTCGATCTCGATGGGGTGGGCCGCTCGCCCTCGCGCATGGATTACGTCAAGCTGACCCATCTCAATGGCGTCTATATGCGTGAGGCCGATGATGCGCGCCTGACCGACGACGTGATCGAGCGTCTGAAAGAGCGCGAGGACATCACGGTCGATGACGCGCTGCGCGCTCGCGTGCTGACGCTCATGCCTGGGCTCAAGGAACGCGCCAAGATGCTGACCGAGCTGGCCGATAGCGCGGCTTTCCTCGGGCGCTCCCTGCCCTTCACCTATGATGCCAAGGCGCAGAAGCAGCTTTCGGAAGAAGGCAAGGACGTACTACGCGGTGTCGCGCAGGCGCTCGCTCTGGTCGAGCCTTTCGAGGCTGCTGCCATCGACGGGGCGCTGCGTGAGTTTGCCGAAAGCAAGGCCATCAAGCTCGGTCAGGTTGCGCAGCCCCTGCGCGCCGCCATGACCGGCAGCACGGTCTCGCCCGGCATCGATCTGACCCTGCAAGCCCTTGGCCGGGACGAGGTTCTGGCCCGTATAGGAGCCGCGATCGCGCATGGCTGACACGCTCGCCCGAAAGCACCATCTGCTCGGCCTCGAAGGCATGAGCGCCGAAGAGATCACGCCTTTTCTCGATCTCGCGGCGAATTATGCGCTGCTGAGCCGCTCGCGCACCGCGCCCCGCGATGCGCTGCGCGGCCGCACCGTGATCAACATGTTCTTCGAGGACAGCACCCGCACCCGCACCAGTTTCGAGCTGGCTGGAAAGCGTCTGGGGGCCGATGTCATCAACATGACGGTGGCGACGTCTTCGGTGAACAAGGGCGAGACACTGCTCGATACGGCCGCTACGCTGAACGCCATGCGCTGCGACCTTCTGGTGGTGCGCCATGCGCAATCCGGCGCGCCTGCCCTTCTGGCGCAGAAGGTCGAGGCCAGCGTGGTCAATGCCGGTGACGGCATGCATGAGCACCCGACACAGGCCTTGCTCGATGCGCTAACCATCAAGCGCCATCTGGGCACGCTGAGCGGGCTCACCGTCGCCATCTGCGGCGATGTGGGTCATAGCCGGGTGGCACGCTCGAACATCCATCTTCTGACCGCCATGGGCAGCAAGGTGCGCCTGGTCGGACCGCCGACACTCGTGCCTGCCGCCATGGCGTCTCTCGGAGCGGTGTCGATCCATCACGATATGGAAAGCGGACTGCGTGACGCCGATGTGGTCATGACGCTCCGTCTGCAGCGCGAGCGCATGGGCGCCGGGCTGGTGCCGAGCGCACGCGAGTTCTTCCGCTTCTACGGCGTCGATAGCCGTCGCCTTGCGCTGGCCAAGCCAGGCGCGCTGGTGATGCATCCGGGACCGATGAACCGTGGCGTCGAGATCGCATCGGACGTGGCCGATTCGGTGCAGAGCGTCATTCAGGAACAGGTGGAAATGGGCGTCGCCGTGCGTATGGCCGTTCTCGACCGACTTTCACGCATGCGGACAGCGTCATGACCGATCTTGTTTTTGAAAATATCCGTCTGATCGATCCCGAAGCTGGCACGGACGTCTCCGGTCGCCTTCTGGTCAGAGAGGGCCGCATCGCCGGTCAAGACAAGGCGGGCGCCGAGGGCAGGCCGGAAAACGCCCAGATCATCGACGGCAAGGGCGCGGTCCTTTCCCCGGGTCTGGTCGATATGCGTGTCGCCATCGGCGAACCGGGCTTCGAATATCGCGAAACCATCGCCTCCTGTGCACGCGCCGCCGTTTCGGGCGGTGTGACGACCCTGGCGGCCCTGCCGAACTCGAAGCCTGCCATTGACGAGCCTGCCCTCGTGCGCCTGCTTCGTGGTCGTGGCGAAGAGACGGGTCTGGTCAGCATCCTGCCCTATGGCGCCCTGACAAAAGGCTGCAATGGTGAGGAGATGGCCGAACTCGGCATGCTGCGCGAAGCGGGTGCCGTGGCTTTTACCGATGGCATTCACGCCATCGCCGATACCAAGCGTATGCGCCAGCTTCTGGCTTACGCCAAGGGCGTCGACGCCCTTGTGGTGCAGCACCCTGAAGACCCTTCCCTCGCAAAGGGCGGCACAGCCACGGCGGGCGCACTCGCAACGCGTATGGGTCTGGCCCAGATTCCGGCGGCAGCTGAGGCCATTCTGATCGCACGCGATATCCGCCTTGCAGAGATGACGGGCGCAAGACTGCATTTCGGTCATGTCTCGACGGGCGAGGGATTGGCCCTGATCCGTCAGGCCAAGGCGCGCGGACTGACCATTACCTGCGACACGGCCCCACCCTATTTCGCGCTCAACGAAGACGCGATCGGCGAATTTCGCACCTATGCCAAACTCTCCCCGCCTCTACGTGCAGAAGACGACCGACTGGCTGTCTGTGCGGCGCTGGCCGATGGCACGATCGACGCCATCGCCTCCGACCACGCGCCCTGGGATGCCGATGACAAGCGCCTGCCTTTCGCACAGGCCAGCGCAGGCGGTACGGGTCTGACCACGTTGCTCGGTGTCGGTCTCTCTCTCGTGCATGAGGGGACACTGACCCTGCCGCAGCTGATCGCCCTGATCACACGCAACCCGGCGCGCCTGCTTGGCAGCGACGCCGGAACGCTGCGCGACGGCGCCAGCGCCGATCTGTGCCTGTTCGACCCCGATTCCGACTGGGTAGTCGAGGCTGGCAGCCAGCCCGGACGCGCCCAGAACACTCCGTTTGACGGTCGCAGCCTCAAGGGACGCGTTCTCGGCACATGGAAAGCCGGTCGGCGTGTCTATGGCGGAGAAGCAGCATGATCCACACGCTGCTGACACCGGGTTTCCTGCTCTGCGCGGGGCTGGCCTATCTGATCGGCAGTATCCCTTTTGGCCTGCTGATCAGTCATATCGGCGGGGCGGGGGACATTCGCAAGATCGGGTCGGGTAATATCGGCGCCACCAATGTGCTGCGCACCGGGCGCAAGGGGCTAGCAGCAGCCACACTGCTGCTCGATGCCCTCAAGGGGGCGCTTGCGGTTCTGATCGTCCAGCTTTTGCTCGATGCAGATCTGCAGACCGGTATGGCCATTGCCGGGATCAGCGTCGTGATCGGTCATTGTTTTCCGGTCTGGCTCGGCTTTCGTGGCGGCAAAGGGGTCGCAACCGGGCTAGGCGTGCTTTTCGCCCTCTGCTGGCCGGTAGGCATTGCCTGCTGCATCGTCTGGCTTGCCGTGGCGAAGCTCTCGCATATCTCGTCTGCCGGTGCCCTTGCTGCTTTTGCTGTGGCGCCTTTTCTAATGCCGCCGCTCAGTGAGCAGCCGGTCCACAGTCCGTTACCCATTGCCACATTGATTCTGACGCTCATCATCCTG
>Ga0308171_1004564_pt1 | contig 11252 bp, 7 predicted proteins | sample PhyGR1_FD_202135 | JGI IMG/M metagenome (GOLD analysis project Ga0308171, IMG submission 202135) | Phyllosphere microbial communities from UC Gill Tract Community Farm, Albany, California, United States - DLSLSG.R1 | ecosystem: Host-associated > Plants > Phyllosphere > Unclassified | place: USA... | reverse complement strand
CACCGATGTCTGGTGGTGGCAAACCACCCTGCCCGCTGACTGGCGTGGCAGCTACTTTCTCATCCCCGATGCGCAGGCCGAGCCGTTTACCGGCCAGAGCGATGCGCAGGCGTTACGGCACTGGTGGGGGCAGAAATTTCCGCAGGCGCAAAAGGATCCGCTCAATCCGCTGCGGGGCTGGGCGGGCGGGCGCGGCATGTCACACTCGCCGCTGCACCTGCCTCATGCGCCCGATCAGCAGGTCTGGCGGGCGGTCGATGAAGGCCGCGCCGCCGCAATACCGCTGCAACACTTCCTGTGGCGCAGCAAACGGCTGGCAAACCAGCGTCAGATCTGGATCTGTGTGACCGGCGAGGCCGATGCTGGCCCGCGTCCGCTGGCACTGCTGCTGGATGGACAGTTCTGGGCGCACAGCATGCCGGTTGCCGGTCCGCTTCAGCAGCTCACCGCGGCAGGCAAACTGCCCCCGGCGGTCTATGTCATGATCGACATCATCGATCGCGAACACCGCACGCGCGAGCTGACCTGCAACCCAGACTTCTGGCTGGCCGTTCAGCATGAGCTGCTGCCGCAGGTTGCGCACCAGGCGCCCTGCCGTATCGACAGCGACCGCACGCTGGTGATCGGCCAGAGTTTTGGCGGCCTCGCTGCCGCTTACGCCACGCTAACCTGGCCCGACACCTTTGCCGGTGCCGTCAGCCTTTCCGGATCTTTCTGGTGGCCCGGGCGCGACGATCCCAGCGGCTGGCTGCCGCAGCAGTTACAGCAGGGCCTGCTGCAGGCACCGCCACGGCGCTTTTATCTGGAAGCGGGTCGGCGCGAACGGCTGATTCTGGCCGCAAATCAGCAGTTTCAGCGCGACCTGACCGATGCCGGACATCAGGTCAGCTATCACCCGGTTGAAGGCGGTCACGATGCACTCTGCTGGCGCGGCGGGCTGCTGACCGGCCTGAAAACCCTGTGGCCATCATCCTCATTCGCTTAACGTCCGCCACCTGCCCGCCACTGCAGGGTGCCACGGGCAGAATCGGGGCGTAAGCGCGCTCCGCGATGGCGGTCAGGAGACTGATATGCAACAACCTCACCCTTTTGACGACCCGCAGCAGGCGTGTCTGGTACTGAAGAACGATCGGCAGCAATACAGCTTGTGGCCCACCTTTTGTGCGATCCCGGCCGGGTGGCAGCCGGTATGGGGGCCCGCGCCACAGGCACACTGCCTGACGTGGCTGAATGAACACTGGCACGATATCCGCCCCGTCACCGCAGAAGCCAGCCGGAGCGATCATGTCTGAACGCTCTCTGACACCACAGAAAACGCTGCCGCTGGTGGCTGCCCAGCCCGGTATCTGGATCGCTGACCAACTCTCGCCCTACAGCAATGCCTACGCCGTGGCACATTTTGTGGAACTGCGGGGCGCACTGGACAGCGCGCTGCTCTCCCGCGCTATTGTGGCGGGTATGCAGGAAGCGGACACCCTGAGCATGGCCTTTGGCGAGCGGGACGGCGAGCCGCTGCAGTGGCCTGTCGCGCAGCATTTCCGCTTACCCGAGGTGATCGATCTGCGCGCCGCCGCCGATCCGCACGCCGCCGCGCGGGCGCGGATGCAGGAGGATTTGTCGGGCGATCTGCGGGTGCTGAGCGGTGCGCCGCTCTGCCATCACAGCCTGCTGCGACTGGGTGAGGAGCAGTGGTACTGGTATCAGCGCTACCATCATCTGGTGGTGGATGGTTTCAGCTTTACCGCCCTGACCCGCCGTATCGCCGATCTCTACAGCGCCTGGCAGCGCGGCGACACGCCGCCGCCGACGCCGTTTGTGCCGTTCAGCGAGGTGGTTGAGGAGTATCAGCGCTATCAGCAATTGGCAGCCTGGCAGCGCGACCGCCAGTTCTGGCTGGAGAAAGGCGCAGCGTTACCTGCCCCCGCCTCCCTCTCCCCGCTGCCGCTGGCCGGTCAGCACGCCAGCACGGATCTGCGGCGTCACAGCATCACGGTGGATCGAAGCGCCTTTCAGAAGCTGCTTGAGCACACCGGCCAGCAGAACCTCAGCGCGGCAGATACGGCCGTGGCGCTGGTGGCGCTGTGGCTGGCGCGTCTGACCGGTCAGAACGATTTTGCCGCCGGTTTCATCTTTATGCGCCGCATCGGCTCGGCGGCGCTCTGCGCCACCGGTCCGGTGATCAACGTGCTGCCTCTGGCAGTGCATTACGATCCGGCCCAGCCGCTGGCAGCTCTGGCGGCCCGGCTGGCGGGTGAAGTCAGAAAAATGCGTCGTCATCAGCGCTATGACGCAGAGCAGGTGCAGCGCGATCTGGGTCGTCACGGCGACAGCGATCCACTTTACGGGCCGGTGATTAACCTGAAGATGTTCGACTACCAGCTCGATTTCGCCGGTACAGCGGGCATCACCCATCAGCTGGCGTCCGGCCCGGTTCGCGATCTGGAGATGGCTATCTATCTGAACGATCAGGGCGATCTGACGCTGGCGCTGCTGGCAAACGCGCAGCGCTACAGTGACGCCCTGGTGCAGCAGCATGCCCGCCGTTTTGATCGGCTGCTCTCCCAGCTTGCCAGCCAGCCCGCGCGTGCCTGTGGCGAGCTGGATATGCTGATGCCGGACGAGCACCGGCAGCTGGCGGCGATCAATCAGACCGCCGTGACGCTTCCCCCGGCCACGCTGAGCAGCCTGCTGCTGCAGCAGGCTGAACGAACGCCGCAGGCACCGGCGCTGACCGATGTGTCGCATCAGCTCAGCTATCAGCAGATGCAGCAGCAGGTCGCCGCGCTGGGACAGCAGCTGATCGCCCGGGGTGTGGCGCGCGGGGATATTGTCGCCGTGGCGCTGCCGCGCTCCGTGTTTTTATCGCTGGCACTGCAGGCGATCGTCAGCGTGGGGGCCACCTGGCTGCCGCTCGACACCGGGTATCCCGACGACCGATTAAAGATGATGCTGGCAGACGCCACGCCGAAAGCGCTGATCACCCGCCGTGAACTGGCTGACCGGCTGGCGGCGCTCTCGCCGGTCACACCGCTGTTTTATGACGCGCTGTTAACCCCCACTGAGGCGATGCCGTCGCAGGCGCCCTCCCCGCAGGATGGCGCGTACCTCATCTACACCTCCGGCTCAACCGGGCGGCCAAAGGGCGTGCTGGTCAGTCACGCCGCGATCGTCAACCGCCTGTTATGGATGCAGGATCGCTATCCGCTGGGTCAGGATGATGTGGTGTTACAGAAGACGCCGGGCAGCTTTGATGTCTCCGTCTGGGAGTTCTTCTGGCCCCTGATCGCCGGTGCGCAGCTGGTGATGGCTCCGCCCGATGCGCACCGCGATCCGGAGGCGCTGCAGCAGCTGTTTGCCCGCTACCGCGTGACCACCACCCACTTTGTTCCGTCGATGCTGGCCGCCTTTGTCGCTGCGCTGCAGGAGGCGGCGGCGGCGGCAGCCCGCTGCGCCACCCTGCGTCGGGTCTTCTGCAGCGGTGAAGCACTGCCCGCCGCGCTGTCGCGTCAGTGGCAGACGCTGACCGGGGTGCCGCTGCATAACCTCTATGGCCCGACCGAAGCGGCGGTGGATGTCAGCTACTATCCGGCCTCCGGCGCAGAGCTGGCTGCCGTTGAAGGCGCCAGCGTACCGATTGGCTTCCCGGTCTGGAACACCGGCTTGCGCATCCTGGATGCCCGTCTGCAACCGGTGCCGCCGGGCATTGCAGGCGATCTCTGGCTGACCGGCGTCCAGCTGGCGCACGGCTATCTGGATCGTCCCGACCTCACGGCCAGCCGCTTTGTGGCCGATCCCTGGGGTGACGGCACCCGGATGTACCGCACCGGCGACGTGGCACGCTGGCTGCCGGATGGCGCAGTGGAGTATCTGGGCCGCAGTGACGATCAGCTTAAAATTCGCGGACAGCGCATTGAGCTGAATGAGATCGATCTGGCGATGGCCGCCCTGCCGGGCATTGAGCAGGCGGTGACGCACGCGGCCGTGCTGGTCGGCGGTGACGATCAGCAGGGTGATGCCCGACAGCTGGTCGGTTATGTCGTAGCCGATGAGACGATTGACGCGGACGTCCTGCGCCAGCGACTGGCCACCCGGCTACCCCCACACATGGTACCGGTGGCGATTGTTCAGCTGGCGAGCCTGCCGCTCAGCAGCAACGGCAAGCTTGATCGTAAAGCCCTGCCGCTGCCACAGACTCAGGCCAGGATCGCCGGTCGCGCGCCGCATCCCGGACTGGAAAGCACGCTGGCTCAGGCGTTTGCTTCGCTGCTGGAGCGCGAGTCGGTCAGCGCACAGGATGACTTTTTCTTGCTGGGGGGGCATTCGCTGCTGGCGATGCGGCTGGCGGCGCAGCTGCGGCGGACGCTGGAGCAGCCGGTGTCGGTGGGGCAGATTATGGTGGCCCCCACGGTGGAACAGCTGGCGGCCCTGCTCAGCGGCCCCTCTGACGGGGCGGCCCGCGCCGGGTTTGAGACGGTATTGCCGCTGCGGCGCAGCACGGGCCCGACGCTGTTCTGTTTCCATCCCGCCTCCGGTTTTGCCTGGCAGTTCAGCGCATTAACGCGTTATCTGGACCCGCGCTGGTCGCTGCTGGGCATTCAGTCACCCGACCTCACCAGCCCGCTCAGCCAGGCGCTGCATCTCGATGCGGTGTGTGATGCCCATCTGGCGACGGTGCGACAGCAGCAGCCTCAGGGACCTTACTATTTCCTGGGCTACTCGCTGGGCGGCACGCTGGCACAGGGGATTGCCGCGCGGCTGGAAGCGGAAGGCGAAACCGTTGCCTTCCTCGGGCTGCTCGACACCTGGCCGCCGGAAACGCAAAACTGGGATGCACGGCGCGGCGAGAACGTGCTGGATCCGGCGGTGCTGGAGGAGGTTAACCGCGAGCGCGAGCAGTTTATCGCGACGCAGCGTCAGCAGGCGGGTGAAGGTATGGAGGCGCTGTTCACCACCATTGAGAGCAATTACGCCCGTTCCGTACGGCTGCTGGCCACCGCACGCAGTGCCCGTTTCAGCGGACAGGCGACGCTGTTTCTGGCGCAACAGACGCAGCAGCCCGGTCAGGATGCACGTCGCGCCTGGGCACCTTACCTCGGCGGGCTGACGATCTGGCCGCTGGACTGTGCCCATGTTGAGATCGTCTCACCCCGCCTGTTTGAACAGATCGGTCCCCGCCTGCAGCAGATACTGGCGTCGCTGAATCCGTAACCACCTTAGCCTGTGGAGAGGGTGCCGGTCAGCCTCTTCCGCACGGTACAATCATCGGGGTGCCGGCTACCGGATCGCGGATGATGACGCAGCGCAGGCCGTAGATCGCTTCAATCAGCGCTGGCGTCACGATCTCCGCCGGTTTCCCTTCGGCAATGATTTTTCCGTCACGCATCGCAATCAGGTGGCTGGCGTAACGGCACGCCTGATTAAGATCGTGCAGCACCACCACTAGCGTGCGGCCATGCTGCTGATTGAGATCCTGCATCAGCTCCAGCAGCTCAATCTGATGCGTAATATCCAGCCAGGTGGTGGGTTCATCGAGCAGCAGTAAGGGGGTTTCCTGCGCCAGCACCATCGCGATCCAGACCCGCTGCCGCTGACCGCCAGAGAGCGTATCCACCGGCTGGGCGGCCAGATCGGCCACCCCGGTGGCCTGCATCGCCTGCTGCACCGCCGCCTCATCTTCCTGTCGCCAGCGTCCGAACAGCGTCTGGTGCGGATAACGTCCGCGTGCCACCAGTTCACTGACGCTGATCCCCGCGGGCGCACTGGAACTTTGCGGCAACAGCCCCAGCCGCCGCGCCACCTCTTTGGTGGCATAACGGGCGATCGTCTGACCATCCAGCAGCACCTCGCCCTGCAGCGGCGTCACCAGCCGACTCAGGGTGCGCAGCAGCGTCGATTTTCCACAGGCGTTAGGCCCGATGATGACGGTCAGTTCACCGTCGGGGATCGCTACCGAGAGATGCTCCGCCACGATCTTTTTGTCGTAGCCCAGCGTCAGCGCCTTACCCTGCAAACGTGTTTTCTCTGTCACTGGCGTCGCGCCTCCCGTATCAGCAGAGCAATCAGATAGAGTCCGCCCAGGCTGACGGTGATGACACCGACCGGCAGCTGATAAGGCAGGAAAAGGTGCTGTGCGGCGTAGTCTGCGGCGATTAACAGCAGCGCACCGCACAGCGCAGCCAGCGGCAGTGCGCCTTTGACTCCCCCGCAAAGACGTCGTGCAATCTGCGGCGCCAGCAGCGCAATAAAGGAGAGAGGCCCGGCCAGCGCGGTTGAGGCCGCGGTCAGGATCACGCCTGTCAGCATCAGCATGACGCGGCTGCGTTCCACCGGGACCCCTAAGGCGCAGGCGGTGTCATCGCCCATCTCCAGCAGACGCATGCGCCGGGCCAGCATGCCCGTCGCCAGCAGCGCCAGCAGCAGCACAACCGTCACGGGAAGCGTCTTCGCCCAGGTGATGCCGTTAAGTGAACCGGCACTCCAGAGCCCGGCGCTCAGTGCCGCCTCCAGGGAGGCGCTGATAATCAGCCAGCTGTTGAGCGCCATCAGCAGCGCCCGCACGCTGATGCCCACGATAATCAGACGAAAGGTCTCCACGCCGTTGCGCCAGCTGAACAGCCAGACCACCGCCGCCGTAAGCAGCCCGCCCGCCAGCGCCGCCAGCGTCAGGCCCGCCATGTTTTGCTGAAACAGCACCAGCGCGACCAGCACACCGCTGTATGCCCCGGTGTTGAAACCGAGAATATCTGGACTGCCCAGCGGGTTACGCAGCAGTGACTGAAAAATCGCGCCACTGACGCCCAGCGTGGCCCCCAGCAGCAGCGCCATCATGACGCGCGGCAGACGCCACTCCAGCACAATCAGCTGAACATTGCGCGCCGCCTCCCCGCTGAAGAGCGTCCACAACTGCTGCACAGAGAGGGAGGGGGTGCCGCGTGTCAGCCCCATAAACGCCAGGATGCCGCAGGCCAGCAGCAGTAAAAGCGCATTGATTATTATGCGTTTCATCACAGCCCTCTTCCCGGCCGGCGGCGAACCAGCACAATCAGCATCGGCGCACCGAGAATGGCGGTCACAATCGACACGCGCAGCTCGCCTGGCACCAGCAGCCGTCCCAGGATATCGGCGGCCAGCAGCAGACAGGGGGTCATCACAAGGGTTCCCGGCAGCAGCCAGCGATGGTCGTTGCCCAGCAGCCAGCGTGCCAGGTGTGGCGTCATTAAACCAACAAAGGCGATGGGGCCGACAGCGGCCGTCGCCGCGCCGCTCAGCAGCGCAATCGCCAGCAGGCCCGTCAGTTGCGTCCGCACCACGCGGGTGCCCAGTGCGGTCGCCATATCACCGCCCATGCTCAGGCTGTTCAGCGAACGAGCCAGCAACAGTGCCAGCACGCTGCCAACAGTGACGGCCGGCAAGGTGGCGCGCAGAATGGCGAAACTGCGGATATCCAGCGAGCCGCTGTGCCAGAAACGCAGGTGATCGTAGATATCAGGATTGAGCAGCGACAGCCCGGACGTTAATCCCTCCAGCACCGCACCCAGCGCTACCCCTGCCAGGGTCAGGCGCACCGGACTGACCCGGCCACCGCCCAGCGCGCCGGTCAGCGCCACCAGCAGAGAGGCCAGCAGCGCACCGGCAAAGGCGAAACCCAGCCAGTCAGCCGGAGCGTCTGCGCCGGTCAGGGCGATGCCCAGTACGACCGCAAAACCCGCACCGGCGTTAACTCCCAGAATGCCGGGATCGGCCAGAGGATTTCGCGTCAGGCTCTGCATCAGCGCACCCGCCAGCCCCAGGCTGCATCCGGCCAGCACACCGGCCAGCGTGCGCGGCAGCCGGGCGTCACGCACGATGACGCAATCGACACCGGTGCAGTCGGTGAACAGGGCCTGAGTGACCTCATGAAGGGGAATGGATTTGGCGCCCAGCATCAGGCTGAGCGCGAAAAGTAGCAACAGCAGCATCCCTGAACCGGCTATTGCACGACATTGACGCATAACGTTCAAGCCTTCACCAAAAGAGTCACAGAGAAACCCATGCGATTAAGCGATCGATAAGCCTCATCATTTCTGCAGGTTATTCCGTCTCTCAGACACCACGACCGTTAACGAACAACGTCTCCAGCCGCGTCAGCAGATTGCTGGCGCTGTAGTAGTCGAGGCGGAAGCTATCCAGCCCCAGTGCATAAACCGCCCTGCTTTTTACGGCCGGGGTCTGCGCCAGGAAAGGGTTGCTCATCACCTGTGCAGTGGTGTTGTCGTCGGCGGCAAACAGCAGGTAAGTCTGACCATTCAGGCCCGCCGCCAGATTTTCACCTGACAGCTGAAGAATATCTTTGCGCGTTCCCATACTGTGACCGGCGTGAAGGCTGGCGGGCGGCGTCGCCAGCGTGAAGCCCAGCTGCTGCAGTAACCTGGCCTGCGCTGACGCCGCCGTCCACAGGTTCACGGCCCGCCCGTCCCCGTTCCAGACCATCGCGGAAACCGGCTGCGGCGGCAGCGTCAGCTTCGCCTTCAGCGCCTTTTCGCGTGCCTCAAAAGCGTTTATCCGTGCGGCCGCCTCCGCCTCATGCCCCGTCGCCTTGCCCAGCAGCGTCACCAGCTGCTGCCAGCTTTTATCGTCATAATTGACCACCAGCACCGGCGCAATCGCCGCAAGCTGATCGACCAGCCTGATGGCTGAATCGTTGCCGGTGGCGCTGACCACAATCAGATCCGGCGCTTCGGCAGCAATCGCTTCTGCCCGGGGTTCGCCAATGTAGAGACGCTTCACGCCGCGCTGTTTCGCCACCGCGCCCCACTGCCGGAAATAGCCCTGCTCATCCGCCAGGCGACTGCCGGGGGCGGTGGCCCCGCTGGCGACCACCGGCGCATTAATGGCCAGTAGCGACCCGGTCAGGGTCACGCTGGTTGAGACGATTCGGGTCGGTGCCTGCGTCAGGGTAAGATCACCACTGGCCCCGGTAACGGTGCGCGGCCAGCCCGTTTCTGCCACCGCGCTGACACTGAGCAGGCTGCTCAGAAAAAACAGCACGATCACCCTGCTAACCCTCTGTTTATTCATACGTTCTTTTCCATACTTGTTCAGATAAGGCCGGCGGCTGTTTATGCTGATCTGACCCGGAGCAGCAGCCGAAGCGCCGCATATGGATTGACAGATCCGGCCAATCCACGTAGCTTAACGCCAATAATACAAATGATAATCATTATTAGTTATCTTATCATTTCCGGGTGAAAAGTATGGCCGAATCACGCGCGTTTGAACATCCCCTGTTGCACGATTTTGCGGCACTCTGCCAGGGTTTCCTGTTTACCTCTCCCTGGCAAAGCCTCACCACACAGGGCTGCTTTACGACGCTGACCACGCCAGTCAGTCAGGGTGAACAGCTGACAGGGGATTTTCAGCAGCAGCTTCAGCACCACTTTACCTCGGCCAGAAAACAGGGCATTGCGCACCCCATCGTGGCAGGCGCCATCCCCTTCGACGTGACGCAGCCCGCCGCGCTGTTTATCCCGGAGTCCTGGCAGCGCTTTAACCGTGACGATCTGATCGCCCGGGCCTCACTGGCAGACGCGGATCTGCCCGTGATTCGCCGCCGTACGGCGTTGCCGGATCAGGCGCACTTTACCGACATGGTGGCGCAGGCAGTTGCTGCCACGCGCCGGGGCGACCTGGAGAAAGTGGTGCTGTCGCGGCTGATGGAGATCGTGGCTGAACAGCCGGTTGATACGGCTGCCCTGATGCAGCGCATCGTGGTGCAGAATCCCGGCAGCTATCACTTTCATCTGCCCCTGCCCGGCGGCGGCGCGCTGGTGGGAGCCAGCCCTGAACTACTGATTCGAAAACAGGGTCGCCTGTTCAGCTCCTCTCCCCTGGCTGGCTCGGCCGCACGCAGCCGCGATCCGCAACGCGATCGGGCCTCCGGCGACAGCCTGATGCAGTCGCCGAAGGATCGACATGAACATCAGCTGGTGACGAATGCGATGCACGCCACCCTGCAGCCGCGCAGCCGTTTGCTGTCGGTGCCTGAAACCCCCTCTCTGCTGACCACGGCCACCCTCTGGCATCTCGCCACGCAGATCCGTGGCGAAGTGCTGGACGAGCGCGAAAATGCACTCTCCCTCGCCTGCCTGCTGCATCCGACGCCGGCGCTCAGCGGCTTTCCGCATCAGCGTGCGCAGGCCCTGATCCAGCGCCTTGAGCCGTTTGAACGCCAGCTGTTTGGCGGCATCGTCGGCTGGTGTGACGATCGGGGCAATGGCGAATGGGTCGTCACCATTCGCTGCGGCACGGTGAAGGGGTCGCGGGTACGGCTGTTTGCCGGTGCGGGCATCGTGACGGACTCACAACCTGAAGCAGAGTGGCGTGAAACCGGCATCAAACTCGACACCCTGCTTCGCGCTTTTGGATTGCAATAAAGGAACCTGCATGACGATCTCCTACAGCCGCTGGCCGGACGACCTGGCCGCCCGTTACCGTGAAAAAGGCTACTGGCTCGACCTGCCGATGACCGACATACTGGATCGCCACCGCGACAACGATAGCGTAGCGGTGATTGAGGACGACAGGCGGTTGACCTACCGCCAGCTGGCGGCCCTGAGTGACAACCTGGCGGCAGCGTTACAGCGGCGTGGCCTGAAACGGGGTGATACGGCGCTGGTGCAGCTGGGCAACGTGGCCGAATTTTACCTGACGCTGTTTGCCCTGTTTAAACTCGGTGTTGCGCCGGTGAATGCCCTGTTCAGCCATCAGCGCACCGAGCTGACCGCCTACGCCAGCCAGATTTCGCCCCGTCTGGTGATTGCTGACCGCACGCATCCGCTGTTTGCCGATGACGCTTTTATTGCGCAGCTCTGCCACGATCACCCCTCACTGCAACAGGTGATCCTGCGCCATGCCTCACCGCCGGAACAGAGCCTTGAAGCGCTGCTGGCCGAACCGGCCGGTGCGTTTATGGCCACGCCGACCGCGGGCGACGAGGTGGCCTTTTTCCAGCTCTCTGGCGGCAGTACCGGCACGCCAAAACTGATTCCGCGCACTCATAACGATTACTACTACAGCATCCGTGAAAGTGACGCGATCTGTGGCGTCACCGCCGACACCCGTTATCTCATCGCCCTGCCCGCCGCCCACAACTTCCCGCTGAGTTCGCCGGGCGCGCTGGGCGTCTTTTATGCGGGGGGGCAGGTTATTTTAGCCGCCGATCCCAGCGCGACAGCCTGCTTTCCCCTGATTGAAAAACATCAGGTGACCGATAC
>Ga0308171_1004563_pt1 | contig 11255 bp, 10 predicted proteins | sample PhyGR1_FD_202135 | JGI IMG/M metagenome (GOLD analysis project Ga0308171, IMG submission 202135) | Phyllosphere microbial communities from UC Gill Tract Community Farm, Albany, California, United States - DLSLSG.R1 | ecosystem: Host-associated > Plants > Phyllosphere > Unclassified | place: USA... | reverse complement strand
GCGCCCATGCACCCGGCGGTGCGGGCCGGGCTGCTGGATGCGGCGCGGCGGCTGGACCCGCTTGTGCTGCGCTGGGGCAAGTAGGGGGCGCAACGACCCCGTGTCCGGGCAGTGACGCCGCTGCCCGGAACGCCGCGGCCTCTCAGCTGAAGACCGGCATGCCCAGCACGGGGGTGGAAGGCGCCGCCATGTCCCGTGCCCGGACCGGGTCGGCCAGGAAGGCGGCCCGTCCGGCCTCCACTGCCTGCGCCATGGCCTTCGCCATCCGTGGCGGATCGCCAGCCCCGGCGACGGCCGTGTTGAGCAGCACAGCGTCGTAGCCCAGCTCCATGGCCTGCGCGGCATGCGATGGCAGGCCGATCCCCGCATCCACCACCAGCGGGACCTCCGGGAAATGCGCGCGGAGCGTGCGAAGCCCGTACACGTTGTTCAGCCCGCGCCCGGACCCGATCGGCGAGCCCCACGGCATCAGCACCTCGCACCCCGCATCCAGCAGGCGCCCGGCGACGACAAGGTCCTCAGTGGTATAGGGGAACACCTGGAAGCCGTCCGCGATCAGGATGCGCGCGGCCTCGACCAGTCCGAAGACATCCGGTTGCAGCGTGTCGTGCTCGCCGATCACTTCCAGCTTGATCCAGCGCGTGTCGAATACTTCGCGCGCCATATGCGCCGTCAGCACCGCTTCCTTCACCGAATGGCAGCCGGCGGTATTCGGCAGCACGCGCAGGTTGAGCGGCCGCAACAGGTCCCAGAAGCGCTGCCCGGCCAGGCCTTGCTCCCCGCCGGCGCCTTCGCGGCGGAGCGAGACGGTCACGACCTCGGTGGCCGAGGCCTGAATCGCCTCGACCATGACGGCGGGGGAGGGATACTGCGCCGTGCCCAGCAGCAGACGGGAACGAAGTTCGGTGCCGTAGACATGCATCGTTTCAGCCTCCCTGCATCGGCGCCAGGATTTCGACCTTGTCGCCCTCCTGCAACACGCAGCTCTCACGGGCTGCGCGGGGGACGAAGGCACCGCCATGCGCTGTCGCGATCCGCGTCTCCGCCAGGCCCAGCTCCACCAGCATGCCGGCCAGCGTTGTCGCGCTGATCGCGCGTTCCTTCCCGTTGACGACGACGATCATGCGTTGACTTTCCGTTGATGCGTATGACGATCCAGCACGCTGTCCGCTGCCTGGTTGGCGAGATGCGGCGCCAGCAGGAAGCCGTGGCGGTACATGCCATTCAGGCGAAGCACCTGTCCCTCGTCCTTGAGCGCGGGCATGTTGTCCGGCAGGGCAGGGCGGATATTGGCGCCTGCTTCCAGGATCTCCGCCTCGGCAAAGGCCGGGTGCAGCGTATAGGCCGCGTTCAACAGATCCATGGTCGACCTTGCCGTGATGGCACGGCGGTCGCTGCTCTCGATCATCGTCGCGCCGACCATGAAGCAATGGTCGCCGCGCGGCACGATGTAGAGCGGGATGCGCGGATGCAGCAGCCGCACCGGCCGGCTCAGCGAGATGTCCGGGCAGCGCAGCAGCAGCATCTCGCCGCGCACGCCGCGCAGGTCTCGCCAGTCCTGCGCCGCGGCGTGGCCGCGGCAATCGACGACGCGGTCATAGTCCCCGAAGCGTGCTTCGTCGGCATCACAGTCCCGCAGGGAGACACCCTGCTGGCGCAGCCCCTCCGCCAGCGCCTCCAGGGCTTTGCGCGGGTCCAGATGGGCTTCCTCCGCAAAGTGGAGGCCCTGGTCGAAGCGCCCTGCCAGGTCCGGCTCCAGCGCGGCGATGGCAGCCGCGTCCAGCGCCGTATGATGGGACGTCCGTCTGGCGAAGCGGGCCAGTTCCTCCCGGTCACGCCTTGGCGCGACAACGAGGCTGCCATGACGCTGCGTGCCGGCAAAGTGCCCGCTCCACCAATCGATGGCGCCAGCCGCGTCCCGCGCAAGCCGGGGCGGTGCATCGGCCGCTTCGCACCATGGGGCAAGCATACCGCCCGCGAAATGCGATGCGCGGGTGCGTGTCTCAGGTCGGTGGATCAGCGAGACCTTGGCACCGCGCCCGGCCAGCACCGTTGCCGTCACCAGGCCAGATACACCAGCACCGATGACCAGCACGCGTGACGCATGCTCAGGCAGCCATTGCATCGGCAAGGCAAGCTCCTCCGCCATGGGGCCACGCCAATGGGGAAGGCAGCGGATTGCGCTGTGTTTCCATCCCTCCGCCGGCATGACCCGGATCAGGTTCAATGGGTTCGGCGGAGCCGTCTCAGCCCGTCCAGCGGGCACCCCAGGAATAACACCATGACGCTAGAGCAGATTCGCCGGCACGCCAAGCTGGGCCGCTGGCCCTGTTACGCAACGGCATGTTCAGGGCCGTGATGCACTGGTCTCGCAGCGCTCGCTGAGCGGACAAGCTTCGGCTAAACCTTTGCCGCCAGCGCGTATGCGGCAGCTTGGCCGGCTCAGGCCAGGTCGGGCATCCTCTCATGCCAATCCGTGTCGCATTGCAGGGCGTCCGCGGCGTGCAGCACACGGCCCTCGCCGAAGGGGCGGCCTATCAGTTGCAGGCCCACGGGCAGGCCCCGGTCATCGAAGCCGCATGGCACGCTGATGGCCGGCAGGCCCAGGTAGTTCAGCAGCCGTGTGTTGCGGGAAACCCCCATGAAGCGCTCCACCGCGCCGGGCGTGCCGGCGTCGATATCCGTCTCCAGCCGAGTGGGGATTCGCATTGGGATGGTCGGGGTAGCCAGCAGGTCCACCGCCCCGAACACCTCCTTGGCGAAGGCGCGCAGGATCGGCCCCCGCCGGCTCTGCGCCTCGATGTAATACGGCGCCGGGATGCCGAGGGGCGGGAAGAGCCTGGCGGAGAGATGGATGGCATAGTCGTGCGGCCGCTCGCGCATCCATTGTGCGTGGATGGCGGCAGCCTCGCACCGCCCCAGGATCGCCGAGTAGGCGGCGACATCCTCGATCATCGGCAGCGTCAGCCGCACCAGCGTGGCGCCACGCGCCTGCAACACGGCCAGGGCGGCCTCCGTAGCGGCCATGATCGGTTCGTCGACGTCCTCCATGAACCAGGTGTCGGGTATGCCAATACGCGTACCACGCAGGTCCCCGTCTAGCTTCGCCTCGTAATCCGGCACCGGCACCTGGGCCGCTGTACGGTCCCTCGGGTCTGGCCCCGCCATCACGCGCATTACCCGGGCACAATCCCGCGCGCTGCGGGTCAAGGGGCCGACATTGTCGCAGGAGAAGGAGAGGGGCATCGCCCCATAGCGGCTGACCCGCCCCTGCGTCGGCTTCAGGCCGGTAACGCCGCAGCAGGAGGCCGGCAGCCGGATGGAACCGCCCGTGTCGGAGCCAAGCGCCATGAAGGTGAAGCGCGCCGCGACCGCCGCGCCGGAGCCGGAGGAAGAGCCCCCGGTGATGAAGTCGCCATTCCACGGATTCAGGCAATCGCCGAAATGGCGGTTATGCCCCGTGGGGTTCTGCGCGAACTCCGCCATGTTGAGCCCGGCGAAGGTGATGGCGCCGGCGGCCTCCAACCGCTCGATGACTGTCGCGGTGTAATCCGGGCGGAAATCGGCGCGGATGGCGGAGCCGCAGGTGCTCAGGCGCCCGGCCTGGTAGTACATGTCCTTATGCGCCATCGGCACGCCGTGCAGCGGCCCCAGCGCCTCTCCAGCCGCCCGGGCGCGGTCGGCCTTGCGCGCCGCTTCCAGCGCGGTCTCGGCCTCGGTCCAGATGACGGTGTTCAGCCCGAGGTCGTGCCGCGCGATACGGTCCAGGCATGCCTCTGTCAGTGCTAGCGAGGTCACGCTGCCATCCGCGACGGCCGCCGCGGCCTCGACCAGGGACAGGGTTGCGAGGTCGGTGCCCCGGCTGGTGAGGGTTGCGTCCATCACTCGGCTTCCCGGTAGGCCAGGAGGGCTGCCTCGAAATCCACTGGTTCGTCCTCGAACCGCAGGCGGCCGCGCAGCGCCTCGAATGCTTCGACGGTCTGCCGCAGGTCCGCCGCGAACTCCAGCGCCGCATCGTTCGGCGGCGCCACGCCGAACCAGCCCTGCGCTGTCTCGACCGCCAGATCCTTCGGATCACCCGTCATGCTCGCCCCCATGGAATCGCCTAGGGGGAAGCCTGGCCAAGAAGCGGCGTGGCCTCAAGCCGGCTTGTCGCGTGGCGGTGCCGATTTTGTCGCTGAGATGCGGTAGAAGCCGCACCCCGCTCAGGTATCCGTCTCCGCGGCGGATTGCTGCACCAGCCAGTCGGAGAAAATCCGCAGGGGCGCCGACCTGCGGCCTGAGGGCAAAATCAGCCAGTAGTGGTCTCCCGTCACCAGCGTGCGTCCCGGCAGGCCTACCAACCTTCCCTCGCGCACCTCGTCCTGGACGAAGCCCGGCGTGCAGATGACGATCCCCAAGCCTTCCAGCGCCGCCTGGATGGCCAGCGTCGTACTCTCGAACAGCAAGGGTGGCGCCGGTATGTTCAGGCCGTTCGCGTGCAGCCATCGGGGCCAGTCCCGTGCCCGTACTTTGCTGCCCAGCAGCCGCCCGCCGGCACCCGAGCCATCGCCCCAGGCCACCGCCACCGCCGCTGCGGCGAAGGGGGCCACCGCCACCGCCTGCAGGCGCTGTGCGCCGGGGGAGGGTGGGCGGTCGCCGCGCGCCGTGCTGATCGCGGCATCCACACCCTCCCGCGCCAGGTCCACCATGGCCGTCGAGGTGCTGACTTCGACATCGATGCCGGGATGCAGGTCTCTGAAGCTGGCGAGGCGCGGGATCAGCCAGCGCATGGCCCAGGTCGTGTAGGCACGGATGCGTAGCGGCGGGTCCTGCGCCTGCAGGTTCTGTGTCGCCGCCTGCAACTGCGCGAAGCCTTGCCCGATCTCGGCGGCGAAGCGGTGGCCCAGCGCCGTCAGGCTCAGCGCATTGGCACCGCGCCGCACCAGGGCACAGCCCAGGGTGGCTTCCAGGTCCTTCAACCGCTTGCTGACGGCCGGCTGGGTCACGCCGAGCGTCGAGGCCGCCGCCGTCAGGCTGCCCGTCTGGGCGACGATGTGGAAAACCCACAGGCTGTCCAGCGGTGGCAGTGTGTGGCGCATCCCGCCAGCATAACATCAGGTTGGGGTAGAGCAACGCAATCTAGGACTTCTCAGGCCGCCCGGGCACCGCCCATGCTCGGCCGGCTCAAACCCCGCGACCGACGGGGAAGCAATGTCCTGGAGGATGTCTGCCATGATCAACCGCCGCAACGCCCTGCTACTGGCGCCCGCCCTGGCGCTGAGCCGCCCGGCCCTGGCGCAGGCCACCCGCTTCCCCGACCGCCCCATCCGGTTGATCATTCCCTTCGCCGCGGGTGGCAGCAACGACATCGTCGGCCGCGTCATCACCGATGGTATGGCCACGCGTCTCGGCCAGACCTTCGTGGTGGAGAACCGCGGTGGTGCCGGCGGCGTGTTGGGCAACGAGGCCGTGGCCCAGTCCCCGAAGGATGGCTACACCATCCTGCTCAGCGGCAGCGGCAGCTTCCTCATCAGCAGCCTGGTGCAGCCGCGCGTTCCTTACGACATCATCAAGGACTTCGCGCCGATCGGCTTCGTCGGCAACGCGCCCAACGTCATCACCGTCAATCCGCAGGTGGAGGCGAAGACGATGGGCGAGTTGCGCGACCTCGCGCGGCGTGCCCGGCCGCCGCTTGCCTATGCCAGCCCCGGCGTCGGCACCACCGGCCATGTGCTGGGCGCCCTGCTGTCGTTGGAGTTCGGCGCGGAGATGGAGCACATCCCCTATCGCGGCACCGGGCCGGCGATTACCGACGTTCTGGCGGGAAGGGTGCAGATCCTCACCAACGCGGCGGCGCCACTGCGCCCGCATATCGCCGCCGGCGGGCTGCGCGCCGTGGCCGTTGCCGCCCCCAGGCGGCTGGATTTCCTGCCGGAGGTGCCGACGACGGTGGAGCAGGGCTTCCCCAATGTCCTGTCCTCCACCTGGTATGGCCTGCTGGCGCCGACCGGCACGCCCGCCGACCGGGTGACCGCCTTGCATGCGGCGCTGAACGCCACCCTGGCCGATGCCGCGGTGAAGCAGCGGCTGCAGGAGGAGGGCGTCGAGATCGAGCCCAGCCCCACCCCCGCCGATTACGGCCGCTTCATCGAGCAGGACCGCAAGCGCTGGCAGGAAGTCGTCACCCGCGCCAACATCCGCGCCGAATGAGCCCGCGCCCGGCGCTGCGCCGCATCGTCCTGCTGGACGATTTCGGCGATGCGGCACGGCACGCCGCCGATTGGTCAGGCCTGCCGGTCGAGATCATGCAGGACCACCTGCAAGATGCCGCCTTGCACGAGCGGCTGCGCGACGCCGATGCGCTGGTACTGATCCGCGAGCGGACGGCCCTCACAGCTGATCTGCTGGCAGCGCTGCCCGGCCTGAAGCTTGTGGTCACCACAGGCATGCGGAACCGGGTGCTGGACCTGGCGGCCTGCGACGACCACGGCATTGCCGTCTGCGGCACGTCGTCCGAGCCATCGCCTACGGTGGAGCTGACCTGGGGCCTCATCCTGGCCCTGGCCCGCCGCATTCCGCAGCAGGAACAACTGCTGCGGCAGGGGGGCTGGCAGCAGGGCGCGGGGCTGGGCTTGGCTGGCGCTACCCTCGGCGTGGCCGGGCTGGGACGCATTGGTGCCGGCGTGGCAGCCATCGGCCAGGCCTTCGGTATGACGTTGCTGGCCTGGAGCCCCAACATGACGGCGGAGAAGGCCGAAGCCGCCGGCGCCACCCTGGCCTCCAAGGAGGCGCTGTTCCGCCGGTCGGACATCGTGACGCTGCATCTCGGCCTCGGTCCCGCTACGCGCGGCATTGTCGGCGCGGCGGAACTTGGGGCGATGCGGCCCGGCGCGTTGCTGGTGAACACCGCCCGTGGCCCGCTGGTGGAGCAATCCGCCCTGATCGCGGCGCTGGAGAGCGGCCAGCTCGGCGGTGCCGCCATCGATACGCATGAGCCGGAGCCGATGGCGCCGGATGACCCGATCCGCACTGCCCCCAACACGATTCTGACGCCGCATCTCGGCTACGTCACGCAACAGAATTTCCGTCTCTACTTCGAAGGCGCGGTGGAAGCCCTGCGCGCCTGGAACGCCGGAACCACGCTGCCGCGGCCACTCAACGCCGCCGCGCGAGACTGAAAAGGCTGAGCATATGACCGCCACTTCCGCTGAACCTTCCATCCTGCTGGATACCACCGGCCCCGTCGCGGTACTGACGCTAAACCGCCCGGCCGCCCGCAACGCGATCGACGACGACATGCGCGCCGAGCTGATGGTGGCGCTGGACCGTGTGTCGCGCGACGATGCCATCCGGGCCCTCGTCATTACCGGCGCCGGCCAGGGCTTCTGCGCGGGTGGCGACGTCAAGTCGATGCAGGCACGGCTGTCCGTCCCACCCGGCGAGGTCGCGCTCAATGGCTGGCGGCGGCAACAGCGGACGCACCACGCCATCGCCATGCTCCACGACCTGCCGAAGCCCACCATCGCCGCCGTTAACGGCGCGGCCACTGGCCTGGGCTGCGATGTCGCGCTGTGCTGCGACTTCGTGATGGCGGCGGATACGGCGCGGTTTGCCATGAGCTACATCCTGCGCGGGCTGATCCCCGATGGTGGCGGCATGTACTTCCTGCCGCGCCGCGTCGGCCTATCGCGCGCCAAGGAGCTCATCTTCTCCGGCCGCACCGTGGAACCGGAGGAAGCTTTGCGCCTCGGCATGATCGACAGGGTGGCCAGCGCGGTGACGTTGCTGGACGAAGCACGCGCCTGGGCCACGCAACTCTCGCACGGCGCGCCAGCGGCCCTGGCCCTCGGCAAGAGCATCCTGAATCAGACGTTCGAGCTGACGGCCGAGCAGGTCTTCGGCATGGGCAGCCAGGCACAGGCCATCTGCTACAGCTCGCGCGAGCATCAGGAGTCGGTCGCCGCCTTCCTGGAAGGCGTCGCGCAGCGCCGCGCCGCGAAGAAGGGAACCGCGGCATGAGCGCCATCGGGGCATTGCTGCGCCCCCGCAGCGTCGCCATCATCGGCGCCTCGGCCGATGCTTCGAAGATGACCGGGCGCCCGGTCGGCTACCTGCAGAAATACGGCTTCACCGGCGACATCTGGCCGGTGAACCCTCGGGCCGAGACCATTGCCGGGCTGCGCTGCTACCCGGATATCGCCGCGCTGCCCGGTGCACCGGACGCCGCCATCGTGCTGCTGGGCCCGGAGCGGGCGGAAGCCGCGGTGCGGGGCCTCGCCGCCCGTGGCTGCCAGGCCGCCATCGTCCTGGCCAGCGGCTATGGCGAGGCGAATGAGGAAGGCGCCCGCCGCCAGCAGGCCCTGAAGGACGCTGCCGGCACGATGCGCCTGCTTGGCCCCAACACGATCGGCCTCGTCAATCTGACGGATGGCATGATGCTATCCGCGACCGGTGCGTTGGAGGTCGGTGACTTGCCGGCCGGGCGGATTTCCGTGGTGTCGCAGAGCGGCGGCATCCTCGGCTCTCTGCTGTCACGCGCGGCCGACCGTGGCATCGGCTTTGCCAAGTTGGTCTCCACCGGCAACGAGGCCGATCTCGACAGTAGCGACATGATCGAGCACCTGGTGGAGGACGAGGCCACCGACGTCATCGCCGTCTACATGGAAGGGCTGCGGCGGCCGGATGTGTTCCAGCGTGCGGCGCGCCGTGCCGCCGAACTCGGCAAGCCCATTGTCGTCTACAAGGTCGGGCGCTCAGATTCCGGTGCGCGTGCCGCGACGTCCCATACCGGCGCGTTGGCCGGTGCCGACCGTGTCTACGACGCGCTGTTCCGCCAATGCGGCGTGATCCGCGCGGAGAGCTTTACCGATCTGCTGGACATTCCCGCGGCGCTGGTGACGGGCCGCCGCATGCGCGGCAACCGCGTCGCCATCCTGACCTCCACCGGCGGCGCCGGCACGCTCCTGGCCGATAATTGCGGCCTGGCGGATATCGACGTGCCGCCGCCCGATGCAGCGACGACGGGCCGCCTGGCAACCCTGCTGAACGAGGACCCCGCCGCGATCGGCCGCAACCCCGTCGACGTCACCCTGGCCGGTCTGCGGCCGGACCTGTTCCGTGGCGCCATCGATGCGTTGCTGGAGGGCGATGCGTATGATGCGGTGGTGGTGGTCATCGGCTCCTCCGCCCTGGCCACGCCGGATATCGTGGCGGGTGCCATCGTCGAGTGCCAGGCGCGCAGCGAGAAGCCAGTCCTTGCCTATGTCAGCCCACATGCACCGCATCTGGTACGGCTGCTGAATGCCCAGGGCATTCCGGCCTTCGCTACGCCAGAGAGCTGCGCGACGGTGCTGAAGGCTCTGCAGTCCCGTAACCTGCCGCCCGCCGCCGCTATGACGCCGCCGGATACCAGCATCCTGGCCCCGTTCCCGCCCGGCAACCTGAACGAAGCCGAGAGCAAGGCGCTGTTCGCCCGCTTCGGCGTGCCGGTGACGCGCGAGCAGACCGCCAGCGATGCCGCCGCCGCCGCAGCAGCCGCACGCGACATGGGCGGGGAGGTGGTGCTCAAGATCCTCTCCCGTGCCATCGCGCATAAGAGCGACCTGGGCGGCGTCCGTGTCGGCCTGACGGCGGAGCAGATACCCGACGCTTGCGCCGCCATGCTGCAAAGCCTGCGCGCCGCCGGTGCCCCGGCACCGGAAGGCTTCCTGGTGCAGGAGCGTATCCGTGGCGGGGTCGAGATGATCCTCGGCTTCCACCGCGACCCCCAACTGGGTCCGGTGATCCTGCTGGGCTCCGGCGGCGTAGCGGCGGAGCTGTTCGGGGACACCGCCCTGCGCCTGCTGCCGATCACCCGCACCGATGCCGAGGCGATGGTGGAGGAACTGAAGGCTGCCCGTCTGCTACGCGGTTTCCGTGGCGCACCGCCTGCCGATATTGCCGCGCTGGTCGATACCGTGCTGGCCTTCGCTGCCATGGCCGGCGCCGCGGGCGAACGTCTGCTCGAAGCCGAGATCAACCCGCTCTTCGTGCTGCCGGCGGGGCAGGGCGCCTATGCGGTGGATGGGCTGGCGGTCCTGCGATAATGGGCAACCCGCTCCTCATCCTGGCGGACCACGCGGCAAGCTGGCACCTGCGCCCCTGGCCAGAAGGCCTGGAACATCATGCGCGGCGGGCGCTGCTGGATTGGTTCGCCGCCACGCTGCCGGGCGCGCAACGGCCGCCTGCAACTCTGCTGGCGGCTGCTTTGGCAGACGAACGTGGCGTGGGGCGGGCGGTCTGCTATGTCGATGGCGGGCGCGGATCGGCGCGTCACGCGGCGTTGTTGAACGCTGTTGCCAGCCACACGGTGGAGTTCGACGACATCCACCGCGATTCCGGCCTGCATCCCGGCAGCCCCACCATCGCCGCCGCACTGGCCGTGGCGCAGGCGCAGGGTACCGATATGGACCGGCTGCTGCGCGCCATGGTCGCTGGTTACGAAGTCGGCGGCCGTATCGCGCTTGCGGTGCAGCCCAGCCACTATCGCATGTGGCACACCACCGCGACGGTCGGCACCATCAGCGCCGCCGTGGCTGCGGCCGTGCTGCTGGGTTGCGACGCCGCCCGCATCGGCCACGCCATCGCATTGGCCGCGACGTCCGCTGGCGGCCTGCAACAGGCGTTCCGGGGTGAGGGGATGAGCAAGCCGCTGCACGCCGGCCACGCTGCCGAGGCCGGGCTGCTGGCCGCACGTGCCGCGGCAGCGGGCGTCACTGGCGCGCCGGATGTGCTGCACGGCCCGGCAGGCTTCGCCGCCGCCACCAGTGATTCCACCGGGCAGTGGGATCGCGCACGAGACGGATTGGGCGAATCGTTCGTCATGGCTAGCATCACCTTCAAGAACCATGGTTGCTGCGGCCACATCTTTCCCGCGCTGGATGGCCTTTTGGCCTTGCGGGAACAGCACGGCTTCAAGCCGGACGACGTGCTGTCCATCCACGTCGCCGGCTACCGTCCCACGGCCGAGATGTGCGACCGCCCGGTGGTCAGCACGGAACAGGAAGCGCGTTTCAGCGCCCAGTACTGCATCGCGGCGCTGCTGCATCTCGGTGCCGTGCGGCTGGACGCCTTCACGCCACAGCGTTTGCAGGACCCCACCCTGCACGCCTTTATGCCGAAGGTAAGCGTCAGCCTGGCGCCCGATCTGGCGGACGCCTATCCCCGCCGGCGCGCGGCCAGGCTGCGTGTGGAACTGAGGAACGGGCAGGTGCTGCTGCATGAGCAGCCTATCC
>Ga0308171_1004555_pt1 | contig 11268 bp, 11 predicted proteins | sample PhyGR1_FD_202135 | JGI IMG/M metagenome (GOLD analysis project Ga0308171, IMG submission 202135) | Phyllosphere microbial communities from UC Gill Tract Community Farm, Albany, California, United States - DLSLSG.R1 | ecosystem: Host-associated > Plants > Phyllosphere > Unclassified | place: USA... | reverse complement strand
ATATCTGCCTTGTCGCTGGCCGCAGGCCAGAGCTCCTTGAGAGAACGCTGAAGAGCTTTCAGGCCTCGATGTTCGATCGATTTGAAATCGCCAATTTCTACGCCAATATCGATCCGATTTTTGGTGATATCGATGATGAAGCCGCGACGGTAGCGGTCATTCGCTCGTTCTTCCCAGATGCTCACATTCACACGCCCGAGCAACCAGGCTTCTGCAAGGCGGTAAAATACCTCTGGCAGCAGGCGCAATCTGAAATCCTGTTTCATCTTGAAGACGATTGGTTGCTCGATGAGCAACTCAATCCGGCGGAGGTCTTTGGCATCTTTTCCGACAAAGACGTAACCCAGTTATCTTTGAACCATTATCACAAACACTGGAATTTCAGATACGGGCATTTCCATCGCCGGTGGGACAGAAAAACCATCCTCGGCATCCGTTTCAAAGTCGGCAAGCCATTCCCGCTATTCGCCACGTCGCCATCCTTCTTGAGAACTGATTTTGCCAGAACCGCAGCATCACTGATGGATGATCGCTACGATCCCGAAAAGCAGTTCTATGACGGCATCAATCCGGCCATGGAGGACTTCGTACGTCCTTATAACAACTACATGCTCGGGGCAAAAAAGCGCTTTATCATCACCGATATCGGGCGCGAATGGCGCGATGAGCGGAAATTGACGAAGACCTATGTCGATGGCGTTTCCAACTGGGAGCAGGAAGGCTGACCGCCTCCCCTTAGACCTCAACCAGTCCCAACCTCTTCACCTGCCGGATCGTCAACATCGTTCGCACAGTCTCCACATGCTCGTCCGCCGTCAGCACTTCGATGACGAAATCCTGGAACTGCGTGAGGTTTGCGGCTACGCAATGAAGCAGGAAATCACTGTCGCCGGAAACCATCCAAGCCTGGCGCACCAGCGGCCAACGGTCAGTGGCGGCGGCGAAGGCTTTGAGGTTGGCTTCGGACTGGCGCTTCAGGCCCACCATGCAGAAGGCCACGAGATCGAAGCCGAGTTTTGGGGCGTTCAGCATCGCGTGGTAGCCTTCGATGATGCCGGCCTCCTCCAGCTTGCGCACGCGGCGAAGGCAGGGCGGTGCGGAAATGCCGACGCGATCGGCGAGCTCGACATTGGTCATACGGCCGTCGCACTGCAGTTCACGCAAGATTTTGAGATCGATGGCATCGAGTTCGACGCTGGCCACGCATGCATTCCTTCGTCAGCGGTTAGGTGCTTCCTTCTACTCCACGCGGCGGGATTCGCAATAATCCGTCGTGCTCGCGACACAAAATTACGTGTTCGCTTGCAACTGCCCTGTTGGTAATGCACGGCTGCCCTTGAATATCGGCACTGGACACCCTTAAATGCTGCGCAAGAAGGGTATCCATCCGCGCGCCACACTGAGTCTGGCTGCCTGCACCCTGTTGAAAGGAACGTCCCATGTCCGCCCGTCACGCAAAGGTTTTGATCATCGGCTCCGGCCCAGCCGGTTACACGGCCGCCATTTATGCTGCTCGCGCCATGCTGGAGCCGGTGTTGATCGCGGGCATGGAACAGGGCGGCCAGTTGATGATCACCACCGATGTGGAAAACTATCCAGGCTATGCCGACCCGATCCAGGGCCCGTTCCTGATGGATCAGATGCTGAAGCAGGCGCAGCATGTCGGTGCGGAAATCGTCAACGATCTGGTGACCGAGGTCGAGACGACTGTCCGCCCCTTCACGGTCAAGACCGATTCCGGCGCTGTCTGGACGGCCGACACGCTGATCATTGCCACAGGCGCCAAGGCGAAGTGGCTCGGTATCGAAAGCGAACAGCATTTCCAGGGCTTTGGCGTTTCCGCCTGCGCCACCTGCGATGGTTTCTTCTATCGCAACAGAGACGTGATCGTGGTTGGCGGCGGCAATTCCGCCGTGGAAGAAGCGCTCTACCTTGCCAACATTGCCAAGTCGGTCACCGTCGTGCATCGACGTGACAGCTTCCGCTCGGAAAAGATTTTGCAGGAGCGTCTCTTCGCCAAGGAGAATGTGAATATCCTTTGGAACACGGAAGTTGCCGAAATCATCGGCACGCCCGCCAAGCCACCCATGCCGCCATCGGTCACGGGCGCGCGCCTGCGGAATACCAAGAGCGGCGAGATCACCGAAATGCCGATCCACGGCGTCTTCGTGGCGATTGGCCACGCGCCAGCGGTCGAACTCTTCAAGGACAAGCTGAAGCTGAAGCCGAACGGCTACATGTGGACCGCACCGGATTCGACGGCAACGGATGTCGAAGGCATTTTCGCCGCTGGCGACGTCACCGACGATACCTATCGTCAGGCTATCACCGCGGCCGGAATGGGCTGCATGGCGGCTCTTGAAGCCGAACGTTATCTCGCGGCACAAACGCCGCTGGCTGTTGCAGCCGAATAAAGAAGGGCACCAAACCGCATGCCTATGCCATTGGACTGGGACAAACTGCGCATATTTCATGCGGCTGCCGAAGCTGGATCCTTCACCCATGCGGCGGATAAGCTGCATCTGTCCCAGTCCGCCATCAGCCGCCAGGTCAGCGCGCTGGAGCAGGATGTCGGGGTCAAGCTGTTCCACCGCCACGCGCGTGGCCTGATCCTCACCGAACAGGGCGAGTTGCTCTACAGAACCGCGCATGACGTGCTGCTGAAGCTCGAAACCGTCAAGATGCAGCTGACGGAGACGACCGAAAAGCCAAGCGGCAAACTGCGCGTTACCACCACGGTCGGCCTCGGCCAGGGCTGGCTGACGGACAAGGTACAGGAGTTTCTCCAGCTCTATCCGGAAATGTCGATCCAGCTCATCCTCGACAATGAGGAGCTCGACGTGAACATGCGCCATGCGGATTGCGCCATTCGCCTGCGCCAGCCGCAGCAGTCCGACCTCATTCAGCGCAAGCTCTTCACCGTGCATATGCACGTCTATGCCGCCCCCTCCTATATCAACCGGTATGGAGAGCCGCAGTCGATCGAGGATCTCGACAACCACAAGATCATCTCCTTCGGCGAACCCGCGCCTAATTATCTGCTGGACGTCAACTGGCTGGAAAATGCAGGGCGCTCATCTGACAACACGCGGCTTGCCCACCTGCAAATCAACAGCCAGACCTCAATCAAACGCGCCTGCCTTCTCGGAATCGGCATTGCCTGCCTTCCCGACTATATCGTGGGACGCGATCCAGGCCTTATTCAGCTATCGCTTCCGGCGGATATCCCATCCTTCGATACCTATTTTTGCTATCCGGATGAGATGAAGAACGCCGCCAAGCTGAAAGCCTTCCGCGATTTCATCGTGGCCAAGGCTCGAAACTGGAATTTCTGATACTTCGATAAACACTCAAAAACGAACCAATACAAAGGGATAGGCGGCATCGCCGTGCCGAACATCACTTGGATTCGATGCCAGCCTTGCGAAGGAAATGTGACAGCGCGCGCGAGTAATGCACAGGGCGCATGCCTGTCCTGCACAAAAAAGAGTTGAAGCCTGCCCATAAAAACATCATATCGCACACAGCTGATGCACACGGCGGCTTTTCCTCCCAGTTCCGCCGCATCAGCTGTTCCCCTCTGGAGGTTTTTTGACCTTCACAATTACAAGGGCCCTGGAGCAATCCGGCGGCCCTCTTTTTTTACCCGCAATAATTTTCTGAACTGGATGCGTTATTGAGGGAAATTGCCCTTGTTTCCGGCGTCTTTCAGCCCCATATCATATTCAGCACCCGACGCTTTCCAGTTGTTTGGTGCTGTTCCCCTCTGGAGGTTTTTACCTTCAAAACTGTCGGCCGCGGAGAAATCCAGCGGCCTTTTTTTTGAGATAAATTTTCCTCGCTTTCTTGATATCGAAAATTCTCGATATAAATATCCTGATGTTTAGATATGCAGGAACGAGATGAACCCCGAAGACGCATTGAAAGCGATTGCCCATCCGGTGCGGTTGAAGTTTCTCAACTGGCTGAAAGCGCCGGAGAACCACTTCAACCAGGCGCACCCGTTCAGCATGGGCGTATGCGCACATCAATTCGAGATCAGCGGTCTCTCGCAGTCCACCGTCTCTTCGCATCTTGCAGCCCTGCAAGCGGCCGGTCTCGTGCGGTCGCGCAAAGTCGGCCAGTGGAATTTCTATGAACGTAACGAAGAAAACATTGCCAAATTTCTAGCCTATCTGAACGAAACCCTTTGACGCATTGGCGCAAACGCTGCGCTCCCTATCAACAGGAAGAGAAAGCACCATGACCAAACTGTTCGAACCCGCACAGGCTGGCGATATAGCCCTCGCAAACCGCATCGTTATGGCGCCGCTTACCCGCAATCGGTCTCCGGGTGCGATCCCGAACAATCTCAACGCCACCTATTATGAGCAGCGCGCAACCGCGGGCCTGATCGTAACCGAAGGCACGCCTGTCTCGCAGCAAGGTCAGGGCTATGCGGATGTGCCCGGTCTTTACAAGCAGGAGGCCATTGAAGGGTGGCAGAAGGTCACCGATGGCGTTCACAAGGCCGGTGGCAAAATCGTCGCGCAGATCTGGCATGTCGGACGCATCTCGCATACATCGCTGCAGCCGCATGGCGGCCAACCCGTTGCGCCGTCTGCCATTAAGGCGAAGTCGAAGACCTATATCATCAATGATGACGGCACCGGTGCATTTGCCGAAACGTCCGAACCCCGTGAACTTGGCACCGCGGAAATTCCCGTCATTCTGGAAGACTTCCGCAAGGGCGCACGTGCCGCCATTGAGGCAGGCTTCGATGGCGTCGAAATCCACGCCGCCAATGGTTATCTGATCGACCAGTTCCTGAAATCCGGTACCAACCAGCGCACCGATAATTATGGTGGCTCGATCGAGAACCGCGCACGCTTCCTGCTGGAAGTGGTGGACATCGTTGCGAAAGAAATCGGTGCCGGTCGTACCGGTATCCGCCTGTCTCCCGTCACACCGGCCAATGACATTGTTGAGACCGATCCCCAGCCGCTTTTCAACTACGTGCTGAAAGAGCTTGGGAGCCGCGGCCTTGCCTTCATCCACGTCATCGAAGGCGCAACGGGCGGCCCGCGTGATTTCAAGCAGGGCGACAAGCCTTTCGACTACGCCGCCCTGAAAGCTGCCTACACGCAAGCCGGCGGCAAGGGACTCTGGATTGCCAATAATGGCTATGACCGTGCATCCGCCATCGAAGCGGTAGAGAGCGGCAAGGCCGATGCTATTGCCTTTGGCAAGGCCTTCATCGCCAATCCGGATCTCGTTCAGCGCCTGAAGGATAATGCGCCGCTGAACGAACCGAACCAGCAGACCTTCTACGGCGGCGGCGCAGAAGGCTACACCGACTATCCGGCACTTGCCTGATTGGGAACGAAAGCATGTCGCGCAAAAGTGTGCAGCGGTTTTGCGACAACGACATGCGATAAAACAAAGACCTAAAGCGCACGAGCGGATCTGAAAGATCGCGAGACGCTTTAGACGCCGCGCACCTCAGATAGGTGCGCGGCGTTCTTCGCATACCATCACGTTTCCTAATCGGACCGAACGTGGCTCAAGACAATCCAAATCCTTGAGTGTCGCGAATACCGCCTCATCGATCAGCGTCCGCGGCTCCTCGCCTAGAAAATCTACCAGCTTCTCATTGCTCATCCGCACTTCTGTCTGCCAGAGATAACGCATCTCCAGAAGCTCCTTGAAGACCGGCACGAAGGGCGAGCCGAGCCGAAACAGCCACCATGGAACGCGCCTCATTGTAACGTGGCGTCCGACCACGCGCTCGATGGCGGCGGGCAGATGGCGCCCATTCGGATCCCAGAAACCCTCCATGTGAAAGACGGCGAAGGTCGGCAGGTCATCGGCGCGCTCAAGCAACCGCATCATCGTTTCCGCGACATCCGGAAGATAAGCCCACTGATGACCAATGCCGGGACGTCCTGGATTGGAGATGCTACGCACAGGTTTTCCGGGCTGTACGAGGCCTTGGCTGAACCAATTGTTGCGCGCTTTCGGTCCAAAGAAATCTCCGGCGCGAACGATCAGCACCGGCACACCGCGGATGGAGGCAGCGCGCAGCCGATCTTCCATCTCGACACGAATCTTCCCTTTGCGCGTCCTTGGTCTCTGCGGGCTGTCCTCCGTCAGTAAAGGAAACGCATCGGGGCCGAAATTATACACTGTGCCTGGCAGCAATAGGCGCGTACCGGCGGTCTCCGCAGCGGCGATGGAATTATCGAGCATCGGCAGAACCAGCGTTTCCCAGTTTCGATAGCCGGGCGGGTTGACCGCATGGACGATAAGCGAGACGCCTTTCGCAGCCCCCAGCACGTCCTCTGCCATCATCGCGTCACCGACGCACCACTCCATCATCGGATGGTGGGAAGCTGGGATCTCACCTCTCACCAGGGCCCGCACCTTCCAGCCCCGTGCGAGCAGAGCCTCGGTGATGTGCCCGCCTATGCCGCCACGAGCACCGAGAACCAGTGCTGTTTGCTGCGCATCCTGTTTGACGTCGACCATGATGAACTCCAATCCTTTTTAAGCATCATTCTTGGACTGGAGCATGAAGGAAAAGACCGCTATACAAAATTAGCGAAACACGTTTAATGGCCATACAAAAATTATGATCATCGATCGCGAAATCAGTTGGGATTACTACCGCACCTTCCTCAGCGTACTGCGCGACGGTTCGCTGTCTGCCGCAGCAAGAGAGCTTGGCATCACACAGCCAACCGTCGGCCGCCATATTGGTGCGCTCGAAGAAGCAATCGGCTACCAGCTCTTCATTCGCTCGCCTCACGGCCTTGTTCCAACCGATGCCGCGATTGCCCTGAAGCCCTATGCAGAAAATCTATCCGCCACCGCAGCGGCGCTCGTACGTGCCGCCTCCGGTGAAGTCGGCAAGATTGAAGGCGCAGTCAGGATCAGCGCCTCGGATGTGATCGGTGTGGAGGTCCTACCACCCATCATCGCGGCGCTACAGGATACCTATCCCAAGCTCGAAATCGAGCTTTCGCTCTCCGATACCATCGAGGATCTGCTGCGGCGGGAAGCGGATATCGCCATTCGCATGACCGAGCCGGTGCAGGATGCGATCGTCATGCGCTATGTGGGCAACTTTCGCATCGGCTTTCATGCCACGAGCGGCTACCTGCAGAAAATGGGAACGCCGGTCAAGAAAGAAGATCTGGAGGGGCATCGCCTCATCGGCTTCGATCGCAAGACGCCCTTTATAAGAGCAATCCTCCAAAATATGAAGAAAGAAAATCCGGCAATTCCCGACGCCGATCAAATTCCTTTCGCCACGCGCGCCGATAGCAATCTGGCGCAACTTGCGCTGGTACGCGCCGGTACAGGGATCGGCATGTGCCAGATCGGACTGGCAAAACGCGATGAGACGCTAAAACACATTTTGCCGGAATTCGAAGTGGCACTCCACACCTGGGTCGCCATGCACGAGAATCTTCGAACCTCGCCGCGCTGCCGTGCGGTCTTCACTGCTTTGGTGGATGGGCTCAAAGCACACCTGAAAGCAACCGACCCGGAAGCGCCATCATCGAAGCGCTAACGCCTCCAACAGAAGTCAACTCGGATTGCCAGCCTGCTGCTGATCATAAGTGTCCACCACCTCAGCCTCCGGCCTGTCGCCACCCTGGCTGAACTCTTCGTGCCAGCGTCCGCGCTCGTCCTGATAGCTGATTTCCTCATCCTCGCCACCAACCTGCTGTTCAGCCGCAGCGATCTTCGCGGCCTGGACGGCATCGGAGTGGGTGGGGAAGGCTTCGGAATAGGCGCCGTTCATTCGGTACGCCCAGCCGCCATCGTGCTCGACGATCTCATAACACACCTTGGTCATGCGCATGTCCTCCTGTTATGCTTGGAGAAGATTGACAACCAATACCGCAAACAGGCATTTCAGGACTGAGATCGCGGTGTCGTTATCATGTCCTCGCGCTCACTATCCTACCAAATGGCCAAGAGTGCAAACCCGCCTCTCGACCTGTCACTGAAAAGATCGTCGGCCTTACGTATTTTCGCCCTTTCATAGTTAGGCGTGAAAATATGGGAAGCCGGAAGTTGCAGCAACGGAGCCGGTATTCAACGGAACGGCTCTGAGACCTGGAGGGAAGATGTCCGTCGCCACCACTTTGAAGCAGGAGCGCATGCTGTTGCTGGCCGTTCCAGTCGCGATTGTCGCCTATCTGGCAGAGCATAGCGTGCTGGAAGCGAGCAAGGCGCTGTCCTTCGTCGTCGCGGCGGCGCTGATTGCCGTGATCGTCGCTGTCTCCATGCGGGTTGCCCACCACGCTGAGATCCTCGCTGCCAAGGTGGGAGACCCCTACGGCACGATGATCCTGACGCTATCTGCTGTCGCGGTCGAAGTGCTGATCCTCGCCATCATTATGAGCGAGTCGAGTTCCCCTACCCTGGTGCGCGATACGATCTACTCGGCGGTGATGATCGACATCAACGGCATCCTTGGTCTGGCCGCCCTGCTCGGGGGCCTGCGCCACGGCGAGCAGCCCTATAATGACGATTCCGGCCGTACATATGGCGTGATGATCCTCACCGCCATGGGTATTTCCATGATCGTGCCGGAATTCGTGCCGGAAGCGAAATGGCATCTCTACTCTGCCTTCACCATCGTTGCGATGATCGCGCTCTACGGCCTCTTCCTGAAAATGCAGGTCGGTCCGCACAGCTACTTCTTCAGCTACAGCTATCCGCGCGCAGACCGCAAAAAGGCTGCTCCGGAAGGTGATGCGCACGGCCATGAGGAAGAGGACGGTTCGGCTGCCTATTCGATCGGCGCCATTCTCGTCGGCGTTGTGCTGATCGGCGTTCTGGCGGAATTCATGGCTGCCTTCCTCACCCATGGGCTGGAAGGAAGCGGCGCGCCGGAAGGCCTGATGGCTGTCGTCGTTGCCACTATTTCCGCAGCACCGGAAATCCTCACGGCCATGCGTGCCGCCTTGCGCAACCGCATGCAGCCCGTCGTCAATATCGCCATGGGCGCTTCGCTCTCGACAGTCATCCTCACCGTTCCGGTCATGGAAGCAATCGCACTCTATTCCGGCCAACCCTTCATCATGGCGATGACGCCGGTACAGACGGTCATGGTCTTCATCACGCTGATTGTCGCAGCCATCAACCTCAATGATGGCGAGACCAATGCCATCGAAGGCATGACGCACCTGATCCTCTTCGCCACCTTCATCATGCTGCTGTTTCTTGGGCTGTGAGGAAAAGAATCGCTGTAAGCTAGAAAGACGGAGTTGAGTGGCCCTCAGGCGATAGAGCGTCTGCATCTAAGAGTTCGGCAGACATGACGCGTGAGTTGGTGTACTCTTAGATTTTCGTCCCCCGTAACGGGTGCACCGGATTCGTTACGGGACGAAAAAATTGGCAGAGAGAAACAGATTGAAAGCGATTTAAAGATCCATTCCGGTTGCTCCCTTCTGATGACAGCTTACTTGAACGAAAATAAGTAATGCTTACCTTTCTTTGATAAGAGGGACGGCCTTATCCTAATCATTCAGTATAGGTGAATTAACAGTGCTCAATTTTTTGGAGAAATTTCGGACCGTTGCCAAGCGTTCGAAGTTGCGTAAGCGGCTACAAGAAACTGACTTTACAAGCAAAGGTTCGCCGCTGATTTTTGGTACCGCGATCAACTATGACGAAGTCGCTCTCAGGCCTTTCGTCGTTAGCCTACGGCAGTCGGGTTACACCGGTAAAGTCGTGTTCTTTATTAAAAACCTTTCGGAAGGAACACATCGATTTCTGAGTGAGAATTCAGTGGAAATGGTCGAGTTGCCGGAAGTATACGGTCATTATCATATCCAGAATGCGCGATGGTTTCACTATCTCGACTATCTGCAGAACGTGATCATTTCGAAGAAAGATATTCCTTCGAGTGTATTTTTCACTGACGTCAGAGATGTTTTTTTCCAAGGCAATCCATTTCAAGACGATATCGGGTATCTCGAATTTTTTCAGGAAAACAAGACGCCACTTCTCGGTGAATGTCATTATAACTCATCGTGGATACGCTTGTGTTATGGAGCAGGTACTCTCGCCGGAATGAGTAATAGCGTTATCAGTTGCTGCGGTACCGTTCTGGGATCAGCGAGAGGCTCCATAGAGTATCTTTTACAAATGGAGAGGCTTCTAAACGCCATGCCTCGGCGTGCAAAAAGAAAAGCGCTAGATCAAGGTCCCCATAACTACCTCATTCACAAGCAGCAACTACCGCACGCATCAATCGTCGGAAACGGAAATCGGGTGTTTACGATTGGCTACACCCCTGAGTCCGAAATATTAATTTCGGCCGACCATCAGGTTTTGACGGCGGGGGGGCACCTGTGCCCTATCATTCACCAGTTTGACCGCCACCCCAAAGTATTAGACGCGATTGAAGCGCAGTTAAAACATTTCCAGTAAAAGCCGGATAATGCGAAAAAGCAAGGCGTTAGAGGAATTTAGGTGGACCTGTGTTCACCAGAACTACTCTAAGAGCCGCGTCACGCCCGCAAGATCGATGAGTTTCGCGATCCGGGGCCAATCTGGCTGTCCGACAACATCGTCTACGCCTGGGATGATCTCGGCCAGCTCATCACGCCATAAAAAACCCGGCATAGCTGCCGGGCTTCTTTTGGTCGATGCCACCAAGCTTTAGCGGCAATTGGCGCAGAAACGCTGAATGCGGTTGCAGGCCTCTTCCAGCAGCTTTTCCGACGTCGCGTAGGAAATGCGGAAGTTTGGACCGAGACCGAAAGCGGAGCCGTGAACGACTGCAACACCTTCCGTTTCCAGAAGCTCGGTGACGAAATCTTCGTCGGTCTCGATCACCTTGCCGGACGGCGCCGTCTTGCCGATCAGACCGGCGCAGGACGGGTAGACGTAGAATGCGCCTTCCGGAACCGGGCAAGTGATGCCCTTGGCCTGGTTCAGCATGGAAACGACGAGGTCACGGCGGCCTTCGAAGATTTTCTTGTTGGCCGGAATGAAATCCTGTGTGCCGTTCAGCGCCTCGACAGCTGCCCACTGGGCAATCGACGTGGCACCAGAGGTCTGCTGGCCCTGGATCATGTCCATCGCCTTGATGAGCGTGAGCGGACCAGCGGCATAGCCGATACGCCAGCCGGTCATCGCATAGGCCTTGGAAACGCCGTTCATCGTCAGCGTGCGGTCATAGAGCGAAGGCTCCACTTCCACCGGCGTCACGAACTTGAAGTCGCCATAGGTCAGGTGCTCATACATGTCGTCGGTCAGGATCCA
>Ga0308171_1004553_pt1 | contig 11274 bp, 15 predicted proteins | sample PhyGR1_FD_202135 | JGI IMG/M metagenome (GOLD analysis project Ga0308171, IMG submission 202135) | Phyllosphere microbial communities from UC Gill Tract Community Farm, Albany, California, United States - DLSLSG.R1 | ecosystem: Host-associated > Plants > Phyllosphere > Unclassified | place: USA... | reverse complement strand
GTCGGCAACCGGTCTGCTGAAACGAAACCAGCGGTGCCAGAAGCATCCACACAAGAAGCCACAGCAGAACATACAGGAGAACCAACATTGGATCAAACGGCTAGAAATTATGCCGAAAGCAATCCTGAAGTAGCGGCGGAATTGATCAAAGCTTGGATGAAAGAAAAATAAGGGGGCAGCCATGGATACAATAGACGGGGTAAAAAAAGCAGCGATTCTTCTGATTTCTCTAGGATCAGATACCTCTGCAAAGATCATGAAGCTGCTGCCAGAATCATTTATACAAAAAGTGAGCTATGAGATCGCCAACATCGACTTTGTCAGTCCCGAAGAGCGGGATCAAGTGTTGGAGGAATTTTCTCATACCGCAACGGCCCGCAAATATGTCTTAGACGGCGGGATCGATTATGCCAAAAATTTGCTGAACCAAGCATTAGGCCCTCAAAAAGCCAAAGAAGTCATTGACGTATTGACTCAGATTCAGCTGCGGGAACGGCCCTTTAATATCGCTCGCAAAGCCGATGTTCAACAGTTGACCAATCTGTTGATCGGCGAACATCCACAAACGGTAGCGTTGATTTTGTGCTACATGCAGCCGGACAAAGCGGCCAGCGTCTTGTCACAGTTTCCCGATCATTTGCAAGTGGAGATCGCTGAACGGATCGGGACGATCTCCAGTACGTCGCCTTTGGTGATCGAACGGATTGAAAAAGTGATCGAGAACAAATTCTCGAATTACATTGAGAACGATACGGAAAATGTCGGTGGTGTGCATACACTGGTAGAAATCTTGAACTCAGTCAGCCGCAGTACTGAAAAGAACATTTTGAACGACTTGGAAAAGCGGCAACCGGAACTATCCAACGAAGTGAAATCAAGCTTGTTTACTTTCGAGGATATCGTGACCCTCGATCGCTTGGATGTTCAAAAAGTCTTGCGAGATGTTCAAAACGATGTCTTAGTCTTAGCGCTTAAAGGCACGACCGACGACATCAAGAACTTTATTTTCTCCAACCTCTCATCACGGGCGGTGGAAAATCTGCAAGAAGAAATTCAATTTATGGGTCCTACCCGCTTGTCTGCTGTAGAAGAAGCCCAACAAAGTGTGGTGGCTGTGATTCGACGGCTAGATGAAACCGGTGAGATCTACATCGGAAGGGGCGACCAAGATGCAGTGGTCAAATAGCAGTTTATTGAAGCAGCAGGCGGTCAAAACGACTGAAGCTGCTCGCAGTATTTTGACGGATACGACCATCAAAGCGCCGATTGAGAAACCGAGCTTAGACCCAGAACTGCAAGCGGCTAGACGTGCACGCCAGTTGGAGCAGGAACGGCATCTGCAGCAAATGGAAGCCTTGAAACAGCAAATCTTGACCGATGCACAAGCGCAAGCGGCGCAAATTCTAGCAGAAGCGAGAACGGAAGGCTTTCAAGCAGGACAAGCAGACGGCTTTCAACAAGGCTATCAAGAAGGACTCAATGCCAGCAAAGAAGCCGCGCAAGCATTGATGACACAAGCCCAAGCCAATGTCGCTGAAGCCGTTTCTGAAATCAACACCTTTCGCTCAGAGAAAAAGCAAGAAATGATCGCTTACGGCACGGCAATCGCCGAAGCCTTGATCAATCAACGTTTTACAGACGAGCAAGCAGGCTTCCTGCCTTTTGTGGAGTCTGTGCTATGGCAATTTGAACAACCCGATCAATTTGTGACTATTCGCAGCCAAGAGCAGCATCTTGCAGGGTTGCGAGAATTGTTGGAAACCAAAAAACAGACGATCAGCGGGTTTCGCTATTTACTCATGGCAGATGACGGCTTGGCGGAACACGATTTTTGTATCGAATCTGAAAATGCCTTGGTGGTTTTTGAACTGAGGGAAGAAATCGCTCGCTTTTTGAGCCAATTTTTAGAAAGCAGTGTGAAGGAATGACGTTTGAATTACCGATCACAGCGCTGCGCAAAACAGCGCAAGCACAGCCGTTCTTTACCACTTACGGCAAAGTCAGCGAAGTCGTAGGTCTGCTGATCAAAGTCGAAGGGTTGTCGGTTTTCATAGGAGAAATCTGTGAAGTCGCACTGCAAAACAAGACACATACAGCTTTAGCCGAAGTCGTGGGCTTTGTGAAAAAAACCGTGCTCCTGATGCCCCTTGATCAGCTAGAAGGCATCGGACCGGGCTGTTTAGTGCGGCCAACTGGCAAATCGTTGACGGTAAAAATCGATGATACGCTGCTAGGGCACACCTTAGATGGACTAGGGCGACCGTTAGATATGGCGCTGGATCTGGAAACTGCGTCAGAATATCCAGTTAGTCAAGATTCTCCTGACCCCTTTCGTCGTCAAAAAATCGCTGAGATCATGCCGACAGGTGTCCGGGCGATCGATGGTCTTTTGACCGTCGGCCTTGGCCAACGGATCGGCATTTTTGCTGGCAGCGGGGTCGGTAAGAGTACCTTATTGGGGATGCTGGCTCGTTATTGCGAAGCAGATGTCATCGTGATCGGCTTGATCGGCGAGCGAGGACGAGAAGTCAAAGAATTTATTGAAAATGATCTAGGCCCAGAAGGCTACCGCAAGTCGGTCGTTGTCTGTGCTACCTCCGATATGCCACCCCTTGTACGACTAAAAGGGGCTCATGTGGCAACGGCGATCGCTGAGTATTACCGCGATCAAGGCAAGAAAGTCGTATTGATGATGGATTCGGTGACCCGTTTTGCGATGGCGCAGCGGGAGATCGGTTTATCAACAGGTGAACCACCGACGACCAAAGGCTATACCCCTTCTGTGTTTACAGCTTTACCGAAGTTGTTAGAGCGCAGTGGGATGTCTGACAAAGGCTCGATCACTGCCTTTTATACCGTCTTGGTAGAAGGTGATGACATGAATGAACCGATCGCTGATGCGGTGCGTGGAATTCTTGACGGTCATATTCTGTTGTCACGGAAAATCGCCGCTCAAAACCATTATCCTGCCATCGATATTCAAAACAGCCTCAGCCGTTTGATGAAGACCCTCGTTTCTGAGGAACAGCATGAACATGCGGGGGAACTAAAAGAAAACATGGCCGTTTATGCAGAGGCCAAGGATTTGATCGATATCGGTGCTTACAAAAGCGGCAGTAATGCGTTGACCGACCAAGCGATCGCGTTGCATCACCCCATCCTAAGGTTTTTACAGCAAAAAGTGGATGAGCGGATCCCATTTGAACAAACGATTTTTGAATTGGCGCATTTGTTCAGTGAAGAAGCGCTGATCGAGCGCCAGCGTTCGACCATGTAAAACAGATCATAAAGGAGCAAACATGCAAGCATTTCACTTTTCCTTAGAAAAAGTATTGGATCACCGAAAAACCATTGAGCAAGAAGCCAAACGAGCGTACGCCCAAAAACAGCAATTGTTGATTCAGCAAGAACAGCACCTGAACACGCTGGCACAGGAAAAAGCCCAGCTTTTTGATGTCAATGAAATGACCATTGGGCGGATGCAAGTGCAGCAACGCTATTTGCTTGCTTTGAATGCCACCATCGATGAGGTTCAGAACAAAATGTTTCACGTGAAGCAAGAATTGGCAGAGTCTTTATCGGTAGTGGTAGAAGCGCAGCAGGAACGCAAGATCGTGGAAAAACTGCGAGAAAAACAATTTGCTGAATACACCTATGAACAGCAATTGGAAGAGCAAAAACAATTGGATGAGTTCGGCAATCGCGCCTTATTTTCTTAAAGAACTAATGTTTTAGTGATGAGATGACCTTGATTTTAAAGCATCAGCTGAGAGGAGGTGAACAATGAAAGAGATCACAACAAGTGCCGCAACCGCTGTACCTGTCGGTAGCAAATCAAAAAAGATGGAGGCGTCACCAGAGGTCTTCAGTTTGATGATGCGACAGCTGACAGTTCAAGCAGGCAGCAACCTGCCAGCCCCTATCGAAACATCAGGGATGACGGAGCAAATCGCCGCCGCACCAGAAATGGGTACGGCCAGCAGTATGGAACATCTGCCGCAGGAGTCAGAAATCACTTCAGCAGCTGAACAATCTGCAACGACGCAAGCGCCAGAAATGAGCCAGATCAGCCAGACACCTTTTGCAGGCTTGGTTCAGGAAGCGGCACAGGCATCAATGGTAACGACGGAGCAGAACCAAACAAGCGCCACAGCAGCTTTAGCACCAATAGACGTAGCCACCACAGTCATCGACCCCTCCGAGTCTACGCTTGAAGGTCTGGATTTGATGACAAATGACAGAAGTGAAGCCGCAGCACCAACGCTTGAAACGCCTTTGCCAGAAGACTTAGTAGGCGAAGAGCAGTCCACGGCAAAAGGGATCGCGACTTTCAAGGAAATCGATTCAGTAACAAAAGCCTCGATTGCGCAGACGACAGAAGCACAGCTGAAACAGTCCACCGAAGGGACCGCGCAATTGGGCCAAACGGGACCATTGGATCAAGTGTCGCCAGTGACCCACCAAGCGACGGATACGACTAGCACCTTGCAAAGCACGAAGGAAACAGTCGCCAAAAATACGGAAGCTGTTTCTGCACAAGCCATTGCTTTTTCGGCAGTAACCGACAATGAAATGGCGACACCAGCACTGCAACTGCTTGATGTTTCTCCCCTTTTGAGCAAGCAAGGACTAGCGCCAACAAAAGCGAGTATGGAGCAAGCGGCTCTGCCCTTAGCAAAAGCGACTGCCCAACTCGTCCAAACGAGCAGCACGTCAAGCGAGAAAAAAATCACGTTGCAATTCGTTCCCGAGAAATTAGGCACGATCCAGCTTTCTCTAGAAACGAATGCCCAAGGCAGCCGCTTAGAACTGACCGTTCAGCAGCCGCAAGCCAAAGAATTATTGCTGTCCATCAAGCATGAGCTAGAGCAAGTTTTGCAAAAGCAAGAGCAGCCGATCCTAGCAATCAAAGAACCTACGTTAGCTTCTGTCCAGCAGGCTGGTCCGCTGTCAAATCAATCCTTTGCCGGCAGTATGATGGCAAGTGACAGTCAGTTAAACCAACAGCGTTTTTTACAGGCTCAAAAAGGACAAAGCAAAAAGCCATTTCATCAAAGCAATACGGTTGAAGAAGAGCAGCAATTAGCACCGATCGATCATGCGATCAGTATTTTAGTGTAAAGGAGGAGACCTATGGCAGATGAAATTACAGCAGCTGCGGCCGGCATTGCCAATACATCGGCATTAACGCAAACAAAAAAATCTTCAGATATCTCCATGGATGATTTTTTGAAGATCTTAGCAGCATCTATGAGCAACCCATCGATGGGAGGCAGCGATTCTTCTGGTGGTGGTAGCACCGACTATATCTCGCAACTGGTTCAATTTACGACCTTAGAGAGCTTGAATGAATTGAGCGAAACGTTGACGACCTCGGTGATTTTACAGCAACAGCAGCAAGCTTTTAGCTTGATCAATAAACAAGTCACTCTGATGGACGGCACAGAAACATTGTCAGGAACCATCGAAAAGGTCCGCTTTGCCAATGGCTACGCCACGATCGTCGTAAATGGCAAAGAATACAGTATGAGTGCGATCCAAGAGATTGGCGGCGAAGCAAAATGAGTTTGACGATTCAACAGGGGCTGCAAAAAGTTGCCGGGGAGCCTTATCAAAATCCCCGCAAAGCCGTGGACAAACAAGCCTTCTCTTCAATGCTTGAACAAAAACAAAACGACATCAAAGTCTCGCACCATGCGCAAAAGCGTTTGACCGCAAGGGAATTGACCTTACAAGACGATGATTACCAATCCCTTTCAACGGCGCTTAGCGAGCTAGCGGAAAAAGGCAGCAAAGAATCACTGCTTGTTTACAAAGATATGGGCTTGATCGCCGATGTCCATTCACGAACCATCATTACGGCGATGGGGATGAATGAGCTTCACACCGTCACCAATATTGACAGCGCCACATTTATCAAATAGCAGCTGGACTGAAAAGGGGCTGCAAGTATTTTCTGAATGACAGAGGAAAATACGCCAACCATAAGGAGGAAAATAAGCATGTTACGATCATTATATTCAGGTGTCAGTGGAATGAAAAATCTTCAAACGAAAATGGACGTGGTTTCCAATAATATCGCCAACGTCAATACGGTCGGGTTCAAATCAAGTCGAGTCCTTTTCCAAGACATGATGAGCCAAACGATGTCTAACGCAACTGCACCAGGCAACGGCTTAGGCGGGATCAATGCAACGCAGATCGGTTTAGGGGTTCAGACGGGCTCCATCGATACCATCAATACAGTCGGTGCCCCGCAATCGACTGGTCGCAGCATGGATTTTTATATCAGCGGACAAGGCTACTTTATGGTACAAGGACCAGGAGCAAATGGCGAAACCTATTACACACGAGATGGCGCATTTGTTCGCGACAGCAACGGAACCTTGACCAATAGTGATGGGATGCAAGTCTTAGGTCGTTCAGTCAATGGCGGTCAACCAGTTGTCTATGATGACAACTTTGATGAAAACACGGCATTGAGCGGACAAGGTGCGGTATCTCCCTTGTCGATCCCAAGCACACTGACCGTCAATGGGGAAACCTTGACCTATAACTCCATGGCAATCGATGCCAATGGCTTAGTGTTGGCAAAATACGGCAATCAAACCTTTGTGATGGGAAAAGTCGGTGTCGCAACCTTCAATAACCCAGAAGGCTTAGAAAAAGTCGGCGGCAACAACTATATCCAAACCAGCAACTCAGGAAATGCGATCGTTGCAGGCCCCGGCAATAATGGAGCGGGAACGCTGCAAGCAGGTGCCTTGGAAATGTCGAATGTCGATCTTTCGACAGAATTTACCGAAATGATCATTGCGAGCCGTGCCTATCAAGCAAATTCAAGAAGTATTACGACTTCTGATGAAATGCTGCAAGAATTATTGAATCTAAAACGTTAAGAACGTGACGCTTCATCGTTGAGAGGAGTTTGACCATGATTCTAGTGACCGCATTGAATGGCAAGCCATTCTATTTAAATCCAACATTGATTTATCGGATCGAAGAAATGCCGGATACATTGATCACACTGACAGACGGCAAAACCTTAGTGGTGACGGAAGCTGCGCAAGAAGTTGCGCAGCGGGTGATCGAGTATCATACGGTGATCCATTCGAACCAAGTGAAAACGTAAGGGTGGGAAAGATGGCAAAAGAAGAAAAAGTACCAAAAGCAGAAAAAGAGAAAAAAGGCTTGAGCATGGTTGTTTTACTGCCGATCCTCTTGATCGTGGTAGTCGGCGGCAGTATCGGCGGAACCTTAGTGACGAATCACTTTTTGACGGGGGAAAAAACAGCAGCTGCTGAAACAGCAAAAGACAGCAGCAAAATCTCCTCAGACGAAGCGATCGTGGCGTTGGATGAATTTTTAGTCAATCTGGCAAAAGAAGACAACCAAGAGCAGCAATACATGAAGGTCAATTTATCGATTTTAGTGGCGGATGAGGAAAAAAGTGCGGAAGCCACGAAAAATGTGGCTGTCATTCGTGACAGCGTCGTAAACTTATTGCGCCAACAAAAGGCCAGCGGTATTTTGAGCTCCGCCGAAAGTGTACCGAATTTAAAAAAAGCATTGAAAGAAACAATTAATCAGGAATACGGATCAGAAATCGCCAAGGATGTTTATGTGACGGATTTAGTGATCCAATAGAAAGAGGCATGTTGATGGAAACATTTTTATCGCTGGTCAAAATGATTGGGTTTTTGCTGCTTATTCTTTATTTGATCAACATTAGTTTGAAATATTTGAATCGTTACACGAACCAGCACAATCATCAGTTGCGTATTTTGCAAAAAATCGCCGTCAGCAAGTCGTCTTCGATCGGGATCGTCCAAATCATGGACAAATGTTATGTCATGAGCTTTTCTGAACAGCAAAATCAGATCATCAAAGAGTTGACGCAAGAAGAAACGGCCGCTTTTTTACAGCAAAGCCTAGAAAGCACCCAAGTGCAAGCTGGCAAAGATTTTTCTGAATGGCTAAACAAAGCCAAGGCGGAAATTGCTGGAAAACGAGGCAAGCAAAAATGAAGATCAAAGGCAGAGATATCAAGATCATGGCTGCGGTCCTTTTCAGCAGTCTGATGCTTCCGCAGACAGCGTTTGCGTTAGACACGGAAGACGTCAGTTCTACCATTAACAATTTATTGTCGAATGGGAATGGCTCAAGTGATACGATCAATACCTTCTTGTTGCTGACGCTGCTTTCCCTCTTACCGGTCTTGCTGATCATGATGACTTCTTTTACTCGTATCATCATGGTCTTGTCCTTTGTGCGCAGTTCGTTAGGTACACAGCAAAACCCGCCCAATCAAGTATTGATCGGGTTGGCCTTATTCTTGACATTTTTTATTATGAAACCTGTGTATACCGACGTCTACCAGCAAGCGATTGAACCGTTTGATCGACAAGAGATCAGCCAAGCCGAAGCCTTTGACCGCTCAGAAAAACGGATCAAGGCCTTTATGATGGTACAGACACGGGAAAAAGACATTACCTTGTTTGCGGAAGCTGATGGGGAGACCGAAAAGTATCATTCTTCTGACGATGTTCCTCTGACCGTTATGGTACCGGCGTTTATTATCAGTGAGTTACGAACGGCTTTCAGTATCGGCTTTTTGATTTTTATCCCCTTTTTGATCATTGATCTGGTCGTCTCTAGTATCTTGATGTCGATGGGGATGATGATGCTGTCGCCGATCATGATCTCACTGCCCTTCAAGATCTTACTTTTTGTTTTAGTGGATGGCTGGTATCTGATCGTGGAGTCGCTGATCAAGAGCTTTCAATAGCCGCTAAGAAAGGAGCCAAGAGGAAATGACAGTAGAAATGGTACTTGATGTGCTAAGGGAAGCCTTTCTTCGAATTCTAGCGATATCTGGCCCCGCCTTATTGGTCGGCATGCTCGTTGGATTGGTGATCAGTATTTTTCAAGCCACTACCCAAATCCAAGAACAAACGTTGAGCTTTGTGCCGAAACTATTAGCGATTTTTTTGACTTTGATCTTAGCGGGAAATTTTATGCTGAATCTCTTGTTGAATTTTACCGAAATGATCTTCAAAATGATTGCGGCAATGTAAGGAGGAAACCTGATGGCGACGATTCAAGCGACGGTGTTGATTTTTTGTCGAATATTGGCGTTTGTCGTCCTTTGTCCGATCTTCTTACAGCAAAATTTTCCGTCACTGGCAAAAATCGTGATTGGCATGGCGTTGACGGTCCTATGTCTGCCGACGGCACCTGCGATTCCCGAGCTTTCCCTCTTTATGCTGACGGTTTTCGTCATCAAAGAAGTACTGTTTGGGATGGCGATGGGCTATTTGAGCCAGCTGGTCTTTACCGGCGTGGAAATTGCGGGCCAATTGATCGACTTTCAAGTAGGCTTTTCGATGGCGCAAGCCTATGATCCGACGTTGCAAATCGCCTCTTCCCAGTATGGCAAAACGTACTATTGGCTGACGATCGCTGTGTTTTTTGGTCTTGATCTGCATCATCGACTGATCACAGCACTGCTGTTGTCTTTTCGGATCGTGCCCTTAGGCTCTGTGGTGATCCAAGGCACGACGGTTGAAGGCATCGTCAAACTTTTCAGCCAAATGATGGTGATGGCAGTCAATCTTGCGGCACCAATGATCATTGCGCTGCTGTTGGTGGACCTCGTGCTAGGTGTGATCTCTCGTTCGATCCCCCAGATCAATATTTTGATGATGAGTCTCTCGATGAAAACTGCCATCAGTTTTGTGGTGTTTCTCTTGCTATTACCCAATGTCCTTTCGTACTTAGGCAAACACTTGCCAGATACGGTCCGCTACTTGCAGGAGTTTATCGAGTCCTTTCAATAAAGTAACAGGCAGCCAGCAGGAGGTGAGAAGATGGCAGAAAAAGATGGCAAAACCGAGCTACCCAGTGCCAAGCGGCTACGGGATGCCCGCAAACGCGGGGAGGTACCTAAGACCCAGGAATTAGCAGCTGCTGTTTCGCTGCTGGTCTTCTCATTTTTGATCCTGTCTTTATGGCAGTTTTTCGCCGCTTCTTTTTTGCCTTATTTTTCCCAAAGTTTGGCGCAGCTGGCTGATTATCAAACCAGTTTGGCGGATCTGCCAAAACTGGGGGTGCAGAGTATCTTGCTGCTGCTTTTGTTGTGTGCGCCCGTCTTTCTGGTTGCGCTCGGAGTCGGGCTTATCACGAATTATGCCCAAGTCGGTCTGTTGTTTTCCGGCAAGGCCATCAAACCAGATTTTAAAAAGCTGAACCCCATCAGCGGGATCAAGCAGCAATTCAGTTTGCGCTCGTTGATGAATTTAGGCAAAACATTGGCGAAATTCGGCGTGATCGTCTACTTGTGCTATCAACAATTTTTAGCCGCCGTCCCTGTTTTACTGGGTTTGAGTGAAGTGGGGTTGGAAAAAACGATCCTGTTCATGCTGCTGCGGGCCAAAGAATTGTTTTTACAGATTTCGATTTTCTTGATCATTTTAGCCGTAGTCGACTACGGCTACCAGCGCTATAGCCATCGTAAGAACTTGATGATGAGCAAGCAGGAAGTCAAAGAAGAGTTCAAGCAAATGGAAGGTGATCCGCAAGTCAAAGCACAGCGCAAAGCGAAGTACCGTGCGATGACCCAAAATGCCATCGCCAACGTCAAAGAAGCGACGGTTTTGATCACCAATCCGACCCATTTCGCCATTGCGATTCGTTACGATGCCAGTAGTGAAGGGGTGCCGCGGGTCCTGGCCAAAGGGGCAGATCAGCTGGCGCAGCGGATGAAAGCAGAAGCCCTGAAAGAAAATATCCCACAGATCGAAAACCGTGAAGTGGCACGGGCCCTTTATCGTCAAGTAGAACCCGGGGATCTGATCCCTGTTGAAATGTATGAAGCCATTGCCGAAATCATCGCTTTGGTCTATCAGTTAGAAGAAAGCCAACTCGGCAAGATTTAAGGAAACAGGAGGAACAAAAATGAATGAGGCTGCCTCAAAACCGAAAAAAGGCATTGGTCTGGCGGATATCTTAATCTCGGTGATCGTCCTAGCTATTATTGGTTTGATTATTATTCCATTACCGAGTGCATTATTAGATATTTTGATCATTATCAATTTGACGATTGCGATCAACATTTTACTGATCACCCTGTTTACCAAATCAGTGTTGGAATTCACTACGTTTCCAACTTTGCTGCTGATCACAACGATGTTTCGTTTAGGTTTGAACCTATCTTCCACTCGTTTGATCTTGACCCAAGGAAATGGCGGACACGTGATCGATGCCTTTGCCAAT
>Ga0308171_1004550_pt1 | contig 11278 bp, 12 predicted proteins | sample PhyGR1_FD_202135 | JGI IMG/M metagenome (GOLD analysis project Ga0308171, IMG submission 202135) | Phyllosphere microbial communities from UC Gill Tract Community Farm, Albany, California, United States - DLSLSG.R1 | ecosystem: Host-associated > Plants > Phyllosphere > Unclassified | place: USA... | reverse complement strand
AGGCCTGGTTCACCTTCCTGATCGAGACGCTGTGGGGCAAGCGGCGGATCATGGAGGTCTATCTCAACATCGCCGAGACCGGGATCGGGACGTACGGGGCCAATGCCGGGGCGATGCGCTATTTCGGGCATGACGCCTCGCATCTGTCGCCGACCGAGGCGGCCCGGATCGCGGCGGTCCTCCCGCTGCCCAAGAAGCGCGCGGCCGTGGCGCCGACCGGGTTCGTGCGCAGGCACGGCAACGTCATCGCGCGCTATGTCGGCGTGGTGCGGCGGCAGGGGCTGGATGCCTGTATCCGGTAACGGGGTGGGGGCTCGGTGAGACACCTTGCCCTCCCCCATCCCCTCCCGCTTGCGGGAGGGGCGTGTTCGTGGTGGCCGACACGCGCCAGCCGGGACCTTATGATCCCGCCGCTATCGACCGGCACGCCCCTCCCGCAGGCGGGAGGGGATGGGGGAGGGCGGTGGCCCCATGCGACCAAGCTCCGGCAACATCCGCCTCGCAAAAACCACGATCCTCCACGACGATCGCGGGGATTCCACGGGAAGCCCATGCGATGCCTGCCCCAATCGGACTGCTACTGCTCCACGCCGTGCCCTCGGCTCTTCCGCTGCCCCGCATCACCCCGCGATCCGAATGTCCCCGGACCCAGAACGAGATCGTGATATGCGGTCGCCGCGATGCGGCCGAACGCTATCGGATATCGCCATCCGCGCGCGGACCCTCCGGCATGGCGGGCGAAGCGGGCGCAGGGCTGAGCGGTGCGAATATCCTGGGTGGTACGGGCCCCTGCGGCATTCATGCCGTGCAAAGACGCTGCACGCCTAGCGAGGCGGGGCAGGCGGGCTATGGCGGTGGCCGCGATCCGCTGACCCTCGGCCGCAAGGTGCTGACCCGATTGATCGACCCGGATGCGGAGATCGACCCGCCGTCGTCGCAACCGACCGGGCGTCGATAGGCCCGGTCAGTCGCGGATCATTTTACTTGGCGTCGCCCGAAATCGCGTCGCCCGCCTTCTTGGCGGTATCGCCGACGCTCTTGGCAGCCGAGGTGACGGCCGCGTCCCGACGGTTTTCCGCCCCGCCCCGGCTGAACAGATAGAAGCCGCCGACCAGCACCGCGATCAGCAGCACGATGGCGACCGCCATGCCGCCACCGCCGCCGCTGCGCCGCTCGATCACCGTGGTATGCGGCTGCTGGGTGCCATAGGTTTCGGTAACACGTTCATCGGCCATGACATTCCCTCCTCTTGATTATGGAGGGGGCAACGCCATGACCGCCATACCGTTCCCGAAACGACTGGAAGCGGATCAGAAGGGCAGCTTGAAACCCGGCGGCAGCGACAGGCCGCTGGTCATCTTGGACATTTCGCTGCCCGAAGCGGCATCCGCCTTGGTCCGCGCATCGTTGATCGCGGCGGCCAGCAGATCCTCCAGCATGCCCTTTTCCGACGGCTGCATCAGCGAATCGTCGATGGTGATGCCGATGATCCGCCCCTTGGCCGACGCCTTGACCTTCACCAGACCGCCGCCCGAGACGCCTTCGACCTCGATCGTGTCGAGATTGGCCTGCGCCTTTTCCAGTTCGTTCTGGACGTTCTGGGCCATGGCCAGGATTTCGTCGAGATTCTTCACATCATGCTCCGTTCACACTGCGTTTGCCGGGCCATTCCATCAATTCGGCCTCGGGGAAAGCCTCGCGGGCGGCGCGGACCATGTCCGACTCCCACGCGGCGGTCTTGATCGCTTCCTCGGCGGCGACCTGCTGCTCGTGCAGCGTCGGCTCACCGGGCACATCCTCCAGCGTGACGCGCCAGACCTGGCCCGTCGCCGTCTTCAGCGCCGCGATCAGCTCGCTCAGCGTATCCGCCGCGATCGGTCGCGATCCACTGAACACCATCTCCGGGGGCGTATAACGCACCAGACGCGCCCCGTGGCGCAACCGCGCGGCGAGCGCCAGCTGTCCCATATCGTCCAGCCGGTCGATCATCGCGACAAAGCTGTCGGGCAGCTTGGGCGGCTCGGGCTCGGCGGGGGGAGGGGGCGGGGCCATGGCGGCGGGCGCGGGTGTGGGCGCGGCCTGTTGCACCGCCGCCGGAGCGCTGGGCGCGGCGGCACCGCCATCGCGAATCTGCCGCGCCAGCTCGCCCGGATCGGGAAGCGTCGAGGCATGGATCGCGCGCAGCAGCGCCATCTCCGCCGCCTCAATGGGCAGCGCGGCGCGGGCGACCTCGTCATGGCCCTTCAGGAACAGCTGCCACAGCCGGTGCAGCGCCGGGAAGCTGAGCGACCCCGCCCATTCCTCGCGTGCGGCGCGTTCCTCCAGCGGCTGCGCGGCGTCGTGCGGCGTGCCGACCTTGGTCAGGGTGATGCCGTGCACCGTCTCCAGCAGCGAACGCAGCACCGATTGCGGGTCGACGCCATAGTCATATTGCCGCCGCAGCGAGGCAAGCGCCCCCGCGCCGTCGCCGTTCAGCACCAGCCCCAGCAGATCACGCACCGCACCGCGATCCGACAGGCCCAGCATCTCGCGGACCGCCACCGCGGTGACGCCGCCGCCCTCCAGATCGGCATGGGCGATCGCCTGATCGAGGATCGACAGGCCGTCGCGCGCGGAGCCTTCCGCCGCGCGCGCGACGAGCATCAGCGCCTCCTCCTCGGCGGTGACGCCTTCCTTCACGCAGATGTCGGCGAAATGCGCCGCCAGCTTGTCCGCCGTGATCCGCCGCAGGTCGAATCGCTGGCAACGCGACAGGACGGTGATCGGGACCTTGTTCACCTCGGTGGTGGCGAACAGGAACTTCACATGCGCGGGCGGCTCTTCCAGCGTCTTCAACAGCGCGTTGAAGGCGTTCTTGGAGAGCATATGGACTTCGTCGACGATGTAGATCTTGAACCGCGCCGAGACGGCGGCATAGCGCGACGCCTCGATGATCTCGCGTACGTCGTCCACGCCGGTATGGCTGGCGGCGTCCATCTCGATCACGTCGATATGGCGGCCTTCCGCAATGGCGCGGCAGGGTTCGCACACGCCGCAAGGGCTGATCGTCGGGCCGCCGGTGCCGTCGGGACCGACGCAGTTCAGCGCCTTGGCGATCAGTCGCGCGGTGGACGTCTTGCCCACCCCGCGCACGCCGGTCATCAGGAACGCATGGGCCAGCCGGTCGCGCTTGATCGCATTGCCCAGCGTCTGGACCATCGCGTCCTGCCCGATCAGCGCGTCGAAGGTCTGCGGCCGGTATTTGCGCGCGAGGACGCGATACGCCTCCGCTTTGGCGGGCTGGGGCGGTTCGCCCAGGTCGAACGAATCAGCCATGCCGGGTCTGGGTGGTCGGGATAGGGGAAAGCATCGCCGACCAACATAGGCGCTCGGGCGCGCCGCGTCAGGTCAAATCGTGTGTTAAGACACGCGCAACCGTCGCCCCAGCGCAGGCTGGAGCCTTTGGCGCGTGCATCCCGCCAATGCGGAAAGGCCCCAGCCTGCGCTGGGGCAACGCCGCCTCGCGCGGTTCCGAAATGCTGGAAAGGTGGGAGCCGGGACGACCCGCAGCGAAATCGTTGCGGCTGCTTCCGTCAGGACCTGACCGGGTTGGCGATGACTACGTCCGCCCGACTCCCGCCGCGCATATGGCGAAACGAAGCCGGGGGATCAAGCCCTTATCCCACCGGCCCCGTTCGTCATGTCAGAGGGTCAGCGACGGAAGCACTGACGCTGCGGCCCATCCCAGGTGCGGACCCAGCGGCACACCACGCGCGGGCGTCCATAACCGCGCCAGCCCGGACCCCGATCCCAGCTGTTGCCGCGATGCCAGCCGGGTCCACGGTCCCAGCCCGGACCCCGGTTCCAGCCGGGGCCGCGATCATGCCAGCCCGGCCCACGCCCCGGTCCCGGACCCCAGCGGTCGTGCGGCCCATGCGGTGCGGCGGCGGCAGGCGCGGCGGCGGCGATACCCGAAACGGCGATCAGGCCGGCGCCCAAGACAGCAAGAAGTTTCATAACGCTTTACTCCCGGTAGGCCCGCCCTTCGGCGAGCATGGGAGGATATTGCCGAATCGGCGATGATTGCGTGCTGAACCAGTTGGTTATCGCACGTTCAGGGAAGCCGCGCGGTCAGTCCGTCGAGTTCCGGGGTCAGCAGGACCTGACAGGCCAGGCGGCTGGACCGGGTCGCATCGGGCACCAGGTCGAGCATATCCTCTTCCTCTGCCAAGGGGGGGGCGATCCGGTCGAGATAGGCCGCATCGATCAGGACATGGCAGGTCGCGCACGCCATCTGTCCGCCGCAGGTGCCCTCCATCGGCTGGCCCGCGCGCTGCCCGGCGCGCAGCAGCGTCTCGCCGGGCATGGCCTGGGTCGAAACCGCATCCCCCCGGCGGTCGATAAAGGTCAGGCCGATCATGGCCGCTGCGCCCTGGCGGCGGCGTCGAGCCGGGCGATGGCGGCCGTCAGGTCCGCCTCGGTGGTATAGCGGCCGAAACCCAGACGGATCGAGGATCGGGCCTGCGCATCGCCCAGACCCAGCGTGCGGAGCACATGGCTGGGCCGCCCCGATCCGCTGGCGCAGGCGCTTCCCGCCGAAAAGGCGATGTCGCGGCAGTCGGACATCAGTCGCGCGACATCCAGCCCCTCGCGCCGGACGTTCAGATTGCCGCGATAGCGCCGGTCGGTCGACCCGTTGATCGTCCAGTCCGGCCCCAGCTGTGCGATCGCCACCGCCCAGAGCCGCTCGACATGCGCCATGTCCTCTTCGGCACGCGCCGCCATCAGCTTCGCCGCCACGCCGAATCCGGCGCATAAAGCGGGGCTGAGCGTGCCCGAGCGGCCGCCCTCTTGATCGCCGCCATGGAGCAGCGGGGGCAGGGTGATGCCGTCCCTGATCCACAGCGCGCCGATACCCTTTGGCCCATGGATCTTGTGCGCCGACAGTGCGACCAGATCGACGCCGTCGGGAATGGCGATCCGGCCATAGCCCTGCACCGCATCGCACAGCATCCAGGCACCGACGCGATGGGCTTCTTCGGCCAGCGCGACGATGGGCTGGACGGTGCCGATCTCGTTGTTGACCAGCATCGCCGCGACCAGTCCGGTGCCCGGCGCGACGCCCGGTGCGACGGATGCGGGCGTGACCAGCCCCTCCTCATCGACCGGCAGGATGGTCAGGTCGCGCCCCGTCGCATGCGCGGTGTCGAGCACGGCGGCATGTTCGATCGCCGTCGTGACGATGCCGCCGCTCGCGCCCTTGATCGCCCAGTTCAGCGCCTCGGTCGCGCCGCTGGTAAACACCACCCGCCCGCCCGGTGGCAGCAGCGCCGCCACCTGATCGCGCGCGACCTCGACGGCGGCGCGCGCCTGTCGCCCGGCGCGATGGGGGGAATGGGGATTGGCATGGTCCTGTTCCAGCCAGGGGAGCATCGCCTTCAGCGCCTCGGGCGCGAGCGGGGTCGTCGCCTGATAGTCGAGATAGATCATGCGACGCGCGTCCCCCGCGCGATGGCGCGCCAGGCGGTGACGAAGCGGTCGACATGCTCGCGCGTCGTGGAGCGGCCGAAGCTGACCCGCACCACCTCGCGCCCCGCCTCCTCGCTCCAGCCGAGCGCGGACAGGACGTGGCTGGGCTTCAGGCTGCCGCTGGCGCAGGCGCTCCCCGCCGAAACCGAGATATGCGCGAGATCGAACTGGATCAGCTGCGCCGCCGACGGCTTGCCCGGCATGTGATAGCTGGCGATGGCCGGGTGGCGGCGGCTGTCATCGGCGACCACGATCCCGCCCGAGCGCCGGATCGCATCGTCGCAATAGGCGCGAAGCGCATTGTGGTCGGGCTCCGGCTCCGCGAGTGCCGCCGCATAGCCCAGCACGCCGGGCATATTCTCCGTGCCGGGGCGATAGCCGCGCTCCTGCCCGCCGGTCGGGGCCAGTACTGCCAGGTTGCGGACCAGCAGCGCGCCGATCCCCGGCGGCCCGCCGCGCTTGTGCGCCGACAGCGCGACGAGGTCGGCATGGTCGATCACCGCGCGGTCCGCGCCCGCCGGCATCTGCGCGGCGTCGACCAGCAGGACATGCCCGGCGGCGTGGATCGCCTCGGCCAGTTCGGCGATCGGCTGGCGCACGCCGGTCTCGCTATTGGCCCATTGCACCGTCACGACCGCGCGCGGACCGCTCAGATCGGGCAGGCGCAGCACGCCGTCCGGCCCGACCGGCATCACCACGGCATCCGGGGCGGCGCGCAGCACCGCGTCATGGTCGATCGCGCCGACGAAGCGCCGCTCCGCCATCGACCGGGTCAGCGCGATCGACAGCGACTCGCTGGCCCCGCTGGTGAACAGGATCTCATGCGACCAGCCCAGCGCCCGCGCGATGGCCGAGCGGGCATCCTCCAGCAGCCTTTTGGCCGCGCGCCCCTCCGCATGGGGGGAGGAGGGGTTGGCCCAGGCCGCGCATCCCTGTGCCAGCGCCGCCCGCGCGGCATCGGTCATCGGGGTGGTGGCGGCATGATCGAGGTAAAGACGGAACAGGGTTCGTTCCCTAGCTGGAATGATCGAACAATTGCGAAAAGGGCCTTCCCGCCTATATAGCGCAACGTTCCCGGCGCTCCACCAGCGCGATCCAGATCGGCGAGTTTTGATGCCCGAAGTCATTTTCCCCGGCCCCGAAGGCCGCCTCGAAGGCCGTTTCGCTCCCGCTCCGCGTCCGCGCGCGCCCGTCGCCATGATCCTGCACCCGCATCCCAATGCGGGCGGCACGATGAACAACCGGATCGTGCAGGAACTCTACAAGACCTTCCAGCGGCGCGGCTTCGCCACGCTGCGCTTCAACTTTCGCGGCGTGGGCAAGAGCCAGGGTACGTTCGACAACGGCATCGGCGAGCTGTCCGACGCGGCCTCGGCGCTCGACTGGGTGCAGAGCTTCCATCCCGAAGCCTCCACCACCTGGATCGCGGGCGTCAGCTTCGGCGCGTGGATCGGGATGCAGCTGCTGATGCGCCGCCCGGAGATTCGCGGCTTCATCTCGGTCGCGCCGCCGGCCAATATGTACGACTTCACCTTCCTGGCGCCGTGCCCCTCCTCGGGCATCATCATCCAGGGCGAGGCCGACGAGGTCGCGACCCCGGCGGCCACCCAGAAGCTGGTCGACAAGCTGCGCACCCAGAAGCACATCACCATCCATCACGACACCATCCCCAAGGCGAACCATTTCTTCGAGCATGAAATGCCCGAGCTGATGGGGTCGGTGGACCGGTATCTGGACATGCGACTGGACCCGAACTCGCCGATCCGGTGATTGCGTCGGATCGTTGAACGAAAGGGGCCTCGGCGAAAGCCGGGGCTTTTTTCATGGCCAGGTTCAGTCGGCCAACGCCCGTTCGACGGCGGCTTGTGCGTGCAGCGCGGTCGTATCGAACACCGGCACGGGGCTGTCCTGCGCGCCGATCAGGAGCATGATCTCGGTACAGCCCAGGATGATCGCCTCGGCTCCGGCCTCGACCAGACGGCGGATGACCGCGCGATAGCGGTCACGGGAGGCGTCGAGGATGCGACCCGCGACCAGCTCCTCATAGATGATGCGGTGAACCTCGGCGCGGTCGGCGGCATCGGGAATGACGACGTCGAGCCCGTGACGCTCCGCCAGCCGCCCTTTGTAGAAATCCTGCTCCATCGTGAAGGCGGTGCCGAGCAACCCGACGGTCCGCAGCCCTGCGGCCTTGATCCGCTCCGCCGTGGGGTCGGCGATATGCACGAGCGGGATCGTCACCGCCGCCTCGAGGGCCGGTGCCGTGCGGTGCATGGTGTTGGTGCAGATCAGCAGCAGTTCGGCGCCGCCTGCCTCCAGCGTCCTCGCCGCCTCGGTCATCCGGGCGGTCAGGCCGTCCCAATCGCCCTTGTGCTGAAGCGCCTCGATCTCGGCGAAGTTGAACGACCAGAGCAGGCAGGAGGCCGAGGCGGTCGGGCCGAGCCGATCGCGAACCCCTTGATTGATGATGCGGTAATATTCGGCCGAGCTTTCCCAGCTCATGCCGCCGATCAATCCTATCGTCCGCATCCTGCCCCCGTCTCGCCAATGCCCGGTCGGGGATGATGGGGGAAGCGGACGGAATTGCCTAGGGCGCGACTGAAAGGACGCCTCGTGCCGCCGCCACGCCCGTTTCATAAGCCCCGTGCGCGGTGGAGAAGTCCTCACGCGAACAGGCCTCGCCCGCGAAAAAGAGGCGACCGTCGACCGGCTCGGCCAGTCTGCCCCTCGCATCGGTATGGCCGACCCTGGCATGACTATAGCTGCCGCCGATCAGCGGCACGCGTCGCCACTGGGTCGCGCCCACCGGCGTGAAGCGTCGCCGCCAGTCGCTGCCCAACAGCGCCACCAGTTCGTCGATCGCGAAGGCCGCCGCCGCGCCGTCCTCCTCCAGTGCTTCGGCGCAGGGGCCGCCGAAGAAGCTCTCGACGATCGGCCAGCCAAAGGGGGATAGCCGGTGGCTGGCGGTGCAGGCGCTATACGGATTGCCGGTCAGATGCGCATGGGCGGGCCAGGGCAGGGACCCTTCGACCGACAGGAAGACCTTGTCCGCTATCCCGAGCGGCAGCGCGGCGGTCGCCTCCTGCTTGGCGGGGAGGGGCGGGTCGAAGGTCAATTTGCCTTCCGCCAGGACCGGGGTGGGGACGGCCACGATAACGTGATCCGCCTCGATGGTCCCGGCCGAGGTTTCGATACGGATCGTCTGGCCGCGATGGTCGATGCGCGTCGCGGTGACGCCGGTCCGCACCGGCACATTCCCCGCATGGTGCACGACGACCGTGCCATAGCCCTCGACTACCGCCCAATTGTCGTCGGTCGCGGCATTCTCATAGGCCGCCCAGTCGTGGAGCGACACCTCGGCCAGCGAGGCGCCATTGGCATAGCCCGAGATCGCGTCGATCATCGGCCGCCAGGGATCGTTATCGCCCACAAAGTCGGACAGCGGACGATCCGGCCCGTCGAGCGCGGCCATCGCCGCCTCCTCGAACCGGGCATAGGCCTCGCCCGAGGCGCGTTTCTGGTCAGGGGGGAAACCCAGCTCGTTCCACTGGATCTGCCAGTTGGGCGAGCGGCGGTCGATGGTGAAGCCCGCCTGCTCGGCGATAGCGGTCCAGGGATTGCGCGTGGCGGAATGGAGCCAGCCACAGCCATGATCGACGACATGGCCGGTCGGCAGTCGCACGCTCAGTGCCCGCCCGCCCAGCCGGTCCGCCGCCTCGATCAGCAGGACCTCGCGCCCCGCATCGTGCAGCGTCCGGGCCGCCGCGATCCCGGCCGCGCCGCCGCCGATGACGACGGTACGGCCGGTCATGGTCAGGCCGCCGCCAGCAGCCGCTTCTCACCGGCGATGCGCATCATCGCCTTTTGCAGCTTCTCGAAGGCGCGCACCTCGATCTGGCGGACGCGCTCGCGGCTGACGCCGTAAACCTGGCTCAGTTCCTCGAGCGTCTTGGGATCGTCGGTCAGGCGACGCTCGGTCAGGATGTGCTTCTCGCGGTCGTTCAGGTCGTCCATCGCGCTGACCAGCATGTCGTGGCGGACATCCGCCTCCTGCTGCTCGGCGACGACCGAATCCTGCAGCGGCGCGTCATCGGCCAGCCAGTCCTGCCACTGGCCCTCGCCATCCTCGCGCATCGAGACGTTGAGCGAGGTGTCGCCCCCCATCGCCATGCGGCGGTTCATGCTGATGACCTCGTCCTCGTTGACGCCCAGATCGGTGGCGATCTTGGTCACGTCCTCGGGCCGCAGGTCGCCGTCCTCGAACGCGTCGAGCTTCGACTTCATCCGGCGCAGGTTGAAGAACAGCTTCTTCTGCGCGGCGGTGGTGCCCATCTTAACGAGGCTCCACGAGCGCAGGATATATTCCTGGATCGAGGCGCGGATCCACCACATCGCATAGGTGGCGAGGCGGAAGCCGCGATCGGGCTCGAACTTCTTCACGCCCTGCATCAGGCCGATATTGCCCTCCGAGATCAGCTCGGAGGTGGGCAGGCCATAGCCGCGATAACCCATCGCGATCTTCGCCACGAGACGCAGGTGCGAGGTGACGAGCTGCGCCGCCGCCTCCGGGTCGCCATGCTCCTGAAAGCGCTTGGCGAGCATATATTCCTGCTCCGGGGCAAGGATCGGGAATTTCTTGATCTCGGCCAGATAGCGGTTGAGCGACTGCTCCCCGCCCAGTGCAGGAATCGTCGCCGGGACGTTGCTGCCTTTTGCCATGATCCTTATCTCCCTTTCTGGAGCGTCATTCCGTTTCGCCCCGTCGTCGGGCGCGAGGCGGTCTTCTGCTATACGTGAAGCCGACTGAACAGTTCCTGCATGTCGGGCGGCATCGGGCTCTCAAACGCCAAAGCGTGGCCGCTTATGGGATGAATGAAACCCAGATGTGCCGCGTGCAGGGCTTGGCGCCGGAAATCGAGTTCATCGAGCAGGGCTTTTTGAGCACCCTTTGTTCTACCATAAACCGGGTCGCCCAGCAAGGCGTGGCCGAGCGACTGCATATGCACCCGGACCTGGTGCGTCCGCCCCGTCTCCAGGCGGCATTCGACCAGCGCGGCGTTGTTGAGCTTTTCGATGGTGCGGTAATGAGTCACGGCGCGCTTGCCGCCCGGCACGATCGCCACCTTCTTGCGGTTCTGCGGGCTGCGCGCGAGAGGCGCGTCCACGCTGCCGTCGGCCGGTCGGGGAATGCCCCCGGTGATCGCGCGGTAGCGGCGGTCGATCGAATGCGCCGCGAACTGCTTGGCCAGCCCCTCATGGGTGCGGTCGGTCTTGGCCGCGACCATCAGGCCGGAGGTGTCCTTGTCGATCCGGTGGACGATGCCGGGGCGCGCCACGCCGCCGATCCCCGACAGCGATCCGCCGCAGTGATGGAGCAGCGCGTTGACGAGCGTGCCGTCCAGATTGCCCGCCGCCGGATGCACGACCAGCCCGGCGGGCTTGTCGATGACGATCAGATGCTCGTCCTCGTATGCGATGACGAGTGGGATATCCTGCGCCTCGTTATGCGCCGGGGTGGGGGCGGGGACCGCGACCCGGAACAGATCGCCTGCCGCTGCCCGCTTGGCGGGGTCGCGCGCCATCACGCCGTCGCGGGTCACCGCGCCGCTGGCGATCAGCACCTTCAGCCGTTCGCGCGACAGGGTCGGCACCGCATCGGCCAGCGCACGGTCCAACCGCCAGCCATCCGCTGTGGGCGCGATCCGCGCATCGATGATGGAAACCCCCCGGTCCATGGCCTAGTAAATTGGGCATGACCGTAACGATTTCA